>Ga0065721_10049420_pt1 | contig 34632 bp, 36 predicted proteins | sample Mesricmetagenome_FD_59108 | JGI IMG/M metagenome (GOLD analysis project Ga0065721, IMG submission 59108) | Mesophilic microbial community from rice straw/compost enrichment Sample: eDNA_1 v2 (version 2) | ecosystem: Engineered > Solid waste > Grass > Composting > Bioreactor | place: USA: Davis... | reverse complement strand
GCTCGCGGTCTTCGACGCCGGGCGTTGGGAGCGCCGGGCGGAGCTGGCGGCGCTGGCGCGCGCGCTGCCGGCCGGGCGCATCGTGCTGCTCGAGCCGCGCCTGCTGCACAGCCTGGAATCGGTCGAAGCGGGGCAGGGGGTGCTGTTCGTGGTCGATCCACCGCGACCGGCGCTGCCGGATCGCCTGGACCGGACCAGCGTGTGGCTGGATCGCGTCCAGGACCCCGGCAATGTCGGCACGCTGTTGCGCACCTGCGCGGCGGCCGGCATCGGCAGGGTGCTGCTTGGCGAGGGCTGCGCGGCGGCCTGGTCGCCCAAGGTGCTGCGCAGCGGGCAGGGCGCGCATTTCGCGCTGGCCGTGCACGAGCACGTCGACCTGGGCCAGGCGCTGCGCCGGCTGGACGTCCCGCTGGTCGTCACGGCGGTGGACGGCGCCAAGCCGCTCTACGGGACGCGGCTGCCGGCCGAGTGCGCGTGGGTGTTCGGCCATGAGGGGCAGGGCGTGGCGCCGGCCCTGCAGCAGGCCGCGGCGCTGAAGGTGCGCATCGACCACGAGCCAGCCGTGGAATCGCTCAACGTCGCCGTGGCCGCCGCCCTATGCCTGTTCGAGCAGCGGCGCCAGCGGGCGTCGGCGGCGCGCCCAGACGGGCCGTGCGCGCGGCATCGCTAGTACATCGTCTGGCGGTTCAGCCCCACCTCCTGCAGGACGGTGGTGGAGATTTCCTCGATCGATTTGGTGGTGGTCGACAGCCACGAGATGCCTTCGCGGCGCATCATCCGCTCGGCTTCGGCCACCTCGTAACGGCATTGCTCCAAGGATGCGTAGCGGCTGTCGGGGCGGCGCTCGTTGCGCACCTCCGCCAGGCGCTCCGGATGGATGGACAGGCCGAAGAGCTTGTCGCGGTACGGCAGCAGCGCCGAGGGCAGCGTGCCGCGCTCGAAGTCGTCGGGTACCAGCGGGTAATTGGCCGCCTTGACCGCGTACTGCATGGCCAGGTAGAGGCTGGTCGGGGTCTTGCCGCAGCGGGACACGCCGATGAGGATCACGTCGGCCTGGGCCAGGCCGCTGACGTACTGCCCGTCGTCGTGCGCCAGGCTGAAGTTGATGGCTTCGATGCGGTGGCGGTATTGCTGGCTGGTCGCCCCCATGTGGGAGCGGCCGATGGAATGGCTGGACTTGACGCCCAGCGCCTGCTCGATGGGTTCGACGAAAGTGCCGAACAGGTCCAGGAAGATGGCGTTGGCCTGCCGGACGCGGGCCATGATCTCGGGATTGACCAGCGTGCTGAAGACGATGGGCGGCTGGTTTTGCTCCTTGGCGCAGCGATCGATGCGCTGGGCGGCGATTTCGGCCTTCTGCAGCGTGTCGATGAAGGGCACGCGCACTTGGTTGAACTTGACCTGCTCGAATTGGGACAGCACCGAGTGGCTGAAGGTTTCGGCGGTGATGCCCGTGCCGTCGGAGACGATGAATACGGTGCGTTCTATGGAGGGGGACATATCTCTTGCCAGGTAAAAAGACGAGCCGACAGGCGCGGCGGTACAATCGCCTTCCGCGAAAGTCACCCCAAGGGCGGCCCAAGGCCAGTTTGGTCAGCGTCTGGCTCAGATCCTGACCAAACTCGCTTTCTTCCATTGTAAAAGGTGACTTTCATGTCGTATGTCGTTTCGTTCGAGCAGCTCCGCATGGCGGACGTGGACTCGGTAGGAGGTAAGAACGCATCGCTAGGTGAAATGATCAGCCAGCTGTCCGGCGCCGGCGTGCGGGTGCCTGGCGGCTTTGCCACGACCGCCGAGGCCTTCCGCCATTTCCTGCGCGAAGCCGGGCTGGACAAGCGCATCGCCCAACGGCTGGTCGACCTCAATCCCGAAGACGTCCGCGAGCTGGCCGCAGCCGGCGCCGAGATCCGCCAATGGGTCATCGAGGCGCCGTTTCCCGCCGAGTTCGAGGCCGAGGTGCGCGCCGCGTTCGCCAAGCTCGATGCCGACGGCAACGGGTCGTTCGCCGTGCGCTCGTCGGCCACGGCCGAAGACCTGCCCGACGCGTCTTTCGCCGGCCAGCAGGAAACCTTCCTGAACGTGGTGGGCATCGACGATGTGCTGGACAAGATCCGCCACGTTTTCGCTTCGCTTTACAACGACCGCGCCATTTCCTATCGCGTGCACAAGGGCTATGCGCATGCCGACGTCGCCTTGTCGGCCGGCGTGCAGCGCATGGTGCGCTCGGACAAGGGCAGCGCCGGCGTGATGTTCACGCTCGATACCGAATCGGGCTTTCGCGACGTGGTGTTCATCACCTCGTCCTACGGCCTGGGCGAAACGGTCGTGCAGGGCGCGGTCAACCCGGACGAGTTCTACGTCTTCAAGCCGACGCTGGAGTCGGGCCATTACCCCATCGTCAGCCGGCGCATCGGCTCCAAGCTCATCAAGATGGAGTTCGATCCCGACCGCACGCAGGGCCGCTCGGTGCGCACCGTGGAGGTGCCGGTGTCCGAACGCAACCGCTACAGCCTGACCGATGAGGAAATCATCGAGCTTGCCCGCTACGCGGTCATCATCGAGAAGCACTACGGCCGGCCCATGGACATCGAATGGGGCCGCGACGGCGTGGACGGCAAGATCTACATCCTGCAGGCGCGCCCGGAGACGGTCAAGTCGCAGCAGGCCGGCGCCGACGCGCAGCAGCGCTACCGCCTGAAGGCCACGGGCCAAGTGCTGGTCACCGGCCGCGCCATCGGCCAGAAGATCGGCTCGGGCGCCGTGCGCGTGGTGGCCGACGTCTCGGAAATGGACAAAGTCCAGCCCGGCGACGTGCTGGTCACCGACATGACCGACCCGAATTGGGAGCCGGTCATGAAGCGGGCGGCTGCCATCGTGACCAACCGCGGCGGGCGCACCTGCCATGCCGCCATCATCGCGCGCGAGCTGGGCATTCCGGCGGTCGTCGGCTGCGGCAACGCGACCGACGTGCTGACCGAAGGCATGCCGGTGACGGTGTCCTGCGCCGAGGGAGACGAGGGCCGCATCTATGACGGCCTGATCGAGACCGAGGTCGAGGAAGTGCGCCGTGGCGAGATGCCGCCCATCGACGTCAAGATCATGATGAACGTGGGCAACCCGCAGCTGGCCTTCGATTTCGCGCAGATCCCGAACGCCGGCGTGGGCCTGGCGCGGCTGGAATTCATCATCAACAACAACATCGGCATCCACCCCAAGGCGGTGCTGGACTATCCCAACGTGGATGGCGACCTGAAGAAGGCGGTGGAATCGGCCGCGCGCGGCTACGCCAGCCCGCGCGCCTTCTTCGTCGAGAAGCTGGCCGAGGGCATCGCCACCATCGGCGCGGCTTTCTATCCCAAGCCGGTGATCGTGCGCCTGTCGGACTTCAAGTCCAACGAATACCGCAAGCTGGTCGGCGGCTCGCGCTACGAGCCCGAGGAAGAAAACCCCATGCTGGGCTTTCGCGGCGCGTCGCGCTACATCGCGGACGATTTCGCCGAGTGCTTCAAGATGGAGTGCGAGGCGCTCAAGCGCGTGCGCGACGAGATGGGGCTGACCAACGTCGAGATCATGGTGCCTTTCGTGCGCACGCTCGGCCAGGCTGCCAAGGTCGTGGACCTGCTTGCGCGCAACGGCCTGAAGCGGGGCGAGAATGGCCTGCGCCTGATCATGATGTGCGAAGTACCGTCCAATGCCATCTTGGCCGAACAGTTCCTGCAGTACTTCGACGGGTTCTCGATCGGCTCGAACGACATGACCCAGCTCACCCTGGGCCTGGACCGCGATTCGGGCATGGAGCTGCTGGCGGCCGACTTCGACGAGCGCGACGAAGCGGTCAAGTTCATGCTGCGCCGGGCCATCCGGGCCTGCCTGGACGCCGGCAAGTACGTCGGTATCTGCGGCCAAGGCCCCAGCGACCATCCGGACTTCGCCCAATGGCTCAAGGACGAGGGCATCCTGTCGATGTCGCTCAACCCGGACACGGTGGTCGATACCTGGCGCCGCCTGGCAGGCGCCTGAGCGCGTCGGGCGCGGCCGCGGCTTACGCGGCCGCGCGCGCGTGCAGCTGCAAGAAGCGGCGTACCAGCTGCGCCGCGTAAGGGCTGGGGCGCACCGAGCGGGCCAGCGCCTCGATGTCCATGCCCATTGCGCGGTAGCGCCCGGCGTGGCGCTGCAGGTCGGCGCGCGTGACCGCCTCGTCGAATTCCGGATGGAACTGCACCGAGACGGCGTGTGGCCCGTAGCGCAGCATTTGGTGTGGGTCCATCGCCGAGGCGGCGAGCACGCGCGCCCCGGGCGGCGGCGCGATCACCGACTGCGCATGCTGCATTTGGCCGGGGAAGGCATCGGGTGCGTCGGCCAGCAACGGATCCTGGCGCGCACCGGGCGCCAGCGTCACGGTCTGGGTGCCGACTTCGCGGCCGCGCGGGTTGTCGGCGACGACGCCGCCCAATGCATGGGCAAGCAATTGGTGTCCGTAGCAAACGCCGAACACCGGCAATCCCCGGGGCACGGCGTCGGCGAGCCACCGCGCGGCGTCCTCGCTCCACGGCGCGCGGTCGGTGACCATGGCGGGTGATCCAGTGATGAGCGCGGCGGCGTACCGGTCGGCGTCAGGCAAGGTTTCGCCCCGGTGGACGGCAACGGTGTGCACGGCCTGCGCAGCCAAGCCGGCTGCGCGCCGCAACTGCTCGGCGTAGCTGCCGAAGCGGGCCAGTCCTTCGGCGTCGGGGTCGCCGGTATGGATGATGAGGACGGGCAGGGCGGTCATCGTTGGATGCTGGGCCATCAGGGATCGGACAGGGGTGCTGCGTTGCCGCATGATAGCAACCGGCAGCAGCGGCCCGCAGGCGGCGCCGGTTGCGTACAATCGCCGGTCAACGACAACGGGGGATTGCGCCATGTGGTATTGGTTCGGGCTGGCGGCGATCGCGCTGATGGGCGAGGTGGCCAGCGGCACGTTCTACCTCTTGCTGGTGGCGCTGGGCCTTGCCGCCGGCGGCGTGGCCGCGGCGCTGGGCGCCAGCCTGGCTTGGCAGCTCGTCGCCTGCGGCGCTGCGGCGCTGGCCGGCCTGGTCGCGCTGCGCGCCACGCGGGTGCTGAAAAAGCGCGAGGTGCACGCGGGCAGCAATGCCGACGTCAACCTGGACATCGGCCAGGTCGTTCAGGTGCAGGCCTGGTCGCCGCAAGGCACTGCCCGCGTCTGGTACCGCGGGGCGCACTGGCAGGCGGTGCTGGCGCCAGGTGCCGAGCCCGCACCGGGGCCCCACGTCATCACCGAACTGCGCGGCGTGCAGCTGGTGCTCGCGCCGCACCGCCCGCAATCCTGATCGTGCCATTCCCCTTCACACAAGGCCCTGCGAGGTAGCCCATGTTCCTGGATACGTCCATCATCGTCCTGATCGCCGTCGTGGCGCTCGCCCTGCTGATCGTGATCAAGGCGATCGCCATCGTGCCGCAGCAGCACGCCTGGGTCGTGGAACGCCTGGGCAAGTTCGACCGGGTGCTGTCTCCCGGGGCGGGGTTCGTCATCCCCTTCATCGAGCGCATTGCCTACAAGCATTCGCTCAAGGAAATCCCGCTGGACGTGCCCAGCCAGGTCTGCATCACGCGCGACAATACCCAACTGCAGGTCGACGGCGTGCTGTATTTCCAGGTCACCGATCCCATGCGGGCGTCCTACGGGTCGTCGAACTACATCCTGGCCATCACGCAACTGGCGCAGACCACGCTGCGTTCGGTCATCGGCAAGCTGGAGCTGGACCGCACCTTCGAAGAGCGCGAATTCATCAATAGCACCATCGTGTCGGCGCTGGACGAAGCGGCGCTGAACTGGGGCGTGAAGGTGTTGCGCTATGAGATCAAGGACTTGACCCCGCCCAATGAGATCCTGCGCGCGATGCAGGCGCAGATCACCGCCGAGCGCGAAAAGCGCGCGCTGATCGCAGCTTCCGAAGGCCGGCGCCAGGAGCAGATCAACATCGCCACGGGCGAGCGCGAAGCGGCCATCGCCCGCTCCGAAGGCGAAAAGCAGGCGCAGATCAACCAGGCCCAAGGCGAGGCGGCGGCCGTGCTGGCCATCGCCGAAGCCACCGCCAAGGCGATTTCGCTGGTGGCCGAAGCGATCCGCCAGCCGGGCGGCAGCGACGCGGTCAACCTCAAGGTGGCCGAGCGCTACGTCGATGCCTTCGGCAACATTGCCAAGGAAGGCAATACGCTGATCCTGCCCGCCAACCTGGCCGACCTGGGCGGCCTGGTCGCGTCGGCGCTGACGGCGGCCAAGGCTTCGCAGCGAAGCTGACGGCGCCTGCCCCTGGCGCCGGGCGTCGCGGGGTAGGCGATACAGCACGCCGCAACATTCGGCCCGCAGATGATGACCGACCCCGTCAACCTGCTGCTGCTGACCTCGCTGGCCGGGCTCGTCTCGCTGCTGGTGCTGGGGTCGCTTGCGCGCAGCGGCATCCCGGGCATCGCGGACTGCCTGTGCAGCACGATGCTGCTGATCGTGGCCACGCTGCTCTTTTCCTTGCGTGGCAGGGCACCCGATTTCTTTAGCCTGGTGCTGGCCAACGCCTGCATGCTGGGGGCCATCTGCGCGCTATACGGCGGCTGTTCGGCCTGCCGGTGCGCTACGCCAAGTTGGGCGTGGCGTCTGCCTTGATCTTGGCCGGGGTGTCGTATTTCCATTACGTGCACCAGGACATCAGCCTGGCGACGTGGCGGCCCGGTGAGTCGCTCGACCGGCTGCTGGCACGCGCCGACCAGGGTCTTTAGGTGGCCAAGCAGGCCGGACGCAACCGCATCGTTTCCGTCGGCGAACAGGAGGCCGGGCTGCCGGGGTTCATTTCTGGCGGGTATCGTGCTTCATGATGCGCTCGTGCTCGCGCCGCCAGTCGCGGTCGCGGGCGGCGTCGCGCTTGTCGTGCAGCTTCTTGCCGCGGCCCAGGCCGAATTCCAGCTTGATGCGCCCGTTCTTGTAGTGCAGGTCGATGGGCACCAGCGCGTAGCCGCGCTGCTGGACCTTGCCGATCAGCTTGCGGATCTCCGCCGCGTTGAGTAGCAGCTTGCGGGTGCGCGTGGCGTCCGGATGGATGTGGGTCGACGCCGTGGGCAGGGGGCTGACGTGCATGCCGAGCAGCCATAGCTCCCCGTCGCGCACGATGACGTAGCTTTCCTTGAGCTGTGCGCGGCCGGCACGGATGGATTTGACCTCCCATCCCTGCAGGACGAGGCCTCCTTCGAAGCGCTCTTCGATGAAGTAGTCGTGAAAGGCCTTGCGGTTCTCGACGATGCTCATGGACCTGTGCCAAAGGCCGCCTATGCGGCAAGCCGGTAAAATCTTGCCATTCTAGCGATTTACGATAGCCGATGCATAACGTCCAGCGTTCCGTCCTGGTGCCCTACAGCGCCGCCCAGATGTTCGACCTGGTTGCCGCGGTGGACAAGTACCCGGAGTTCATGCCCTGGTGCGGCGGCGCCGAAATCCACGCCCGCGACGAGCACGGCATGCAGGCATCGATCACCATCGCGCTGGCCGGCATCCGGCAGACCTTCACCACCCGCAACCGCCACCAGTACCCGCACCGCATCGACTTGGAACTGGTCGACGGGCCGTTCTCGGCGCTGGCGGGGCACTGGGTGTTCCAGGAACTGGCCGAAGACGCCTGCAAGGTGGTGTTCACCATGGAATACGCCTTCTCCAGCCGCACGCTCGAGGCGCTGGTCGGGCCGGTATTCAACCGCATCGCCAGCAGCTTCATCGATTCCTTCACCAAGCGCGCGCAGGCCTGCTATGGCGGATGAGCCGGCGCTGCTGCGCGTGTCGGTGTGCTATGCCTTGCCGGGGCGCGCTTGGATGCGCGAGTTGACGCTCGCGCCCGGCGCGACGGTGGCCGACGCGCTCGCCGCAAGCGGCTTTGGTCAAGCCTTTCCGGACGTGGACGTGGCCGCCTCGGGCGTCGGCGTCTATGGCAAGCGCTGCGATCCGGCGCGCAAACTGGAGGACGGCGACCGCGTGGAAGTCTACCGGCCGCTGGTTTTCGATCCCATGGAATCTCGCCGCCGCCGCGCGGCCAAGCGCAAGTAGCCGGCGCGCGCCCGTGCACGGTCCGATCGGCGAGCCACCGGCGCCCGCCAGGGCAGGGGACGCAGGGGCGCTGCCCTGCCACCACCCGGGGCGATCCGCACTTGCACGCAGCCGTTTCTTTGATTTACGTTTACGTAAACGTAAGAGGGCGCGCCACCGGCTGCGCCGTGGAGGAGACGTTGCCGTGGACATGGAGCTGAACGACGAGCAGCGCGCCTACGCCGAGGCGGCGCGCGACTATGCGCAGGGCGTGCTGGCTGCCGGCGCAGCGCGCTGGGATGCCGAGGGGACGTTTCCGCGCGATGCCTTCGAGCAGGCGGGCAAGCTGGGCTTTTGCGGCATCTATGCCAGCCCCGAGATCGGCGGCCTGGGGCTGACACGCCTGGACGCGACCCTGATGTTCGAGGAAATGGCCGCGGTCGATCCGTCGACCACGGCCTTTTTGACCATCCACAACATGGCTGCCTGGATGGTGGGGCAATGGGGCAGCGCCGCGGTGCGCGAACAGTGGGGCCCGGCGCTGACCAGCGGCGAGCGCCTGGCATCCTATTGCCTGACCGAGCCCGGATCCGGCTCGGACGCGGCCTCGCTGTCGACCCGCGCGGTGCGCGACGGCGAGGCCTATGTGATCGACGGCGCCAAGGCCTTTATCTCCGGCGGCGGCGACACCGACCTGCTGGTGGTGATGGCGCGCACCGGCGGCCCCGGCGCGGGTGGCGTGTCGGCCTTCGCCGTCCCGGCCGATACCCCCGGCATTTCGTATGGCCGCAAGGAACAGAAGATGGGCTGGAACAGCCAGTCCACACGGCCGATCAGCTTTTCGGGCGTGCGGGTGCCGGCGGAAAACCTGCTCGGCGAAGAGGGCGAGGGCTTTCGCATCGCCATGCGCGGCCTGGACGGCGGGCGCATCAACATCGCCGCATGCTCGGTGGGCGCGGCCCAGGGTGCCCTCGATGCCGCGCGCCATTACATGGCCGAGCGCCGCCAGTTCGGCCAGTACCTGGCGCAATTCCAGGCCCTGCAGTTCAAGTTCGCCGACATGGCCACGCACGTGGTGGCCGCGCGCCAGATGGTGCGGCTGGCCGCGTGCAAGCTGGACGCGGGCGACCCGCAGGCCACGGTCTATTGCGCCATGGCCAAGCGCCTGGCCACGGACCTGGGGTTCCAGGTGTGCCTGGACGCACAACAGATCCACGGCGGCTACGGCTACCTGAAGGATTATCCTTTGGAACGGCTGGTGCGCGACACCCGCGTGCACCAGATACTGGAAGGCACCAACGAGATCATGCGGGTCATCGTCGCCCGCCACATGCTGGAAAAAGGAGCCGACGTCCGATGACCGATACGGTCCTGTTCGAGGAGCTGCCCTGCCGCAACGGCACACGCATCGGGGTGGCCACGCTCAACGCCCCGAAATCGCTCAACAGCTTGACGCTGGCCATGTGCGAGGCGCTGGACGCGCGGCTGCGGCAATGGGCCGATGACCCGGGCGTGGCCGTCGTGCTGCTGCAAGGCGCGGGCGAAAAGGCTTTTTGCGCGGGCGGCGACTTGCAGGCCCTGTACCGCAGCATGCAGGCGCATCGCGGTGCCGATCCGCGCGAAAACGACTACGCCAGTCGTTTCTTCGCCACCGAATACCGCCTGGACTACCTCATCCATACCTATCCCAAGCCGGTGATCGTGCGCGGCGCGGGCATCGTCATGGGTGGCGGCGTGGGCCTGATGATGGGCGCCTCACACCGGGTGGTCTTCGAAGACACGCGGCTGGCCATGCCGGAGATTTCCATCGGCCTGTTCCCGGACGTTGGCGGCAGCTGGCTGCTGAACCAGGCGCCGGGCCGCACCGGGCTGTTCATGGGGCTGACCGGCGCGCAATTGGGGGCGGCCGACGCGCTGTTCGTCGGTGCGGCCGACTACCACATGGCCAGCCGTGACTGGCCGGCACTCATGGATAGGCTGCTGGAGTTGCCCTGGACCGAGGGCGAGGAAGCCCCGGCCGCGCCGCGCACGCACGCCAATGCCGCGCGCACGGGCAACGACATGCTGCTGCATCGCACGCTGCTCGAGGCGGCGTCGGCGCAGCCTGCCGAGCATGGGCCGCTGCGCCGACACCAGCAACTGATCAACAACGTCTGCGGCCAGGACACGCTGGAAGAAATCCATGCCCGTATCCTGGCGCTCGAAGGCCACGAGGATCCGTGGCTGGCGCGCGCGGCGGCCACGCTCAAGGCGGGCTGCCCCGGCTCGGCACGGCTGACCTATGCGCTGCATCGGCACACGCGCATGATGGCGCTGGCCGAAGTGTTCCGCACGGAATACTGGGCGGCGCTGGCCTGCACCGCCCATGGCGACCTGGCCGAAGGCATACGGGCGCTGATCATCGACAAGGACAGGCAGCCGCGCTGGAACCCCGCGACGCTGGCGCAGGCCGACGAACAATGGGTGGCAAAGTTCCTGCAGCCGCCCTGGCCGCGCGGGCAGCATCCGCTGGCCGACCTCGGGCAGGACCGGGGCGGCTAGTCCTGCGCCCGCGCGCTAAGACACCCCATCGAAGAGCGGTGACAAGGAGACGACATGAGTACTATCGCATTCATCGGCCTGGGCAATATGGGGGCGCCGATGGCGCAGAACCTGTTGCGTGCCGGGCATGACCTGCGCGTCCATGACATCGTGCCCGAGGCCGTGGGTAAGCTGGCCGAGGCCGGCGCCCATGCCGCGCGTGATGCGCGCGATGCGGTCGCCGGCGTCGAGGTGGTCATTTCCATGCTACCGGCGGGCCAGCACGTCGAGGATCTGTACCTGGGCCGCGACGACCTGCTCGCCCACATCGACGGCAAAGCGCTGGTCATCGACTGCAGCACGATCGCCCCGGAATCGGCGCGGCGCGTGGCCGATGCGGCGCAGCGCCGCGGCATCGCCATGCTGGATGCACCTGTGTCGGGCGGCACGGGCGGGGCGGCGGCCGGCACGCTGACCTTCATCGTGGGCGGACCGGCCGAAGCCTTGGAGCGCGCAAAGCCCGTGCTGTCCTGCATGGGCAAGAACATCTTCCATGCCGGCGCGGCCGGCGCCGGCCAGGTGGCCAAGATTTGCAACAACATGCTGCTCGGCATCCTGATGGCCGGCACAGCCGAGGCGCTGGCGCTGGGCGTGGCCAACGGGCTGGACCCGGCGGTGCTGTCGGGCATCATCGCCAAGAGTTCGGGCCGCAACTGGGCGACCGAGGTCTACAACCCCTGGCCGGGCGTCATGCCCGACGTGCCTGCCTCCAAGGGCTACGCGGGCGGCTTTGGCGTGGACCTGATGCTCAAGGACCTGGGGCTGGCGGCCGAAGCGGCGCTGCAGACGCGCTCGTCCATCCCGCTCGGCGAGCTGGCGCGCAACCTCTACAGCCTGCACAGTGCGGCCGGCAACGGCAAGCGGGACTTTTCCAGCATCCTGGAACTGGTGCGCCGTCCTCAGGCGGGTGCAGGCACCTCGTAGGGCAGCGCGGCCGGCGTGATCGCCGGCCCATCGGCCGACCCCAGGCGCAGCGCCCCGCGCGCCAGCGCCTCGAAGGCCGCCTCGAACAGCAGCGCCACGCCTTGTGGCGCCGGCGCGGCGTTGACCACCCGCCCGCAGGGTTCGGGACGGCCGGCTTCGTAAACGTCCGAGCCAGGCTGCACCGGGCCGGCCGCCGCGGGCGCCGTGCCGTACGCCATGCGCCGCTTGAGCGTGCCGCGGTAATGGCTGCGGGCGACGACTTCCTGTCCTGGGTAGCAGCCTTTGGTGAAGCTGACCCCGCCGATCAGGTCGAGGTTGACGGTTTGGGGGATGAACATGTCCTGGGTGGCGGCCTGCACCCAGGGCAGGCCGGCGGCGATGTCGTCGGCGGCCCAGGCCGCTGCATCGGCCTGACCGAAGAGGCCGGCCAGCGCGCCGGCAGGATCCTGCTGCGCGGCCGGTGCCATCCACCACCAACGCTTGGTTTCGCCAGCCGAGGGTGCGGCGATCCACGTGCCGCAAGGCAGGTCGGCGCGCTGCCACGGTTGGCCGGGCAGGTCGCCACCCGCGGCGGCCGATAGTGCCGCAAGGGCATCGGCGCCGCCGCCGCACCAGACGCCGGCCACGCGCAGCGGCGCCAGCGCGAGCTTGACCTTGGCGCGCAGCACGAACATCGACAGCCGCTTGACCAGGGTGTCGGCGATGTCCCGGCGCACCAGCAGCCAGACGGTTTGGTCGGCCGGAGCATCCCAGGCCACCATGGTTGCCAGCAGTCGGCCCTTGGCCGTGCAATAGCCGGCCGGGCGGGCCTGGCCGGCCAGGCCGAGGATGTCCTGGGTCAGTTGTCCGTGCAGGAAGGCCGTCGCATCTGGGCCTTGGGCGGCGATGACGGCATGGTCGTCGAGCATCGTGGCGCGCGCCGACGGCGCGCCACGGCTTAAGGATGGGGCCAGGGCATGCATGGTTGGGAACTCCGGGCGCGCCGCAACGATCCAGGCGCGCGATCGTCCAATGATATACCCCGCGGCCGCGGGGGCGCGGACCGATCCATTACACTGTCGCACACTCATGAAAAAAGCATTGCGGTGGTTTCTTCTTTGCTGCTTGGCCGTGGCCGCGCTGGTTGCCGCGGCCGGCTGGGCGGCGTGGCAATGGGTGGAGCGCCCGCTGGACATGCGCGCGGACAAAATCGAATACATCGTCGAGCCGGGCAGCAGTCCGGCGGCGATCGCCCGCACGCTGTCGGCCGCCGGTGTCGCGGTCAACGAGCGGGCGTTTGCCTGGCTTGCGCGCCTGAAAGGGCAGGACCGGCTCATCAAGGCTGGCGCCTACGAAGCGGCGCGCGGCGACAACATGGCCAGCTTGCTCGAGCGCATGGCGCGCGGCCAGACGAGCCAACGCCAGATCACCTTCGTGGAGGGCTGGACGTGGAAGCAGATCCGCGCCGTGCTGGCCGGCCACGCCGATATCCGGCAGACGTTGCAAGGCGTGGCAGACGAGGAGATCCTGCGCGCACTGGGCGCCGACGCGCCCAGCCTGGAGGGCTTGTTCTTTCCCGACACCTACGTGTTCACGCCGGGTACGTCCGACCTGGAGATCCTGCGCCAGGCCTACCAGGCGCAGCAGCGCGAGCTGGCCAAGGCCTGGGCGTCGCGCTCGCCGCAGTTGCCGCTGTCGACGCCATACGAAGCCTTGATCCTGGCTTCCATCATTGAGAAGGAAACCGGCCACGGGCCCGAGCGCGCCCGCATCGGCGGCGTATTCGCCAACCGGCTGCGCATCGGCATGCCCTTGCAAACCGATCCCACCGTCATTTACGGCATGGGCGATGCCTACCAGGGGCGCATCGGCAAGCGCGACTTGCAGACCGATACGCCCTGGAACACCTACACGCGCGTCGGGCTGCCGCCCACGCCGATCGCCGCGCCGGGGCGCGAGGCGCTGATGGCAGCGGTGCAGCCGGAATCGCACGGGTATCTTTACTTCGTGTCTCGCGGCGACGGCACGAGCCAGTTTGCCCAGACGCTGGCCGAGCACAACCGCAACGTCGGCCGCTACATCTTGGGGCGCAAGCAATGACCAGCAAGCAACGCGGACGCTTCCTGACCCTGGAAGGCGTCGATGGCGCGGGCAAGAGCACGCACGGGCCCTGGATCGCCGAGCGCCTGCAGGCGCTGGGCTGCGAGGTGCTGGTCACGCGCGAGCCGGGCGGCACGCCGCTGGGAGAGAAACTGCGCGGGCTGCTGCTGGCCGAGCCGATGTCGCTGGAAACCGAGGCGCTGCTGATGTTCGCCGCGCGCAGCGAGCACCTGGACAAGGTGATCCGGCCGGCGTTGGCGGCCGGCACCTGGGTGGTGTGTGACCGTTTCACCGACGCGAGCTACGCCTATCAGGGCGGCGGCCGCGGCCTGGGGGTGGCCCGGGTGGCCGCGCTCGAGCAATGGCTGCATCCTGACCTGCAGCCGGACTTGACCTGGCTGTTCGACGTGCCGTTGGACGTGGCACGCCAGCGCCTAGCCGATGCGCGCCAGCCCGACCGCTTCGAGCGCGAGGCGCAGGCGTTTTTCGAACGTACCCGTGCGGCCTACCACGAGCTGGCCGCCGCCCACCCCGGGCGCATCCGCCTGGTCGACGCCACGCAAAGCGTCGAGGCCGTGCGCGCCCAGCTGGACCAGCACCTGCGCGCTCTGGTCGGAGCGGTGCGATGAGGCGGATGCAGGAGCCTGATCGATGAGCGCCGGCGTGCCGACCTTCCTGCCCTGGCAGCTGGACGTGGCACGCGCCTGGCTCGGCCGGCGTGAGCGCTTTGCCCATGCCTGGCTGATCCACGGGTTGGCCGGGATAGGCAAAGCGCGGTTCGCGGCCGCTGCCGCGGCCAGCCTATTGTGCGAGGCGCCGCGCGAAGGCTTGGCCTGCGGCCAGTGCCCGGCCTGCACCTGGGTGGCTTCGGGCAATCATCCGGACCTGCGGCGCGTGCGTCCGGACGCCGTGGCCCTGGAAGAGGACGGCGACCTGGCAGCGCCGGATGATGTTGCGGGCGAAGCCAGCGCAGCCGGCACGGCCAAGAAGGCGCCGTCGCGCGAGATCCGCATCGACCAGCTGCGCGCGCTCGAGCCGTGGTTCAATACCGCCACCCACCGGGGCGGCTGGCGCGTGGCGTTGCTCTACCCGGCGCAGGCGATGAACGTGGTCTCGGCCAACGCCTTGCTCAAGGTGCTGGAGGAACCGCCGCCCAATACCGTGTTCCTGCTGGTCACGGATGCGCCCGACCGCTTGTTGCCGACCCTGGTGTCGCGCTGCCGGCGCCTGCCGCTGGCGGTGCCGGATGCGGCGCAGGCCGAAGCCTGGTTGCGCGGGCAGGGCGTGGACGCGCCGGGCGATTGGCTGGCGGCAGCCGGCGGCGCGCCCTTGGCCGCGCTGTCGCTCGCGCAGGCGCGCGCACAGCCATGCCCGCCCTGGCTGCAGCAATTGGCGCAGGCGTTGGCGGCCGGACAGGTACCTGATGCAGGCGAGTTTGCCGAGGCGCTCGAAAAGCAACCCGTGCTCAACTGGATAGACGCCCTGCAGCGCCTGTTCGTGGACCTGATGCTCGCGGCCGGGGCAGGCGCCGGCCCGCGCTACTACCCGGCGCTGGCGCAAGCGTCGCGGCGCGTGGCCGCCCGCGCCGATCCCGCCGCTTTGTCCGAGACCGCGCGCTGGCTGGCCAGCCAGCGCGCCGTGGCCAACCACCCCTTGAACCCCAGGCTGTTCGCCCACGCCGCGCTGCAGCGGGTGGTGCTATCCTGCCAAGGCTAAAGGCGCCCCAGCGCGCCCCTTGTCCGAGTCTTGTCGATGTACGTCGATTCCCATTGCCATTTGGATTTCCCCGAGCTCAAAGAGCAACTGCCCGAGGTACTGGCGCGCATGCGCGACAACCAGGTCACGCATGCGCTGTGCGTCAGCGTCAATTTGCCGGCCTGGCCCGCGCTGATCGACATGGTCGAGCAGCACGACAACCTCTGGGCCTCTGTCGGAGTACATCCCGACTATGAAGACACGCCCGAGCCCACTGTGGACGAGCTCGAACGCCTGGCCGCGCACCCAAAAGTGGTGGCCATCGGCGAGACGGGGCTGGATTACTACCGCCTGACCGACGCGCCGGCATGGCAGCGCGAACGTTTCCGCACCCACATCCGCGCGGCGCGGCGCACCGGGCTGCCACTCATTATCCACACGCGCGCCGCGGCCGAGGACACGCTACGCATCCTGCGCGAGGAAAATGCCCAGGAGGTCGGCGGCGTCATGCACTGCTTTACCGAAAGCTGGGAGGTCGCGCAGACCGCCATTGAGCTAGGGTTCTACATTTCGCTGTCGGGCATCGTCACCTTCAAGAATGCGGCGCAACTGCATGACGTGGCCACGCGCGTGCCGCTGGAGCGGCTGCTCATCGAAACCGATTCGCCTTACCTGGCGCCGGTGCCGCACCGCGGCAAGCTCAACGATCCGTCCAAAGTCGTGCACGTCGCCCGAAAGATCGCTGACCTGCGTGGCATTCCCGTCTCGGTGGTGGCGACGGCGTCTTTCGATAATTTTTTCAATCTTTTCAATAAGATAAAACGATAATTTGATGTAGATTATTTTAAGTAATTTCTAGATTGGCTGCTCGAAGAGAAGGTGTAGAAAATGTTTTATTTTCAACTTCTTAACGCAAATTTCTAATTTCAAGTCGAGAAATACTTAAAGTGATTTCTAAGTCATTGCGCCACCCCCGGCCCGGGGGCTTCTCATGTGCGATCGTGTCGGTCGCCGCTGGTCGCGTGCGGCACTGGGCGAGCTTGGCCCGACGGGGCGGGCCCCGGCAGGCCGATCGGGATGGGCCAATGGGGCCAGCCGGCCGGGCTGCACTACGGCCCTCCGCGTGGACGGCCTGGCTGCTGGCCGCAGCCGCCTGGCTGTTCGCGCTTGGTGCGCAGGCGGCCGGGCAGGCCTTCGCCTCCCCGGACTGGTGGGTTGCCGTGCGCAACGATGACGCCGCGACGGTCAAGCGCATGCTGGCCGCAGGGGTGGACCCCAATGTGCGCAACGAACGGGGACAGCCGGCCTTGATGCAGGCTGTGCGCGATGATGCCTGGGCGGTCTATGACGTGTTGGCTGCCGACCCGCGCACCGACGTGGAGGTGCTCAACCCTGCCCAGGAGACGCCGCTCATGTATGTGGCGTTGGTCGGGCAGTACGAGCGGGCCAAGGCGCTGCTGGCGCGCGGCGCGGCCGTCAACCGGCTGGGGTGGACGCCGTTGCATTACGCGGCGGCCAAGGGCCACGCCGAGGTGGCGCGGCTTTTGCTGGACCATGGCGCCATGCCCAACGCGCCGGCACCCGATGGCACCTCGCCGCTGATGATGGCCGTGCGCGCCAACAGCGTGCCCACGGTGCAGGTGCTGCTTGATGCGGGTGCAGACCCTTCGGCGCGCAATCTGGCGGGGCAGGACGCCATAGATGTGGCGCGCGCTCATGGCAACAGCGCCTTGGCCGATGCGCTGGAGCGGCTGATGAAAGCCAGGCGGGCGCGGCTGGGGCAGGAGTAAAATGGGGACGTATTAATTATATTCTGTCCCTATTATTTGGTGCCCCCATAAATAATGGGGACACTATAGGCTGTCGCGGGGATTTCTGCCTACAATCCTGGGCATCGCTTACTTGGAGAGCCGTATGCAGCCTGTACCCAGCCACGACCTGCCTTCCTTTCTCAATCCCAACGATCTCGGCCCCTGGGGCATTTACCTGCAGCAGGTCGACCGCGTCACGCCCTATCTGGGCAGCCTGGCGCGCTGGGTGGAGACGCTCAAGCGGCCCAAGCGCACGCTGATCGTAGACGTGCCCATCGAGACGGACGACGGGCGCATCGCCCACTTCGAGGGCTACCGCGTGCAGCACAACACGTCCCGCGGCCCGGGCAAGGGCGGGGTGCGCTTCCACCAGGACGTGACCTTGTCCGAGGTGATGGCGCTGGCTGCCTGGATGTCGATCAAGAATGCCGCGCTGAACCTGCCCTACGGGGGCGCCAAGGGCGGGGTGCGCGTCGATCCCCGCAAGTACTCGCAGGCCGAGCTCGAACGGATCACGCGCCGCTATACCAGCGAAATCGGGTTCATCATCGGGCCGTCCAAGGACATCCCGGCGCCGGACGTCAACACCAACGCCCAGATCATGGCTTGGATGATGGACACCTATTCCATGAACGAAGGGGCAACGTCCACGGGCGTGGTCACCGGCAAACCGGTGTCGCTGGGCGGCAGCCTGGGCCGCACCGAAGCGACTGGGCGCGGCGTGTTCGTCGTGGCCTGTGAGGCCGCGCGCGACCAGGGCGTGGACCTGAACGGCGCGCGCGTGGTGGTCCAGGGCTTCGGCAACGTGGGCGGAACGGCGGCGCGGCTGTTTGCCGGCACGGGCGCCAAGGTGATCGCGGTGCAGGACCACACGGGCACCGTGTACAAGGAGCAAGGCCTGGACATCCCCGACCTGCTGCGCCATGCCTCCGAGAACGGCGGCGTGGCCGGCTTTGCCGGCGGCACGGCGATCACCGCCGACGAGTTCTGGGGCCTGGAGACGGAATTCCTGATACCGGCCGCCCTGGAAGGGCAGATCACCGAAGCCAATGCCGGCAAGATCCGTGCGCGCATCGTGGTCGAGGGCGCCAACGGGCCGACCACGCCGGAAGCCGACGACATCCTGACCGACAAGGGCGTGCTGGTCGTGCCCGACGTGCTGGCCAACGCCGGCGGCGTGACGGTCAGTTATTTCGAGTGGGTCCAAGACTTCTCCAGCTTCTTCTGGACCGAGGAAGAAATCAACCTGCGGCTAGAGCGCATCATGCGCGAGGCCTACGCGTCGGTCTCGCAAGTGGCGCGCGAGCACCGCGTCTCGCTGCGCACGGCGGCGTTCATCGTGGCCTGCACGCGCATCCTGCAGGCGCGCGAGGTGCGCGGGCTTTATCCCTGAAGCACGCCGGCGACGGGCCGCTTCGCGCAGCGGCCAGGCAGGCATGCCCGGGCCAAAGGGCTGGCGCGCCGCCTTTGCGCCGGGCGCGATGCGGGCCTGGCTCGGTCAGGGATTTTCCCGCAAGAAGGCGGCGACCGCGTCGTTGAAGGCGCGCGGGTGTGCGAGGTTCATGCCATGGGAGGCGCCGGCGATGCCAAGCGTGTGCGCCTGCGGCAGCCATTGCGCCAATGCCTGGACCACTTGGCGAAAGCGCGGCGGGCTGCGCTCGCCGTAAATCAGCAGCACCGGCGCGCGCAGCTGCGCGGCCTGGCCTGCCTCGTGGGCGGGCAGCGGATTGGCGAGTTGGCCGGGCAGGGTGTGGGCGTTGTCCAGGGCCATGCGGCGAAACGCCGGCGGACTTTGCCGCCAGGTGCCGGGGCGGCTGACGCCGTCGACGAAGCGCTGGACGGCTTCTTCGGTCTTGTTTGCAGCAAGCAGGGCGGCCAGCTCCTGGCTCCAGGCGCGCAGCGGCGCGGCCGAATCGCCGGGCAAGCGCCCGCCGGGCTCGGCCAGGACCACTCGGCGCACCCGCTGCGGGTGGCGCAGCGCTAGCTGGTAGGCGATGTAGCCGCCGCGTGAGTGACCCACCACGTCGATGGGCCCGGCGTCCAGGGCGTCGATGAGCGCAGCCAAGTCGTCCACGTCGGCCTGCCAATCCAGCGCGGGCGGTGCGCCGTCGGGCGGCCAGTTCGGAAAGTAATGGCGCAGGCTGGGCGCGTAGACGCGGCGGCCATGGGCCAGGACCGGCAACTGCGGCGCCCAGTAGCGCGCGTCGGACAGCGAGCCGTGCACCAGCAGCAGCGGCGGCCCGTCGCCCTGGACGAGCGCATGCAGGTTGCCGCCCGACGCGCCGGCCAGGGGCAGCCGTACGAAGCCGTCGGCACCCTGGGGCATGCGCGCGAGGCCGGGCGCTTCTTCCGGTTGCGCGGCGGTCATGGCTGCGGCAGGTATTGCGGCTTGACGACGCCTTGCAGGCTGGCGTAGGGAATGGTCAGCTCGGGCTGTCCGTGCGAATACGGCGCGATGGTATAGGCGTCGTACTTGATCCGGACCCCGTCGGCGAGCAGCGCATAGTTGTCGCTTTCCTGAAAGGGCCACAGCTGATCGTAGCGGGCCGGATCCTCTTTGGCGTCGGGGTTGTCACGCAGCCAGGCGGCATGCGCTTGGCGCAGCGCCGCCATGAACGCCGGGCGCTGGCCCGGGACGAGGATGTCGTCCAGCGACAGCAGGCGGCCTGGCTCGACCTGCCAGTTCAGGTATTGCGTGGCGGGAATGCCATGCGCGCCGCCCGTGTACTGGTAGGAATCGAGCTGCAGCACGACCAGGTCCGGCGTCTGGCGCAGCACCGCGGCCTTCAGCACGGTTTCATACCCTGGCTGCGCGGTCTGCCAGAAGTCTTCCTCGAAGCCGGCCAGATCGACATAGGGCAGCTGCCGCGAGGCGGTATCCAGGCCAGTCATCATGGCTAGCGCATGGTCGACGAGCTGGGTCAGGCGAGGCGCCTGCGCAAAGGCGACGGATTGGACCGAGATCGTCGGGCAGTCGGTGCGGCAGCCGGGCCGGGCGCGCTTCCACTCGATGCGTTCGACGGCCAGCCCGCCTACCGGCGCGGCCACGGGCGCGGCAGGCTTGGCCAGGCTGATGTCAGACGGCGCGCTGGCGCAGCCGGCCAGTGCGGCGAGAACCGCCAGCGCGCCCGTAGCTCGGGCGAGCCGGCGCCACACCGCCGACGCGCCTGGCGCGCGTGGTTCTGAAGCGATCGAAGGGCAACCGGCGGGCCGGTCCGGCCGAAAGACGGATGCGGACGCGTGCATGCGTGGACTCCTTGCGCGCACGGCGATCACGACCCGATGGTCTTGGCCGTCTGTCCGAACAGCACGCGCCGCGCCTGCTCGTCGTTGATCGTGGGCTGGACGTTGATTTCCTTGGCGCGCGCGTAGGCCTGCTGCGTGGCCGGCCGCGCGGCGATGGCTTCGAACCAGCGCTTCAGGTGGGGGAAGTCCTCGAGCTTTTGGCCCTGCCTTTCGTACGGAACGATCCACGGATAGCAGGCCATGTCGGCGATGGTGTAGTCCGCGCCGGCTACGAAGGGACGGTCGGCCAGGCGCTTGTTGAGCACCCCGTAGAGCCGGTTGGTCTCGTTGACGTAGCGTTCGATGGCGTAAGGGATCTTTTCCGGAGCGTACACGGAGAAGTGGTGATTCTGCCCGGCCATGGGCCCCAGGCCGCCCATTTGCCAGAACAGCCATTGCAGGGTCTCGGTGCGCCCGCGCAGGTCCTGCGGCAGGAAGCGGCCGGTCTTTTCGGCCAGGTACAGCAGGATGGCGCCGGACTCGAACACCGAGATGGGGTCACCACCGCCGGCCGGCTCGTGGTCGACGATGGCCGGGATGCGGTTGTTCGGCGAGATTTTCAGGAATTCGGGCTTGAATTGCTCGCCGCGGCCGATGTTGACCGGGACGATGCGGTAGGGCAGCTGGGCCTCTTCGAGGAACAGCGTGATCTTGTGGCCGTTGGGCGTGGTCCAGTAATACAGGTCGATCATGAGGCTTCCTTCCGATGGCAGGCGGTGCATCGGGCGCACCGAGGGCCCGGGGGTCGATCATAGCGGCATGCCGGCGCGCGGGGCGGCATACACCCGCGCCGGGCAGGGGATTGGCCGCGAGGGCCTAGCCGCAGGCCGCCGCGATGCGGCCGGCCAGCGCCTGCGGCTTGACGATGGGGGCAAAGCGGGCGATGACATGGCCGTCTCGCCCGACCAGGAACTTGGTGAAATTCCACTTGATCGCGCGCGTGCCTAGCAGGCCTGGCCGTTCGCGGGTCAGCCACTGGTACAGCGGATGTGCGCCCGGGCCATTGACCTCGATCTTCGCAAACATGGGGAAGTTCACGCCATAGCGGGTCGTGCAGAATTGCCGGATCTGCGCTGCGTCGCCGGGCTCCTGGCGGCCGAACTGGTTGCAGGGAAACCCGAGCACCGTCAGGCCGCGTTCGCCGTAGGTGTCCTGCAGTGCCTGCAGGCCGGCGTATTGGGGCGTGAAGCCGCATTGCGAGGCCACGTTGACGATGAGCAGGACGCGGCCGCGGAACTGTGCAAGCGGCTGCTCGCGGCCATCCAGATCCAAGGCGGTGAAATCGTAGGCGGTGGTCATGCATGCTCCGGCAAATGCTTGGGCCTAGCTTATGCCCATCCCCGCCGGCCGTCCACGGCAGGGTGCATGGGCCGCGCCGCAGGCCGGCGGCGGCCATGCGATCATGGTGGCATCGATGGCCGCCGGAGGTCTGTATGCCTACGATGATGGAAAGACTGGAAGCGATGCTTGCCCGCGGGCAGGACAACATGCTGCTGCGCTATACGCTGGGCAAGGCGTACGCCGAGGCGCAGCGTTACGACCTTGCCTGCACGCACCTGCGCGCCGCGCTCGCCTTCGACGAGCACTACTCGGTGGCGTGGAAGTGGCTAGGCAAGGCGTTGCTCGGGCTGGGCCAGCGCGAGCAGGCGCGGCAAGCCTGGGAGCGCGGCCTTGCCTGCGCGAGCGAACGCGGCGACCAGCAGGTCGTGCGCGAGCTGCAAGTGTTCCTCAAGCGCCTGGACAAGGACACGCAAGCCGACGGCTAAATTTGCGCCGCGGGCGCGACACAGCACGCCAAAAGCGCAAGGAGTTGTGTCCTTTGTTGGGGTCGCGTTCGCCGAGCGCCGGGGGCGTCCTGCAGCAGACAAACTGTGACACAAGCGCTTGCGCCTGCGTGGTTGACGCTTGCCGCCGCAGGGGCATGTAATGCACCGTGCACGGCAACGGCCGGCGCTGCGGACAAGCACGGAGGCTGCAATCGCGCGTATGGACATTAGACCGCCCTTTTTTCGCAAGGATACGGGACCGCACAACACACCGGCATCCCGGGCGCTGTCCGAGCTATGGCTGAACGCCGGCATGCCCGAGCAGGCGCTCGAGCACGTCGATTTGCGCGGGGTCGACCCGGTCTTGCCGTCGAGCTTCGCGGTCGGGGCCGCCGCACAGGCCAGCGTGGCCGCCGCAGCCTTGGCCGCCGCCGAGATCGGCTACTTGCGGCGCGCCGGCCGGCAGGATGTCTTCGTGGACATGACGCATGCGGCGCTGGAGTGCCGCAACCACTTCCTGCTCGATGGGCGCGTGGTCGATTCGCGCGACAAGCTCACCGGCATGTATCGCTGCGGCGATGGCGGCTGGGTGCGCATACACGCCAATTTCGCCCACCATCGCGACGGCGCGCTGCGGCTGCTGGGTTGCGCGCCCGGCCCGCAAACGCAGCGCGCCGACGTCGAGCGGGCGCTCCAACGCTGGGGCGCGCTGGAATTCGAGCAGGCGGCGGCCGAGGCGGGGCTGGTTGTGGCCGCTGCGCGCAGTTTCGCGCATTGGGATGCGATGGAGCAGGCCAGGGCCGTGGCCAGGCAGCCTTTGGTCGCGATCTCGCGCATCGGCGAGGCGGACCCGCGGCCGCTCGGCCGCATCGTTGCCGGCAACCGGCCGCTGGCGGGACTTCGCGTGCTGGACCTGACGCGCATCCTGGCCGGCCCCGTGTGCGGGCGCACGCTGGCTGCCTATGGGGCGGACGTGATGCTGGTCAACTCGCCGCACCTGCCCAACATCGAGGCGATTGCCGAGACCAGCCGTGGCAAGCTGTCGGCGCTTGCGGACTTGGATACATCCGACGGACGCATCGGGCTGCGCAACGTGCTGCGCAGCGCCAACGTATTCATCCAGGGCTATCGGCCAGGCGCCTTGGCCGGATTGGGCTTCGGTCCGCAGGAGGTGGCGGCGATGCGCCCCGGCATCGTCTATGTGTCCTTGTCGGCGTACGGTGGACAAGGACCGTGGTCGCACCTGCGCGGCTTCGATTCGCTGGTGCAAATGGCCTGCGGCCTGAACGTCGCCGAAGGCGAGGCCGACGGCATCGACCGTCCGCGGCCGCTGCCGATGCAAATCCTCGACTACGCGTCCGGTTTTCTGATGGCTTTCGGTGCGTTGGCCGCGCTGGCGCGCCAGGCCGTCGAAGGCGGCAGCTGGCACGTCGAGGTGTCGCTGGCGCGCACCGCGCACTGGCTGCGCAGCCTGGGCCGCGTGGCTGGCGGGCTGTCCCATCCGGAGCCGTCCTATGACGGCTTCCTGGAGACGACGCACTCAGGGTTCGGACGCCTGACGGCGGTGCGCCACGCGGCGCGGTTTTCGCGCTCCCCGTCCGACTATGTGCGCATGTCGGTGCCGCCCGGCACCCATCCGCTGGCCTGGCCTTGAGCGCAAGGCAGGTCCGACCCGGTTGCTTGCGCGACTCGCTACACTAGCGGCGTCGGCGCCGGCCGTGCGCCAGTCCATGCTTTTCCGAGATGAGCACAACGATCTATCACAATCCCCGCTGCGGCACTTCGCGCACCGTCTTGCAAATCCTTCGGGAGACGGGCATCGAACCCGTCGTCGTGGAATACCTTCGCGATCCGCCTTCGCGGCAGGCGCTGCAGGACCTGATCCGGCGATCCGGGCTGACCGTGCGCGAGGCGGTGCGGGCCAAGGAGCCGCTGTACAAGGAACTCGGCTTGGATGCGCCCGACGTCAGTGATCAGGCGCTACTCGATGCCATGGTCGCCAACCCGATCCTGATCAACCGGCCGTTCGTGTCGACGCCCAAGGGCGCGCGCCTGTGCCGGCCGGCCGAGGTCGTGCGCGAGATCCTATAGCGCGCGGCCTGCCGTGTGCGCACGGTGCGCGTCCACGGCAAGGCGCCAGGCCCGTGGCGGGCAGGTGCGCGCGGGCCTTACTGCGCCTGGCGCCAGCGCCGCACGGCTTCGAGCGTCTTGGCCACGTGCTCGTGCGGGCTGGGGCTGTCGTGGACGAACAGCACTTTGCCGTCAGGTGTGACGACGTAGGAAATTCGCGCCGCCTTGCCTGGCTGCACGGCGCGGTAGGCGTCGTACGCCTTCATGATCGAATGGTCGTGGTCTGAGGCGACGGGAAACTTGCCGCCGCAGGCGCTGACGGAGAACTGGGCAAGCGTCTGCATGTCGTCGCCGGATACGCCGATGATGCTTGCGCCCAGCGCCCGGTAATCGTCGGCGGCTTCGGCGAAGTTGTGGGCCTCGATGGTGCAGCCCGAGGTGAAGGCGGCCGGATAGAAATAGACCACGACCGGTCCCCGGCGCAGGGCGTCGGCCATGTCGAAGGTGAAGGATTTGCCGGCCAGCGCCGCCGGAGCGGAAAACGCCGGCGCGGGGGCGCCGACTTCGAGGGCGGCGGCCGCGAGCCGGGGCGCGGCCAGGCAAGCGAGCAGCAATGGGATGAGCAGGCGTTTCATGGCGTTCTCCGGGCGCGTGTCCGCTTGGCGCACGCGCCATGCCTGGCGGCCTGCGGCCTGCCGCTTGCGCGAAAGCCGCGTGCCGTCAGTTGTAGCGGCCGCCGGCGCCGGTCAGGCTATAGCGGCCGGCGCCCAGCAGGGCGATGGCGACGGCGCCAAACAAATATAGCCCCTGCAGCTCCAGGCGCCAGCCCCCATTCTGGGTGATTTGGCCGAGCTGGTCGGCGTGGGCCAGGATGATGGCCACGACCATGTTGATGGCCACGAGCAGGGCGGCGGGACGGGTGAACAGCCCCAGGATCAGCAGGATGGGGGCGAGCACTTCGCCCACATACACGCCGTAGGCGATGAAGGCGGGCCAGCCCTTGGCGGTGACCATGCCCACGATGGGGGCGATCCCGTTGGTCAGCTTGAACAGGCCGTGCATGAGCATCAGGATGCCCACGGTCAGTCGCAGAATCAGTTTGCCGGCGTCGTCGCTCATCTGTGCAATACGTCCTATTCAGTGGGTTGAAGGGACCGGCCTGGGTGCGCCCGCGGGCAGCGCCGGCGACCTGGCCCGCAAGGCGGCACCAAGTCTACGCTATTTATCAAATTTTTATAACGACGGACTGCCTACGGACTTTAACCGGGTGCGGTCGGTGCGGCCGGGCGCTGTGCGCCGGGACGGCGCATGGGCCTGCCGCCGTCGCGCACGGCCCAGGGCCAATTCTGCCCGATTTTGGTGCGCATGCTCTATCTTGAACGCCTGCCGCGTACCGGGTTGGGGCCGGCGCGCATCGCATCGGGCGCGCCGCGGTGAGCAGCCGGCGCGGGCCAAGCGGAGCCAGGCGCGAACGGAGCCGGCAGCGGGCAGGGGCGCCCATGGGCCGCCCGCCTGCTGTCCGCGCGATGGTGTCGGCGGGCGCGGCAAGCGCCTTGGGCGGCATGGATTTCATGTTGGCATGCCGTTTGCTTTTGAGGGACATGCACCGCCCGGGTGGCCGGGGCACGAGCAGCGGCCGCCTTCAGACAGACCGCCGGCCTGCAGGCCGGCCTCACTCCCGAGGACCAACATGAATCGCAGACTCGTACTCAAGCAATTGACCGCGGCAACCGTGCTGGCTTGCGCCGGATGGATGCCGCAGGTGGCGTCGGCGCAGGACACGATCAAGGTCGGCATCCTGCATTCGCTGTCGGGCACGATGGCGATTTCCGAGACATCGCTCAAGGACGTGGCCCTGATGACCATCGAGGAGATCAACGCCAACGGCGGCGTGCTGGGCAAGAAACTCGAGCCGGTGGTAGTAGATCCGGCCTCGAACTGGCCGCTGTTTGCCGAACGCGCGCGCCAGCTGCTGTCGCAGGACAAGGTCGCCGTGGTCTTCGGCTGCTGGACCTCGGTGTCGCGCAAGTCGGTGCTGCCAGTGTTCAAGGAACTGAACGGCCTGCTTTTCTACCCGGTCCAATATGAAGGCGAGGAGCTCGAGCGCAACGTCTTCTATACGGGCGCCGCGCCCAACCAGCAGGCCATCCCGGCGGTGGAATACCTGATGAGCGAGGAGGGCGGCGGCGCGCGCCGCTTCGTGCTGCTGGGCACCGACTACGTCTATCCGCGCACGACCAACAAGATCCTGCGCGCTTTCCTGAACGCCAAGGGCATCAAGGACAGCGACATCGAAGAGATCTACACGCCCTTTGGTCATTCTGACTACCAGACCATCGTCGCCAATATCAAGAAGTTCGCCGCGGGCGGGCGCACGGCCGTGGTCTCGACGATCAACGGCGATTCCAACGTGCCCTTCTACAAGGAACTGGGCAACGCGGGGCTGAAGGCCACCGACGTGCCGGTGGTGGCGTTCTCCGTGGGCGAAGAAGAATTGCGCGGCATCGACACGGCACCTCTGGTCGGGCACCTGGCCGCATGGAACTACTTCCAGTCCATCGACAACCCCGTCAATGAGGCCTTCATCAGCAAGTGGAAGGCGTACGCCAAGGCCAAGAACCTGCCCAATTCCGATACCGTCGTGACCAATGACCCGATGGAAGCCACCTATATCGGCATTCACATGTGGAAGCAGGCGGTCGAAAAGGCCGGCACGGTCGACGTCGACAAGGTGATCGAGGCCATGGGCGGACAAACCTTCCAGGCGCCCAGCGGCTTTACCGTCAAGATGGACGAGACCAACCACCACCTGCACAAGCCGGTCTACATCGGCGAAATCCGCGATGACGGGCAGTTCGACGTCGTCTGGAAGACCGAAGGCCCGATCCGCGCCCAGCCGTGGAGCCCGTTCATCCCCGGCAACGAAGGCAAGCAGAACCTGTAAGGGCAGGGCGGCCATGCGCGTGATCGCGGTATTGTTGCGCGCGCTGGCGCTGGCCGGGGTCTTGGCCCTGGCCACGCCCGCGTGGGCTGCGAGCGTCGACCCGGCGTTGCTGGCGCCGCTTGCCAGCACCAAGATGGACGAGCGGCTCGATGCGGTCGCCGCGTTGGGCAGGCTGCCTGACCCGCTGGCCGCCGAGGTGTTGCAGGCCTTGGCCGGCGGCCGGCTGTACGCCGCGGGCGATGGGCGGGTGCTGATCGACACCGGCGCTGGCGCGATCGATCCTGCCAGCGGACAGGCGCTGCCCATGCCGGGCGATGCCAAGCGCATCGTCATCAACAACCGGTTGCGCCGCGCGATACAGGACGCGCTGGCCGTCTCGCAATTGTTTGCCGCCGAAGCCGGCCAGCGGCTGGCTGCGGCACGGCGCCTGCAGGAAGGCGCCAACGAATCCTTCCGTCCCGTCTTGGAAAAGGCGCTGCAGCAGGAAAGCAGCGGCGAGGTGAAGGCCGCGCTGGAAGTGGCGCTGGCCAACATCGACTTATCCAGCGACGATCCCGCGCGGCGACGGGCCGCCGTCGCCGCGCTGGGCCAGACGGGGCGGTCTTCCTACCGTCCCGTGCTACAGGCCTTGCTCGCGCAGGACGAGCAGGGGGCTTACGCGGAGCCCGATGAAAGCGTGCGGGAAGCCGCCCGGGCGGCGCTGCGCGCCATCGACCGGCGCGCGGCCGCGGTCGAATGGAGCGGCAACCTGTTCTACGGGCTGAGCCTGGGCAGCGTGCTGCTGCTGGCCGCGCTCGGCCTGGCCATCACGTTCGGTCTGATGGGGGTGATCAACATGGCGCACGGTGAGCTGCTGATGATCGGTGCCTACGCCACCTATGTCGTGCAGTCCGCGTTTCGCGCCTGGGCGCCGGGGTGGCTCGATTGGTACGTGATCGCCGCGCTGCCGGTGGCCTTCGTGGTCACCGCGCTGGTCGGCATGGCGCTGGAGCGTACGGTGATCCGCTGGCTGTACGGCCGCCCGCTGGAGACGCTGCTGGCCACCTGGGGCATCAGCCTGATGTTGATGCAGGCGGTGCGCAGCCTGTTCGGGGCGCAAAACGTCGAAGTCGGCAACCCTAGCTGGATGAGCGGCGGGTTGGCGGTGTTCGACGGTGGCCTGGTGCTGACCTACAACCGCATGGCCATCATCGTCTTTTCGCTGCTGGTGGTGGCGCTGGTGTGGCTGCTGCTCAACCACACGCGGTTGGGGCTGTTCGTGCGCGCGATCACGCAAAACCGCCGCATGGCCGACTGCGTGGGCGTGCCCACCGGGCGCGTGGACATGCTGGCCTTCGGACTGGGCGCTGGCATCGCCGGGCTGGCCGGCGTGGCGCTGTCGCAGTTGGGCAATGTCGGGCCCGACCTGGGCCGGGCTTACCTGGTCGATTCGTTCATGGTGGTGGTGCTCGGCGGGGTGGGGCAGCTGGCCGGCACCGTCGTGGCTGCGCTCGGCCTGGGCGGCATCAATAAATTCCTCGAACCTTACGCGGGCGCCGTGATGGCCAAGATCGCCATCCTGGCGCTGATCGTCCTGTTCGTCCAGAAACGTCCCCAAGGCCTGTTCGCCCCGCGCGGCAGGAGCGTCGAATGAACGGAGCATCTGTCACCGACCTGGCGGCGCTGGCCAGGCGACCGCTGTTTTCCCCCCGCGCCTGGGCCGGCCTGGCCGCAGCCTGTGTGGCGCTCGCGCTGCTGCCCGGGCTCAACCTCGTGTTCGAGCCCGGTCATCCGCTGCATGTGTCGTCGTACGCGGTGGCGCTGCTGGGCAAGTTCATGTGCTATGCCCTTGCCGCGCTGGCCTTGGACCTGGTCTGGGGCTATGCCGGTATCCTGTCGCTGGGCCACGGGCTGTTCTTCGCGCTGGGCGGCTACGCCCACGGCATGTACCTGATGCGCGCCATCGGCCGCGACGGCGTGTACCAGAGCGACTTGCCGGACTTCATGGTTTTCCTGAATTGGAAGGCGTACCCCTGGTATTGGGCGTTCACGGAGCATTTTTGGTATGCGGCGCTGCTGGCTGTGCTGGTGCCGGGGTTGCTTGCCTTCGTGTTCGGCTATTTCGCGTTCCGCTCGCGCATCACCGGCGTGTACTTCTCCATCATCACGCAGGCGCTGACCTTCGCGGCCATGCTGCTGTTCTTTCGCAACGACACGGGTTTTGGCGGCAACAACGGGTTCACGGACTTTCGCCGCATCCTGGGCTTTCCCATCACCGCCCCAGGCACCCGCGCGGCGCTGTACTGGTGCACGCTGGCCGCGCTCGCTGGCTGCCTGGTGCTGGCGCGCGCGGTAACGCAGTCGCGGCTGGGGCGCGTGCTGACCGCGGTGCGCGACGCCGAGGCCCGCGTGCGCTTCCTGGGCTACGAGCCGCTGGGGTTCAAGCTGTTCGTCTGGACGCTGTCGGCGGTGATGTGCGGCGTGGCCGGTGCCCTTTACGTGCCGCAGGTCGGCATCATCAATCCCAGCGAAATGTCGCCGGAAAACTCCATCGAGATGGTGATCTGGGTGGCCACCGGCGGGCGGGGTACGCTGGTCGGCCCCATCGTGGGCGCCGGCGCGGTCAACGGGCTGAAGACCTGGTTTACCAGTGTGCTGCCCGAACTCTGGCTGTATGTCCTGGGGCTGATTTTCGTACTGGTCACGCTGTTGCTGCCGCAGGGCATCGTGGGGCTGGTGCGCCAGGCGTGCGAGCGCATCGGCCGGCGCCGCGGGGCAGGAGCAGGGCAATGAACAAGCTTGCAGACATCAAAGGGCCGGTCGACGCTGCCGGCGAGGAATACGCCGGCCCGGGCGGCGAGGCGAGCTATGGCCGCGTCAAGCCGGCGGGCGTGGACACCAGCCATGGCGCCATCCTTTACCTGGACGGCATCACGGTCAGCTTCGACGGTTTCAAGGCGCTGAACGACCTGACCCTGGACATCGGGGTGGGGGAGCTGCGCTGCATCATCGGCCCGAACGGCGCCGGCAAGACGACCATGATGGACGTGATCACCGGCAAGACGCGCCCCACGTCAGGCACGGCGTTTTTCGGGCAAAGCATAGACCTGACCAAGCTGAACGAAGCCGAAATCGCCCGCGCCGGCATTGGCCGCAAGTTCCAGCGGCCCACGGTTTTCGAACACCACACCGTGTTGGAAAACCTGGAACTGGCGATGAAGGCCGACAAGCGCGTGCGGCCGACGCTGTTCGCGCGGCTCGACAGCGAGGCGGCCGACCGTATCGCCCAGACCCTGGACCTGATCCGGCTGGGCAACCAGGCCGGGCGCCTGGCCGGGCTGTTGTCACACGGCCAGAAACAATGGCTGGAAATCGGCATGCTGCTGATGCAACAGCCGCAATTGCTGCTGCTGGACGAGCCGGTGGCAGGCATGACGGACGCGGAGACCGAGCGCACCGGCGAGTTGCTCAACGACCTGCGCGGCAAGCATTCGCTGGTGGTGGTCGAGCATGACATGGATTTCGTCGCGCAGATCGCCGACGGCGGCAAGGTCACCGTGCTGCACGAAGGCTCGGTGCTGGCAGAAGGCACCATGGCCGAGGTACAGGCCGACCCGCGCGTCATCGAAGTCTATTTGGGGCGCTGAACGGAGGCGGAAGACGGCGATGCTGCAAGCTGAATCGATCAACCAATACTATGGTGGCAGCCACACCCTGCGCGGCGTGTCGCTTGCAGTGCGCAAGGGCCAATGCCTGGCGCTGCTGGGCCGCAACGGCGTGGGCAAGACCACGCTGCTCAAGTGCCTGATGGGCGTGCTGCCGCTGGCAAGCGGCCGGATCACCCTGGACGGGCAGGACATCTCGCGCCTGCCGCCGCACCGGCGCGCAGCGCTCGGCATGGCCTACGTGCCGCAGGGGCGCGACATCTTCGCCCGGCTCACGGTCGAGGAAAACATCCTGATGGGCATGGCCGCCAAGCCGGCCGCGCAGGCCAGGCGGATCCGCGACGAAATCTACGAGCTCTTTCCCGTGCTCAAGTCCATGCTCAGGCGCCGCGGCGGCGACCTGTCTGGCGGCCAGCAGCAGCAGCTGGCGATTGCCCGGGCGCTGGCTGCCGAGCCGCGGCTCATCATCTTCGACGAGCCGACCGAGGGCATACAGCCGTCCATCATCAAGGACATCGGCCGGGTCATTGCCATGCTGCGCGAACGCGGCGACGTCGGCATCTTGCTGTGCGAGCAGTACTTCGACTTTGCGCGCGAGCTGGCTGATGAGTTCGTGGTGCTGTCGCGCGGCGAAGTCGTCGCGCGCGGTGACCGCGCGCAGATGGATGGCGAGGATGTCCGGCGGCATTTGTCGGTCTAGTGGTGGATTTCGGGTCGGCTAGGCATGACGGCCAGGGCCCAGCCGGTGCTGGCAAGCTCAAGCCGCCGGGATGCCTCCGCAATGCGCATAATGTGTATTATGTAAAATAGCGGATGCGCTTGGCCGGCAGCGAATCCAGGCACAATTCCGGTAAAGCCCCCACCCGACAGCCGTACCCGGCTACCAGGCCTTTTGTACAAACAACGATCCCCGATCGATCGCTTGCAAGGTCGCGCACCCGTTCAACGCCATCACCACTTCCAGTTCCTCGCGCAGCGTTCGCAGCACGTGCGCGACCCCCAATGCGCCCGCAGCTGCCAGCGCATGCATGCATGGTCGACCGACCATCACGGCGGATGCGCCGAGCGCGATCGCCTTGAAGACATCGCTGCCACGGCGGATTCCGCCGTCCAGCAGCACCGGCGCCCGGCCCGCGACGGCGTCGGCGATCGCCGGCAGTGCATCCACCGTTGCCGGCAGCGTGTCCTGAATCCGTCCACCATGATTGGAGACGACGATTCCGGCAGCGCCGTGATCAAGCGCCCGCAACGCATCATCGGCGTCGAGTATCCCTTTGACCAGCAGCGGGAGACGCGTCGCCGACGCGAGCCAGGCGATGTCCGACCATGTCGGCGCCGCGCTCATCAGGCCGTCGAATACGGCGTTCTGGCCGGGCGCTTCAACGGTCGATTGCGGGGCGATCCGGGGCAGATTGACCGCCGCCACGCCTTGCGGCAGCCGGAACCGGACCCGCTGCTCGCGGTTGCGGATGCCCGCGATCGGGGCGTCGACGGTGACGACCAGGGCCTGACAACCCGCCGCTTCGGCGCGCTGCACCAGTTCCAGCGTCGCTTCGCGGGTCGGCTGGAAATACAGTTGAAACCACCAGGGCGAACGGGTGACGGCGGAGATTTCCTCGACGGGCGTCGTCGCCAGCGTGCTCACCGTCATGCAGGCTGCCATTGCCGACGCGCCGAGTGCGGTCGCCAGCTCTCCATCGGGATGAAACAGTTTCTGGTAAGCGAGCGGCGCCACGAAAACAGGGTGCTCGTACCCGACGCCGAACAACTGCAGCCGGGTATGCCCGCCGCTGACCGGAGTCAGCACCCTTCCCTTCAATCGCAGACGGTCGAAAGCATTGCGGTTGTCGCGCAGCGTGATTTCATCGGCTGCCCCCCGGTCAGGTATTCCCATGCGTTATCGTCGAGCCGTTCACGCGCATATCGTTCGTAGTCGCTGACGGCGGCAATATCGGCCGGAATCGCGCTCAATACACCGGGCAGGTTTGCGTTCACAACTCGGCCCACTGCCTCAGCAGATTGTGGTAGTGCGCGGTCAGTGAGACCACTTCCTCGCTGTCTCCGAGTCGGTTGCGCAGCTTCACGATCGTCATGTCGAGATCGAACAGCATGCTGCGGCGCCAGTCGTCGCGCACCATGCTTTGCGTCCACAGAAAGGAACCGATGCGCACGCCGCGCGTGACCGGCTCGACGTGATGCAGGCTGGTCGCCGGGTAGACGATCGCGTCGCCTGCCGGCAGCTTCACTTCATGCGCGCCGTAGTTGTCGACGACCACCAGTTCTCCGCCTTCGTATTCGTCGGGGTCGCTCAGGAAAACCGTGGTCGAGACATCGGTGCGCACGCTGGCGGCGCGGGCCGGATCATGATGGCTTGCGCTGTCGACATGGCTGCCGTAATTGCCGCCGCCCTGGTAACGGTTGAACAGCGGCGGCAACATGTGTTTCGGCAGCGTCGCGGAAACGAACAGAGGATGGCGGCGCAATGCGGATGCGATCAGGTCACCGGCCTGTTTCGCGACCGCGGATGATGCATCGAGCTGCTGATTGTGTTTGACCCGGGACGCCTGCTCGCCGGCGGTCGCCAGCCCGTCCACCCACGAATCACCATCCAGCGCACGCCGGATGTCAGCGACCTGCTCCGGCGTGAGTACGCCGGGTATGTGTAGTATCATGTTGCACCGCCCTTCCCGTCAGCCGATTCGGGAACCCCGCAATCGGCCGGCGGCTCCGGAGATCATCAGAACTGCAGTCTTGCCGTCAGCATCGCCGAACGCGGCGTGCCCGGCGTGTAGCGTGCACCGCTGTTGTTCAGCGTGTTGATATAGAACTTGTCGAACAGATTGAACACGTTCAGTTGCACCGTGACGTTCTTGCTGGCCTGATACGCGACCACCGCGTCGGCAACCCAGTAAGACGGGATGTTCGGCATGTTCTGGGTGGCGATCGCCAACGTCGGATTGACGACGCGCTTCTGCTCCGACACGTAACGGGCACCGCCACCGATGGTCCAGTTGCCGTTCAACTTGTACGTGGTCCACAGCGTTGCGGTCAGATCCGGCGACCAGCGGGTTGCCGCACCCGTCGTGTTGTTCCCGGTCGAACCGTCCAGCACCTTGGTCTTCATTGTCGCGATGCCGGCCGCGATTTGCCAGGCGTCGGTGATCTGGCCGATGGCGCCGAGTTCGACGCCCTCCACCCGCCGCTTGCCGAACTGGGCAACCGCGTTCGTCAGCGGATCCTGAACCACGAGTTCATTCGAAAAATCGGTCCGGTACACGGCGGCGGTCAGCGACAATTTCTTCTGCAGCACGTCCCACTTGGTGCCGATCTCGTAGTTTCTTGCCTTCTGCGGATCGAGCGACGGGCTGTTGATGTTGGTCGCGGTCGAACTGAGCGAGAAGTTGTCGCCGCCCGGCGGCGTTTGCGAATTGGCGATTGCGGCGTAAATGCTGCCGTTCGGCGCCGGCTTGTACAACGCGCCGAGCTTCCAGCTCAACAGATTGCCCGATTTTTTCAGTTGGTCGGGCGCCAACTGGCCGACCGCATAACCGGGATAACTCGCAGCATTGTTTGCGGTGACCAGCGTGCGTCCGTCGGTTTCGGCCTTGTAGTGATCGAAACGCACACCGCCGCTCAATTATGAATTTGCGGAAATCTTCCTGCCCCAGGAAACGCGGCTGCAGGCCGGTGCTGGTCAACTGGTCGCTGACTTCCTTCGACTGCAGCGTTTCACGCGTCGCCTGCTCCAGTTTTTGCAGAATGTCGGCCG
>Ga0065721_10004930_pt1 | contig 34644 bp, 24 predicted proteins | sample Mesricmetagenome_FD_59108 | JGI IMG/M metagenome (GOLD analysis project Ga0065721, IMG submission 59108) | Mesophilic microbial community from rice straw/compost enrichment Sample: eDNA_1 v2 (version 2) | ecosystem: Engineered > Solid waste > Grass > Composting > Bioreactor | place: USA: Davis... | reverse complement strand
AGCTGAAGCAGGCGATGTCGCCGAACGAGCCGATGCGGCGGCCGCGGCAGATCGAGCCGATCGCATGCGCCGCATCCTCGATGACCCGCACGTGCCAGGCGCGCGCCATGGCGAGCAGACGATCCATGTCGACGGCGTGGCCGGCGAAATGCACCGGCATGATGGCTCGAGTCCGCGGCGTGATCGCGGCTTCGATGCGGGCGAGATCCAGGTTGCGGCTGGCCAGCTCGACATCGACGAACACCGGCTTCGCGCCGACTCGCAGAACCACGTTGGCACTCGCTGCAAAGCTCATCGCCGGTACGATGACTTCATCCCCCGGGCCGATGCCCGCGGCCAGCAGCGCCAGCTCCAGCGCCGCCGTTCCGGAAGTGACGGCGCGGACCGGTCGACCTCCAAAGTAGGCCGACAAGGCGGCTTCGAAGCGTGCGACGTACGGCCCGGTCGCGATCCATCCCGAACGCAACACCTGACAGACGCCGGCGATCGTTTCCTCATCGAGGCTGATGCGGGCAAACGGCAGAGGGGTCATGCGGGACTCCGCGTAAGAATGCACACGCCCGCGATGATGATGGCGATCCCGGTCATCTTGGTCGTGGACAACGCCTCGTCGAACAGCAACATCGCGCCGATCGCGTTGACGATGTAGCCCATCGAGAGCATGGGATAGATGACGCTGACCGGCGCGCGCGACAACGCCAGTATCCAGATCAAGACACTGATCGCATAACAGGTGAGTCCGCCCCACCAGCCGGCGTGCATCAGCATGCGAGGCGTCGCGGCCGTCATGCCGGACCAGCTGAGCGCAATCGGACCGGTGGCAGTGGTGGCCGCCTTGAGCATGAGCTGGGCAGCGGCATTGAGCGCCACGCCAGTGATCACGAGTGTCCAGGTGATGAAGTTCATTGGCGGCTCACCGCGACCCGGTAGCGATCGGTGCCGAGCACTCGCATGGGCAGACCGACGTTGACCAGCTCCTCATAGGTCCGACGCGACATGATCGCGACTGCCTCCGGGGCCGCGCGCCAGCGTTGTTGAAACGTATCCATGTCGAGGCTCTTGTCAGGCTCGTGCTGCAACCCATAGTCGAGCTCGCCTCGATACTCGACGAGCACCATGGTGCGTCGCAGATAAAAGGGCAGGCTCTGGTCGTAAGTACGCAACGTGAACAGCGGCGCACGCGCGGCGAGCTCGGTGGGAATGCTGGCGGTTAGATCTCTTCCGGAACGCAGCGAGCCGTCCTGACCGATCGTTGCAAACAACAGCGACACACTCAGAAATGCTCCGACCGCGAGACTCACGAAGGACCGCACCCGCTGCTCTTTCTTAGCGGCTCGATCATAGAACAGCACGGCCAGTGCCACGGTCAGGGCAAATGCGACGGCCATCGGCCGTGCTTCATAGGCGGTCGATGTCACCACTGGATCGTCCAGTACGTTGGGCGCAATCAAAGTGAAACCGACCAGGGCCGCGGAGCTCGCGAGCATGATCCAGGCGGAAAGGTCCAGCGATCGCGTCGGCATCTCGCGGGCGGCCGTCAGCAGCGCGAGCGGGGGCAGCACTGGCAATATATAAGGCGCGAGCTTCGAGCCGGAGAGCGAGAAGAACACCACCACGAAAACGCACCACACCCAGAGCAGCCGACAGGCATCGAACTGTCCTCGCGGTACCGTGGCGCGCCATCCGCGAGCCAGGGCGCTCGACATTTGCCACGTCCAGGGCAAGGTGCCGGCCGCGAGCATGCCAATGAAATACCACCAGGGCTCGACCCGTCGGGCCTCGTACGTCAGGTAGCGCTGCAGATGCTCGTGAACGAAAAAGAAGTGCAGGAAATCGGGATTGGCGCGCGAGACCAGCACGAACCACGGAACAGTGATGACGAGCACGACCGCGATTCCGGGCAGCAGTCGCAAGTTGCGCCACGCATGCCAGTCGCGTTGCCACAGCATATAAATAGAGAGCACGGCGCCGGCGATCAGCAGCGCGACGATGCCTTTGGTCAGGGTCGCGAGCCCGAGCATCGCCCAGCTCAGCAGCATCCACCAGCCGCTCGCCGGGCGAGCGCAGTCGCGATTCAACTGCGCCATGCAAAAGCAGCACAGCATGGCGTTGAGCAGGAACGCGAACGTCATGTCCAGCGTGAGCACCTGTCCCATGACGAAATACAGCACGCTCGAGCCGAGCAGTGCTGCCGCGATGGTGCCGGTGTCCCTGTTCCAGAGGCGACGGCCGAGAAGAAATACCAGCACGACATTGAGCCAGCCCGACAGTGTCACGCACAGGCGCGCGCTCCATTCGCTCGGTCCGAACAATTTATAAGCGAATGCAGTGGCCCAGTACTGCAGCGGCGGCTTTTCCAGGTAGGGCAGATCGTTCAGATGCGGCGTCACCCAGTCGCCGGAGACCAGCATCTCGCGCGGGATTTCCGCATACCGCCCTTCATCGGGATGAGTCAACGGCCGGACGGCCGGGAGCAGGAACCAGACTGCCGTCAGCAACGCGAGGGTGAGTGAAACATGGATCCGCCGTGACGCGGGCAGCGGCGTCGTGCGAAGGCGCATCTCCTGCGTCATCAAGCTGGTCATACGGCCCTCGGTGCTCGCCAGCGTGCCAAACGATGGGTGCGGTGACTCGACGGCGTTGGACGGTCAAAGGCGCAAATTTCAGTCGCTGGCTCGAAAGATTTTCAGCCCGGCTCGATAGGCCGTACACGCGGAGATCCCCGCATTCATTTATGGGAAGCACTCGGTTAAGCGCCGGGCAACGGCGCCTCGGAAAAAAACCTTCGATGCGCGATGGATTCTCTGTGGCGCTGCGTCCAAGGGCGCTCGCGGCGAGATCGGGCTGCTGCAGCGTCCTTGCGCACTCAGCTCACTTGCGCGACTCACCTTCCTTTTTGGCCTGTTCCAGGTCCTGATCGGAGAGGGCGCGAGTGTCGCTGTCCGCGGTGCCGCCGTGGGGCGGCGTGAAGCGCAGTTGCTGCATGTAGGGCGTGGGCTGCTTGCGCCGATAGTCGGCGAATTCCTTTGCGTAGTAGCTGCGTGCCTGTGCGACGTCCTTGCTGCCCGTCACGATGTCGTGCATCAGGTTCAGCGCGAGCGAGTTCGCCTCTTCATCGTGACAGCGGGCCGAGACTTCGCCCGCGGTACGTTCCACGATGACACTGCCGTCGAACTGGGCGAGCGGCGTGAATTTCTCGACCGGCACGCGATAGTCGATCACGCACTCGACCGAATCGCTGTGCGGGGCCGGGAAGTCGTGCTGGAAGAACGCCTTCGAGGCCACGATTCGCTTCCATTCACCGCGGTTGTGCCACAGCAGCTGCGTGTCGGTAACTTCATCAGGCTCGCCATACTTTTTGATGACGAGCTCCGCGGCCTCACGCGACTGCTCTGGCCAGGATCGAATCCGTGCTGACGCAGGTTGCGCACTCATGGTCCGGCTCCTCGAAGCTGACTCGGGATGCAACGGACCTCGGCCCACTATGTTCCGGCCCGCTCAGGCGGTCTTCCTGCGCTCGATGAACGGGTCCGCGACGCCTTCCTGCGGAATCACATACAACCGCTGCGTCGGATACGCGAACCTGATGCCGCGCTGTTGCAGCTCGCGATGCAGAGTGACGTTGATGATCTGCTGAACGTCCATGTATTTGTTGTAGTCCGCGGACAGCACGTAATACACGGTCTCGTACTCGATCGCATCCGGCGCGTGCTTGGCGAAATGACTGCGGTCGAAGCGAGTGTTGGGTTGCGACTCGATGATCCGGCGGATCACGCCCGGGATCTCCTCGAGCTGTTCGAGCGGCGTCTCGTAGGTCAGGCGCGTGGCGAACACGACGCGGCGCTCGTTCATGCGGCCGTAGTTGCGCACGCGGCTGCCCAGCAGATCGCTGTTGGCGATGATGATCTGCTCGCCGCTCAGGCTGCGCAGCCGGGTGCTCTTGATCCCGATGTATTCGACGCTGCCCAGGAAGTCGCCGATGATCAGGAAGTCGCCCACGACGAACGGCCGGTCGAGCGTGATCGACAGCGAGGCGAACAGATCGCCGAGCACGTTCTGGACCGCCAGTGCCACGGCGATGCCGCCGATGCCCAGGCCGGCGATGAGCGCGGTGATGTCGATGCCGAGGTTGTCGAGCGTCAACAGCAGGACCATCGCCCAGATCGCGACATTGATCACGAAGCCGATGATGCCCAGCGAGCCGACAGCGGCGCGGTCCACGGCGAGGCTGCGCTGACGTTTACGGTCCAGCCAGATGGATGCGGCCGCCACGGCCCAGATGCCCGCCTGCCAGAACAGTGCGATGGTGATTGCCGAGCCCAGCATCTGCTGCGTTTTCGGGCCGATGGTGAGCCATTGCGAGCCGATGTAGAGCGACACGATCACCAGCAGCAGCAGCGTCGTCCGGCTCAGGACCTGCAGGGGAATCTCGAGCAGCTCGGTCTGCGCGGTGTTGACCATTTTCTGGTAATACGCGCGGATGGCACGGCGAACCGTCAGCAGCACCAGCAGCGCGAGCGCCGCGATGCCCAGCGCCAGCAGCCAATCCAGCGCGGAATTAGTGAATAGCGGCAGCTGATCGAGGCCGGAGAATGTCGGCATCATGACCCTCGGGGCAAGTAATGGTTACCAGCGAGCGGAGCGCTCGTGGACGACGGCGGGGGGCGGACGCCGCCCCGATACATTGGCATCAATGTATTTTGCCCAATCACGCCGCCCCATGGCAAACCTGCCCCTGCCTGGGCCGGCCGCGCCCCTGCTATGATCCGCGCGGTCCCGGCAACATGAGGCACGCGCGCCCGTTTATGAGTAAATCGCACCCGGTCGGCAGGTCCCGCCAGAAGGCGGATCTGAGCTTGGCGGTGTTGAAGAGTTTTCGAATCATCTACGGCTCCGTACGGCAGCACTTCAAGGAGGTGCGGCGCAGTTGCGGAGTGTCCGGTTCTCAAGTGTGGATCCTGCACGAGCTGGCGCGCGGCGAGGCGCTCGGCGTTTCGGAGCTCGCCGCCAAACTGTCGATCCACCAGTCGACGTGCAGCCTGCACATCGAAAAGCTGGTGCGCGCGGCGCTCGTCAAGAAAACGCGCCTCTCCGAGGACCACCGGCGAGTGACCTTGTCGGTCACGCCGCTCGGACGGCGGATCATCGCCCGGGCGCCGGGGCCGGCGGAGGGCGTCCTGCCCGAAGCCATCGCGGAGCTGTCGCCAGCAGCCTTGCGGGGATTGCACAAAGGCTTGCAGCAGATCATCGCTGCGTTGGACATCATGGACGAAGCCGCCGCCGAGCGGCCGCTGGCGGATCTCTGATCTTACCCAGGCGCGCGGTTCTGCTGCGCGTGCGGGATGTACGAACCACCGACTGGCTGCCGGTCTTCGTCGCCTTGCCGGCGCGTCGCGATTGCGCTCACAGTCGCATCGGCGTGACGTGTCCGTGAATAACGAAGCCGAGGAGTCATCCGATGAGCAGCATCCCTGCAAGCGGCGAGGGCGAGCGGCTGCACGCGGAGCACGAGCACGGCCCGGAGAAGGGATGGCGCCGCTGGCTGCTGGCGACCAATCACAAAGACATCGGCACGATGTATCTGCTGTTCAGCCTGACCATGTTCCTGGTCGGTGGAATCGAAGCGCTGCTGATCCGCACCGAGCTGTTCCGGCCGGGCATGCAGCTGGTCGACCCCGAGTTCTTCAACGTGCTGGTGACCGCTCACGGCCTGACGATGATCTTCGGCGCCATCATGCCGGCGTTCGTGGGGCTCGCGAACTGGATGCTGCCGCTGCAGATCGGCGCGCCCGACATGGCGCTGCCCCGGATGAACAATTTCAGTTTCTGGATCCTGCCGTTCGCCTTTGCGCTGCTGTTCGGCTCGTTGTTCGCCACCGGCGGGGGCATGGGCACCGGCTGGACCCTGTATCCACCGCTGTCGCTGCAGATGGCCGATGCCTTTCCGATGACGATCTTCGCGCTGCACATGATGGGCGCCTCGTCCATCATGGGGGCGATCAACGTGATCGTCACCATCATGAACCTGCGCGCGCCGGGCCTGGGCCTGATGAAAATGCCCCTGTTCGCCTGGGGCTGGCTGATCACGGCATACCTGCTGATCGCGGTCATGCCGGTGCTGGCCGGCGCGCTGACCATGCTGCTCACCGACCATTATTTCGGCACGACGTTTTTTGCAGCCGCCGGCGGCGGCGATCCAGTGATGTACCAGCACCTGTTCTGGTTCTTCGGGCATCCGGAGGTGTACATCATGATCCTGCCGGCGTTCGGCATCATCTCCGAGATCATTCCCACCTTCGCGCGCAAAACGCTGTTCGGCTATGACGCCATGGTGTACGCGATCGCCTCGATCGCGTTCCTGTCGTTCATCGTCTGGGCCCATCACATGTTCGTGGTCGGCATGCCGCTCGCCGGCCAGACGTTCTTCATGTTCTCGACCATGCTGATCGCCGTGCCGACCGGCGTGAAGGTGTTCAACTGGACCGCCACGCTGTTCAAAGGGTCGATCAGCTTCGAGGCGCCGATGCTGTTCGCGCTGGCGTTCGTGTTCCTGTTCAGCATCGGAGGATTCTCGGGGCTGATGCTCGCCATCGTGCCGGCGGATTTCCAGTATCACGACACGTACTTCGTGGTGGCGCATTTTCATTACGTGCTGGTCCCCGGGGCGCTGTTCTCCATCATCGCCGCGGTTTATTACTGGCTGCCCAAGTGGACCGGGCACATGTACGACCTGAAGCTCGCCCGCTGGCACTTCTGGATGTCCGCGATCTTCGTCAACGTGTTGTTCTTTCCACAGCACTTCCTCGGCCTGGCCGGAATGCCGCGCCGTATAGCGGACTACAGCACGCAGTTCGCCGATTGGAATCTGGTGTCTTCGATCGGCGCCTACGGCTTCGGGCTGGCGCAGGTGCTGTTCGTGTACATCATCATCAAGACGATCCGCGGCGGCGCCAAGGCCACCGATAAAGTATGGGACAGCGCCAATCCGCAAGGCCTGGAATGGACGCTCAGTTCGCCACCGCCGTATCACAGCTTTCAGATTCCTCCCCAGGTGCAATAGCGCTTCCGATGCTGCGATCGGCCAGAGCTGGCGCCGCCCTGTATCTGATGCTGCTGTGTGGCTGCGGAAGCCAGCCGCCGCCGGCACCGCCGCCGCCGGAGGTGCGGGTCGTCACCGCCAAGTCGGAGTCGATTGAAAACATCACGGAAGTTCCCGGTCGCGTGCAGGCCATTCGCACGGCTCAGGTGCGCGCCCGTGTGGACGGCATCGTCGAGCGTCGGCTCTATAACGAAGGCAGCGACGTGAAAGCCGGCCAGACGTTGTTTCTGATCGATCCACGCGAGTATCGAGCCAACGTCAGCGCGGTCAGCGCCACACTGACTCGCAATCAAGCGACGGCGGCGAACGCGCGGCAGGACGTGGAGCGTTACAAAGGTCTGGTCAAGGAACAGGCGATCAGTCAGCAGGAATTCGACGCCGCCATGGCGCGCCTGCGCACCGCCGAAGCCGACGTGGCCCAGACCGAAGCGCAGCTGGAGAGCGCAAAACTCAACTTGAGTTACACCACCGTCACTGCACCGATCGATGGGCGAGCGGGGCGCGCGCAGGTGACGGAAGGAGCGTTGGTCAGCGCCTCCTCGGCGACGCTGCTGACCACCATCGAGCAGCTCGAGCCGATCTACGTGAACTTCTCCCAGTCGAGCGCCTATCTCCTCGCCATCAGACAAGACATCGCCGCGGGCACGCTCAAGGTTCCCGAGCTGGGCAAAGTGGGAGTCACCCTGTTGCTCGAGGATGGCAGCACCTATCCGCACGCCGGTCATCTGGATTTTCTGGATCTCTCGATCGATCAGGCAACCGGCACCGCCGCGGTGCGCGCCGAGTTTCCGAATCCAGAGCGGATCCTGCTGCCCGGACAATTCGTGCGGGCTCGCATCGAAGCAGGCGTTCGGCCGCACGGATTCTGGATTCCCCAACGCGCGGTTCTACTGAGCGCATCGGGTGCGACGGTGCTGACCGTCGCACAGGGCGACACGATCGAGCCCCGGCCGGTGAAGCTCGGCGAACAGCGCGGCGACAAGTGGATCGTGCTCGAAGGTCTCGATGACGGCGATCGCGTCGTCGTCGACGGCATCCAGAAAGTTCAACCTGGCGCGCACGTACGTGTGCTCAGTGCGGACCAGCCAGCGCCGGGCACCGCCAAACCCGCGGAGCAGTGACGCGTGTCGCCGCGCTTCTTCATCGATCGCCCGATTTTCTCCTGGGTGATCGCGCTCGGCATTCTGCTCGCCGGCTTGCTCGCGCTGCTGGCGCTGCCCATAGAACAATATCCGGCCATCGCGCCGCCCTCGTTGACGATCACCGCCACGTATCCCGGTGCCGACGCCGCGACGCTCGAGACCAATGTGACTCAAGTCATCGAGCAGGAGCTCAACGGCGTCAAGGGTTTTTTGTATATGTCGTCGTCGAGTCAATCGAACGGCGCGGCGTCGATCACGCTGACGTTCACCTCGGGCACGGATATCGACGTGGCGCAGATGGACGTTCAGAACCGGCTGCGCGCCATCGAGCAGCGGCTGCCCGAGGACGTTCGCCGCCAGGGCGTGCTGGTGAATCAGGCGACGTCCAGCTTTCTGATGATCGTCGCGCTCACGTCCAAGACCGGCGCGACGCCCTCGCTCGAGCTCGGCAATTTCGCGGCCACGCGCGTGATCGATGAGCTGCGCCGCGTGCCCGGCGTCGGCGACATTCGATCGTTCTCCTCCGAATACGCGATGCGCGTCTGGCTCGATCCGGATCGGCTCACGACCTATCGGCTGTCGGCCGCCGAAGTGCTCGCGGCGGTCCAGGAACAGAACACGCAATCGCCCGGCGGGGCGCTGGGCGATCGTCCGCTGGCGAACAGGACGGAGTTGAACGCGCCCATCCTCACCCAGAATCGGTTCACCACGCCGGAGCAGTTCGCCGCGATCATCCTGCGCGCCAATCCGGACGGCTCGACCGTGCGGCTCGGCGACGTGGGGCGAGTCGAGCTGGGCGCGCAGACCTATCTCTCCGACATGGAGCTGAATGGCAAGCCGGCTGCCGGCATGGGCATTCAGCTGACCACGGGCGCGAATGCGCTGGCCACCTCGGAGGGAGTGAGGGCGCGACTGGCGCAGCTGGAGCGCAACTTTCCCGAGGACATCACCTGGGTGGTGCCGTACGACACGACGCCCTTCATCCGCATCTCGGTCGAGGAGGTCGTGAAAACGCTGCTCGAGGCCATGGTGCTGGTGTTTCTGGTGATGTTTCTGTTCCTGCAGAACTGGCGCGCGACGCTGATTCCGACCATCGTGGTGCCGATCGCGCTCGCCGGCGCCTGCCTCGGCCTGTGGGCGCTCGGGTTTTCCATCAACGTGCTGACGTTGTTCGGCATGGTGCTGGCCATCGGCATTCTGGTCGACGACGCCATCGTGGTGGTCGAGAACGTCGAGCGCATCATGACCGAAGAGGGTCTGCCGCCCTACGAAGCAACCGTCAAGGCGATGACCCAGATCACGTCCGCGATCATCGGCATCACGCTGGTGCTGGTCGCGGTGTTCATTCCGATGGCTTTCTTCCCGGGCTCGACCGGTGGCATCTACCGTCAGTTCTCGCTCACGCTCACGCTGTCGATCGCGTTCTCCGCCCTGCTGGCGCTCACGCTCACTCCGGCGCTGTGCGCGGCCCTGTTGAAACCGGAACGACTGCACAGCCGTGCGGACTCCGAACACACGACCAGCCGCATCGGCAGATGGTCCGCACGTTTTTTCGGAGGCTTCAACGACTGGTTCGGCCGGGTGACCAACGGCTATCAGGCGCGTGTCGGCGGCATCTTGCGCAAGCCGCTGCGTTATCTTGCCATCTTTCTATTGCTCGTCGGCCTCACGCTGCTGTTGTTCACGCGCCTGCCGGGCAGCTTTCTGCCCGCCGAGGATCAGGGCGCCATCATCACAGTGGTACAAGCGCCGCCGGGTGCGACCGTCGATCGCACCAACGAAGCCATCAACCAGGTCATGGCCTTTTATCAGGCGCAACCGCAGACCAGCAGCATCGTCTTCATCCGCGGCTTCAGTTTCTTCGGTCAGGGCCAGTCGAATGCCATGTCGTTCGTTACATTGACCCCGTGGGACGAGCGTCCTGGGGCGCAGAACAACGCGCTGACACTGGTGGGCAAGGCCAACGTGGCGCTCTCCCAAATCAAACAAGCGATGATCTTCACGCTCAATCCGCCGTCCATTCCATCGCTGGGCGTCGCCGCGGGCTTCACGTTCAAGCTGCAGGATCGCGCCGGCCACGGCCAGCAGGCTCTGGTGAATGCGCGCAATCAGATCCTGGCCGCCGCGATGAAAAGTCCGTTGCTCTCGGCGGTTCGGCCGGAGAATCAGGCGGACTCGCCGCAACTGCGCGTGCTCATCGATCGAGTCAAGGCGCGCGCCCTGGGGCTGTCGATTGCCGATGTGAACGCGACGCTCGCCATTTCCTTTGGCAGCGCCTATGCAAACGACTTCAGCCGCGAGGGCCGAATCCTGCGCGTGCTGTTGCAAGCCGATGCGCCGTTTCGCATGACGCCGGCGGACGTTCTGGACTTGAGGGTGCGCAACACCCAAGGAGAAATGGTGCCGTTCGGCGCATTCACCACGACCGAATGGACCGCCGGTCCGCCGCAGCTGGAACGTTACAACGGCTATCCGTCGATGACGATTTCAGGCTCGCCGGCACCGGGCCGCTCCAGCGGCGAAGCGATGGCGGAGATGGCGCGGCTGGCCCAGCAATTGCCGGAAGGATTCGGCTACGAATGGACGGGAATCTCGTTCGAGGAGCAGCAGGCCGGCGGACAGGTGGTGGCGCTGCTGGGGCTGTCGATCGTCGTGGTCTTCCTGTTGCTGGCCGCGCTGTATGAAAGCTGGACCGTGCCCCTGAGCGTGCTGTTGATCGTGCCGATGGGCGCGCTGGGAGCCGTGGTCTTTACGATGCTGCGATCGCTGCCCGCGGATGTTTATTTCAATGTCGGCTTGATCGCCATCATCGGGCTGGCGGCGAAGAACGCGATTCTGATCGTCGAGTTCGCGCTGGAAGAGGAGGCGGCGGGCAAGTCCTCGTTCGATGCCACCATGAGCGCGGTCAAGTTGCGCCTGCGGCCCATCATCATGACTTCGCTCGCTTTCATTCTCGGCATGGTGCCGCTGGTGCTGTCCACAGGTGCGGGTGCCGCCAGCCGCATCGCGGTGGGCACCGGGGTCATGGGCGGCATGGTCGCGGCGACCGTGCTCGGCGTATTCTTCATTCCACTCCTATACATGTCCGTACGACGTTGGCTGACGCGTGGGTTGCACCGTCCGCCAGCCGCGCCGCGAGAGGAGCTGGAGTCGCCCCATGGCTAGAATTTCCAGAGCGGCTGCGACCATGGCGCTTGCGTGTGCGCTGCTGAATGCGTGTTCGCTCGCGCCTCGTCACGTACGTCCCGAGTTGCCTACTCAGGCGCATTACCCGGACAGCTATGTCGACGATCCGAATGCCGGCACCCGGGCGCCGCAGCTCGGCTGGCGCGACTTCTTTGCCGACCGTCGACTGGAAGCCTTGATTGCGACGGCGCTGAAACACAATCGCAACCTGGTGATTGCGGTCGCACAGATCGAGGAGGCTCGCGGTCAATTTCGTGTTCAGCGTTCCGAGCGCTTGCCAACGCTCGCCGTGAGTGCGGAGGGCACGCGCTCCGGCGTCGGCCCCGAGAGCGCGCCGCTGGCAGGCATCGGTCCGGTTGGGGTTAGCAGCACCTTCGATCGCTACTTCATCGGGGTGGGTATCAGCTCCTTCGAGCTGGATTTCTGGGGCCGCGTTCGGAATCTGACGCAGGCCGCGCGTGCTCAATATCTGGCGACGGTTGAAGCGGCCCGAGCCTTTCGACTCTCGCTGATCGGGGACGTGGCGTCTGCATATTTCGCCTTGCTCGAAGCGCAGGAACGCCTCGATCTGGCCGTTGCTACCGTCAACTCCCGGCGCGAAGGTCTGCGCATCGCGCAGAAGCGTCTGGATGCGGGCGTCACTTCGGCGCTGGATTTCCGTCAGGCCGAAACGCTGCTGACGCAGGCAGAGACCGACCTCGCGTCTTTGCAATTCACCAAAGCACAGAATGAAAACCTGCTCGCGACCCTGGTCGGTACCACGGTCGAACAGCCCTTGCCGGATCCGTTGCCACTGGCAGAGCAGGCACATCTGGAAGCACTGGCCGCCGGGCTGCCTTCGGAGCTGTTGTCGAACCGGCCCGATATTCTCGGTGCCGAACAGCGGCTGCGCGCGGCTCGTGCGAACATCGGAGCGGCGCGGGCCGCGTTCTTTCCTACGATCACTCTCACCGGCAGTTACGGGTTCGCGTCGACGGAGTTGAGCGGTCTGGTCGGCAACGATCGACGCAGCTGGTCCTACGGCCCGACGATTTCGCTGCCGATCTTTGATTTCGGTGCACGAGGCGGCAATCTGGACGTCGCCAAGGCTCGTCAGAACATTGCCGTTGCCGACTACGAGCGCACCATTCAGACCGGCTTCCAGGAGGTGTCGGATGCGCTGGCGGGGCGAAAATTCCTGGCCGAGCAGGTGCGCGCCCAGGAGCGGGCCACCCGTGCGCAGCGGCAGCTCGCGGAGCTCGCGCATCTGCGCTACAACGAAGGAGTGGTCGGTTATCTCGAAGTGCTCGATGCCGAGCGCAACCTGTTCTCGGCCGAGCAGGCGTTGTTACAAGTACGCCGGGCCGAAGTTTCCAATCTGGTGTCGTTGTATATCGCGCTGGGTGGCGGGCAGCTCGACGCGCGCTGACTCGCTAGTCATTGCACAGTAGCTCGACCTTGCGAATCGCCAGGTCCAGCGACTGCTGCCGCTCCGCCGCCGCGAGGTCGCGTTTGGCGTTTTCACATTGCAGGGCGCTCGCCCTGGAGGCGTCGCTGACCTGGCGGACGGCCTCGGTGTTGGCGGGATCGCAGTAGTGCGCCGATTCCCGACGAATGTTCGCGCTGCTGCCGACCCGCTCGATGGCGACACAATCGTTGATCTTGATCTGGCGCTGATCGCTGACGATGCGCGTTGAGCTGCCGTCCAGCATCCGCACGGTGTATTGCATGGCCGTGCGATCGCCTTCGGCAACGGCGGCGGCAGTGCCACCAACCGCAGCTCCGGTGATGGCGCCGCGCGCACTGCCGCCCGCCAGCACGCCAATCGTTCCGCCGAGGAGTGCTCCTTGCGCGGCCTGCGAGCCCACTGTTACCTGCTCGGCACTTTGCACGACACCGAACTGCACGGTCGCGGTTTGCCCGACCCGGTGCGACATGCTCTCGCAGCCTGCAATCGATACGAGTGCAATACTGACGCCCCAGAGAGTGGCTCGGCTCGAACAGGGGAAGCTTTGATGTATCGACTTCCCTGACTTCGGCGGGACTGCAATGGATCGAAATGCTTCGCCGATCGAAGCCAGCGATGGCGATGAACGCCGCTCGATCGGAGATTCCCTGACGTTGCCCATGACGCGATCCTTCCAGAGAGCCGCAACGATGAGCATGACCCTCGCGTGCCCATCGACGGCCGGTTGAATCCGAGATCACTGTTGGCAAGCTTTCCTACGTCGTCATCGGTAGTGCCTCGGCAGGAGCGGCCGGCAGCGTGACGCACGCGTGATGTCGCTTCGGGGGCTCAGCGCACGCGCACTGTCAGATGGAAATGCTCGCACCGCGCTCGGGGCGGCACCATTGGACCTGGGGTAAATCGAGGCGGGCACCGCCTCGACCGGAACGTCCCTCAGTAGCTGAACATCATGCGCACGTGAGCTTGATCGCCATGACGCTCGCCGGGCAGGGCATGCAATTGCCAGCCGTAGGCGAAGCGGATTTCCTGTCCGCGTCCGATGACCAGGCGCGCACCGAAACCGGCGCCGCTGTACGTGGTGCGCTCGCGCTCGCCCGGCAGCAGTCGCTTGTTGGCGCCGACACCATAGTCGTAGAACGCCATCGGCTCCAGTCGAGTCTCGATGGCAGTGAAGGTGAGTGCGGGCAGCAGCAATTCGTTGCGAAGCAGGTAGCCGGTGTCGGCGAAGGCATCGTTCTCCAGGAAGCCGCGCACGCCATAGGTGCCGCTCAAGCCCAACTGCTCCGAGCCGAGCAGGTTGTCGCTCGCGAATTGCAGTGAGGCGGAAGCGCGCCACGAGAAATTCCTGGGCAGCGCGGTCACGCGGTCGATGTCGAAGCGCGCGTACGTATAGTCGGCCTTCGCGCCCCAACGGCTGATCTGGAAGAACTCAGTTTCGTTGCGGCTGCTGAGCGAGCCCGGCGAGTACGCGAGCGTGGCGGAGAAGCCGGTGTTGCCGAAACGGTCGCTGCCGTTGAGCTGATAGCCCAGCACCGCCTGGGCGATGTTGGTGGTGTTGTCCGTTACCGGAATGCCGCCGAACTCCAGGTTGTTGTCCGACTCCTTGAAGTCCGCGCCGATCAGCAGCGACTGTGTGACACCGCCGGCCGTGGCAGCAAACGGTACTTCGTAGCGAACGCTGGTCTGCCACGACTTGCCTTCGGAATCGAAGTCCGCGGGCATGTCCGCGTTGATGCGTGACCATGCGCCACTGATGGTGAACAGGTGTCGCCACGGCAGCGGAATCACATAGCTGCCGGAGTGGCCGATGGAACGGTCGAAGTCGGTACTGCCCGTGAACTGATAGTTGAGCTGATGCCCGACGCCGAAGGCATTGCCCCAGTTGGCGCCGAGGCCGAGCCGCTCGCGGCCGGTGTTCTTCGAGCCGCTGTTGTCGGCCGTCGCATAAACCCGCAGCGGGAACCGCTCGTTCGCGCGCACGACCAGGTCCGTGCCGCCGAACGATCGGCCCGGCACGGCGACCACTGTGGCGCCTCGGAACGGATTGCGGTTGATCCAATCGATGTCGGCATCGATGCGGGACTTCAGCAGCGGATCCCCGGCATCGAGCCTCAGCGCATCGAGATAGATGTCATCGGAGAACCAGCGATTGCCTTCGACGCGCACGCGATCGAGGTGGCCTTCGATCACCATCACGCGCAGCACGCCATCGGTCACGTCCTGTTCGGGGGCGCTCACGTTGACGAAAGGCTTGTCGTGCATCGAATAGAACAGATTGACCGTGGCGAGCAGGCGTCGCAGTCCGCTCTGCTGCAAGGGCTGGCCGAGATACGAAGACATGCGCTGACGGAACTCGGGATCGTCGAGCAGCGGCACGCGCGACGTATCCAACGACGCCTCGCCGGGCGCTTGTGCGAGCTGATCGAGCGAGGAGATGAACACAAGCCCTTTGAGCTGCGTCATCAGCACGGCGCCGCCGTTCGCAGCGGATTGCGTATTGTTTTCCGGTGCGGCCGGCGGCTCGACGGGTGGCACGGGTGCGGGCTGGATACGATTCAGATCCTGAGCGCCCGAAGCGGCGGACCAGGCAGCTGCACACAGGCTCAGAGCGAGCAGAAGAGAGCGGTTCATGGCGTCTTGTTCCTTGTTGGATGCCGATCAGCGACCGCCCGCGGCGAAAGAGGTGGAGATCTGCACGGCGCTGTTCATCGGCGCCATGCCGGGCATTGCCTGTTGCTGCATCAATGCGTCCTGCTTCTGCTTCGCTGCCTGCTCTTGCGTCAGCTTCAGGAGCTGCTCTTTGCTCAGCTGCTGCGAGGGTTGAGGCATCTGCTGGGCCGGCAGTTCCTTGGTCGGCTGTGCCAGCACCGGCAGCTGTTGCGCCGGCGGCTGCTGTGTCGGCGGGGCTTTCGTGAGCTCCTGCATCGGCTGCTGGACCGGCTGCGACGGCGTCGACTTGACCATTTGGTGTGCCGGTTGCTCCTGAATCGTCTGGGTGACCGAGGCGGTGGTAATGGTTGACTGCGCGATTGCTTCCATCTGCTGGGCCGCTTTGGTGAGCAGCATGGACACGCCCTCCAGACCCTCATTCGCCATGATTCGAGCCAGGTTTTCCTGGGACAGCGCGCCGGAGAGCGCGGTCAGGGCCTGCAGCATCGCGTCGTTCTTCTTCGAGCCCGCCAGCTTGATGATGGCCTGCTGGATCGCGGCCAGCTGAGCCGCGACGCTGGCAGGCGTGGCCTGCTGATGAGCGAGCTTCTGCTGCTCGAGCTTTTTGAGCTCCTCGACCTTGCGTTTGTCGGCGAGCTTCTTTTCTTCCTCGAGCTTGAGCTGCTTGAGCTTCTCCTGCTCTTCGAACTTGAGCTTGTCGGCGAGCTTCTTTTCTTCTTCGAGCTTGAGCTGCTTGAGCTTCTCCTGCTCCTCGAACTTGAGCTTGTCGGCGAGCTTCTTCTCTTCTTCGAGCTTGAGCTGTTTGACCTTCTGCTCCTCGAGCCGGCGCTGCTCTTCGAGCTTCTTCTGTTCCTCGGCCTTGAGTTGCGCGAGTTTTTCCTCGATCTTGCGCTGCTCGGGGGATTTCTTTTCTTCCTCGGTCTGCGACAGCTTCTCGATGAACTGCTGTGCAGCCGTTGGTGCCTGCTTTTCGGCTGGCTCGTCCGCCTGCTCCAAGACTGGCGGCGCTTTGGTCAGGTTCGAGAACTTTTCGGCGGGCGCCATCGATGACTCCGAGTCCGAGGCCGGCAGGACTGCGGTAGCTTCACCGCTGAGCATCACGCCGCCTGGGCCGGGATTGAACGTGCCGGGAGCCGCGACCAGTGCGCCGCCGCTTGGTACGGATGCGATCGGGCCCGAGGGAACGGGCAGTTCGACCGGATTCTGCGGCGCGTTCGGAGAAGATATCGGGAGCCCCGAGCCGCCGCTCATCACCAGCGTGCCGGACGCGCCGATCAGGCTGGACGTGATGCTCGGAGCAGGGCCACCCTGCAGGCCTTGCGAGAAGCTTGAGGAAATCGGCTGATAGTTCGCGCTGTACTCCGTCACCAGCAATGCGGCCTGCTCGCGAAACTCCGGTGGTGCCTGCGAGAGCAACTCGCTCCACGGCGCGAGGATGCTCGATAGCGCGCCATCCACCACGCTCGGATCGATCTGCAACACGCTCGACAGCGCATTGCGAATCTCGTCCAGGTTATTGAGCGTCGCTGCCAGCCCGGCGATGTCGATCGGCGCGCCGCCAAACGCGATTGGATTCGTCGGCGCATAGTTCTGCAGCGCATTCATGAATTGCGCCGCCATCATCTGCGGATCGCCCGCGGGGAGCATGGCTGCCGGGAACGAGTTGATTGCGGTAAGCAGCTGCGGATTGATGTTGGCCAGCTGATTCAGTTGTTCGAAAGAATTGCCCAGCGCATTCTGTATGAGCACGCTCGGGGGCAGGGAGGGCAAGGGATTCTGCGGCCCCGAGGGCTCCGACGGCCCTGATGGACCAGACGGCCCTGATGGACCAGACGGCCCGCTCGGATTGCCCGGCGCTTCCGGATCGGCCGGCTCGTTCGGCGAGCCGGGTTCCTCCGGATCCGTCGGCGTGCCGGGATGATTGCCCGGTGAGCTGTAGTAGAAGACCACGCGCTCGGAAGCAGCAGGATCGTCCGGATAGCTCACATTCTGGTACGACGCACCCGTCAGGCCACGAATCTCGCCGGGCCCCGCCGCATACACGCGAATGCGCTCCAGCCCCGTCGCAGCGCTGCCGAACACGTCGGCGTACTCAGTGGAAAGGTTGTTGAACAGTCCATTGGCCGCGACCAACGTGACTACGCCATCGACGTCCATGTTGAACGTGTGATAGAGCGTGAGGTCGCCGACCGTGCGAACCGTGAAATCGCCATTCGCGGCCAGGCTCGAATCGTACATGGTGGTGTCGTAGAGCGTCAGGCCGCCTTTGCTGTCCACGATCTCGACCGCGCCGCTGGCGGCCTCGGAGGTGCGNTTGAACATCACGTTCTCGAGCCGGTTGGCCTCGTTGTTCAATCTCAGCANACCGCCGACGTCCCGCAGCGTGAGCTCCGGGGCCGTGATGCGTCCGAGNAGGGCGAGATCGCCNTCGGCTTGCAATGACAGNTCGCGCGCAGTGATTGCCGCATTCGCGGACCCCGTCACGTTGCCGGAGTAGGAGTAGATTTCGATCTCGGCATTGGCGCCGCCGATCGAGCCCTGCAGGTTGATATCGCCGGTGGCCGTCAGCGAGAGCTTGGCGGCGCTTTCCCATGTGAGCGGGGCGAGCACGCTGATCGGTAGCTCGGTGAGACTGCCGGCCAGCAACCAGACGTTCGCATGTTCCAGCTGTGCCTGCAGAGCCGCCGCGTCGAGGAACACTTCCTCGGGCCCGCCGACGTTATCGATGTAGAGCGCGCCTTCGCTGTTGATGTCGACCAGACCGAACAGGGTTGGATCGGCGAAGCTGCGCAGGTCGGCCAGGCCGCCGAATGCAACGTAGTCGTCGGCAAGAATGGTGAGACGAGATTGACCCGAGTTGTCGCGCGCTTCGAATCGGCCATTGAACGCCACGCCCGCAGCTTCGAGCCAGGCGCCGCCGCCGCTGCCGTTCGAGCTGGCTTCGATGGTCGCGCCCTCCGCAACATCGATGTAGTCGGTCCATCCTTGCTGGCCGATCACCATGCTGCCCGCGGACTGGTCGGTGCCGGAGAGCAGCACCTCCGAGGCGGCGTTGAGCCGGACTTCGGTGGCGTCGATGGTGACCACGCCACCAGTGCTCGGCGATGAAACATCGAGCGTGCCGTCGATGTTCACGACGCTGCTGAACTCGCTGCCGGCGTCGATCCAGATGGAGCCGCCGCTGCCGTTCTCGTTGCGCGCCTCGACCGAGCCGCCCACGGCAATTCTGTCGCCGCCCGCAGTGAGATAGACGCGTCCGTCGCGCGCAGCGACGCCAGTCGCGGCGATGACGCCCTGAGCGTTCACCGCGAGGCCAAAAGGATTGCCGCCAACCGCCTGCAATTCAGCCTGTGCCGCCGCGATCACGCCGGTGTTGTTCACGCCGATGCCGTTGTCATCGAGCGCGATTCCGTCGAGGCTGACCAACAGTCGCGGCGAGTCCGGCGCCGCGAGCAACAGCTCATCGCCGGCAGCCAGCGCCACGACCCCTTGCGAGGCATTGATGGTGCCGCTGTTGGATACACGTTTGCCGAACAGCAGCACGTCGCCATCGGTGGCAGTGATGCTGCCCAGGTTGCGCACTTCTGCTGTGCCCGTGCCGCTGAACAACAGATCGCCGCCGGCCACGAAATCGGCGTTGTCCACATCACGCGTGCTGGCGATGAAGCTCTGCGTATTGATGGTGCCCGTGGCGCCGATCAGCACGCCATTGGGATTGATGAGATAGACGCGGCCGTTGGCAAGCAGCGAACCATCGATCTGCGATGCCTGCGCACCGATCACGCGATTGAGCACGGCAAGGTCGGTGCCTTGCATCTCGAACCGCGTGGTCTCGTTGGCATCGATCGAGAAGTTGGTCCAATCGATGATGGTGCGGCCCTGGGTGGTGATCAGCAGTTCCGAGCCATTGGTTTGAACGTCGGCGGTACCGTGAACGACGTTATGACCGGTCGGATTGGCGGCCGCGGAGCTCGCGAGAATGGCGGATATGAGTGCCGAGAGCAGCGTGGAACGGGTGGAGTTGCGCGCAGCAACCGTGAGCGCAGTCACATTCTCGCGGGTCATCTTCGGCCTCGGTTCTTATTGGGAATTTCGAGGCCGGATTTTTAACGCGCGGCAGCACCGCAATTACGAGGCGCCGGTCACAGAGTTTCCGTGAGATTTCGGGAATGGACCTGCACCCGTGAACTGGTTCCGACGGATTCATCCAAAATCGCAACGACTTCGGGCTCGATCGAGCCACAGACGGGAATTGAAGCCGGTGTGGCCGTGCATGCGATTGGTGCGGCACAATGGACCGGCTGTTGGACATGCAGGCCCTCGTATGAAGCTCCAGGCTCGGTGTTTCCTGTTCGTCTTTACCCTGGTCGTCGCGCCCTTGTGCCTGGGCGCCGGGATGCGTCCCGAGCGCGCCGATCACGGCATGGTCGCGAGCGTTCACGAACTGGCGTCGCAGGCCGGCGTGGACATGATGAAAGAGGGCGGCAACGCCATCGATGCAGCCGTCGCGACCGGGTTTGCGCTCGCGGTGGTGCATCCGGCGGCGGGCAACCTGGGCGGCGGCGGATTCATGCTCGTGCGCATGAGCTCGGGCGAAACCCACTTCCTCGACTTCCGGGAAAAAGCTCCCGGCAAAGCCACGGCGACGCTGTATCAAGACGCGCAGGGCAACGTGGTTCCGATGCTCAGCCGCGTCGGCTACAAGGCCGTCGGCGTGCCCGGCTCCGTCAAAGGCATGGTCCATGCGCAACAGAAGTTCGGCAAGTTGACGCTGCAGCAAGTGGTCGCGCCCGCGATCAAGCTGGCGCGAGAGGGCTTCGAGCTCGATTGGGCGGAGGCGCGCGCGCTGACCAACGACAAGAACCTGGCGAACTTCCCGGATTCCAAGCGCATTTTCCAGAACGGCGGCAAAGGCTGGCGGCAGGGCGACGTGCTGAAACAGCCGGAGCTGGCGCGCACGCTCGAGCGCATCGTGGCCAACCCCGACGAGTTCTACACCGGCAAGATGGCGCGCGAGATCGCCGAGTTCATGCAGCAGGGCGGCGGCCTGATCACGGTGGAGGATCTGAAGAACTACGAGGTCGTCGAGCGTACCCCGGTGCGTGGCAAGTATCGCGGCCTCGACATCATCAGCGCNCCGCCACCGTCGTCCGGCGGNATCGCGCTGATCGAGACGCTCAACATCCTCGAAGGCTTCGATATCGCGAANGCGGGCTTCGGCTCGGCGGAAGCNATTCACCTGATCGTGGAAAGCTATCGCCGGGCGTTCTACGACCGGGCGCAATTCCTGGGCGATCCGGAGTTCAGCAGCCTGCCGGTGATCGAGCTGAGCGACAGGAAATACGCCGACGAATGGCGTGCGTCCATCAACCCGCAACGGGCCACCGCGTCGGCACGCCTGGAGCGACCGAAAGTCTCGCAAGCGCTGGCGGACTACGCGAAACGAAAACCGGTGAAGGCACCGGCCCCGGAGTCCACTCAGACGACGCACTACTCGGTGGTGGATAAAGAGGGCAACGCAGTGGCCGTGACCACCACGCTCAACGGCAGCTACGGCTCGAAAGTCACCATCGGCTCGCTCGGCTTCCTGCTGAACAACGAGATGGACGATTTCTCCTCCAAGGCCGGCGTGCCGAACATGTTCGGTCTGATCCAGAGCGATGCCAATCTGGTCGGGCCGAACAAGCGGCCCCTGTCGGCCATGACGCCGACCATCGTGCTCAAGGATGGCAAGCTGTGGCTGGTGCTCGGCTCACCGGGCGGCCCGACCATCATCACCACGGTCGCCAACATCCTGGTCGGCGTCGCCGATTTCGGGCTCGACATCCAGCAGGCGGTGAATGCGCCGCGCTTTCATCATCAATGGATTCCCGATCGGATCGCGATGGAGCGCAATCGGTTCTCGCCCGACACCATCAAGCTGCTCGAAGCGCGCGGCCACACGATCAGCTTCGGTCTGGGCGGCGATGGCGAATGCATCCAGATCGATCTCGAGACGGGCCAGCGCCTCGGCGCGAGCGATGGCCGCAACGAGCGCGGCCGGGCGATCGGATACTAGGCGGCAGCGCACGACTAGTCCGCGAGCAGCTTCGGATCGCGAACGGCGCCTCGGTCTGCGCTGGTGACCAGCTTCGCATAGGCCTTGAGCGCCTGGCTGACCAGGCGAGGGCGCGGTGCACCCGGTTTCCAGCCCTGGCTGGATTTGTTTGCTCGACGACGCGCCAGCTCCTCGTCGCTCACATCGACGCGCACGCTGCGCGTTGCAATGTCGATGACGATGACGTCGCCGGTCTCGATCAGGCCGATGTTGCCGCCTTCGGCCGCTTCGGGCGAGACGTGGCCGATCGACAACCCAGAAGTCGCGCCCGAGAATCGACCGTCCGTGATCAGCGCGCACACCTTGCCCAGCCCTTTGGATTTCAGATAGCTGGTGGGGTAGAGCATTTCCTGCATGCCCGGCCCGCCGCGCGGGCCTTCGTAGCGGATCACCACGACATCGCCGGCTTTCACCTTGCCGCCGAGAATGGCTTCCACCGCCGCGTCCTGACTTTCGACGACCACCGCCGGACCGGTGAAACTCAACATGCTCTCGTCGACGCCGGCGGTTTTGACGATGCAACCGCGCTCGGCGAGATTGCCGTACAGCACGGCCAGCCCGCCGTCGCGCCGATAGGCGGATTCAGAGGCGCGGATGCAACCGGCGTTGCGATCGACGTCGAGCTCCGGATAGCGGCAGCTCTGCGAGAACGCAGTTTGAGTGCGAATGCCGGCAGGACCGGCGCGATAGAAGTCGCGCACGGCCGCGTCCGTCGTCCGCATCACGTCCCAGGTTTCCAAGGCTTCCGCCAGCGAATTGGAATGCACCGTCGGAACCGATGTATCCAGCAGCCCGGCCCGATCCAGCTCGCCGAGAATCGCCATGACGCCGCCGGCTCGATGCACATCTTCCATGTGGTAATGACTGGATGGCGCCACCTTGCACAGCACCGGCACCCGACGCGACAGCCGGTCGATGTCGCTCATGCTGAATTCGATCTCGCCTTCCTGCGCGGCGGCCAGCAGATGCAGCACCGTGTTGGTCGAGCCGCCCATGGCGATGTCCAGGCACATGGCGTTGGCGAACGCCGTTTTGCTAGCGATGTTCCGGGGCAGGACGCGAGCGTCGTCCTGCAGATAATAGCGTCTGGTCAGCTCGACGATGGTCCGTCCGGCGCGACGAAACAATTGCTCCCGATCGGCGTGTGTGGCGACCAGCGAGCCGTTGCCGGGCAGTGAAAGTCCCAGGGCTTCGGTGAGGCAGTTCATGGAGTTCGCCGTGAACATGCCGGAGCAGGAGCCGCAGGTGGGGCAGGCGGAGCGTTCGATCCGTTGCACGTCGGCGTCCGAGACCTTGTCATTGGCGGCCGCGACGATCGCGTCGACCAGGTCGAGCGCCACGTCCTTGTCGGCGAGTCGGGTCTTGCCCGCTTCCATGGGACCGCCCGAAACGAACACGACCGGAATATTCAGCCGCAGCGCCGCCATGAGCATGCCCGGCGTGATCTTGTCGCAGTTCGAGATGCACACCAGCGCGTCGGCGGTGTGCGCGTTACACATGTACTCCACGCTGTCCGCAATGATGTCGCGCGAGGGCAGGCTGTACAGCATGCCGTCGTGGCCCATCGCGATGCCGTCGTCGACGGCGATGGTGTTGAACTCCTTGCCCACGCCGCCGGCGCGCTCGATTTCCTCGATGACCAGCTGACCCAGGTCCTTCAAATGCACGTGACCGGGGACGAACTGGGTGAACGAGTTGGCGACCGCGATGATGGGCTTGCTGAAGTCTTCGTCCCGCATGCCGGTGGCGCGCCACAGGGAACGCGCGCCCGCCATGTTGCGGCCTGCGGTACTGGTGCGGGAACGATAGACGGGCACGGCGAAGCTCCTGGCAAGGCTGGAGCGGCGAGTCTGGCTTGGCGTGCACTATATCCGCCAATACAATCGACAGAGGGTCGCCATAGGATTTGCGAATAGTGGAACTGCGTCAGCTGCGCTATTTCATCGCCGTCGCCGAGGCGGGCAGCTTCTCGCGCGCGGCCGGGCTGTTGCATGTTTCGCAGCCGCCGCTCTCGGTGCAGATCAGGGCGCTGGAAGACGAGATCGGTGTGAGATTGCTGGAACGCACGACCCGCGGCGTTTCGCTCACCGTCGCGGGCGCCGCGTTTTTCGAGGAGGTGCGTGGGGCCCTCGCGCGGCTCGAACATGCGAAGAGTGCGGCGGCCCGGGCCGATCGGGGCGAGATCGGCATGCTGTCCATCGGCTTCGTATCGATCGCCGACTATGGCGTCCTGCCGCCGGCGCTGAAGAGTTTTCGGGCCAGTCGGCCGCTGGTGGAAGTGCAACTGCACGAGCTCACGACCGACGCCCAGATTCGCGAGCTGCGCGCTGCGCGCCTGGATCTGGGGATCGCGTTGGCCCCGGTGAACGAGCCGGACCTGCAGTTCGACGTCTTGTTACATGAGGAGCTGGTGCTCGCCGCGCCGGCGAATCATCCGCTCGCCAAAGGCGAGGGGACGATCGATCTGCGGGCGCTCGCCAGGGAAAGCTTCATCATTCCGCCTCGTGACATCGCCCCGGGCCTGTACGATCTGATTCACGACCACTGCCGTACATTCGGCTTCGTGCCGCGCATCACCCAGCATGCCCGTCAGATGCAGACCGTCATCAGTCTGGTGTCGAGCGGCATGGGCTTCGCACTGGTGCCCGCCTCGGTGCGCAATCTGAAACGTCGGGGCGTTCAATACAGACGCCTGCGGGGCAAGCCGGCGCGGGTCGAGCTGGGTGTCTTGCGAGCACGAGGATCGAGTACTCCGCTGCTCGATCATTTCATCGCCGCGCTTCGCAATGCCAGCCAGTGACGAACTGACGACTGCGTCTTAATTCCGTGAGGAAAATTTGACGCCTTCCGAGCGCCACGGCTAGCGTCCATCGCCCGTCGTTACAACGGCCAGAACAAATAACATTCAGCGGAGGACACATGAGGCGGAACAGGTTGGTTCGGGGCGCGCTGGCATTCGGGATCCTGGGCGCGAGCTTGTTTGCAGGCGGCTGCGCATCCATCGTCAACGGCGGCAATCGAGAAATTTCCATCGCCACCCAACCGCCCGGCGCCACCGCGTCGGTACGCAAGAGCGGCGGCGGCATCATGGACGTGGTGGCGGTGGAAAAGACTCCGTGCACGATTTCGCTGGATCCCAAGAAGAGCTACTTTTCGGGCCAGAGCTATACGCTGCGGCTGGAGCTGCCGGGCTACAAGGTGACCGAGGTCGAGCTGACGCCGAAGATGTCCGGATGGTACTGGGGCAATCTGGTCATCGGCGGGCTGATCGGCATGCTGGCGGTGGATCCGGCAACCGGCGCCATGTGGAACATCACGCCGGACAAGATCGACCGCAAGCTGGCGAGCGGCGAGCTTGCGATGATCAGGAACAAGACCGGCTTCGTAGTCGTGCTCGAATCCGAGCTGAGCCCGGCGGAGCGCCTGGCAATGGTGCGTGTGAACTGATTTTCAGGTCGGCGGCCGTTCGGGGCCGCCGGTCGGGAACCCGCGTCGTTGCTGAGCGATTGCCATAGGGGCTGTTCGCTCACGACGATCATGGCACGTCACGCACATTCACTGCACGCCGACGTTGAGATGGAAAATCTCCGGGGGCACCGCGGACGAACCGCGGAGCGTCCCCGAGACATCCCGGCGCGCGGCTGGTGGGACATCGCGAGGCGTGTCCAAAAAGAGATGACCGCCGACAACGTGAGCATCATCGCCGCTGGCCTGGCGATGTATGCGTTGCTCGCGGTCTTTCCAGCGCTCGCGGCCGCCGTATCGATCTACGGGCTGTTTGCCTCGCCCGCCGATATCGCCAATCACATGCAGCAGGTCGCCGAGATTCTGCCGCCGCAGGCCGAAAGCATCCTGCAGCAGCGGTTGACCAATCTTTCGCAGCATCCCCAGAGCACGCTCAGCGTCGGCATCGTGATCGGTATCGCCCTGGCGCTCTGGAGCTCGCGCCAGGGGATGGTCGCGCTCATGACCGCCACCAACGTCGCCTACGATGAGCAGGAGCGCCGCGGCTTCTTCAAGCAGCTGTTCATCTCGCTGGCATTCACCGTCGGCGGAGTCGTCGGTTTCCTCGCGGTCCTGCTGTTGGGGGTCGCGGTCCCCGTGGTGCTGTCGCTCGTGCCGCTGGGTGATGCGACCCAGACGGTGTTGCTCGTGATTCGTTGGCTTCTGTTGTTCGCAGTGGCCGTGCTCGGCCTGGCCGTGGTTTATCGATTCGCACCGGATCGGCGCGAAGCGCAATGGCGCTGGATTACGCCCGGGTCGCTCATCGCAGCGACCTTGTGGCTGCTCGGAAGTGTGCTGTTCGCGCTGTACGTGCGCTACTGGGGCCGCTATGACCAGACCTATGGCGCCCTGGGCGGCGTGATCGTGCTGCTCATGTGGTTCTACCTGAGCGGCTACATCATCATTCTCGGCGCCGAGATAAATTCCGAAATGGAACGGCAGACGAGAAAAGACACCACCGAGGGCGAACCGAGGCCCATGGGCAGACGCGGCGCGTACTCGGCGGACACCGTGGGCCCCAGCGCCGGCGAATTGAAGGAACGTTGACGCCTACGGCTGCATCTTCATCAGCTGGTCCATCGGCATCATGTTCTGGTTCAGATGGCTCATGATCCAGACCGAGCCGATCACCACCACGAACACCACCAGCAGACCGAACGCGAGCGCCAGCACGTTGTTGGTGTTGTCCGGGCCGGTCGTGATGTGCAGAAAGAACACCAGGTGCACGCCCATCTGGGCGATCGCGAGCACGATCAGCGCCACCGGTATGGCCGGTTCGTAGATGACATCCGAACCGGCCAGCAGGAAGGCCGCGACGGTCAGCACGATGGAAAACCCCAGTCCGAGATTGGCATTGCGCACCCAGTGACTGCCTTCCTCCGGCGGCTCGTCGCCGGGTGCGTGGTCTTCGGTCTGTTCGAGCGCGTTCTCGTAGAGGCGAGGATCGGAGTCGGAGGTGCTCATGGGATGCTCGGAATCAGATAGACGATGGTGAAGATGCCGATCCAGACGATGTCCAGGGCGTGCCAGAACAGGTTGAAACAGATCAGCCGATGCACGATCTCGCGGCGAAAGCCCTTGACCTGCACCTGCGCCATCATGGTGCCGAGCCACAGTCCGCCGACGCCGACGTGCACGCCATGCAAGCCGACCAGTCCAAAAAATGCCGTGAGCATGCCGCTTCGCTGCGGCGTGAAGCCCCGTTCCGCCAGCTCGATGAACTCCTGCATTTCGAGCAGCAGAAAGCCCAGCCCGAGCAGCCCCGTGATCGCCAGAAACACCTGGGTCCACAGGCGATTTCTCACCTGGGTGGCCGCGAAGCCGAGCATGCACGCGTAGCTCGACAGCAGCAGCAGTGCCGTCTGCCAGGCCAGGCGGTCGATCTCGACGATCTCGGCCATGGTCGGGCCGCCGGCCGTCGCATTCCTTTGCACGGCGAAGGCCGCGAAGAAACAGGAGAAGATGACGATGTCGCTGAGCAGGAAGATCCAGAAGCCATAGCCGACGATGATTCGTTTGCTGGCGGGACCGGTCGTGCCATGTCCGGCGCCTTCGATCGGCTCTCCCGGCGCATGGGCGCGATGGCCGAGACGGTGCGGGTCTTCACGAACGCGGCGAATCGCTTCGAGGCTGGCCGGCAGCCCTTTGTAGCTCACGGCACTGCCCCTTGCTCCCCGAGCCGGGCCAGGAATGCTTCGCGTGCCATGCGACGAGCTCGATCCACGCGCGCAACTTCCTCGGCCGGCACTTCGAACTCGTGCTTGTCGCGCCAGGCGAAGACCACGAAGCCCGCGAACGCCAGCACCAGCGCGAGAATGGCCATCCACCAGATGTGCCAGACCATCGCGAAACCGAACACCGAAGTGAAAAACGCGGTGAAGAAGCCGACGCTGCTGTGCAGCGGCATCTCGATGGCTTCGTACTTCGGCTCCGGCGCCAGCTGCTGAGTCTCGACCGCCCGCAGCTTGATGCCCCAATACGCTTCTTCGCCTTCGACGTTCGGCATGACGGCGAAATTGAAGAACGGCGGCGGCGACGGCGTGGCCCACTCGAGCGAACGGCCGTCCCAGGGGTCGCCGGTTACGTCGCGCAGCTTGTCGCGGTCGCGAATGCTGACCACCAGCTGGGTCAATTGCGAGATCACACCAAGGATCAGGATGCCGACGCCGGCCAGGGACACGTAGAGCCACGGCCCCCATTCCGGAATGTTGATGTGTTGCAGGCGCCGCGTCATGCCGAGCAGGCCGAGCACATACAGCGGCGCGAACGTGACCCAGAAGCCGACGAAAGCACACCAGAACGCGGCCTTGCCCCAGGTTGGATGCAGCCCGAAGCCGAACACCTTCGGAAACCAGTACTCCAGACCCGCGAACAACGCGAACACCACGCCGCCCACGATGACGTTGTGGAAGTGCGCCACCAGGAACATCGAGTTGTGGGTCAGGAAATCCGCCGGAGGCACGGCGAGCAGCACGCCCGTCAGACCGCCGATGATGAAGGTGAAAATGAAACCGAGCGACCACAGCATCGGTACTTCGAAGCGCACGCGGCCGCCGTACATGGTGAAGATCCAGTTGTAGATCTTCACGCCCGTGCCCACCGCGATGATGCTCGATGAGATGCCGAAGAACGTATTGACCGCCGGACCCGCCCCCATGGTGAAGAAGTGATGCAGCCACACCAGCATGGAAACGATACAGATGAACAACGTGGCCGCGACCATGGAGCGGTAGCCGAACAGCGGCTTGCCGGAGAACGTCGAGAAGATCTCGGAGAAGATGCCGAAGGCGGGCAGCACCAGGATATAGACCTCCGGATGGCCCCAGGCCCACACCAGGTTCACGAACATCATCGGGTTGCCGCCCGCCGTGTTGGTGAAGTAGTTCCAGTCGGCGTAACGATCCAGGGTCAGCATCGCGAGTGCCGCGGTGAGAATCGGAAAGGTGGCGACGATCAACAGGCACGAGGCGAGCGCCGTCCAGCAGAACACCGGCATGCGCAGGTAACTCATGCCGCGACATCTCATCTTCAATATGGTGGTGACTATGTTGATGCCGGTAATGAGCGTGCCGATGCCCGATATCTGCACGGCCCACAAGTAATAGTCGACGCCGACCCCCGGCGTGTAGGTGGTCTCGCTGAGCGGCGGATAAGGCAGCCAGCCGGTACGCGCGAATTCGCCGATGAACAGCGACACGTTCACGAGCAGCGCGCCGCTCGCGGTCAGCCAGAAGCCCACCGAATTGAACGTCGGGAATGCTACGTCGCGAACCCCGAGCTGCAGCGGCACCAGATAATTCATGAAGCCCAGCACCAGCGGCATGGCGCCGAACAGGATCATGATCGTGCCGTGCGCGGTGAAGATCTGGTTGTAATGCTCGGGCGTGAGATAGCCGGCGGACTCGATCGCGACCGCCTGCTGGGTGCGCATCATGATCGCGTCGGCGAAGCCCCGAATCAGCATCAAGATGCCCAGCAGGCAATACATGACGCCGATGCGCTTGTGATCGACGCTGGTGATCCACTCGTGCCAGAGATACGGCCACCATTTCTTCACGGTCACCAGGATCAGCAAGCCGATCACGATCAGGATCAGCACGAACGACGTGATCAACGGCAGCGGTTGCGAGAACGGGATGGCCGACCAGTCGAGCTTGCCGAACATGTTCAATCCTTTCCGGCGGGGGTCACTTCGCGGCCGGCATGCGGCGGCGCGCCCGGCTTCGGGCCTGGACCCGGCGGTATTCTTTGCGTGGCGACTGCATGAAACAGATGCGGATCGACTGCGCCGAAGGTCATGGGCGGCACGTCGTGAGACTGATGCAGCAGGCCGTCGTAGGCGGTCCGATCCAGCGTCGGGCCGTTACGGGCGGCTGCGACCCAGCCGTCGAAATCGTTCGACGCGAGGCTGGTCACATCGAACTGCATGTCCGAAAAGCCGTCGCCGGAGAACTGCGCCGAGATGCCCCAGGTCTTTGCTGGATTGTCGGCCTGCAGGTGCAGCTGCGAGACCATGCCGGGCATGGCGTAGATCATCGAGCCCAGCTGCGGCACGAAGAAAACATTGAACACGCTGGCCGAGGTGATCGAGAAGTGCACCGGCCGACCCGCCGGCATGACCAGGTGATTGATGCTCGCGACCCGCTGCTGCGGATAGATGAACAACCATTTCCAGTCGAGCGACACGACCTGCACCTCCAGCGGCGCGAGGTCCGAGTCCAGCGGACGGAACGGGTCGAGCCGGTGCGAGCCCACCCAGATCTCACCGGCGATGAACAGGACGGTGAGTGTGGGAATCGACCACACCACCGCCTCGATGCGTCCGGAGTACGACCAGTAGGGCAAATACTCCGCTTTGCGGTTGGAAGCGCGGAAATGCCAGGCAATCCAGAACGCGAGCAGGATCGTTGGAATCACGATCGCCAGCATGATGACCGCGGCGTTGATCAGGATCTTTGAGCCGTCCGCACCCACCGGGCCCAGCGGATCCAGCACGCCGCCCGAGCACGCAGCGAGGCCGATGCCCGCGAGGCCCAGCACCGAGCCGCGGTAAGCGCGATGCAACGCACTGCGTGTGAAATGCAGGCCACCCATTCGGGAGCCTCCCTGCCGGAAGCGCATAGAACCTCCCGCAAGCAAAGATGTTCCGCAGCGAGATGCGGCGGCCGCCGTCATGGATTCCGAAGCGGATCCGTTATCAACCTACCTACAGCATTGCTGCTGCGTGAGTCGCACTTCGGGCACGGCGCGCAGCCGCTATCGGCAACTCATCGAGAGTGGCGGGGGCGAGGAGGCGAGTGGCGTCGGAGAAATGCCGAGCGTGCCAGGGAACATCTGATGAACGGGCATTCCTCGCCGTCGTTGCCTCCGATCAGCAGAGCATTGCAAATAGTTGCAGTCCTGTTGCGTCAGGGAAGCCGATCAACAGAGCTTCGCTAGGGCGTCCAGGCGCCGCCCAGTGCTTTGTACACTGCGACCCATTGCGTCCCCAGCTGCGTGTTGCTCTGGCTGTAGGCGCGTTCCGTTTGATACAAGGTGCGGCGCGCATCGAGCTCGGCCAGGTAATTGATCATGCCGTGGTTGTATCGGACCCGCGCGATCTCGTAAGCCTCGCGGCTGGCGGCGAGCGCGGTGGCGAGCTCGCGGTTGTGCTCCTGCTCGGCGCTATAACCGCTCAGTGCGTTTTCGATCTCGTGCCACGCGCGCAGCACGGTTTGCTGATAGGTTACTGCAGCCTGCTGTTGGTCGAGCTTACGGATCTCGACGGCGGTTCGCCGCCGTCCGCCATCGAAGATGGGCAGGCTCAAGCTCGGACCGACCGACCATTGGCGGGATCCCCAATCGGTAAAGTCCGACGCACTCAGCGACTGTTGCACGAAGCTGCCAGTCAGCGTGAAACGAGGATACAGATCTGCGACAGCGACTCCGATCTCCGCTGTGGCTGCCTGCAATTGGGCTTCGGCCCGTTTGATGTCGGGACGTCGTCTGGCGACTTCCGACGGCACGCCGCCGGCAATCGCCGAGGGCAGGCTGAAGGTGGATTGCGTGGCCGCGAGTTGAGCGTCCAGCCCGCCGGGCTCCACGTTGAGCAGCACCGCCAGCGCGCTGATCAACTGCACTTCCTGTTGTCTCAATTGCGGAATGTTGGATCTCGATTCGGCCAGGCGCGCCCGCTGAGTGGCCAGATCGAGCTGATCCACCAGTCCGCCCCTGACGCGATATTCCGTGAGCTCGACCAGATCTGCGCTGGCGGCGGCGTCCGCATTCGCTATGCGCAGTTGATCCTGGACGCCACGCAACTCGAGATAATTGCGCACGACGTCGCCCACGAGCGATAGCTGCGCGTCACGCAAATCTTCTTCGGTCATCCGCAGGTTGGCATCGGCTGCTTCGACCGAGCGGCGCACGCGCCCCCACAAGTCCAGTTCCCAGCCGACATCGAAGCCGCCCTGATACACACTGAAGGGATCGCTGAGCAACCGGATGATCTGCTCGCCCTCGGGGCCGGGCGCGATCAGATCGATGAGTCGGGTGGCCGTACCGTGCTCGCTCTGTCGTTCCCGCGAATAGCCGGCGCTGGCATTCACTTGTGGCCAGCGCGCACCCGCCTCGACGCCACGCAGTAACCGGCTTTGCACGACCCGCAGCGTCGCGATCTGCACCTGAGCATTGCTCGTGAGTGCGCGCTCGACGAGCGCATCGAGCGTCGGGTCGTTGAATCGTTTCCACCATTCTCGCTCGACTGCATCTTGGCTCGCCGTCGCAGCTCGCCACTGGGGCGGCAAGTCAGGTTCCGGCGCTTTGAAGTCGGGACCGACGGCACACGCACCGAGCAGTGCCGAACTGACCAGGATCCAGAGCTTGCTTCGCATGACGCACCTACACCAGCCGGTGTCTGAACAACCAGACCGCGACCGGCAGGGTCACCAACGCGATGATCACCAGCGGCCACATGTCATGGTAGAGATAGCCGAAACCCGCGCCTTCGAGATACACGCGCCGTACCAGGTCGATGGCATAGCGCAGCGGATTGGCATACGTGAGGTACTGCATCGCCCGCGGCATGTTGCTGATCGCCGAGGTCAGGCCGGACAGCAGCATCATCGGCATCAGCAGCACGAACGTGTACAGCATCGCCTGTTGCATGGTCTTCGAGAATGCCGACAGTGCCAGCCCGATGCCGACCGCCGCGGTGGTGAACAGCAGCAGCCCGGAATACAGCGTCAGCAGCGAGCCTTGAAAGGGAATGCCGAACCAGAAACGCGCGAGCAGGAAAATGATCGAGGATTGCGTCAGGCCGATGAGAATGGGCGGCACGGCCTTGCCGATCATGATCTCCGTCGGGCGCAGCGGCGTGACCAGCAGTTGATCGAACGTGCCTTGCTCGCGTTCGCGCGCCACCGACAGCGCCGATAGCATCAGCACCTGAAGCATGCTCAGCGCACCGATCAGGCTGGGAATCATGGCCCAGCGGGTCTCCAGATTCGGGTTGTACCAGGCGCGGGTTTCGATGGTCAGCGGCGGGTTCGAGCCACCGCGCAGCTGGTTCCATTGGGTATTGAAACGATCGACCGCGGCGCTGACGTAGGACGCGGCGACGTTGCCGGTGTTCGAATTGCGGCCGTCCGCGATGACTTGCACGACGCCGCCGCGTCCCGAGAGGATGTCGCGTTCGAAATTGGCTGGCAGATGAATCACCAGCAGCGCGCGCTTCTTGCCGATGGTCTCGCCGATCTGATTCGGACTGCTCAGGTTCATCACCCGATCGAACACGCCCGAGCCGTCGAGCACGTTCACGAACTGCTGGGAGGCATTGCTGCGGTCGGTATCGAGCAGCGCATACGGCACCTCGTTCAGGTCGAACGTGGCCGCATAGCCGAACAGCAGCGATTGCAGGATCACGGGCAGCACCAGTACCAGGCGGCTGCGCGGATCCTTGAGGATGGCGAGCAGCTCCTTGCGGATCAGGATCCGGATCCGATGTAGCGTGGCGTTCATACCAGTTGCTTCCGCGTGTTGATCCGGATCAGCACGAACAGCAGCACCGCCGCCGTCAACAGAACGGCGGTGTCCTTGATGAGCAGGCCCGGGACATTGCCGGCGAGAAACAGTGTCTGCAGCGCCTCGACGTAATAGGTCGGCGGCAGCACGGTACTGATGGCCCGCACGATGACGGGCACGCTGCGCAGATCGAAAATGAACCCCGACAGCATCAGCGCCGGCAGGAAGCTGACGATGAGCGCAATCTGCGAGGCGAGAAACTGGTTCTTGGTGGCGGCGGAGATCAGCAGCCCCAGGCTCAGCGACACCAGCAGGTACAGCATCGAGATCAGGACGATCAGCAGCAGCGAGCCGCGGATCGGTACGAAGAACAGGAATTTGCCCGCCAGCAGGCACATGGCGAGGCCCGCCAGGCCCACCCCGAAGTAGGGAATGAGCTTCGAGGCGATGAGCTCGCCGGTATTGATCGGCGTGACGAACAGCGATTCCAGCGTACCGCGCTCCCATTCGCGCGCCATCACCAGCGAGGTCAGCAGCGCGCCGTTCAGGGTCATGATCAAAACGATGAGCCCGGGCACGAGGAAGTGAGTGCTGGTGTTCGCTTCGTTGAACCACAGTCGGGTTTCCAATTGCACGGCGGGCGCGGGCAGAGCGCTGTTCTGACCGGCCGCCGCACGCTTCACGTTCCACTGCGAGATCGCGCCTTGCGCAAAACCTTCCAGCACGCGTGCACGATTCGCATCCACGCCATTGACGAGCACCTGGATGCTGGCGTCACCTGCCGCCAGCCGCCGTGAGAAATCCGTCTGCAGATAGACGATGGCCTCGACTTTCCCGGAGCGCATCAATCGCTGTGCTTCCGCCATCGAGTGCAGCGGCGTCACGGTGAAGTAGGGCGACAGATAAAAGCCGGCGATCACATCCTGGGCGGTGGGCGAGGTGTCCTGGGAGACGATCGCGACCGGCGCGTTCTTGATGTCGAACGACAGGCCGTAGCCGAACACCAGAATCAGCACGAATGGCAGGAACAGCCCGACCATGAGGTTGCTCCTGTCACGGAGCAGTTGCCGGGTTTCTTTCACTGTCAGCGCGCGCAGGCGGCGCCAGGACAGCCGTTGCGAGTGCACCTGGTCGATCATGCCGCGTGCTCCTGGCGCTGCGCCCGTTGACGACCCTGTTCGACGATGCCGATGAAGGCCTCTTCCATGGAGTGCGCCGGCTCGCCGCCCGAGCCGGCCTGATTGCGCACTTCTTCGGGCGTGCCGATCGCCAGCATGGTGCCGGCGTCCTGGATCATGATGCGATCGCAATACTCGGCTTCTTCCATGAAGTGAGTCGTCACCACGATGGTGGTGCCGTGATCCGCCAGCGAGCCGATACGTCGCCAGAACTCGCGCCGCGCCAGCGGATCGGCACCGCTCGTCGGTTCGTCGAGAAACACGATGGCGGGCTCGTGCAGCAGCGCGGCGGCCATCGCGAGCCGGCGTTGAAAGCCGCC
>Ga0065721_10049419_pt1 | contig 34656 bp, 34 predicted proteins | sample Mesricmetagenome_FD_59108 | JGI IMG/M metagenome (GOLD analysis project Ga0065721, IMG submission 59108) | Mesophilic microbial community from rice straw/compost enrichment Sample: eDNA_1 v2 (version 2) | ecosystem: Engineered > Solid waste > Grass > Composting > Bioreactor | place: USA: Davis... | reverse complement strand
CACGAGCCGCTGGTCCGACGCCGTCGAGAAGACGAAGACCGGCATTACCAGCACCGGCTCCAAAGTCGCCGACAAGGGATTCGTAAGCCACAAAGCGGCGAAAATGATGAAGCGCTCGAAGTCGATGGAGAACCGTCAGAACGCCGCGATCGAGGAAAAGTCCAAGCTGCTCAAAAACATCGAAAGCTCCGAAGAGCTGAAGCTGTCCCAGCTCGTCTATCCGAAAAGCCGCCTTGTCGAGCTGGACCGCGTGTCGATTCGTTACGGCGAGCATACGGTATGCCGGGGCGTCGGCTTCGCGATCGAGCAAGGGGATCGCATCGCGCTGTCCGGGCCGAACGGGTCGGGAAAGTCCAGCTTGCTGAAGCTGATATGCGGGGAGAACGTGGCGTATGAAGGCACTTTCAGGAAGGGGAGCCAGCTCGTCGTCTCGTACGTGGCCCAGGATACGTCGCATTTGCGGGGGAGCTTGACGGAATACGCCCGGCAATGGGGAATCGACGAAAGCTTGTTCAAAGCGATACTGAGGAAGCTCGATTTCTCCCGGGCGCAATTCGAAAAGGAGCTTTCCTCTTACAGCGGGGGACAGAAGAAAAAGGTGCTGATCGCGCGAAGCCTTTGCGAAAAAGCGCATCTGCACGTCTGGGACGAACCGCTGAATTTCATCGACGTCATCTCCCGCATGCAGATCGAGGAGCTGCTTCTCGAGCATTCTCCGACGTTGCTGTTCGTGGAGCACGACAGCGAATTTTGCGGCCACATCGCGACGAAAACGGTGAAGCTATAACGCCAGCCGGGCGCCCTGCGCCCGGTTAAGAAACGCGTTGAACCGACCGGAATGCTATCGATGGGCTCGTTCAAGAGAACCTCGACTTTCGGTTAACGGGCGCGTTCGATTGCAAAAGGCGCTTCGGACTTTGTGAAAAATGCGACATAAATTTATGACAAAATGGTGGTGTCTCTTCGAAAAGCGAGATTGATCTTGCAAGATATGTTAGCATATGGGGGAGGATAAACCGGAAGGAGCGGATCCAGCGTGCAGCGCGTTCAGAATCGTCAGCTGAGTCTCGATGTGCCGACGAGACCGTTTATTCATATTTTGTTCGATACGATCAAGATCGGCATCGTCAAATCCAACCTAATCGCCATGTTCGCGGGATTGTGCATGGCGCTATACGTGGAAGGGATCCCGTTCTTCGACCGGGCCGGCACCATCATTCTGGCTACGATCGGTTCTTTCCTGGTCATCGGCGCGGCAGGGGTCTTCAACAACCTGTACGACCGGGACATCGACGTCAAGATGGACCGAACGAAGATGAGGCCGACCGTAACCGGACAAGTCGGAACGGCGGGCGGCCTCGCCATCGGCATCGGAATCGCGCTGGCCGGCTTGGCCGCGTTGTATTGCGCTTCTCCGCTGGCCGCGCTCTTCGGCTTTCTCGGCTTATTTCTATATGTCGTGCCTTATACGATGTGGACCAAGAGGCGGACGGTATACAATACGGAAGTCGGAAGCTTGTCCGGCGCGATGCCTCCGCTGATCGGCTGGGCGGCGATCTCTTCGGACCTGTCGCATTCCGGCGCGATGGCGATTTTCTTGATGATGCTGATCTGGCAGATGCCGCATTTCTACGCGATCGCGATTCGCCGGATGGACGAATACCGGGCCGCGAGAATTCCGATGCTTCCCGTCGTCAAAGGCATTCGAAGAACGTACGTGCAGATGAACGTCTATCTGGCGGCGTTGTTCCTGTCCAGCGTCTTGTTCTGGCCGTTTAATCCGGTCATCGCCGTCGCGAACGCCGTGCTGAGCCTCTGGTGGCTCGCGCTAAGCGTGTCCGGCTATCGCCGCAAGCCCGAAAAGAAGTGGGCGAACGCGATGTTCGTGTTTTCGCTCTTCCACATAACGATACTGATGCTCGGAATCATCGTCTTTTCTCTCGTCAAACCGCTATTCTAAACCGAATGCACGGATCGAAGCCTCCCGAGGAAGGGAGGTTTTTTCGACGATACAGAATTTATAAGTTTCACGCTTATTATTTCCTGTATCGTCTCCGCAAAGCTTCTTCCGGCGTCCTTGGACGCCGTAGGCGTTTTTGCTTGTATGGCGAGGATCGCCCGGCCGAATTTATCGTTGACCCATACGATATATCGTAATAAGATAACGATATATCGTATTGAGGAGATGATCGGCATGAGAGAGGATCGTCATCGTCGCGCGCCCCGCGGTCGGAATCCGGAATGGAGAAGCTCCGGCCTCGAAGGCGGTTTCGACGATCGGTTCGCGCATCACCGCCATGGACATCGTTACGGCGGTCATGGAGGTCGCGGGGAAGGCAAGCGCCGGTTTTTCGAACGGGGACAGTTCAAATTCGCTTTGCTGGAGCTGCTGGCATCCGAACCGATGCACGGGTACCAATTGATCAAAGCGATGGAAGAGAAGACGGGCGGTCTTTACGCGCCGAGCGCCGGATCGGTGTATCCCAATCTGCAGCTGCTGGAAGATATGAGCCTGATCCGTTCCGGCGAAGAGGAAGGCAAGAAGCTTTACCGGATTACGGAGGAAGGGATCGCCTTTCTCCGCGAAAGAAAACCGACGGACGATGATCGCCCGGAAGAAGGCTGGGAACGTCGCATCGTGCACCGCCGTCCGCACGGGGGCAAGACGTGGAAGCGCGAGCTTCACGGGCTGATGAAGTCGTGGCCGGACGCGATCTATGCGCTGGCGAATGCGGCCAGCGCCGCGAGGGAATACCCGGACTCCGAACAAGCCCGAACGTTCCGGGAGCTCATGGCCAAGCTGCAGAGCGACTTAAAGGAAATCGCGGCGGAAAGGGAGTGAGCGCGTCTGAACTCCAGCGGGTTATTAAAACCGTTTTTCCGTTCGACCTGGCGAATCTACGCGCTGTCCGTTTCCCTGCACGCGATTGCCAGCATCGTCTATGCTTATTTTCCGAAAGTGCTGGGCGATTTCACCAATCGGCTCGAGTCCGGGCAACTGGCCGCGGGCGATATCGAGCGCTACGGCCTGCTGCTGCTGCTCATCGGCGCGGGGCACGCGCTGATCGGCGGCTACGGCCAATATCTCGTCATGTACGTCGGCCGGTTGTTCGATTATTTAACTCGCCACAGGCTGTTTAAGCACTTCTTGGGCTTAAGCGAGCAATACTATGCGCGCAACGGGACGGGCAAGCTCCTCAGTTACTTCATGAACGACGTAACCGGCGTTCGCGAATCGATCTCGATGGGCATCAATCAGACCGCGATGGCGACGATGCTTCTCGTCTCCTGCATCGGCGCGATGCTCCTGACGGACATCCCGCTCTATCTGATCGCCGCTTCCGTCGGACCGCTGCTGCTGATTCCTTGGATCGTCACGCGCATGGGACCCGTCATCCGGCAACGTTCATTGAAGGTTCAGGAAGCGCTGGGCGCGATGACGGAATCGGCCGAAGAGCAGTTCGGAGGCATCCGCGTCGCCAAAAAGTTCGCGGTAGAGCCGATCATGAGAGGGAGGTTCGGCTCGCACGTCGACCGGATACGCGACCATCAGCTGGCGCTTGTTCGAATGTCTTCGCTCTTCCAAGCGCTCGTGCCGTTTCTCGGATCGATGTCGATGATCGTCGCCATTGCCTTCGGAGGATATCTGACCGTGAGCGGAACGATCGCGATCGGGTCATTCGTCGCGTTGACGCTGTACATACGCATGCTGATGACCCCGCTCCAGCAGATCGGGAACGTGATCAATGCCGTACAGCGCTCGCGGGCGTCGTTGCAGCGGCTGAACGAGCTGCTCTCCGTGCGGCCGGATATCGCGGACGCCGAAGACGCCGTCCCGATCGACTTGTCGCGAGACCCCGTGAGCATCCGAGGGCTTACCTTCGCCTATCCGGACGGGGCGCAGCCTGCCCTTCGCCAGATAGACCTGACGATCGAACCCGGCACGACGATCGGCATCATCGGACGAACCGGCAGCGGCAAGACGACGCTGGCGAAGCTGCTGCTGCGCGTCTACGAAGCGCCGGACGGGACGATCCGCATCGGCGATACGGACATTCGCCGGGCCAAGCTGGAAAGCCTGCGCGGCCAGATCGGCTACGTTCCGCAGGACGGCTTTCTATTCAGCACGACGATCCGTGAAAATATCGCCTTCTCGAACCGGGAGGCCAAGCGCGAGGAAGTCGAAGAAGCGGCCGGGCAAGCGCGAATCTACGACAACGTCGCGGCGTTTCCCGACGCGTTCGAGACGAAGCTCGGAGAACGGGGCGTGACTTTGTCCGGAGGGCAGCGTCAGCGAACCAGCCTGGCGCGCGGACTGATCAAGAAGGCTCCGCTTCTCGTCCTGGACGACAGCGTCAGCGCCGTGGACGCGGTGACCGAGACCGAGATTCTAGAGTCGATTCGGGAAGAGCGCCGCGGCCGAACGACTCTTCTCATCGCGCATCGAATCAGCGCATTGAAGCATGCCGATCTGATCCTCGTGATGGACGGAGGAAGAATCGTCCAGCGCGGCAAGCACGAGCGGCTTCTCGCCGAACCGGGCCTGTACGCCGAGCTTCACGCGATTCAAGAGGAGGGGAGCGCGCATGCCGAAAACCGCCTTTGATCCGCGGCTCGAGCGGAACGTCAACCTCGGACCGCAGCCGAAGCCGAAATACCGGTCGGCGTTCCGAATACTCGGCGCCTATGCGGGAGAACATCGGCTCGCTTTCGCGCTGTTCGTTCTCTGCACGTTGGTCGCGATCGCGGCCGAGCTGTTCCAGCCGTATCTGGTCAAAATAGCCATCGACGACCATCTGATGGCCGGGGACGCGCAATTCGGCCATTTGCTGACGATCGGCCTCGTTTATTTCGGGCTTTCGCTGACCGGTCTCATTTTCTCTTACCTTCAAAACAATATCTTGCAGTACGCCGGTCAAAGCATCGTCGCGAAAGTGCGCAAGCAGCTGTTCGAGCATATCTCGAAGCTGTCCATGTCCTACTTCGACAAGACGCCGAGCGGCAGCTTGATCACGCACGTCTCCAGCGATACGGAAGCGCTGAACCAATTTTTCAACCAAGTGCTGCTGACTCTGATCCGGGACGGCCTTACGCTGATATTCATCCTGGTCATGATGTTCCAGCTGGACGCGACGCTCGCGGCGTATTGTCTCGTCTTGCTTCCGATCATCGCCTTCATCTCGATCGCGTTCCGTTCTTTCATACGCAAGACGTACCAGATGGCCCGAACGCGGCTGTCCCGGCTCGTCTCGTTCGTGGCGGAGAACCTGTCGGGCATGCAATTGATCCAGGTTTTCCATCAGCATAAAGCTCAGGATGAGAGGTTCAAAGAACGCAACGACGCGTACTATAAGGCGAATGTCCGAGAGATCCGGACGATGGTGCTGTTCAACCGGTCGTTCGACCTGTTAGGCAACTTGACGATTGCCTACGTCACTTGGATCGGAGGCAAGGCGGTATTGAACCATGCGCTCGATTTCGGCGTGCTATACGCTTTTATCACGTATATCCGGCAATTTTTCCAGCCGATCAACGCCATCACGCAGCAATGGAACACGCTGCAATCCGCCACCGTCGCGATCAACCGCATCTGGGGCTTGCTGGACGTGCGTCCCGAGATAACGGACAGCGAGCGTCCGCATGACGTCGAGCCGGGTTCCGTGAAAGGCCGAATCGACTTCGACCGGATTACGTTCGGATACGAGAGCGGCAGACCCGTGATTCGCGGCCTCGATCTGCACGTCCGGCCGGGCGAGATGATCGGCATCGTCGGCACGACCGGGGCGGGCAAGAGCTCGCTCGTCAGTCTCCTTTGCAGATTCTATGACGTGCAGGAAGGAAGCATTCATATCGACGGCCTCGATATCCGCGAGATGCGGCAAGCCGATCTGCACCGCATCGTCGGATTGGTCCAACAGGAGCCCTATCTCTATTCGGGCAGCATCATCGACAACGTGCGGATGTTCGACGAGAGCATTTCCCGCGAAGACGTCGTTCGCGCTTGCGAAGCCGTCGGCGCGGACCCGCTGATCCGGCGCATGAAGGACGGATACGACACGAGATTGTCCGAACGCGGCAGCGGGCTGTCCGCGGGAGAGCGCCAGCTCGTCTCTTTCGCGCGCATCTTGGTGTTTCGTCCGAGAGTGCTGATTCTGGACGAAGCGACCGCGAATCTGGACTCCCGGACGGAACAGCTGATTCAGCAAGCGTTGCGAATCGTGTCCGAAGGGCGGACGACGATCGTCATCGCGCATCGCCTGTCGACGATCATGCACGCAGACCGGATCCTCGTCATGAGCGAAGGCGCCATCGTCGAAGAGGGAAAGCATGGCGAGCTTCTAGGGAAGCGGGGGCACTACGAGCAGTTGTACCTGCATTCTTTGAACGAAGGGGGAAAGAGAGAAGGGCTAGGAGTTCCGGGAGCCCGGATCAACGCCTAACTTCCGCCGCAACGAAATTTAGCCGGACGGTCGCCCGTATACGGCGGCGTTCGTCCGGTTAGTCAAATATCCGTCAATTTCATTCCCCGAAAGTTCATGATGAAACTTTGCAGGTATGTTAAACTGTTAGAAGTTTAAACGGGAAGGGGAAGTCTCATCATGAAATCGTTAGGAGCGGCAGCTTCCGCATTCCTAATTTCCATGCTATTCGCGTTTCCGCATTTCGCTCACGCGCATTCCGCGCTCGTATCCGCCGAACCCGGCGGAACGGCGGTCGAGGAAGTCCGCGAGCTTACATTGACTTTTAACGAAGAAATCGAGCCCGCCAGCAAGGTGGAATTGACCGATGCCGCGGGAGATCATATAAACCCGAGCGAAATCCAAGCGAAGGGCAAACGGATGACGGCCATGTTCGACGCGCCTCTGGCCAACGGAGAATATACCGTGAATTGGCGAATCATCAGCGAGGACGGGCACCCGGTCAGAGGGAGCTATGCGTTGAAGGTGGAAGTCCCGGAACCGACGCCGTCTCCCGAACCTTCGGCTGCCGAGACCGCGTCTCCAGCCGCGTCCCCGTCCGCGGCCCAGCCGGACAAGGAGGACGATTCCGCCGGCGGTACGCCTGCTCCATCGGCTTCATCGCCGGCAGGCGCCACCGACGACACCGAACGGGAAAACGCGGACTCGGCGACAACCGAAACCGAAAGCGAATCCGGCGGTTTCGACGCGACGCTCCTGGTCATCGGGCTGGCCGCCGTCTTTTTGATCGTCGCTGTGGCCGGCGCGGTCCGGAAGAAAAAGAAAGTAGACTGATCCCGATATGCCCATGCCCATCCGGTATCCGCCGTCCGTTCATGCGAACGCGCTCAAGCTCGTCGCCGTCCTCGCCATGCTGATCGATCACGTCGCTTATTGGCTCGCGCCGAAAGGAACGATATGGGAAATCTCGCTGCACGCGGCAGGGCGTCTGACGGCTCCGATCATGTGCTTCTTGATCGCCGAAGGCTATTTTCATACGTCCGATCTTCGAAGGTATATGTCGAGGCTGTTCGTTTTCGCCGCGATCTCCCATTTTCCGTTCGTATGGTTCGTCGGCATGCCTTGGTGGCAAGGCACCAGCGTGATTTGGAGTTTGTTTATGGGGTTAGTCGCCTTGTCGATCGCGCGGCATCCGAAGATCGGGGATATCGGCAAGTGGTGGCTCGTCCTGTTATGCGGCGTGCTTGCCTGGACGGCGGATTGGAGCTACATCGGCGTCTTGTGGATCGTCTGCTTCGGATTGTTCCGGGGACGATTCAAGCTGCAAATGCTGAGCTTCGCCGCGATCGGAACGTTCTGTTACATTCTTCCGGGCATTCTGGATACGGGCTTGAATTCCGTGTTCCGCTTCGGCATTCTGTCGGCCATTCCCTTGCTTGCATTGTACAACGGGGAGAGGGGCAGGAAATCGAAAGTCGTCCAATGGGGATTTTACGTTTTTTATCCTCTTCATCTTTTCGTTCTGTACGTTTGCAGAGCCTATATTTTCTGAACGATGCCAAAAGAGATCCCGCCTAACCTTGGCGGGATCTCTTTTCCGTTCATCGGCCGATCGGAACAACCGGCTTAGATCCGGGTAACCGCTCGTCCCGACGCCGAAGAGCACGAGAGCGCCGTTCTTCGTCAGCATCTCCACGCCGGCTTTCGCCGCGACCCGTCACCGTTAGGCGAACATTGCGGTCAGCCGCGAGCCCCCTCGCTCGAGGCCGCTTGTTTGCGTTTGACGGGTACGATCGCGTTTCTTTTGCCGAACCGTTTAATTCCCTCGGACCCGATCACGCTTCCTGCCGTCGCAAGAACGGCGCTGGTCACGACGATTTTCACGATGTAATAGATGCCCGTGCCCACGACCAGATCGATCATCAAAATAGACTTGATCGGTTTGCCGTTGATCGCGTAAAAAAACACTTGCTGCTTGCCTCTTCTCATCCTTCCACCGACCTTTCCTCCTCTGGTAAAGCGTATTTCGGGCAAAGGTCGTCTCATGCTCATTCGTTTTCGGGTCGAACGCTCTTGACGATTCGAAGCAATCATGGTTATTATAGATAAATGAAGTCCGTAATTCAAAAGAAACGAAGCGCGATGCGTTGGTCGAAGGCGGTCATGCGTTTGATGTCAAGCAAGCTTTACCCGTTTCGCAGCGCTTCCGCGATAACGCTGCTCTTAGGCTTGACGGTCGTCTTATCGGCTTGCGCCGAAGGCCAAGCTCATTTTACGATCCAACGGAACGGCACGGCGGATTTGTCCATGACGATGGCGCTTAGCGATCGGGCGCTTGGCGTCGCCGGTCAGCCCGATCTGATGAGTAATCTAGCCGAGCAGCTGCGGAAAACCGGAATGGAGGCCGAGTCCTTCGACAAGGACGGGAAAGCGGGGATCTCGGCAACGAGGCAATTCGATTTGAAGGAGCTGGACAGAATACCGTTAAAGCTTCCGGCCGGAATCGAAGTCGAGCGGTCGGCCGAGCCGCGTTTTTTCTACACGAAGCAGCGGGTCGCGGTCACCGTCGATTTGCCGAAGCTGGTCGCCGGCGAAGAAGGAGCATGGGCGGGGAAGCTTGAAGAGCTGCCGGCGTTCACGAAGAAACTGATCCAGAGCCAGGCCGATTTCGACTTCCTGCTTACCGCTCCTCTCAAGCTCGGGGGAAACGGCGCGGACGAGATTCGGGACGGGGGCAGGACGCAGGTGTGGCACCTGAAGCTGTTCGAGCCGAATCGCTTCGAGACGAGCATCAACGTTCCGAATATGAAGCGTATCGGGTATACGGCCGGCCTCGCGCTCCTCGTCGTACTGGTCTGCGCCGCATTCGGCATCCGGGCTTTCGCGAAGCGTAAAAGCAGGCGCGGAGCGGATTGAAGGGAGGATCACGATGAAATTTTCGAAAGCGACCAATTACGCCCTCCATACGATGCTGTATTTGTTGGCTTTCGCGCCGGACAAACCGGTCGGCGTCCAGCAGCTGGCCGATGCGCATCGCGTATCTCCGACTTATCTGTCGAAAATCCTGACGAAGCTGGTGAAAGCCGGCTTGATCGAGTCGGCTTCGGGCGCGAACGGGGGGTACCGGCTGAAAGGAAAAAAAGAGGAGATTTCCATGCTGGATATCATTCATGCGGTGGAAGGCACGGCTTCGCTGTTCGAATGCTGCGACGGAGAGGATGACCGTTGCTTGATCCGCCGGGAAATGCGGAACGCGGAAAACGCGATGGAGAAGCATTTGCACGACACGAAAATGATCGAGCTGGCGGCAGCATTGCCCATCAGGTAAGCATGGGCAATGCCTTCCTTTTCGTTCAATTACGGATATTAATGGTCCGTAAAATCTTTAATAAAACGGAGGAATATACGATGATCTACGATTGTGCCATTGTCGGCGGAGGGCCGGCGGGATTAAACGCGGCGTTGGTGCTCGGAAGAGCGAGAAAGAGCGTGGCGTTGCTCGACGCCGGTCGGCCGAGGAACGCCGTCACGCACGCTTCTCACGGCTACCTGACGCGCGACGGAATCCAGCCGGCCGAGTTCCGGCGAATCGCTTACGAGGAGGTGCTCGGTTACCCGTCGGTACGCCATTGGCAGACCGAGGTAACGGAGATAACGCGCACGGGGAAAACGTTCGTCCTTGACACTTCGTCGGGCGAATCCGTGCAAGCGCGCAAGCTGATCCTAAGCGCCGGTCTGAAAGAGGAGCTTCCCGAGATCGAAGGACTGCGCGATTTGTACGGGAAAAGCATTTTCAACTGTCCGTTCTGCGACGGCTGGGAGCTGCGGGATCGTCCGCTGGCGATCATCTCGGAACACCCCGACGCTTTCCATAAAGCGAAGCTGCTGTTGAACTGGAGCCGAGATCTCGTCGTCTGCACGAACGGCGGCATTCCGTCGGAAGAACAGCGACAGCAGCTTGCGAGCAAAGGCATCCGAATCGAGGAAAAGCCGATCGCGGCATTGTACGGGAACAACGGCTTGCTGGAGCAAGTGCGCTTTACGGACGGCACCTCTATCGAACGCGGCGGAGGTTTCGTCAGTCCCAAGCAGATTCCCAATGCCGGCTTCCAGGAAACGCTCGGCTATCGCACGGCCAAGAGCGGAGCGATCGAAACCGATCCGATGGGCAGAACCTCCGCGCCGGGCGTATACGCGGCGGGGGATACGGCGTACGTGATGCCGTCCCAATTGATCTACGCCGCTTCTTCCGGCAGCAAAGCGGCCATGTCCGTGGTCGCGGACCTGACGGAAGAGGACTGGCAGGACGACAAGGCGTGATCTTCAGAATAACGAATTTCCATGCTAGCCGAGAAGCCCGCGAAGATAGCGGGCTTTTCGGCATGGATACCGGCCTAACCGGTCACATAATCGTAACAAAAAGAGGAAAAAATAATGAATGCTCTTTGAGTAACATTGCACATTGGGCAACGATCCGTTATATTTATCCCCATAGCCGACCATTCCGTAGGAAAGGAGATGCTCGCAGAGGCGAATATCCATGTACAAACAAGGCTTGCGTGAGCTGAAGAAGGAAGCGACCGCTCATGCTCTCGCGGACGCGGCGTTCGAGCTTGCTCTCGAACGGGGGTTGGACGGATTTATCGTGGAGGACGTCGTGCAGCGCGCGGGTTATTCCAGAAGAACGTTCGCGAATCATTTTTCCTGCAAAGAGGAGGCCGTAGCGACGGCGGCCTATACGATCGGCGGCACAAGCGAAGACGAAGAGCTTTTGTGGGAGACGCCGGAAGGCACTCCTCCCCTGGACATTCTTCACCAATGGTTAAGGCTGCAGCTGACTGCCGGGCTGCTTCGGAAATTGCATCAGCTCGTGTCGCTCTCCAAACGGCATCCGACGCTGGAGCCCTACGTTCTCAGCGTGTTCCGTAGGCTGCAGTCGGCGGCCGAGGAGGCATTGAGCAGCGTGCTTCGGGGGCGCTACCCCGAAGGATACAGCCATCTGCTCATCGGCGCCGTGTTCGGCGCGATTCTCCCTATTCTCGACGGAAGCTTGAAGGTATTGCTTCCGGATGAGCAGGGGAACGAGACGACGGGGGCGACCACGTTCGATCAATATTTGGATTTTGCGTTCGGTTACTTGCGGAACGGCTTCTAGTTTATCGAAGGCAGGCATACGATTTATTTTCAGGGGAGAGATCATACGGATATGTCCAAATTATTATATCGAATAGGGAAAACCGCCTATGACAAACCATGGGCTTTCATAGCGTCTTGGGTTTTGATCCTGGGCGTCGTTATCGCGATGCTCGGAATAAACGGCATGAACGTGAGCTCCGAGATGAAGATCGAGGGTACCGAGTCGCAAAAGGTGCTGGACAATTTGGAAAAGGAGCTTCCCCAAGCGTCCGGCGGCCAAGCGAGCGTCGTATTCACCGCGCCGGATCAAGAGCGCCTGGATACGCCCGAACGAATAGCCGCCATGACCCAAGCGATCGAGAAGGTTTACGGCCTCGACTACGTCATCAATCCGGCCGAATTGGCTGCCGCCGCGGGAGAGGCCGCCCAAGCCCAGCAAGCGGCGCAAGCTCAGCAAGCGGAACAAGCGCAGCAAGCGGAACAAGAGCAGCAAGCCGACGGCCAATCCGGAACGGACCAAGACGAGGCGGGAAGCGCGAATCCGGCGGCAATGCCGCCGTACGGACCGCTGATGGTAAACGGGATGCCCGTCCCCGGCGTGTTGATCTCGTCCGACGCCGGCGTCGCCCTGTTCCAATTCCAGTTCACCGTCCAACAAAGCTCTTTGCCTCCGGAGGTCGCGGAATCCGTCGTCGAGGCCGTCACGGAAGCCGAGCGGGGCACCGGCATTACGGTCTTGCCGAGCGATTCCCTGAAAGCCTTCGATATCCCGATCGGCACGAACGAAATCTACGGGCTGGTCATCGCCGTCATCGTTCTGATCATGACGCTCGGGTCCGTCGTCGCCGCCGGCTTGCCGGTGCTGACGGCACTGGTCGGCGTGGGAATCGGCGTCGGCGGAGCCTTCGCGATCTCCAGCTTCGTTACGATGACATCCATCACCCCGATTCTGGCGCTGATGGTCGGTTTGGCCGTTGGCATCGACTACGCGCTCTTTATCGTCAACCGCCAACGCCGCCTGATCTTCGACCAAGGGTTGTCCGCGCGCGAAGCCGCGAGCCGGGCGGTCGGCACCGCGGGAAGCGCGGTCTTCTTCGCCGGTTTGACGGTTATTATCGCCCTGTGCGGCTTGCTCGTCATCGGAATTACTTTCCTCAGCCTGATGGCGCTCGTCGCTTCGGTGACCGTGTTCCTCAACGTGCTGATCGCCCTCACGCTGCTGCCCGCGCTGCTCGGCCTCGTGGGCGAGCGGATCTGTTCCCGGAAAGCGCGCGAGAAGAACCGCTCGAGATCGGCCGATAAGCAGCATGGCATCGCGGACCGCTGGGTGAAGGGTATCGTCAAATTCCGCTGGCCCGTCATCGTAGGCATCGTCGTCCTTCTCGGAGTCGCGGCGATTCCGGCGGCCAAGATGGAGCTCGGCATCCCTTCCGGCGCGACCGCGAATCTGGATACGTCGGAGAGACAAAGCTACGACGCGATCTCGAAAGGCTTCGGAGAGGGCTACAATGGACCTCTGGTCATCGTGGCCGAGCCGAAGGATCCGTCGGGGACGATCGCTCCGCAGGTTCTGATGCAGCTCGCGCAAGAAATCCAGAATGTGAAGGACGTCTCGGTCGTCTCGCCGCTCGGCATGAACGAGCAGGGAAACATCGCCATCTTGAGCGTCGTTCCGGCGACGGGACCGACGGATTCGGCCACCAGGGACCTGGTCAAAAATTTGCGGGACGGCGATTCGACGTTCGCTCAGGCCTTGGGCTTGACCCTTGGCGTGACCGGGTTCACCGCGATCAATATCGATATGTCGTCGAAGCTGGCCGAGGTTTTCCCGATATACATCGGCATTATCGTGATTCTCTCGCTCATCATCTTGCTTTTGGTCTTCCGTTCCATCCTGGTCCCGATCAAGGCGACGGTCGGTTTCCTGCTCAGCGTGCTGGCCACGTTCGGCATCACCACGGCCGTGTTCCAATGGGGATGGTTCAATACCGTATTCGGCTTCGACACCGGCGGTCCGCTCCTGAGCTTCATCCCGATATTGGCTACGGGGATTCTGTACGGATTGGCGATGGACTACCAAGTCTTCCTCGTCTCCTCCATGCGCGAATCCTACGTTCACGGTCATCGCGGAAGAGACAGCGTGATCCACGGATACGACCAAGCCAGCCGCGTCGTCGTGGCCGCGGCCCTGATCATGGTGTCCGTCTTCGCGGGCTTCATCTTCACGCACGACATCATGATCAAGCAAATCGGATTCGCGCTGGCGATCGGCATTCTGATCGACGCCTTCTTCATCCGCATGGCGCTCGTTCCGGCCGTCATGGCTCTCTTCGGGGATAAAGCGTGGGGCTTGCCGAAATGGCTGGACCGCATTCTGCCGAATTTGGACGTCGAAGGAGATAAGCTGATCGCCGAGCTTCAAGCGAAGGAAGGGCATGCAGGCGGCGTTTCGTCTTAAAGTCGTATTCCCGGGCGGACATGGCTCCGCGGACCGGGATCGACTAGCGCAGCGACCTAGAAGGTGAAAGCGGCAATCCGGAACTTCCATGGCCTTAGGGCCATGGAAGTTTTTTCATGACGTCCGTCCGGTTGCCTATCCGCAAAAACGTTGCTCCCGAACAAGAGAGTTTGCGGCGGCTCAGAGTATGAAGCCGCGCCAAATCTGTTTCTCTAGACCCACACGACTTTGCTCCGGTATGATGTCTGAAGATCGAAAGGGCTGGGAGAGAGCGAGCGAATGGAGAGAGACGCGGATTTGAAGCAGGGAGAAAAGGGCGCTTGGCTCAGCATCGGGGCATACCTTATCCTATCGGCGTTAAAGCTGGTCGTCGGTTACAGGTTTCATTCGGAAGCGCTGATCGCCGACGGCTTCAACAATTCCACGGATATCGCGGCGTCGATAGCCGTATGGATAGGGTTAAGAATTTCCGCGAAGCCGGCGGATCGCCATCATCGGTACGGTCATTACCGGGCCGAAACCGTAGCGGCCTTGATCGCCTCCCTCATCATGGCTGCCGTGGGACTGCAGGTCCTGATTCAATCCTTCGGCCGATTGTTCGAGGACGAAATCCCGAAGCCGGACGGGATCGCGGCCTGGACGGCCGTCTTCTCCGCCGGAGTCATGTTGCTCGTCTATAGATACAATATTCGTCTAGCGAAAAGAATCCGGAGCAAAGCGTTGATGGCCGCGGCTATGGATAACCGTTCCGACGCCTTCGTCAGTATCGGCGCCTTTGTCGGCATCGTCGGCTCGCGGTGGGGGTGGGCGATATTGGACCCCGTAGCCGCGCTGATCGTGGGATCGATCATATGCCATACCGCGCTGAAAATTTTTAAGGAAGCTGCTCACGCGCTGATCGACGGCTTCGACGACAAAGAGCTGAAGCTTTACAAGAAGACGATCGAATCCATAGCCGGCGTCCGAAAAGTGAAGGACATCAGAGCCAGAAACCATGGAAATCACGTCTTGCTGGACGTTACGGTGAACGTGAATCCCCATCTCAACATCGTGCAAGGGCATGAAATCACGGAGGAAATCGAAGAACGAATGCTCCGCAGCCATCGGGTGGGACATGTTCACATTCATATTGAACCGGATGTCTAAACGATATTCTCTTCCAAAGGAAAAATGAATCGCGGGATAAGACCAAGCTCTTCCTTCATACGGTAAAAGATAGAGCGTATATCAAAGGAGGAGCGGTTGGTGTCCAATGAATTTGTCGCGCCTTCGTTAGAAGAGATCCGGTTTTGGTCGAGAATCATGAAGGAGCTCTGCTGGCCGATCACGTTTTCCGCGAAGCCGAACCTTTTCTATTCATCATAGACATGTTCGAGAACAGTCTTTCAGGCAAGCCTGTTCAAACTTGCATTGAGCATTTCGCCAAGGCGAAAATAAGCCGCGTGAAGTTGCACGGCTTATTTTTTCCGTAGCTCCCGGCCGTCCAGATGGCTTTGGAGATCGTCCCGCACGCTGATGTCCGCCAATCGGACCTTCGATCGGTGAGCGGAACGGATGATGAGATGACCCGCTACCGGAGCGGTCAAGAAAACGAAAACGATGCCGAGCAGCAAGCGGATGCTGGATTCGGCGTGGGTAAAGAAGAAGTAGAAAAAAGCGCCCAGCAAAATGCAGAGAATGCCCAGCGTCGCGCTTTTCGTGGAAGCGTGAGCCCGATTGTACACGTCCGGAAGCCGGATGATGCCCAGCGAGCTAAAGAGACTCATTAACGTGCCGACCACGATGAAAAAGCCGACCGCGAATTCAATCATCGCTTTTGGTTCCAATGACGATTCCGCCTTCCATGTATTTGCTTAAAGCAACCGTGCTTAGAAAGGCCAATATCCCGATCAGCAGGATCGTTTCCAGGTAGGCCCGGGAATCAAGCATGATGGAATGAACCGCCACGATTCCGATGACGATGTAGCCGATCGAATCGAGGGCCAGAATCCGGTCGTGGACGGTGGGGCCTTTCATCACGCGGTACAGGGCGATCCCCGTGGACGCCGTGAGCAAAAACATGGACAACAGCATAATCCGATCGAACATTAGCGCAGCACCTCCATGATCGCCTTTTCGTATTTTCGCTGCGTTCTCGTAATCCCGTTGCAGAACTCCGTAATATCCATGGCGTGAATGAACAAGACGCCGGCCTTGGGATCGATCTCCATGACGATGGAGCCGGGGGTAAGGTTGAGCAAGGCGGACAGCAGCGTAATTTCCATATCGGACTTCAGGATCGTGTCGGACCGGAAAATGCCCGGCTGAATATTCAGCTTCGGACGCGTCACTTGCCGAATGACGACGATGCTCGATTTCAGGAGCTCCGCGGTAAACAGCCCGATTAACTGGAGAATGTAACGGATTTTCCTGCCGTAGAACGGCGCGGGAAAGAAGCGGCGCATCGACAGGATAATGAAAAAGCCGATGACGTAGCCCATGCCGAAGTTCATGAAGTTCCACGACTCGTGAAGCAGCATCCACACGAGAGCGATCAACAAATTCAGTAAAATTTGCGGCGTCATGTCCAGCCTCCTTAGCTTCGACGTTAACCGGCTTGTTTAAGCACGGCTTCGATATACAGGGACGGATGAGACATGACCTCCGCGGCTTGCTTTACGTATCCAAGCACCCACTCCGCTCCCAGGCCCATCGCCAGAATCAATCCGACCAATAGGAATCCGGGCAGGAGGGCGACGTTGCCCGTCGCTTTCTGGTCTCCCTCGCTCATCAGCGTTTCTCCCCAGAAGCTGTGAATAAACACTTTCATGACCGAATACAGCACCATGAGGCTCGTGATGATCCCGATTGCCGACAGAACAATTCGGCCTTCGGCGATGCCTCCCCTGAGGATGATCACCTTGCCGACGAATCCGCTTAGCGGAGGCACTCCGGCAAGCGCGAGCGCGGCGACGAAAAACAACCAGCCGAGCGAAGGCCGATAGAGCAGCAAGCCGCTGAACTTGCGAAGCCTGTCCGAACCGAAGATCGAGATGATGGCCCCGCCAAGAATATAGATCAGCGCTTTGGCCAGCATGTCGTGCAAGAGATAGAATAAAGCCCCGGTAAAGCTCTCGAACGTCGCCATTCCGACGCCGAACAGGATAAAACCGACCGCGACGATCACGTTGTACGCCAATATTTTTTTGATCCCCCAATTCGATACCGCTCCCAAGGCGCCTAACAGCATCGTCAGCGCGGCCATCGCGAGAATGACGGTATGGGTGATTCGGGGTTCGTGGTAGAAGATCAAAGTAAAGGTGCGAATGATCGCGTAGATGCCGACTTTGGTCAGCAAAGCGGCAAACAGCGCGGCGACGGCCGGAGGGGGAGCGCTGTAGGAGTTGGGCAGCCAGAAAAACAAAAACAACCCCGATTTCAAACCGAACACGGTCAGAAACAGGAAGCTGACGGTCGTGAGCAGGCCGTCCTGGCCGATCGCCGCGATGCGTTCGGAGAGATGGGCCATATTGAGCGTTCCCGCAATGGAGTACAAGTACGCGATCGCGACGACGAACAAGGTCGAAGCGATCACGTTGATCATCACGTACTGAATCGATTCGCGAAGCTGCGTTTTCCGGCCGCCCAAGGAGAGCAACACATACGACGAGATCAGCATCACTTCGAAGAAGACGAAGAGGTTGAACATATCGCCGGTCAGGAAGGAGCCGTTCACCCCGCATAGAAGGAACTGAATAAAGGCGAATACGAAATGAAGCCGATGCGTCTTCTCCGTGGCGCCGAAAGCATACAGCAAGCACGTCAGACAAGCGAAGGCGGCGGCCAGGACGAGCAGGGCCGACAGCATGTCTCCGACGAGCGAGATGCCGAAGGGAGCAGGCCAACCGCCGACGTCGAGCACCAGAATGCCTTGATCGGATATCCGATGGACGATGGAGGCCGCGGCGACGATCGTGCAGAGCAGGCTGACGACGGACAACCCTTGCTGGATGCGAACATGCCGTCGAAGCAAGATCATGAACATCCCGGCGAGCAAGGGGATGACGATCGGCAGGATCAGAACGTTATTCATCCGGTTGATCCTTCCATTTGCGCAGAAAGTCGCGCTTTAACTCCACGTAGGTCCGATAGCCGAGAACGAGCAGAAACGCGGTCAGCGCGAAGCTGATGACGATCGAAGTGAGAATGAGCGCTTGAGGCAACGGATCGGTGAAGCTCGCCGCTTTTTCGCCCAGCAGAGGGGCCGCGCCCCGCTTGACGCCGTTAACGGCCATCAGCAGCAGATGGGTCGCATGCGAGAACATGCTGATGCCGAGGATGATCCTGAGCAGGTTTTTATTCAGAATGAGATAAGTTCCGACCGTGAAGAGGACGCCGGAAATGATCGTGAGGAAGGTTTCCATTATTTTTGATCCTCGCTTATCGACGTAATGATGGTCATGGTCGTTCCGATTACCGCCATATAGACGCCCAGATCGAAGACGACGGCGGTAGCCAGCTCCGTCCGGCCAAGAGCCGGAAGATCGAAATAGTCGAACGTCTGCGTCAGGAACGGGACGTCGAACAGGAAGGAGGCCGCTCCCGTCAGCACGGAGACGATCACGCCTATCGCGGCCAACCGATTGAAGTCGACCGGAACGATGTCCCGGATCGATTGAAAATCGAACGCGATGTAGAGGAGCACGAGGGCGGAAGCCGTAATCAACCCGCCGATGAATCCGCCGCCGGGATTGTGATGGCCCGCGAACAGAATGTAGATCGAATAGATCATTATGATGAACGCGAGGATTTTGGTCGCGGTCTGAAGGAATACGTCCGTAAATTTCATGGCTCGTCCCTCTCCGGATGGCGAAGTTTTATGAGCGTATAAATGCCGATTCCCGCGGCGCTCAGCACGACGATCTCCAGCATCGTGTCGAAGCCCCGGAAATCGACGAGGATCGCGTTGACCATGTTTTTGGCTCCGGCCAGGGCATAGGAATCGTAATAATACTCCGATATGGACGGGAACAAATGATGCTCCTGCGTCGCGAGACCGATGAAGGTCAACGTCGCGCCGACGCCTATGGCGATGAGCGCGTTGCGAAGGCGAACGGCCGGAGGCGACGCGAATTTGCTGACCTTGGGCAGGAAGTAAAAGCATAAGAGAAACAGCGTCGTGGAGATCGTCTCGACGACCAGCTGCGTGAGCGCCAAATCCGGCGCTCGCAAAATGACGAAAAACAAGGAAACGATATAGCCGATAACGCTGACGGCAATGATCGAGACCAGCTTGGAATTCGTGAACAGCATGAACAAAGCCGCCGCGAGGATCAGGAGTCCGAGCATCGCCTCGTATAGCTCGATCGTGGCGTTCGCCGCCAGCCGCAACGTCATCGTTCGGCCGATCGCGAAAGAGCCGCCGACGACGACGATCAGAAATACAAAGAGATAAGACAAGTAATGCGACGTCGAACCGGACATGTAGAGGCGCAGAACTTTGCCGGAATAACGCTCCATCGCTTGCAGGCCGTTATCGTAAGCTTGATTCAAGCTCAGCTTGAAGGGCAAGCTGTCGTATAGGTTGCGGAACGTCGTTAAATATTTGTACAGCAGCGTTCCCAGGAGGATAATGCCGATCGTCATGAGCAGCTCCGTATTCAAGCCGTGCCAGGCGGAGAGATGGGCATGCCAATCCGGACGGTCGGCGAACAGCTGAGGCAGGACGGTTTGGACGGCCGGTTCCAGGAGGGAAGGAGTGACGGCGTTCGGAAGGAAAAACAAGAGGACGACAAGCGCCGCCAATATCATCGGCGAGACCAACATGCCGAACGGCGCTTCGTGCGGCGCGCGCATCGACGGCTTCGCTTCGTAAGGCCCGGCGAACACTTTGAAAATCAGAATCATGCAGTAGATGAAGGTAAATACGCTCGCCATCCATGCGACGATCGGAATCCAGACGAAGAAGCCGTCCATCGTCCGCCAAGTCGTCAGCGCGCCGGTGAAAAACATTTCTTTGCTGATAAAGCCGCCGAAAGGCGGGAGGCCCGCCATGGAAAAGGCGCCGATCGCCGTTAACGTGAACGACGCGGGCATGACATGGATCAGGCCGGCAAGCCGGCGGATATCCCTGGTGCCCGTCTCGTGATCGAGTATTCCGATCATCATGAAGAGGCAGCCTTTGAAGATGGAATGATTAATGAGGTGAAATACCGCGGCGAGAATCGCCCCGGCGTACAGGAAAGACCGGTCGGCATGCGCCTCGGCGAGCGCGAGAGAGCCGATGCCTAACAGACTCATGATCAAGCCGATCTGGCTTACGGTCGAATAAGCGAGCAGAGCTTTAAGGTCGCTCTGACGAATCGCCAGCAACGAGCCCATCAACAAGGTGAGGAGACCGACGACCGTCACGGTCCAGAACCATTCCGGATGACCGCCGAATACCGGAGTCAACCGGGCCACGAGATAGACGCCGGCTTTCACCATCGTCGCCGAGTGCAAATAAGCGCTGATCGGCGTCGGGGCTTCCATCGCGTCCGGCAGCCAAATATGGAACGGGAATTGCGCGGACTTCGTGAACGCTCCGAGCAGGATCAGAAACATGGCCGGAATAAAGAGACCATGCCGGGACACTTGACCGCCTAGCGCGATCAGTTCGCGGATGCCGAACGTTCCGGACGCGGCATAGAGCATCAGGAAGCCGAGCAGCATCGAGAAGCCTCCGCTCATCGTGATGAGCATCGATTTCTGCGCGCCGTAACGGGATCTCTTGCGATGAAACCAGAAGGCGATCAGCAGGAAGGACGCCACGCTCGTCAACTCCCAGAAGGCATAGAGGGCAAGGAGATTGTCGGAGAGCACGGAGCCCAGCATCGCTCCCATGAACAGCAACAAGTAAGCGTAGAAGAGGTGCAGCTTTTCCCTTTCTTTGGACATATAAAAGATGGAGTAGAAGACGACCAACGTGCCGATGCCGCTAATCAGCAGCGCGAAAAGCAGCGACAGGCCGTCCAAGCAGATCGAGAAATGAATGCGAAGAGACGGGATCCACGGCACGGAAGCGTATTGAGGCTCCGGAGGCTTTTGAAACGAGAAATAACGGGCAAAGATAACGAGCAGCAGGGCGGGAACGACGATCGCGAACCAGCCGGCATGGATTCGACGGAAGGAGAGGGCCAGAACGGGAATCAGCGGAACGGAGATAAAGGGCAGCAGAATGGCGACGTGAAGCAAGGTCATAACGCCCACTCCTCATTTCGATAGGGGATGGCAGGATTTGCCTATGACGCAAAATTGACTTCAACCGTTTTTGTATGTACGCTAGGGAATCAGATGAAGCGAAGGGGATCGGAAAATGGAAGCCAAAAGCATGGACGAATGCATTCTCGTCTGCGTGTATTATGGACCGAACGGAGAGCGGCTTATTCGCAGAGGTGGAAAAATTGCTAAAATGTTGAAATGCCCTTTATACGTGCTTACCGTCGATCGACAGCCCAAAGATCAATGGGACATCGAAAAAACGAATTATATCGCTTCCTGGAAAACGATGGCCGAGGAGATCGGAGCGGAGCAGTTCATCGTGAAATACAACGAGAAGCGTCCGGTCGCCAAAGCGATCGCCGAAGTCGCGAAGGAAAAAAACGTGACGCAAATCGTTCTCGGGCAGACGGCGCAGAGCCGTCTGGAAGAAATCGCGAGAGGTTCTCTCGTCAACGTATTGTTGAACGAAATTTCATTCGTCGACTTGCACATCGTTTCCTTATCGCGAGGGTTGAACGCGGAAGAAGGGTTTTACGAAAAAGGGGTTCGAGCTTATTTGCAGGAGACGGAGCAGGGGGTCAAGCTGGCCTTCAATCACACCTCCAAGGATAAGGCGGAGGGGATCTTCTACAAGGAGGTGGGGACGGACTTCAATAACGGCGTCTTCAAGTTCGTCAGAGGCAACGAAACGATCGAGGTTCCCGTTATTGACGATTACGTCAAGGACATCCATAATCGGATCAAGTAGGGACGAGGCAATACGAGGATACGGGGAGGCGATTCCGATCGCGTACGAGCAAAAAACGAAAGAAACCGACCGAAGCGTGATCGAATTCATCGAGGAGATCGAGCATCCGAAAAAACGCGAAGACGCTTACGTTCTCCTGGACCTGTTCGCGGAAACGACCGGATGTCCCGCGAAGATGTGGGGACCGAGCATCATCGGGTTCGGTTCGTACCGCTACAAATACGCGACGGGTCACGAGGGAGTCGCGCCGTGGGTCGGATTTTCGCCGAGAAAAGCGAAAATCAGCCTTTATTTCGCGACCGGGGATCCGGAACGAGCGCCGTTGCTGGAGAAGCTCGGCAAGCATACCGCCGGGAAAGCGTGCGTGTACGTCAACAAAGTCGAGGATATCGATCTGGAGGTGTTAGTCAAGCTCATCCGGCAATCCATCGAATTTCTTCAAAAAACTTATCCGAACGATTAACGGGCGACATCGAGAAGGGATGAAACGAAGGAGACCACCCGTCAGGTGGTCTGCCGATATCCCGATTTCATTTTCAAGGTTGGTGGCCTGCCATCTCGGTGTACGTTTTTTGGCAGACCATGTTGGAAATTCGGGGAACGTATACGATTTCGCCGGGCCTGAGCTGGTTCGGGTTCGCCAGATGGGAATTGGCTTCTTCCATGATCGATAGAGGGATATTATAGTGATGGCAGATGGCCGGCATCGTATCGCCGGGACGAACTTGGTGTTGGGCGAATACCGCGTCGTCCGATTTTCCGTCCCTGAAGAAAGGGAAGAAAAACGGGGAAAAGAAAAAGAACGGGAACAAGAACCGGTTGGGGAAAAAGGGATGGGGGAAAGGGCGGAAGAACCGACGGCCGAATCCGCCGCCTGGGAAAAAAGCGCGATTATCCATATGGACGCCTCCACTTCAATATAGTCATTCGTCTATATCATATTAATTCTCCCCCGAATGGTTACAGCTCGGAGGTTCCGTCTTCCCCCGCCATATCGTTTTTTTTCGATTTTTACGATGCGTTAACGTTTTCGGCCTGTTCGGACGAATAAAGCACTTTTACAATGAAGAGGCATGGAAGAATGGAATTTCTTGTTCCATATCTCGTCGTTCGCGGGGGAATAGCGCAAGGTGGAGAAACGGAAATATGCAGGTCGGGAAAAATCCCGAAATCAATGGAGAGCCCATCTCGAAATATGGGCCGTATCGACCAGACTCGGACTCACCTCCTTCGGGGGGCCCATCGCGCATCTCGGTTATTTTCATGACGAATATATCCGTCGGCGCAAGTGGATGGACGAACGGAGCTATGCCGACCTGGTCGCCCTATGCCAGTTTTTGCCGGGACCGGCCAGCAGCCAGGTCGGCATCGGAATCGGCGTGATCCGAGCAGGGGTGCTCGGCGGCGTGACGGCTTGGCTTGGATTCACGCTGCCGTCGGTCGCGGCGCTGGTGCTGTTCGCCTTGCTCCTGCAAGGAATGGACGTCGGCAACGCCGGATGGATTCACGGTCTGAAGATCGTCGCGGTTGCCGTCGTCGCTCAAGCGATTATCGGCATGGGGCAAAAGCTGACCCCGGATCGCGGAAGGGCCTCGATCGCCGTGGCCGTCGCGGCTGTCTCTCTGTTGTGGCCAAGCGCTTTCGGACAAGCGCTGCTGATTCTAGCGGCAGGCGTTGTCGGCCTGATCGGATACAGGAACGCAGCGATTCCGGAACCGGCGGACTTGTCCGTTCCGGTTGGCCGCGGCGTTGCGGTTCTATGCTTAGCCGTTTTCTTCGGACTCCTGATTCTATTGCCGCTGCTTCGATCGTACGCCGTTCCCGACTGGCTGGTTTTGTTCGATAGCTTTTATCGATCCGGATCGCTGGTCTTTGGCGGGGGGCACGTCGTTCTGCCCATGCTCGAGAGGGAGGTCGTGGCGACGGGGTGGATCGGTAAAGACGACTTTCTGGCCGGATACGGCGCGGCTCAAGCGGTGCCCGGGCCTCTGTTCACGATCGCGGGCTATTTGGGGGCGATGATTAACGGAATTACCGGCGCGATGATCGCGACGGCGGCGATTTTCCTGCCTGCGTTTCTACTGGTTATCGGTACGCTTCCCTTCTGGAATAGGTTGCGGAGAAGCCCTCGAGTTCAAGGGGCTTTGATCGGGATTAACGCCGCCGTCGTCGGAATCTTGCTGGCCGCGTTGTACGATCCGCTCTGGACGACGTCGATTCTGGCTCCGGCCGATTTCGCTTTGGCATCGCTTCTGTTGGTCATGCTCGCCTATTGGAAGCTGCCGCCTTGGATCGTCGTCGCGGCCGGCGCGGCTGGCGGAACGATGATGAACGTCATCTAGGGGCTCCTCCCTGGCAAATCATAGATTTTCGGTGGAAACCAGCCGCCAAGATGTGCGCGCGTACCACGGCGAAGAAGCCGCCGAGCAAGCGCAGAGACGCTTTGTCGCGGTCTCTCAGATTCGATAAGAAGGGACGAAGCGGAATGAATGGCAAAGCATGCATGGTCACCGGAGCGAATTCGGGCATCGGATTCGCTACCGCGGAGGGGTTGGCCGGACAGGGGGCCCGCGTGATCTTGGTCTGCCGGAACCCGGAGCGCGGAGAGGAAGCCCGCCGCAAGATCGCCAAGGTTACGGGAAACGACGATGTCGCCTTGCTGGTTGCCGACTTGTCGTCGCAGCAAGAGATCAGGCGATTAGCGCAACGATTCTTGGAACGCTACGATAAGCTGGACGTGTTGGTCAACAATGCCGGGGGCCTGTTCCGGAGAAAGGAGATCAACGCAGACGGTTTCGAAATGACGTTCGCGGTCAATTATCTGGCCCCGTTTCTCCTGACGCATCTGTTGCTCGACAGCTTGAAGGCATCCGGCTCGGGCCGCATCGTGAACGTCGCTTCGATCATGCAAGCGAAGCGATTCGTCCCGGAAGAAGCGGCGAGGCCGACCCGTTATTCGAGCATGAACGCCTACAAGGAAGCCAAGCTGGCCGTTCTTCTGATGACGTACGGCATGGCCGAACGTCTGTCCGGAAGCGGCGTTACCGCGAATGCTTTGCATCCGGGCGCCGTCTACACGCCTCAATCGGCAAGGTCGGCGCCTGCCTTCGCGAGACCGCTGATGAGGCTGTTCATGCGCACGCCCGAACAAGGAGCCCGCATGCCCTTATATTTGGCGACATCTCCCGATGCGGCCGGGATCAACGGAAAATACTTTAAGGACGGAAAAGAGACGGTTACCGTACCGTTGTCCTACGATGCGGAGCTTCAAGAGGATTTATATCGGAAAAGCCTGCAATGGACGGGTCTTCGTTAACCATCGGCGATCCGATTGTGGTACGATGAGAGCGACGCAATCGAAGCCAACTTTAATCGGCATCATTCATCATTCAAAATGGAGGCGCTTACGGGAATGAGTGGACAACAGTTGAACGACGGGTATTTCGGGGAGTTCGGGGAGTTCGGGGGCAGCTTCGTGCCGCCGGAATTGCAGGAAGTATTGGCCTATTTGAACGAACAATTTCTAAAGTTCAAAGACGATCCCGAGTTTATCGAGGAATACCGTTATTACTTGCGGGAATATGTCGGACGCGAAAATCCGCTGACATACGCGCAACGGTTGTCCGAGACTTGGGGAGGCGCCAAAATCTATCTGAAGCGCGAGGACTTGAATCATACCGGAGCACACAAAATCAACAACGTCGTCGGGCAGATCCTGCTAGCCAAGCGGATGGGCGCCAAGCGCGTCATCGCGGAAACCGGCGCGGGACAGCACGGCGTCGCCACGGCAACGGCCTGCGCCATGTTCGGCATGGAGTGCGTGATCTACATGGGAGCTGAGGATACGCGCCGCCAAGCGCTGAACGTGTTCAGAATGGAGCTGCTCGGCGCGACCGTCGTTCCGGTGGCCAAGGGACAAGGCAGGCTGAAGGACGCGGTCGACGAGGCGCTGGACGATCTCGTGCGGAATTACAAGAGCACGTTCTATCTGCTCGGTTCCGCCGTCGGCCCGCATCCGTTCCCGACGATGGTCAAACACTTCCAATCGGTCGTCAGCGAGGAGTCGAAGCGCCAGATCCTCGAGAAGGAGGGCCGTCTGCCGGATGCGGTCATCGCCTGCGTCGGCGGAGGCAGCAACGCGATCGGCGCGTTCGCTCATTATCTGGACGAGCCATCGGTTCGTCTGATCGGCGTAGAGCCGGACCAGGCGCCTACGTTGACCGAAGGCGTACCGAGCGTCATTCACGGCTTCAAGTGCCTCGTGCTGCTGGACGAGGAAGGCCAACCGCGGAAGACGTATTCGATCGCGGCGGGACTGGATTATCCCGGAATCGGACCGGAGCACAGCCATCTGAAAGTGACGGGACGCGCGGAATACGTTACGGTCAGCAACGAAGAGGTGCTGGCGGCGTTCCAGGAGCTGTCGGGCACGGAAGGCATCATTCCGGCCCTCGAAAGCGCGCATGCCGTCGCCCACGCGAAGAAGCTCGCTCCGACGATGAACCGGGACCAAATCATCGTCGTCAACCTGTCCGGACGGGGGGACAAGGACGTCGAGCAGGTCTTCCATATGTTGAAGAGATAAACCGGAGACGGGCAATGCCGGTCTAGAAACAAGCCGCGGAAATCGCGGCTTTTTGTTTTGCGCGAAAAAAAGATTGACACCCAATAATCGTAATGGTTACTATTATAAAGGTTATATCGTAATCATTACGAATAGTAGGGAGCGAATAACATGAAAGTACGCCGTAAAAAAAGGTCGGGAGCATTATCATTAACGTCATTAATAATCGGACTATCCGTCCTTTTGTCGTTAACGGGTTGCGATAGCGGGTCCCCGAAAGCGGAAAGTTCAACCGGTACGGATAGGTCGACTGCCGCGAAAGAGGAATTGGTGCTGGCGGTGGGCAAAATGGACGGCGGACAGTTCGATCCGAAGAAAGGGTGGGGAATGACGCAAATTCGTCTGACCCATAGCTCGTTGTTGACGATCGATGCCGATCTGAACTTCGTCGGGGATCTGGCCGAATCCTATTCGACGAGCGAGGACGGCCTGACTTGGACTTTCCCCTTGCGCGACGACGCCAAATTCTCCAACGGAGAACGGGTGACGGCGGAGGACGTCAAATTTACGTACGACATGCTCCAAGAGGACGGCATCAAATTCGATCTGACCTTCGTCCGATCGGTAGAAGCCGCCGAAGACAACACCGTCGTCATCCGGCTGAACGAGCCCCGTTCCACCTTCGTTAGCCAGCTGACGGAGATCGGAATCGTGCCTCAAGCTCATTACGACGATCGTTATTCCGATAATCCGATCGGCTCGGGTCCCTACAAGGTGGTTCAGTACGACGACGGACAGCAGGTCATTCTGGAATACAATCCTTATTGGTACGGCAAGGAACCCCAATTCAAAAAGCTGACTTTCCTGCTGCTCGCGGAAGACGCGGCCCTTGCGGCCGCCAAGGCCGGGCAAGCCGACATCGTCTACGTGCCGCCGGCATTCGCGGACCAGAAGGCGGAAGGAATGACGCTTCGTACATACGAGAGCATCGACTCCCGCGGCATCATGCTGCCTACCGTGCCCAGCGGCGGGAAAGGCAGAACGTACGATCAAGAGGTGGAGATCGGCAACGACGTCACTTCCGATCTCGCTATCCGACAGGCTCTCAATGTCGGCCTGGACCGTCAGAAGCTTCTGGATATCGCATTAGACGGCCACGGCAAAAAGGCGTTTTGCTTGTGCGACAATATGCCGTGGTTCAACGAGGCCACCGTCGTCAAGGACGGAGACGTCCAAGCCGCCCGTAAAATCCTCGCGGACGGCGGCTGGAAAGACGGCGACGAAGATGGAATCTTGGAGAAAAACGGCCTCAAGGCGGAGTTCGACATGTTCTTCAGCTCCAGCGATCAGCTGCGCAGCGATCTCTCTCTTGCCGTCGCGGATCAGGCGAGCGAGTTCGGCATCCGAATCAACCTGATCGGCTCGACGTGGGACGAAATCTATGTCAAAGGAAAAACCGCGGCGGTCGCATGGGGAGGGGGCAGGCACCACCCTCACCAGCTGTATTCCATGAACTCCTCGCTGAGGATGAATAAAGGCATCGACAACATGTCCAACTATCGCAATCCCGTGGTGGACGAGTATTTGAACCAAGCGCTCACCGCGACTTCCCAGGAGGAAGCCAACAAGTATTGGAAGCTGGCGCAGTGGGACGGCACGACCGGCTTCAGCGGAATCGGGGACGCGCCGATCGTCTGGCTCGTGCGCGTCGATCATCTGTACTTGGCCAACGAGAAGCTGGATCTCGGCAAACAGCCGGTTCATACCCATGGCCACGAATGGGCACTATTCGGCAACGTTACCGAATGGACATGGAGTTAACCGCTTATGACCGCAAGCATCGGGATTCGCCTCATTCGCGTCGTGACCTTGCTGTTCGGGCTATCCGTTCTGACGTTCGCTTTGATTCATCTGTCTCCCCTGGATCCGGTCGCTTCCTACGTCGGAGGGGATAGCTCGGCGTCGCCGGAGCAGCTCGAGAAGTTAAAAGCTTACTGGGGCTTGGACAAAAGCCCCGTTGAACAATACTTGGCTTGGGCCGGAGCGCTCCTTCAAGGCGATTTCGGAACTTCCAAGCTTTATCGAAGCCCCGTTATCGACATCATCCAAAGCCGGTTTATGACTTCGCTTGCGCTCATGGGTACGGCATGGCTCCTTTCCGGAGCGATCGGCTACGCGCTTGGCGCGCTGGCCGCCATGAATCGGGGCAAGCCGATCGACAAAATCATCAAATGGTACAGCTACACGCTCGTCTCCACTCCGATATTCTGGATGGGATTGATTCTGTTGATCGTATTCGCCGTCGGGCTGAAATGGTTTCCCGTAGGTTTGGCGGTGCCGGCCGGAGTGCCGGAGAGCGAAGTAGGTTGGACGGACCGGGTTCATCACTTCATCTTGCCGGCCCTCACGTTAAGTATTCTGGGGGTAGCTAACGTGGCGATGCATACCCGCGAGAAAATGATCGACATTCTGAACGCGGAGTACGTCGTGTTCGCCAAGGCGCGAGGAGAAAGCAAGCGTCAGATCTTCAAGAACCACGGCTTGCGAAACTCCGTCCTACCCGCGATGACCTTGCAGTTCGCCTACTTCGGCGAGCTGTTCGGAGGCTCCATGCTGGCGGAACAGGTATTCGCGTATCCGGGGCTGGGAAGCACCTTGACCGAGGCGGGATTAAAAGGCGATCTTCCTTTGCTGGTGGGCATTATTCTGATCAGCTCCATGTTCGTATTCGCGGGAAATCTGATCGCCGACCTCTTAAACAAGATCGTCGATCCGCGCATGAAGAGGGAGGGCTGAGAGTTGAACTTCATACCAGAGCTTAACGCGCGCCAAAAGATGCTAGGGCTGCTTGCGTTTTCCGCCGGTTTTCTGTTCGTCGTCCTGCTCCTGAGCTATGGGCTAAGCAACGACAATCTTCGAATCGGCGCGGGAGGCAAGAATCTGGGACCGAGCGTTGACCATATCTTCGGAACGGACTGGCTCGGCCGGGATATGTTCACCCGAACGCTTAAGGGATTGCGTCTATCTCTGTCCGTCGGCGCGTTCGCCTCGGTGCTCAGCGTAGGCATCGCCATCGCGATGGGCATCTGCGCCGCGACCTTCGGCAGAACGGCGGACGCCGTCATCTCGTGGATCATCGACTTGTTTATCGGAATGCCTCATCTCGTGTTTATGGTGTTGATCTGCTTTATCGTAGGCGGAGGCATTCAGGGGATCGTATTAGGCGTGTGCCTGACGCATTGGACCGCGCTCGCCCGGGTCGTTCGCGCCGAGGTGCTGCAGGTCAAAAGCGCCGAATATATCCATATCTCGAGGAGCTACGGGAAATCCTCGTGGACCATCGCTAGGAAACATATTCTGCCGTCTATTTTCCCGCAGATCATGATCGGTTTTCTGTTGATGTTTCCTCACGTGATCTTGCATGAAGCGGCGCTGACCTTTTTAGGGTTCGGGCTGTCACCGCAAACGCCGGCGATCGGAATCATCCTCTCCGAAGCCATGAGCCATATTTCTACCGGAAAATGGTGGCTGGCGGTTTTCCCGGGACTGCTCTTGGTGGCCGTCGTCAAAAGCTTCGATAGTATCGGCGAAAAAGTCCGTATCTTGCTGGAGCCTTCCAGCTCTAACGAATAGAGGAAAACCTGATGAGAATCTCGGAGAAAAAAACGTTGTTAAGCGTAGAGAAGCTGTCGATCGGTTTCTCCCAATACGTCAAAGGTACGCGCCAACGGATCATTTATCCTATAGCCGATATGCATATGGACATCAACGAAGGGGAAATCGTGGCCGTCGTCGGCGCGAGCGGTTCGGGCAAAAGCTTGCTGGCGCATGCCGTGCTCGGCATATTGCCGGGCAATGCCGTATGCGGCGGGCGCATGACGTACCGGGGAGAAGAGCTGACGGACAAACGGAAGGAGCGGCTCAGGGGGCGAGAGATCTCCTTTATTCCCCAGTCCGTTAATTATTTGGACCCCCTCCTGAGGGTGGGGAAGCAGGTGCAGATCGGATTGGATAAGAAGACGGCCAGGTCGGTGCAGGAGAAGCTGTTCGCCCGGTACGACCTGAAGAAAAGCGATGGGCGGTTGTTCCCTTACGAGCTTTCGGGCGGGATGCTTCGCAGGGTACTGTTCGCGACGAGCGTGCGGGAAGGCGTCAAACTCGTCATCGCGGACGAACCGACGCCCGGCATTCATCCGGAGGCGCTTTCCGAAATCCTTCGGCAGCTTAAGGAATTCGCATGCGATGGAGCCGGGGTCATGTTCATTACCCACGATTTGATGTCGGCGCTCGACATCGCGGACCGGGTGGCCGTCCTTAAAGACGGAACGACGGTGGAAATCGCCGATTCGGCGGCCTTTGCCGGGCAAGGCGAACGTCTTCGGACCGAATACGCCCGCCGGCTGTGGAGGGCGTTGCCTCAGAACGATTTCGATCTGGAATTCAAGGGGATGGAGAGGGGATACGATGTCGCTGATCGGAGAGAATCTGGGTTACTTTTACGAGAAAAACCGCTGGATATTTAAGGACATTAACATTTCCGTCGCTCCCGGCGAGGTGCTGGGTTTATCCGGTTACAGCGGGTGCGGCAAATCGACTTTGTCCAGAATATTGGCCGGATATGTCGTTCCTCGCGCGGGTTCCGTCGCCGTAAACGGGAAGGCGATGGAGAGGCGGGGTTTTCGTCCGGTACAGCTGATCTACCAGCATCCGGAAAAGGCGATCAATCCGAGGTGGCGCATGAAGGAGGTACTGAACGAATCGTATGAGCCATCGCAAGACGTGCTGGATGCGTTCGAAATCCGGGACGAATGGATGAACCGTTGGCCTGTCGAGCTTTCCGGCGGCGAGAAGCAGCGCTTCTGCATCGTGCGGGCGCTTAATCCCGGCACGAAATACATCATCGCCGACGAGATGACCACCATGCTGGACGCGATTACGCAGGCTAAAATCTGGAACGCGTTTCTAAGCATCTGCAAAAGCAGAAAAATCGGCGTTATCGTCGTCAGCCATGAAACGAGCCTGTTGAATCGGCTATGCGATACGGTTTATCAGGTTTCCTCACCCACATGACCGGTCGTATGCCGAGAACGGTATCGACCTTTCGGTGATAAACCTGGTAGTCGGACGATACGATGCGCGCTTTGTCGGTACTGCCGAAATAAGGCGTGGAAAGCCAGTAATCGTCCGGCAAAACCGCGGCCGTACGAGAAAGGCGAAATAACCGCTCCGCGTCTTCGACGGAAGGCAATGCGATATAGGCGGAGTACGTCTTCCGATAAGCCGTTCTTGGAAATACCGGACGATTCCGGACGGGTTTGCGATCCGATAATGATAACCTACGCTCCAATACTTGGTTCCGTCGCCGTCCGGAGTCAGCCCGAAAGCTCTCAACGTCCGGTTAAAATCGGAATTATCGGCAAGCCCGATCGGGCTTGGCACATAGATCAGCAAAACAAGGACAAGCACAAGGAGGAGATATAGAGTCAACCCCCGCATGGCGCTGGGCTTCGGCAATTTCGGACACCTTCTTGTATGGAATCGACGCTCGGCAGCGGGTTAATTCAAACTTTGCCCCAAATCGGATGGCGGCATACTCGCCTCGCTTCGCGAACCGTACCCGACGCCGGTAGAGCGAACGATCCGACTGCGGTCCGAGTCGGAGACCCAGCTTCGGTCGGATTCCGCTGCCAATCGTTTACGGTAAGCTGGATTCGAGCATGATCGTTCATGCATCGCAACCGTTGAGGGGGAATCGCCGTGAGGAAGACGAACGGCAAACGAACGAATCTGACGATTATCGCGATTTTGGCCCTGGGCGTCGGGCTGTTTCTGGCGATCCAATACTACGGATTAGGCGCGGATCGCGCCGCATTCGTGGCGGATAAATGGAGCCGAATGAACTTGAGCGATTTGTGGTACGACATGCTGTACCTGCATATCGGGACGGCGATGTTCGCGCTGGTCGCCGGGTGGACGCAATTCGTCGGCAAGCTGCGCGAGCAGTGGCCGGCGGTGCACCGGATCGTCGGAATGATCTATGCGGTCTGCGTAGGCCTGTCCGGGATCGCCGGAATTTATCTCGCGTTCTACGCGACGGGAGGCTGGGTGTCTAGCGCGGGATTTTTGCTTCTTTCCTTGGCCTGGGTCTATACGATGGCTCAAGGGGTTCGGGCGATCATCGTCGAGAAGGACGTTCGCAAGCACCGAAGCTGGATGATCCGCAACTATGCGTTGACTTTTGCAGCCGTGACTCTTCGGATCTATATTCCTGCCGGCATGGCGTTATTCGGACCGGATAGCTTCGACGATTCTTATCGGGTTATCGCTTGGTTGTGCTGGGTGCCGAACCTGATCTTCGCGGAGGCGCTGTCGAGGAGGAAAAGGAAAGTTTCCGCAAGGAAAACGACCAGAGTCCTTCGATAATTCGTCATCGCGTTGAACGGACCGCTATAATAGGGTTCGAACAGCGAAAAAATGCCGGTCTTGGAACGGAGGACTGTACCCTTGAGAAGCGAACAAGAAATGATGAATCTCCTGCTGGATTACGCGGTAAAAGACGATAGAATTCGCTTGGCCGTTTTGGAAGGATCGCGTACGAACCCCAATATCGCTCCCGATCTTTTCCGGGATTACGACATCTCGTATTTCGTGACGGATATTCAATCTTTCAAGGAGAACGATCGGTGGCTGCAATCTTTCGGGAAACGAGCGATGATGCAGAAACCCGAAGACATGGAGCTGTTCCCGCCGGAACTAGGCAATTGGTATTCTTATTTAATGCTATTCGAGGATGGCAGCAAAGTAGACTTGACGCTCGTTCCGCTTAGCGAGACGGAAGATTATTTCGACAAAAGCGACGGTCTGGCGGAAGTGCTGCTGGATAAAGATCAACGGGTCGCTAACGAAACGATCGCGTCCGATCGGCAATATTGGATTCGAAAGCCGACCGCAAGACAATTCGACGACTGCTGCAACGAGTTCTGGATGGGCTCGACCTATGTCGTCAAAGGGTTGGCGAGAAAAGAAATCCTTTACGCGATCGACCACCTGCACGAGGTCGCCAGACCGAATTTATTGCGAATGATGGCTTGGAATATCGGATGCGAGCGGGGCTATACCTTCAGCGTTGGGAAGAATTACAAGTTTATCGATCGTTACCTCGCGCGCGAAGATTGGGATATGCTTCTCTCCACGTACTCGGAGAACGGATATCGGGAACTGTGGCAATCCTTGTTCGCCTGTTACGAATTATTCAGACGATATTCCCGGGCCGTATCGGACAACCTCGGATATCCTTACCCGGATTACGACGAAGCCATTACGAACTATACGGATAACCTTTACGCTACATATAAGTGAATGAAGGACGTTCCGCATCGAGGTTTCGAGGCTTAGTTTACATCTATACGGGTTTGACAGTAACTTTCTCCTGCGAGAAGCGTCTACCCCCGAAGCGAAACCGGTCTGGACGGTTCAAGTGGATCACGATTACTACATGTAGGAAGACTTTGGATGGACTCATGCGATCGCGGAAGAGGGCAAGGTATTTACCTTCGATGCCGGGAAGCTGATCGCGCTCGACGCCAAAACGGGCAAGCGCCTGTGGACATACGGAAAAAGCCTGACCCCTCATCTTGTCTATCGCCAAGGCGATCTTTACGGTCTGTCGGGAAGTCACAAGCCCCATGACGTAAACGCGAAGACCGGAAAAGCAAAATGGCGGTTGGGAACGAGCACCTGGATCGATACGCGCCTAAGGACGGAGGTGACGGTGCCAACGGCGGACACGCTTGATGTAATCAAAGGGAGCAAAACCTTCGCCTTCGACGCGGAAATTCCAAAAGAATATCAGTGGATACCGGATCGAAAATTCATCGTAAACGCATTTAACCTCAAGACCGGCGAGAAGAAGGGCAGCCGCGAGTACAACTGGACGCTAGCGGAAGACCCCCCTTATCGTTGGGGAGTCGGAGACGTATGGATGAGCGGCGACAAGCTGTATATCGAGCAGGACGACCGGATCGCGGAGTATGATTTTGACGCTTATCGGGCCGGAGCGGCGCCTCTCCGGGCATTTTCGCGTCCGAGCGGG
>Ga0065721_10049418_pt1 | contig 34721 bp, 25 predicted proteins | sample Mesricmetagenome_FD_59108 | JGI IMG/M metagenome (GOLD analysis project Ga0065721, IMG submission 59108) | Mesophilic microbial community from rice straw/compost enrichment Sample: eDNA_1 v2 (version 2) | ecosystem: Engineered > Solid waste > Grass > Composting > Bioreactor | place: USA: Davis... | reverse complement strand
CGATCTTCGTGCTGGCGATCTTCGTCGGCTACTACGTGGTGTGGTCGGTGACCCCGGCACTGCACACCCCCTTGATGAGCGTCACCAACGCGATCTCGTCGGTGATCATCGTCGGCGCGCTGCTCGCCGTCGGCGTCGATCTGGCCGCCTCCGACGGGGCGATCCTCGCCCGCGGCTTCGGCTTCGTCGGCGTGGTGCTGGCCGCGGTCAACATCTTCGGCGGCTTCCTCGTCACGAGCCGCATGCTCGCCATGTACAAGAAGAAGGGGTGAGGCGATGTCCGCGAACGTGATGGCGAGCCTCTACCTCGTCTCGGCGGTCCTGTTCATCCTGGCGCTGCGCGGGCTCTCCAGCCCCGTGACCTCGCGCCAGGGCAATCTCTACGGCATGGTCGGCATGGGGATCGCGATCCTCACGACGCTGGCCGGCATCCACCTCACCTTCGGCTCGGTGGCGCTGATCGTGGTGGCGCTGGCGATCGGCGGCGGCGCCGGCGCGGTGATCGCCCGCAAGATCCCGATGACGGCGATGCCCCAGCTCGTCGCCGCCTTCCACTCCCTCGTCGGCCTCGCCGCGGTGATGGTGGCGGCCGGCGCGCTCTACGCCCCCTCCGCCCTCGGCATCGGCGAGGTCGGCGCGATCCACGCCCAGGCCCTCGTCGAGATGAGCCTCGGCGTCGCCATCGGCGCCATCACCTTCACCGGCTCGGTGATCGCCTTCCTGAAGCTCGACGGGCGCATGTCCGGCAAGCCGATCATGCTGCCCGGCCGGCATGCGATCAACGCGGGCCTGGCGATCCTGCTGGTGGTGCTGATCGCGGTGCTGGTCAACACCGAGAGCCACGCGGTGTTCTGGCTGATCGTACTCGCCTCGCTCGTTCTCGGCGTGCTGATCATCATCCCGATCGGCGGCGCCGACATGCCCGTCGTCGTCTCGATGCTCAACAGCTACTCCGGCTGGGCGGCGGCGGGCATCGGCTTCACCCTCGGCAACACCGCGCTGATCATCACCGGCGCCCTCGTCGGCTCGTCGGGCGCGATCCTCTCCTACATCATGTGCAAGGGCATGAACCGCTCGTTCATCTCGGTGATCCTCGGCGGCTTCGGCGGCGAGACCGCCGGGCCGGCCGGCGGGGCGGTCGAGACGCGCCCGGTCAAGCAGGGCTCGGCCGAGGACGCCGCCTTCATCATGAAGAACGCCGCCAAGGTGATCATCGTGCCGGGCTACGGCATGGCGGTGGCCCAGGCCCAGCACGCCCTGCGCGAGATGGCCGACAAGCTCAAGCACGAGGGCGTCGAGGTCAAATACGCCATCCACCCGGTGGCCGGCCGCATGCCCGGGCACATGAACGTGCTGCTGGCCGAGGCCAACGTGCCCTACGACGAGGTCTTCGAGCTCGAGGACATCAACTCCGAGTTCGCCCAGGCCGACGTCGCCTTCGTCATCGGCGCCAACGACGTCACCAACCCCGCCGCCAGGACCGACCCGACCTCGGCCATCTACGGCATGCCGATCCTCGACGTCGACAAGGCCAAGACCGTGCTCTTCATCAAGCGCGGCATGGGGTCGGGCTACGCCGGCGTCGAGAACGAACTCTTCTTCCGCGACAACACCATGATGCTCTTCGCAGACGCAAAGAAAATGGTCGAGAGCATCGTCAAGAACCTCGAGTGAGCGAGAGAACCATCCATCGCTGACGACGGCGGCGGCGGGCCTTGCCCGCCGCCGTCGCGTCATGGAGAGGCATCCGGCCGCCGCCGGGGGAGGAGCCCCGCGGACGGGCCGCAACGACGACAGGGAGCGAGACTATGACGAAACGCTGGGTGAGATTTGACGACGGCGGCACGCCGGCCTTCGGCGTGGTGGAAGGCGACAAGGTGCGGGTTTACGCCGGCGACATGTTCGCCGACGCCTGGGCTACGGAGCGCGAGGTGGATGCGGAAGGCCTCGCCCTGCTGCCGCCGAGCGAGCCGACCAAGGTGATCGCGCTCTGGAACAACTTCCGCGCCCTCGGCGCCAAGCTCGGCGTGTCGGCGCCGGTCGACCCGCTCTACCTGCTCAAGGCGGTGTCGAGCGTGACGTCGCCGGGCGCCACCGTGAACCGCCCGAAGGCCTACGACGGCCGCCTCGTCTACGAGGGCGAACTCGGCATCGTCATCGGCAAGCGGCTCTGCAACGCCGGCGTCGAGGAAGCGGAGGCCGGCATCTTCGGCTACACCTGCGTCAACGACATCACCGCGGGCGACCTTCTCAACAAGGACCCGAACTTCGCGCAGTGGGCGCGGGCCAAGAGCTTCGACGGCTTCTGCCCGTTCGGCCCAGTCATCGCGACCGGGATCGATCCGGCCGGCCTGACGATCCGAACCCTCGTCAACGGAGCCGAGCGGCAGAACTACCCCGTCTCCGACATGATCTTCCCGGCCGCCGACCTGGTGTCGCGGATCTCCGCCGACATGACGCTGATGCCGGGCGACCTGATCGCCTGCGGCACCTCCGTCGGCGTCGGGGCGATGAAGGAGCCGGAGAACGTCGTCGAGGTGCTGATCGAGGGCATCGGCACGCTGCGCAACATCGTCAGGACGACCGCCTGAAGTCCGCCCCTTCGACGCCGTCACGGTCGGGACGATTCGAACGCCCCGGCTCCAGGGAGGAGCCGGGGCGTTTTTCCATTTTGAGCCATGTACCAACGACGAAACGCCGCGCGGGGGACCCGCACGGCGCCCGACGATGTCGACCCTCCCGCCCCGGGAGGGGCCGGATCAGTTCAGCTTGTCGACGTCGACCGCGACGGTGATGGCGCCGATCGCCTTGCCGCCGTCGGAGACCGAGAGACTGACCTGGGCGATCTTCTTGCCGTCCTCCTCCTCGACCTCGTCGACGAAGATGGCGTCCGGGCCCACCGGATAGGTCTTCTGCCACTTGGCCTCGTCGGCCTGGAAATAGTCCGAGGTACCGTCGGTCTGGCCGACGTTGAGGCCCTTGTCGTCCATGACGAAGGCTTCGATCATCGCCTCGCCGACCTCGGCGCGCCGCGCCTTCAGGAACTCCGACAGCGGATTGTTCATCGTCGCCTCGATGAGGTCGGTCTTGCTCTTGTCCTTCCAGCCTTCGTCGAGTTCGACGATCTCCATGTAGTCGATGGTCTTGTGCTTCTCGTTGGCGGCCTTGACGGCGTCGACGACCGCCGGATCGGAGAGCCAGGGCTTGATCTTGGCGACGGCGAAATCGGTGACGGGCTGGACGTGCGGCGCGTCCTCGGCCGCGGCAAGAGCCGGGAAGCCGGCGACGACGAGAACCGCGAGGACGGAAGCGAGGCTGCGTTTCATGTTTCCCCCAACAAGGTCTTTTTATCTGAGCGGGTCGGATCAACTCCGCCTCGAAGCCGTAGCATTTGGCATTCGTAATGCCAACAAGAATCCATCGCTGTCGTCGGCAGGAAAGTTGCTGCAATGCAAGAAGAACGTGCCGGAAGGGCTGGAGGTGACTGGCGTCCCGGCATCGGCTTTACTTGGTATGCCAGCCGTGAGCTGGTATCCCAGAGTTGATCCGGACGATGGTCGCTGGCGCCGTCACGGTGTTGCAGTCGGCTGGCATGCCAAGACGAGTCGCAGGGCGACCCGTCCTGCCGCACAACGAGCCGGAAGCGACACTGACGACCCCCCTCCCTTCGGAAGCGCCCTGCGGCTTCCTGTCTCCACCCCATGAAATCAAGGCGATGGCGGTTGCCTGGCCCTGGCAGTGGGCCGATACTCCGCTCGCGCTCCGATGGGCGGAGCGGAAGCGGATTTGCTTGAAATCTCGACGATCAGGCGGACGTAGCAGGAGGCGTCTTCTTGGTATGCCAGAGAAATCCGTCGTATTGCGCTGCGAATTTTGCGATCGGGCGGAGTCGTTCCGATCGCCGATCATGAAGAGAGGTATTCGTCATCATCGTGTGGATACGTAAGGAAGAATCGGTAATTTTGCGCCGCACAATTCAAGCCGGTTGTTCTGGTATACCAGCGTTGACGAGGCCTCTCCGACTTGGATGCGAGAAGAATTCCAGTTGATTCCGGCGTCTCTGCCATACATTATGCCAGACGTCCGGCGGCAGTGTTCGACGGCAGAGGGAATAAAATCCGTTTCAAAATCAAACGGGAGGAAACTTAATGCGCAAGTTCGCATCCACGATTCTGGCCAGCGTCGCGGCCGTCGGAATGCTCGCGGCGTCGGCCCCGGCCTTCGCCTGGGAGCCGGAGAAGACCGTCGAGTTCATCGTGCCGGCCGGCACCGGCGGCGGCGCCGACCAGATGGCCCGCATGATCCAGGGTATCATCCAGAAGCACAACCTGATGTCCCAGCCGCTGGTGGTGATCAACCGCGGCGGCGGTTCCGGCGCCGAGGGCTTCCTCGACGTCAAGGGTTCCGAGGGTAATCCCGACAAGATCATCATCACCCTGTCCAACCTCTTCACCACCCCGATGGCGACCGGCGTGCCCTTCTCCTGGAAGGACCTGACGCCGGTAGCGATGATGGCCCTCGACGAGTTCGTCCTCTGGGTCAACGCGTCCTCGCCCTACAAGACTCCGGCCGAGTACATCGACGCGGTCAAGGAAGGCGGTCCGTCGAAGTTCCAGATGGGCGGCACCGGGTCCAAGCAGGAAGACCAGATCATCACCGCCGCCATCGAGCAGGTGACCGGTGCCAAGTTCACCTACGTCCCCTACAAGGGCGGCGGCACGGTGGCGGCCCAGCTGGTCGGCGGGCATGTCACCTCGTCGGTGAATAACCCGATCGAGGCGGTCTCGCAGTGGCGGGCCGGGGAACTGCGGGCGCTCTGCGTGTTCGACTTCGAGCGCATCAAGCTCGACGAGAAGGTCACGCCGGACATGTCCTGGGGCGACATCCCGACCTGCAAGGAATCCGGCCTCGACATCGAGTATCTGATGCTGCGCGGCATCATGATGGCCCCCGGCGTGAGCCAGGAGCAGGTCGACTACTACGTCGGCGTGCTCGAGAAGGTTCGCGAGACCCCGGAATGGCAGGACTTCATGGCCAAGGGCGCGTTCAACACGACCTTCATGAAGGGCGAGGAATTCGCCACCTGGCTGGCTTCCGCCGAAGAGACCCATCGTGACCTGATGGACAAGGCGGGCTTCCTCAAGAAGTAAGTTCCTCTGCCACGCAGGCCCGCCCTCCTGCCTTCGCGGCGAGGAGGACGGGTCCTGCGCGGCCGGACGCGCAACAACGGATACGGAAGATCGGGGGCGGCGATGTCTCACGAAACCAATGACAAGAGCGAATACACCGTCGCACATCGGACGGTCGAACTGTGTGTGGCCGGCGCCCTGATGATCGTGGCGCTGGTCGTGATGTACGACAACTGGAAGACCGGCGCCGGCTGGGCCTTCGACGGACCGGAGGCGGGCTACTTCCCGTTCTGGATCGGCGTGATCCTGCTGATCTCCTCCGTGGGAACCTTCGTCACCACGCTGCGCAACAGCAGCTTCGGGCGCGAGACCTTCGTCGAGCGCGGTCAGCTGAAGCAGATCCTCCAGGTGCTGATCCCGGCGATCGTCTTCGTCGCCGCGATTTCGTTCATCGGCATCTACGTGGCGGCGGCGATCTTCATCGCCTTCTTCATGGTCTACCTGGGCAAGTACCCGGTCTGGAAGGTCGTTCCGGTGTCGGTCGGCGTGCCGCTGGCCCTCTTCGTGCTGTTCGAGATCTGGTTCCTCGTGCCGCTGCCCAAGGGTCCCGTCGAGGCGATGCTCGGCTACTGAGCCGGACCTCCCGTCGCCGGAACCACGGCCGAAGCCCGGGCGCCGCTTCCCCCTGATCGCCGGAGCGCCCGGCCGCCGGCCTCCCGAGACGCCCGATCGACGGCGGACGGCAATCGTCCGCTCCATCGCACGCCGCGGGGCCACGCCCGGCGGCGACAGGGGGCGGCTTGTCCGACCACACGACGGTTCACGAGAACATCCGGGTCGACGGGGCGACCTTTTCCTTCTCGTGAAGCCATCCGCTCTGCGGAACCGATTGCGCAGCCGGAGCCGGGGGGTCCGGGCGGCTGCATCAACAGACCTGACGAGACGGCGGCGGTCGCGTCGAGCGACGGCAGCGGGCGGCTGAAACGACGCCGGTCTCCTCACATCATCTGACGGAGGGTACTCCCTTGGACGCGTTCCTCTCACTCATGCACGGCTTTACCGTCCTGGCCGACCCGATGAACATCGTCTACATGTTCATCGGCGTCTTCCTCGGCGTTCTGATCGGCGTGCTGCCGGGCCTCGGCGGCGCCAACGGCGTCGCCATCCTGCTGCCGCTGACCTTCTCCATGGAACCGGTCTCGGCGATCATCATGCTGTCGTCGATCTATTGGGGCGCGCTGTTCGGCGGCGCCATCACCTCGGTGCTGTTCAACATCCCGGGTGAACCCTGGTCGGTGGCGACGACCTTCGACGGCTACCCCCTCGCCCAGAAGGGCCAGGCGGGCCAGGCGCTGACGGCGGCCTTCACCTCGTCCTTCTTCGGCGCCTTCATCGCCACGATCGTCCTGACCTTCCTCGCGCCGATCATCGCCAGCTTCGCGCTGCGCTTCGGTCCACCGGAGTTCTTCGCGGTCTACCTGCTGACCTTCTGCTCCTTCGTCGGCATGGGCAAGGAACCGCCGTTCAAGGTGCTCGCGGCGATGATGCTCGGCTTCGCGCTCGCCAGCGTCGGCATGGACACCGTCACCGGCCAGCTCCGCATGACCTTCGGCACCGTCGAACTGCTCAAGGGCTTCGACTTCCTGATCGCGGTCATCGGCCTGTTCGGCGTCGGCGAAATCCTGCTGACCATGGAAGAGGGCCTCGCCTTCCGCGGCAAGGACGCCAAGATCAGCCCGACCGTGGTCTGGCAGACCTGGAAGCAGCTGCCGAAGTACTGGGCCACCTCGATCCGCGGCTCGATCGTCGGTTGCTGGATGGGCATCACCCCCGGCGGCGCCACTCCGGCCTCCTTCATGAGCTACGGCCTCGCCAAGCGCTTCTCCAAGAACGGCGACAACTTCGGCAAGGGTGAGCTCGAAGGCGTCGTCGCCCCCGAGACTGCGGCCCACGCCGCCGGCACCTCGGCCCTGCTGCCGATGCTGACCCTCGGCATCCCGGGTTCGCCCACCGCCGCGGTGCTGCTCGGCGGCCTGCTGATCTGGGGCCTCCAGCCCGGCCCGCTGCTCTTCGTCGAGCAGAAGGACTTCGTCTGGGGCCTCATCGCCTCGATCTATCTCGGCAACATCGCCGGCCTGATCGTGGTGCTGACGACCGTGCCGCTGTTCGCCTCGATCCTGCGGATCCCCTTCTCGATCATCGCGCCGATCATCCTCGTGATCTGTGCGGTCGGTGCCTACACGGTCAGCAACGCGATGCTCGACATCTCGGTGATGATGGTGTTCGGCGTGATCGGCTACCTGTTCAAGAAGTGCAACTATCCGCTGGCGCCGCTGGTGCTCGCGCTGGTGCTCGGCGCCAACGCCGAGGACGGCTTCCGTCAGTCGATGCTGGTCTCGGGCGGCGACGTCTCGATCTTCTTCTCGAACTGGCTGGTCGGCTCGATCGTCACCCTCGCGCTCGTGATGCTGTTCTGGCCGATGATCTCCGCCTTCCTCGCCAGCATGAAGAAGAAGGGCGGCACGCCGGGCGAAATGTCGGCCTGAGGCCGGCTCGCCCCCGATGCGACGCGATCGAGGCGCCGCGGCTCACCCGAGCCGCGGCGCCTTCGCTTTGCCGGAACCGCGGCACGCCTCCCGCCGCCGGCGCCGATGAAACCGGCGCGGGCGATGAAGGAGCCTGATTGTCGTCGCCGGATGAACACTCTGTCGCCGTCGTCGCCGGTTGCCGGATCAGTGCGGGGCCGTCACTCTGCCCCCGCCGGTGTGCGAGGCCGTTCCGGCGCCCTCGAGGGGGAACGTCCGCTTCCGCCGGCCGTTGCCCCCACACCGATCCGGCCGGCACCGTGTCCGGCTTCCCCCTTCGAGGAGATCTCCCGATGACGAAAGTGCTCGTGCTCTACTATTCCGCCTACGGCCACATCGAGGCCATGGCCAAGGCGGTGGCGGAGGGCGCCCGCAGCACCGGCGCCGACGTGACGATCAAGCGGGTGCCGGAACTCGTGCCGGAAGAGGTGGCGAAGGCCTCGCACTACAAGCTCGACCAGGAGGCGGAGATCGCGACGCCCGCGGAACTCGCCGATTACGACGCCATCATCTTCGGGTCCGGAACCCGCTACGGCACCGTGACCTCGCAGATGCGCAATTTCATCGACCAGACCGGCGGCCTGTGGGCGCAGGGCAAGCTGGTCGGCAAGGTCGGCTCCGTGTTCACCTCGACGGCGACCCAGCACGGCGGCCAGGAATCGACGATCCTCGGCTTCATCCCGACGCTGATGCACCACGGCATGGTGGTGGTCGGTCTGCCCTATGCCTTCGCCGGCCAGATGGGGGTCGAGGAGGTCAAGGGCGGCTCGCCCTACGGCGCCTCGACCATCACCGACGGTGACGGATCCCGGATGCCGTCCGCGGTCGAACTCGAGGCCGCCCGGTATCAGGGTGCCCATGTCGCGAAGATCGCGGCCAAGCTCTCGGCCTGAGGAGCCAGGCCAGGACCCGTCGAAGGCCGGCGCTCCCGCCATCGTCACGCCCGCCGCGGTCCCCCCCGCGGCGGGCGTCGTCTTTTGCGATCGAGCGTAAGGGGTTATTCCGTGACCATGGACGGAATGTGTCTTTTGATGTTGACGATTTTCCCGCATTTGCGGAATTGAACACGCACGGGGCCCTATGCGGCGCGGTGCCCCGCCGATTCGTCGCGGACGGCGAACGGCGGTGCGGTGGCGGATATCGCCGGGGGCCGCGACGCATTATGCTGGGGTCTTCGCCCCGCCGTGGATCGGCGGAGCGATCGGGGGGAGGCGCAGGGGTCATGGTGAGGTGCGTCGATTGCCGCTGGCGGAGACACCCGGCGTTCAAGACGGTCGACCACGAGACGCTCATGCAGATCCAGAGCATGAAGCGGGCTCATCAGCGTCTCGCCGCCGGAACGGAGCTGATCCACCCGGGCGAGGACGTCGACGTCCTCTATACGGTCTACGCCGGCTGGATCTGCCGCTACAAGGAGATCGAGGACGGCCGGCGGCAACTGGTCGGCATCTCGCTGCCGGGCGATCTCGTCGGCATGCAGGCGGCGATGTTCGACGCCGCCTCCTACGGCGCCTTCGCCCTCACCGACGTCGAGGTCTGCGTGCTGCCGCGCCGGAGGGTGTGGGAGCTGTTCGGGGACTGGCCCGAACTCGCCTTCGACGTGACCTGGCTCTGCGCCCGCGAGGAACGCTTTCTCGACGAGCATCTCACCACCGTCGGCCAGCGCACCGCGGTCGAGCGGGTCGCCGCCCTGATCTGCGGCCTCCACGACCGGCTCGCGGTCCTCGGCCTCGTCGACGCCGACGGCGGCTTCGCCTTTCCGCTGCGCCAGCAGCACATCGCCGACGCCCTCGGCCTGTCGCTGGTTCACACCAACAAGACGCTGGCGCGGCTGCGGCGGCTCAACGTCCTCGGCGTTTCCGGCGGCCGGGTGGTGGTCGCGGACGCCGAGCAGCTGCGCGCGCTCGCCAAGGTCGCCGAGGAAGAGCGGGTGCCGCGCCCGCTGATCTGAACCGCCTCAGCCGTCACCGTCGCCGTCAGCCCCGGACCCGGGGCACCTGCTCGGTGCTTTCCAGAACCACCAGCGAGCGCGAGGCGACCGACACCGGCTTGCGGTTGGAGACGGTTTCGCCCTCGAGATGCAGGGCGGTGTCGACGATCGCGGTCCAGCGCGCCGGCGCCATCTTCGGCAGCGTGAACTCGACGTCGATGTGCGAGGCGTTGAACAGGATCATCAGCACGGCCTCTCCGGCCCGGGCCGGGGCGAGGCGGACGGTGAGGCACTTGACGTGCGGCCGTTCCCATTCCTCCGGCGTCATCCGCTCGCCCGATGCCGAGAACCAGGTGACGTCGGGCTGGCCGAGCGCGTTGCGCGAGCCGGTGAGGAATTCGGCGTGGGACAGGGCCGAATGGGCCCGGCGCAAATCGATCATCCGGCCGACGAAGGCGACGAGGTCCGGATCCTGGTCGTCCCACTCGATCCAGCCGATCTCGTTGTCCTGACAATAGGCGTTGTTGTTGCCGCCCTGGCTGTTGCCGGCCTCGTCGCCGCCGAGCAGCATCGGTACGCCCTGGGACAGCAGCAGGGTGGCGACGAGGTTGCGCTTCTGGCGACGGCGCAGCTCGTTGACCTCCTCGTCGTCGGTCTCGCCCTCGACGCCGCAGTTCCAGCTCTTGTTGGCGTCGTGGCCATCGCGGTTGTCCTCGCCGTTGGCCTCGTTGTGCTTGTCGTTGTAGGAGACGAGGTCGGTGAGGGTGAAGCCGTCGTGGGCGGTGATGAAGTTGACGCTCGACCACGGCCGGCGGTGACCCTCGCCGAACAGGTCGGTCGAGGCGGCGAAGCGGCGGGCGAAGCTCGGCAACAGGCCCTCGTAGCCGCACCAGAACTCGCGCACCACGTCGCGGTAGTCGCCGTTCCACTCCGAAAAGCCCGGCGGAAAGGCGCCGAGCTGGAAGCCGCCCGGGCCGATGTCCCACGGCTCGGCGATCAGCTTGACCCGAGAGAGCACCGGGTCCTGCAGGATGGCGTTGAAGAAGGCGTGGCCCGGGTCGAAGCCCTCCGGCCGGCGGCCGAGGGTGACGGCGAGATCGAAGCGGAAGCCGTCGACCCCGTAGATGGTCGACCAGGTCCTGAGCGAATCGAGGATCATCTGCAGCACGCGCGGGTGGTTGGTGTTGAGCGCGTTGCCGCAGCCGGTGAGGTTGTCGTAGTAGCGCGGCTCGCCCGGCAGCAGGCTGTAGTATGAGGCGTTGTCGATGCCGCGGAAGGAGAGGGTCGGCCCGAGGTGGTTGCCCTCGGCGGTGTGGTTGTAGACGACGTCGAGGATGATCTCGATGCCGGCCTGGTGCAGGCGATCGACCGCCATCGCGATCTCCTCGAGCCCGCCGGGTCCGAGATAGCGGGCCTCCGGCGCGAAGAAGGCGAGGGTGTTGTAGCCCCAGTAGTTGGAGAGGCCGCGGTCGACGAGGTGGCGGTCCTGGGTGAAGGCGTGGACCGGCATCAGCTCGATCGCGGAGATGCCGAGGTCGACGAGATAGTCGATCACCGCGTCGGTGGCGAGGGCGGCGAAGGTGCCGCGCACCTTCTCCGGCACCAGCGGGTGGCGCATGGTGAAGCCGCGGGCATGGGCCTCGTAGATCACCGTCTTCGGCCAGGGCACCCGCGGATGGGGCGTGTGGACCAGCGGCATCGACGGCGTGACGCGGGCCTTGGGCATGAAGGGGGCGCTGTCGCGATCGTCGAGCACGAGGTCGGCGTCGTCGCCGTCGCCGATGCGGTAGCCGTGCAACGCGTCGTTCCAGCGGATGTTGCCGACCAGTTCGCGGGCATAGGGGTCGAGCAGCAGCTTGGCGTCGTTGAAGCGGTGGCCCTCCATCGGCGCCCAGGGGCCGGAAACCCGCCAGCCGTAGACCTGGCCGCGGCCGACGCCGGGCAGATGGCAGTGCCAGACGCCGTTGGTACATTCGCGCACGGCGATGCGCTCGCTCTCGCGCTCGCCGTCGGTGTCGAACAGGCAGAGCGTCACGGCGGTGGCGTTGTCGGAGAACAGGGCGAAGTTGGTTCCGGTGCGGTCCGGGGTCGCGCCGAGGGGATAGGGGGCGCCGGCCTCGACGCGCCTCATGAACGCACCTCGAGGCGCGGAAGCAGGGGGCACGCTGCCATCAGGGCGGGCATGAAGACACTCCTCGTTGCAGCGAAGGCCCGGCGGAAGGCGATCGCCGGGGGGATCGATGGGGCCGCCGTCGTCGGCTGCGGGCGCCGTGACCGACGTCGGCCGCCGGAGCAACGGATGATCGCGGCATTTGTTCACTGCTTCGTGACGAGGGCGGGGCGGTGCGGCCATGCGTCCTGTGCATGGCACTTTTCTCCGATCCCGACAAAGGAAAGGCCCCGGCTCGGGGAGCCGGGGCCTTGCGTGGTGGCGGGACGCCGCGGGTGGCGGGGAGAGCGGACGTTGCCGGCCGCCCCGCCCCGGCGTCAGAGCATCCCCAGCACGTAGGGCTGCACCTCGACATAGCCGCGATAGATCATGTCGAGCGCCACGTAGAGGATGATGGCGAGACCGACATAGGCGATCCAGCGGTGCTTGCTGAGCAGGCCGGCGATGAAGTTGGCGGCGAGGCCCATCAGGGCGATCGACAGCACGAGGCCGATGACCAGCACGGTCGGATGCTCGCGCGCGGCGCCGGCGACGGCGAGAACGTTGTCGAGCGACATCGAGACGTCGGCGACGATGATCTGCCAGGCGGCCTGCGCGAAGGTCTTGCGCGGGGCGCCGGCGGCGATCTTGCCGTCGTGGTCGATGTCTTCACCGGTGAGCGTTTCCGCGGCGATGACGTCGTCGTGCTCGTGGCCCGCGCGCAGCTCGCGCCACATCTTCCAGGCGACCCAGAGCAGCAGGATGCCGCCGGCGAGCAGCAGGCCGACGATCGAGAGAAGGACGGTGGTGACGCTGGCGAAGGCGATACGCAGCACGGTGGCCGCGATGATGCCGATGAGAATGACCTTGCCGCGCTGGTCCTTGGGAAGGCCCGCCGCGGCGAGACCGATGACCACCGCGTTGTCGCCGGCCAGCACCAGGTCGATCATGATGACCTGGAGCAGGGCCGACATCGCATCGGCGGTGAAAAGACCTTCGAAGATACCTTCCATAGTGAACTCCTCGCTGGAATTGCCACGAGGAGCCGCCCCGATGTCGCTTCCACCCCCGTCCCGACGCTCGATGGACGAGCAGGTCGGACCGGTCCCCGGAAGGCCGCTCGGCTGGAGGTCGCCCGATGTCCCCGTACGACCGCCGGCCGCGCAGCCGGCCGTGGCTCCCTCGCTGGAAAGCGGCCACGCGAAATGGCCGCCTCGACCAAGGTCGAGCCGGATAGAAAAAACAGAATGAACTCAGAAAGCTGTTCTCATGGGGCCGCTCCGTCACAACTCAGTCCGACATCGCAGTTTCGAGAACTGCCAGAGGGGCCCGGCCTGATATCATATAGATAGGTGTTTTCCCGGAACGTTCAAGGGCGGGCTGCGAAAAAAAGCGACACCCCTCGACACTTTCTCGTGAGAGGGCGGCCGCTGCCAGGCGTCTTCCGGCGAAAAAGCAAGGTCCCGGACGGCGACGCCGTCCGGGACCCGCATCATCCCCCGACGGCGACGGGCCGTCAGGCGTGGACCGGTGCGCCGGTCACGAAGGGCAGCACGTCGAGGACGCCGTCGTAGGTCATGTGGGCGGCGACGTAGACGATGATGGCGAGACCGACGTAGGCGATCCAGCGGTAGCGGGTCAGCAGGCCGGCGATGAAGTTGGCGGCCAGACCCATCAGCGCGATCGAGATGACGAGACCGACCATCATGATGCCCGGATGGTCCTTGGCGGCGCCGACGATGGCCAGAACGTTGTCGAGCGACATCGAGACGTCGGCGACGACGATCTGCATCGCGGCCTGCATGAAGGTCTTGTGGCTGTGCTGGCCGGCATGGGCCGGGTCCATCTCGTCCTCGTGTTCCTGCTCGCGCAGTTCGGTCCACATCTTCCAGCAGACGTAGAACAGCAGCACGCCGCCGACGAGCAGCAGGCCGGTGATGTTGACCAGCACCGAGCCGACCGCGGCGAAGCCGATGCGCATCACCGTCGCGGCGGCGATGCCGAACAGGATGGCCTTGGCGCGCTGCTCGGCCGGAAGGCCGGCGGCGGCGAGGCCGATCACCACCGCGTTGTCCCCCGACAGCACGATGTTGATCATGATCACGGTCATCAGCGTGGTCAGCGCGTCGGCCGCCATGAACTGATCCAGAAATTCCATGGAAATCGCTCCTTTTCCCCGTTGTCCCTCGAGGGAGCGAACCGCCGTGCCCGCAGGGTGCCGTACCGGTCGGACCGGAGCGGGCGTTCCCCGTCATTCGCCCACGGGCATCGATGTGCTGGCTGAAACCTGCGCGGGCCGCTCTCTGTTCTTCAAGAAGTCAGTCCGACATCGCAGTCCCGGGGACTGCCAGAGGGGCCCGGCCTGATCTTTGGCATATAGCATACCAGAGACGGGCCGGACAATATGCCCGCCCTGCGCCGTCGCCGGCGCAAGTGCAGAACTTCTGAACACCGGCGAAATAATCCGTTCCGCCGCCTCTTTCATCGCCCGGGACGCGCCGGCCGTGCTCGACCGCCGGCCGGGACGGCAGCGGAGGGGATCGAGGGCCCCGACGATCAGGCGTCGACCGTGAGCACGATCTTGCCGATGTGGGTGCTGGTCTCCATCAGCGCGTGGGCCTTCGCGGCCTCGGCGAGCGGGAAGGTGGCGTGGACCTGCGGCTTGACGGTGCCGGCTGCGAGCAGCGGCCAGACCTTGGCCTCGAGTTCGGCGGCGATCGCGGTCTTGGCGGCGACCGACTGGGCGCGCAGGGTCGAGCCGGTCTGGACGAGGCGCTTCATCATCAGCCGGGTGAAGTCGACCTCGACCTTGGAGCCCATCAGGAAGGCGATGCTGACGATGCGGCCCTCGGTGGCCGCGGCCACCCAGTTCTGCTCGATGTAGGGGCCGCCGACCATGTCGAGGATCAGTTCGACGCCTTCCTTGTTCGTCGCCTTGCGCACCGCCTCCAGCCAGTTCTCGCTCCTGTAGTTGATGGCGAGGTCGGCGCCGAGGGCGCGGCAGGCGTCGCATTTCTCGTCCGAGCCGGCGGTGGTGAACACCTTCGCGCCGAAGGCCTTCGCCAGCATGATCGCGGTGGTGCCGATGCCGGAGGATCCGCCGTGGACCAGCAGCGTCTCGCCGGCGCGCAGCCCGCCGCGCTGGAAGACGTTGTGCCAGACCGTGAAGAAGGTCTCGGGAACGGCGGCGGCCTCGGCGTCGGTCAGCCCGGCGGGGCGGGGCAGGGCGTTGCCGGCGTCGACGAGGGCGTATTCGGCGTAGCCGCCGCCCGGGGTCAGCGCGACCACGGCGTCGCCGACGCGCCAGCGGGTGACGCCCGCGCCCAGCGCGGCCACGGTGCCGGCGACCTCGAGGCCGGGAAGGTCGGTGGTGCCCTTCGGCGGCGGATAGGCGCCGGTGCGCTGGAGCACGTCGGGCCGGTTGACGCCGGCGGCGACGACCTTCACCAGGATCTCGCCCGGGCCGGGCCGGGGCACCGGGCGGGTCTCGGGGACGAGAACCTCCGGGCCGCCGGGCTCGCGGATCGCGACGACGGTCATGGTTTCGGGCAGGTCGGTCATGGCGGGGCTCCTGGCGAGGCGGTGGTGGATCGCCTTCTCATGGACCAGCCGGACGGCGATGGAAAGGCGGAAGCGGCGCGCCGGGATCGCCGACGGCGCCGGTCGCGAGGGCGCCGCCCTCGTGCGGTGCGCGGCCGACCTGCGGGAGGCACAAAAGACCATCGCACGGCACGAGGGGACGTCGTCGCCGGACCTCGGCGTCGTCGCTGGCGGTGGCGGCGACCGGGCCGGAGCGACCCGGCGCCGGGATCAGTCGAAGATGCCCTCGCTGTGCTTCTCGACGTAGGCGGCGAGGCCGAGGGTGTGGTCGCGGGCGAGCCGCTCGGCGCGCTCGGTGTCGCGCTGCTCCAGCGCCTCGATGATGGCGCGGTGCTCGACGATCGACTGGCTGGCGCGGTCGTCGCGGCCGATGGTCATCTGGCGGATGCCGCGCACGTGCAGCAGCAGGTTCTCGGTCATCTCGGCCAGAACGCTCGACCCGGTCAGCTGGATGATGGTCTGGTGGAAGCGGATGTTGGCCGAGGAATATTCGTTGAGATAGTCGGCCGGCCGGTGGCTGTCGTCGAACTCGTCGAACATCGGGCGCAGCCTGGCGATGTCGGCGTCCTTGGCGCGCTGGGTGACGAGGCGGGCGGCCATGCCTTCGAGCGCGGCCCAGGCCTGGATCATCTCGATCACCTCGCGCTTGGTCTTGCGCAGCACGATGATGCCCCGCCGCGGCATCGACTTGACGAAGCCCTGCTGCTCCAGCATGGCGATCGCCTCGCGCACCGGGGTGCGGCTGATGCCGAGACGCTCGGACAACTGGCGCTCGTCGAGCCAGGTCGGCTCGTTCGTGCTGTAGATGTCCATGTTGGTGATGGCGTGCTTGAGGGCGCCATAGACCCGGGTCTTGTAGGTCTGCTCCGGAGCGAACTTCTCGAGCACGAGGTCCGGGGTCGACTCGTCGGCGATCGGCCAACGGACTTGGGGTTTGCTCGCCACGGCACGAAATCTCCCGTCAAACGTCTGAACTGGGATTTATAATGCCATATGGCCGATCGTGCACGCGATCTTCCGGCGGTGAGACAAATGAGCCCGCATGCGGCCAAAGCCGTCTTCCCGGGCGTCAATGCGAGACCTTACTCACGCAAATCTTCTGAAGACCTTTTCAGAAAAACTGACAAGGTCGTCTTACGATTCGCGGTGCCGGAGAGCTGCGCTCCGCCGGCACCGCCTTCTATCATCCGTGCGCTCCGAATTCGAGGGCGATGGCGGCGCCGATCTCGAGGACGGCGGCGTAGCAGTCCTCGATCGGATCGATCAGTCGGGCGCTGAGGGCCGCATAGTTGGCCGGCGAGTCGCCGGGGTAGCTGTGCGGCTCGCTGAGCTTGTAGCTCGACATGTCGGCGGCGTTGACCGGATAGGCGTCGTGGAGCAGGGCGACGGCCTCGGGAATCCGCAGCGAGAAGATCAGCTCCATGATGTCCTCGCGCGAGACGTCGTTGCGGGTCGAGAAGCGCGGTACGCGGGCGGCGGCGAGGAAGATGTGCTGGAGCAGGGCGAGCCGCACCGCGTGCAGCATGTCGAGGCGCTGGCGCTTCTCGCTGACCTCCTCGTCGGCCGACAGGCCGGCGCCGTCGAGCAGGCGGTGCAGCCAGATCGCGTCGAGGCGCAGCTTGACGGCGAGGGCCGAGATCGAGGCGGCGCGCTCGTCGCCTTCCAGCAACTGGGTGATGAAGAGACAGGGTTCGGCGAGATGGGGCTCGGCGCCGGCATAGGGCCGGGTCGACCAGAACACCGGGTCGAACAGCACGGCGAAGGCGGCGAGCGCCTTGATGCTGGACCGCTTCTTGATCTCGCTGACGTGGGAGGAGAGCCGGCGCAGCCGGTCGGACTTGGCGTAGACGTCGAGGAAGCGTTCCTCCTCGCCGCGGGCGGCGGTGCCGAAGCCTGCGATGACGGTCAGCGGATGGCCGAGTTGCTGCAGGATCGCGTTGTGCGGGATCGCCCGGAACTTGCGGACCTGGTGGACCTCGCCGGACGAGACGTCGAACTGGCGGCGCGACTTGCGCGAACCGGTCTCGTTGAGCAGCCCCTGGGCGAAGGAGCCGAGGGTGCGGTGATAGGCGCGGTCCTCGAGCAGGTGATCGTGGAAGCTGGCGACGCGGCGGTAGAAGTCGAAGGAGAAATTGGAGCGGGTGTAGAGGCTGTCGTCGCCGGACAGATCGCGCCAGTCGGCCTCGGCCTCGATCAGGCGGGTGATCGCGGCCAGCGCCAGCTCGGGCGTCTCGAAATAGACGAAGCCGTCGCCGCCCTGGAAGGTGACCTCGTGCTTGACGGCGATGCCGAGCGCCTCGAACTGCTGGCGGGCCCAGGGACTGAAGACGTAGAGGCAGCGGTCGAGGAAGGATTTCTGATGGGCGCCGCGGCCGGCCGATTCGCCGTGGGTGTCGAAGATCAGCACCTCGACGTCGGTGAGGCCGTAGCGTTCGCAGGCCCGGGCGAGCTGGCCGTGCAGCCGCTCGATCGCCATCGCCGCCGGAATCTGGCCCATGAACCGGCCCGAGTCGGAGAAGCCGGTCTGGACCGCGATACGGCCGCGCCGGCGCACCATCTCGCGGAACTCGGGGATCGCGAACAGCACGTCGAAGAAGCGGGCGCTGCCCTCGAGCGCCTTGGGCGTCTCGAACAGCGGCGAGACGTCGAGCTTGTGGTCGACGCCGAACAGGCGCGAGAAATAGTAGGCGACGAGAGCGGTGGCCGGGGCCTCGCACTCGGCGATCAGCATGCGGATCGAGGCGTCGCGGTCGACGTGCTTGAGGATCTGCGCGGCGATGATGAACATGCGCAGCGCGGTCTTCTGCTCGATGTCGAGCGAGCCGAAGTTGACCTTGGCCGGTTCGGCGTCGCGGATCAGGCCGGCGAGACGGTCGAGCATCGAGCGCGAACCGATCTGCTCCTCCGAATCCATGTCGAGGAGCTGCATCACCGCGTTGTGGAGCTGGGTGGCGTTGATGCGCATGTGCACCTCGCCGACGCCGAAGCCGAGCGAGCGCATCTCCGAGCGCAGGCCGATCAGCTCGACGGCGAGATCGTCGGGCGCCTCGTCGATCGCCTCGCCGAGGATGGCGACGAGCGGATCGACGCTGACCTCCTTGTGCGGGTGGTCGGAGGTCAGAAGATCGGCGGCGGTGTCGAGGGCGCCCTTGTCGAGCGGCTCCTGCGAGAAGGCCTCGAGCACCCAGGCGCTCCAGGCCCTGAGGCGCTTCAGCCGCAGGGCGAGCTGGCCGACGTGGCTGTTCTCGGCGACGGCCTTGGGAAAGGCGCGGGCGATCTGCTCGAGCCGGCTCTCGTAGCGGCTGATCTGGTGGACCTTCTCGGCGAGGCGGAAGCGGAAGGTGTCGTTCCAGCGGATGTCGGTGCGCCCGTCGAGGTCGTAGCCGATCCAGGTGCCGAGGCCGGAAAAGCCGAAGTCCGTCCTGCGCCAGCCGTCCGGGTGGCGCTCCTTCATCAGGTCGCAGGCGACGCGGCCGGCGGCGAGCAGGGCGTCCTTGGCGGCGTCGAGCGCGTCCATGGTGGCGAGATGCTCGACCTGGAGGGTCAGCGGCCGGTCGGGGCCGAGCGGATCGGAAGGCGTCTCGACGGCCTGGCCGCTCGCCATCCGGGCGAGGGCCTGGCGCTGGCGGCGTTTCAGCAGGAAGGTCGGGTGGGCGGTGAAGACGACGCCGATGCGGGCCTTGGCGAGCCGCTCGACGTCGGCGTCGAGATCCGGGGTCTCGCCGAGCAGGCGGGCGAACGCCGCGCGCAGACGGTCGAGGTTGGCTTCGCGCGCCACCGGGCCGACGTAGGCGCCGAGCCCCGCGGCGCGGGCCTCGAAGGATTCCTGGCCGAGACGGCGGGCGAGGGCGACGAGATCGGCGTGGTCGAGCTTGCCGGCCTCGAGATCGCGCGACAGCTCGAAGGAGAGCTGGGCGACCGGATTGTAGCGGGGCTCGTCCGGCAGGCGGTCCCGGAAGATCTTGAGCCGCGCCCGGCAACGGGCCTCGAGGCTCGCCGGATCGCGGCTGGTCGTCTCTGAGGCGGGCGCGGCGATCAACATGCGGAAATCCCTCGGCTGATGGACGGGGTGCGCGCGGCCGTGACGCCGGTGCCGCCTTCGCGCCCGGGCGCCGGCGGGCGGACGGCCGATGCTGCATCGCACCCGTCGAACGCTATCATCTAGACGCGATCGCCCCGAGAGGACAAGGCGGCGAATGACTATTTCTCCGGCAGGATGAAATGCTGCACAGAGTGGAGCGGAGGAGGGCGCAGGACCGGTGGCGGAACGCCGTTCCGGGGAGGCGCCCGGCATGAAACAGGCGGCGCGGAAGCCGCGCCGCCTGCCTCGTCATCGGGATCGGAACCGGACCGCGCCGCGGCCCGGCCGCCGGATCACACCGCCTTGGCGGCGTGCATCTCGGCGATCTGGTCGGCGCTGTAGCCGAGCTGGGCGAGAACCTCGTCGGTGTGCTCGCCGAGCAGCGGCGAAGCCGTGATCTCGACCTTCATGTCCGAGAACTTGATCGGCGAGCCGACGGTGAGGTACTTGCCGAGCTTCGGGTGGGCGACCTCGACGATGGTGCCGCTCTCGCGCAGCGACGGGTCGTTGGCGATCTCCTTCATGGAGAGCACCGGGGCGCAGGGGATGTCGAACTTGCGCAGGATGTCGACGGCCTCGAACTTGGTCTTGTCGGCGAGCCAGCCCTCGATGAAGGCGAAGATGTCGAAGATCTTGTCCTGGCGGGCCTCGGCGGTGTTGTAGGCCGGGTCGTCGATCCACTCCGGCTTGCCGAGCGCCTTGCAGATCGGCGCCCAGGCGTGGCCCTGGATGGTGAAGTAGATGTAGGCGTTCGGGTCGGTCTCCCAGCCCTTGCACTTCAGCACCCAGCCCGGCTGGCCGCCGCCGCCGGCGTTGCCGCCGCGCGGCACGACGTCCGAGAAGGAGCCGTGCGGATACTGCGGATACTCCTCGAGGTAGCCGACGGCGTCGAGGCGCTGCTGGTCGCGCAGCTTGACGCGGCAGAGGTTGATGACCGAGTCCTGCATGGACACGGCGACCTTCTGGCCCTTGCCGGTCTTGTTCTTCTGGTGCAGCGCCGTGAGGATGCCGATGGCGAGGTGCATGCCGGTGTTCGAGTCACCGAGGGCGGCGGCCGACACGGTGGGCGGGCCGTCCCAGAAACCGGTGGTCGAGGCGGCGCCGCCGGCGCACTGGGCGACGTTCTCGTAGACCTTGAGGTCCTCGTAGTGGTGGCCGTCCGAGAAGCCCTTCACCGAGGCGAGGATCATGCCCGGGTTGATCTCCTGGATGCGGGCCCACGAGAAGCCCATGCGGTCGAGCGCGCCCGGGCCGAAGTTCTCGACCATGACGTCGGACTCGGCGATCAGCTTGGTCAGGACTTCCTTGCCCTGGGCCGTCTTGGTGTCGAGCGTCAGCGAACGCTTGTTCGAGTTCAGCATGGTGAAGTAGAGCGCGTCGGCGTCCTTGACGTGACGCAGCTGCGAACGGGTGACGTCGCCGGCGCCGGGGCGCTCGACCTTGATGACGTCGGCGCCGAACCAGGCGAGGAGCTGCGTACAGGCGGGGCCCGCCTGGACGTGCGTGAAGTCGATGATCTTGATCCCTTCGAGCGGCTTGGTCATCTCGGGTCCTTCTCCCTTCAATCGTTTCATTTCTCTCCTCCGTCCGCCGGACACGCGGCTCGTCGCGGAGGAGGCCTACCCCGGCCCTTTCGGGCGGAATGTCGTGGATCCGGCGATGGGCCGGAGGGCGGGCGCGCGGCCCGCGGCATCGGCGCGGAGGGACCGCGCCGGAGGTGGATTCAGGAGCCGGAGGCTGCGGCCTCGAGCTCGCGGATGCGCTGGCGGAGGGCCTTTTCCTCGGCCCAGCGTTCGGTCTCGTCCCGGATCACCGCGACGATGTCGGTCGGCGTGCCCTCCGCAGAACGCAGCAGGGCGACCGTGAACGAGATCGAGAGGGTGTGGCCGTCCTTGTGCAGCGCCGGAACGCGCAACAGCGACTCGCCGTAACGGGTCTCGCCGGTGCGCATGGTCTCGGCGTAGCCGTCCCAGTGCCGCTTGCGCTGGCGCTCGGGAATGATGATGTCGAGGGAGCTGCCGATCGCCTCCGATGCCGGAAAGCCGAAGATCCGTTCGGCCGCCCGGTTCCAGTAGGTGATCGATCCCTCCCCGTCGGACACCACGATCGCATCGCCGGAGACGGCGACGAGTTGTCCAAAATCGATATGGTTCGACATGTTCTCTCGATCCCGCCCCTCTCGGGCGGCGTTTCGGGGCGCCGAATTCCGGTGGTATTTGGCATACCAAACCCCACGTCTGTCAAGTCCCTTCCGTGGGGCTGTCCCGACGAGGGAAAAACAGTGAATTAAGTCATCTTGTTATCGGCTCTCCGACGGTCTCTGCCGGCGTGTTTCGCAGGCGGAGCCTTCGTTACCCGTCGGGGAGGAGAGCCGCCGCGCGAGGGGGCGCGGCGGCTCGGGTCGCGGGGGGCTCGTCACTCCGCGGGCTGGGCGAGCGCGGGTTCGGCGTCCTGCGCGACCATCCAGCGACGCCACGGCTTGAGGACGGCGATGGCGAGAAGGGCGGTCACGGCGTTGAGGACGACGCCGATGATGAAGACCGGGCCCCAGTTGCCGGCGCCGGCCATGGCGGTGCCGAGCGGTACCAGCAGCGCGGCGGTACCCTTGGCGGTGTAGAGCAGGCCGGCGTTGGTCGCCGCGAAGCGCGAGCCGAAGGTGTCGGTGCAGGTGGAGGGGAACAGGCTGTAGATCTCGCCCCAGGCGAAGAACACGGTGCCGGACAGGATCACGAAGGCGATCGGGTCGTGGCCCCACAGATAGAGCAGGTAGATGCCGATCGCCTCGATGGCGAAGGCGATGAACATGGTGTTCTCGCGGCCGATGCGGTCGGAGACCCAGCCGAAGAACGGCCGCGTCACGCCGTTGAGGACCCGGTCGATGGTCGCGGCGAGGGTGAGGGCGGTCATGCCCCAGGCGACGGTCACCTCCGCGACGCCGAGATCCTGGGCCATCGGCGCGAGGTTGGCGGTGACGACGAGGCCGCCGGCGCCGACCATGACGAACATCGCATACATCAGCCAGAACAGCGGATGGGTCAGCACCTCCTTGGGCGAGTACTGCCGACGGCTCTGGACGAGGGTCGCGTTGGCGACCGGCGCGGGAACCTCCCCCTCCTTCGGGCCGGACAGGAAGAAGGAGAAGATGACGATGATGATGCCCTGTCCGAGGCCGAACCACAGGAAGGCGCTCTGGAACCCGAAGTTCCCGATGGTCGCCTGGATCGGCCAGACCGTGAGCGCCGAGCCGGCGCCGAAGCCGGCTGCGGTGATGCCGGCGGCGAGGCCGCGCTTGTCGGGGAACCACTTCAGCGCGTTGCCGACGCAGGTGCCGTAGACCGAGCCCGCGCCGATGCCGGCGAGCACCTGGCCGGCACAGAACATCGACATCGAGCCGGCCATCGAGTTGATGACCCAGCCGACCGCGCAGAGCACGCCGCCGACGAGAATCACGGCCCGCGGGCCGAACTGGTCGACGAACCAGCCCTCGACCGGCACCAGCCAGGTCTCGCAGAGGACGAAGAGCGTGAAGGCCCACTGGATCTCCGACCGGTCCCAGCCGAAGGTCTCGCGGATCTCGGGGACGAAGAAGGTCCAGCCGTACTGCAGGTTGGCGATCATCACCATGCAGACGACGCCGACGGCGAGCTGGACCCAGCGATGGCGGTCGTCGACCACCGCCCTCCCGGAATTCATCTTTTCGGTCATTTCCTTACCCTTTGTGAAGCGTGGCGAATGGGGCGCCTTGCGCCGGGCTTCCTTGTTGTGCCGGGGTCGTCGGCGGGCGGGGCGGGACGGGGGACGCGGTGCGTTCGCCGCGCGCAGCCGTCCGTCGCGTCCGGGGACGGCTCGGCCCGTCCGGATCGGAAGCTCCGGCGCCACATTGGTATGCGTTATGCCAGAGGGCAAGAAAATAATGAAGGGTAACTTATGATGAGATCGTCTTACTGATTGCGCGATTGCCGGGGCGACGGCGAAAGGCGAGGGCGGCGGAACCGGCACCGTAGCCGCCGCGAAACCGCCGTCATCCCCGCCCTGGCGAGACGCGGCGACCCGGATCACCGACGCTGCCGACAGGAAGGCGGCATGGCGACATGCGGGGAGGGGACGAGACCGCGGCGCGGTGATCGATCGAGGGGAACGCGGGCGCACCGGCCCGCCGTCTCAGCGGCTTTCCGCCGAGGCCGGGCCTTCACGCCGACCGCACGGGGAGCGAAGCGCCCGCGGCGATCTCCGCCGAACGGGAAAAAATCCTGTGCTCGGCGGCGGCGCGGTGCGGCGAGGCGCCGGTCTCGGGCCGCGGAACGTCAGAATTCTCAAGGACTAGTTCTCTCTCCCGGCAGCCGCGACACGCGGGCGGCGGCGGTGGTGGCAGGGGCAAGGCGCAGTTCGAAGCCCCTCGAAGCCGGCGAAATGTCGCACGCCGGATTGACTTCTGGTATTTGGCATGCCAACGATTGTTGGAGTGAATAAAAGCTACGAAACGACGGGGACGGAACAGGATGTGGTCGGAGGCGTCGGCGAAAGCACTGCCCGCGGCCGACGATCCGTCGGTGGATGCCCAGGCCGAGGCCGGGGGCGAGACCAGCAAGCGGCGCATCTACACCGCCCTCAAGCAGGCCATCGTCGAGATGGACATCTACGGTACGGATAAACCGATTGAACTCGGTGAGCGCCGTATCTCGAAGGAGTACGGGGTCAGCCGCACGCCGGTGCGCGAGGCGATCGCCATGCTCGAGTACGAAGGATTCGTACGGACTATACCGCGGCGCGGCGTGGTCGTCGTGCGCAAGACCCGGGCCCAGATCATCGAGATCATCGAGGCCTGGGCTGCGCTCGAGGCGATCGCCGCGCGGCTGGTGGCGGCGAAGGCGTCCGACGCCGACGTCGCCGCCCTCCGGCGCATATTCGACGGCTTCGAGGCGGAGGGCTCCGCCGCCGGCAGGCTCGACGAATATTCGCAGGCCAACATCGAATTCCATCAGGCGATCATTCGTCTCAGCGGGTCGAAGACGCTGGTCGAGCTGACGGAAGACCTGCTCCTGCACGTCAGGGGGCTCCGCCGGATCGCGATCGGACAGGCGGAGCGTCGAAAGCGCTCGATCGATGACCACTACGCCATCATCGACGCCATCGAACGCAGGGATCCCGATCGCGCCGAGGACCTGTCCCGCCAGCACACGCTCGGGCTGGCGACCTATGTGGAGACGTACGGCAATCAGGTTTTCGACTGAAGCCGGGCGTCGGCGCGGGTGCCGGTGTCGAGAGGATGGGGGAAAGGGTTCGTCTCGCGTGTCGAGGCGCTTCGGGTGGATCGGCGGGACGGGCCTTCGGGGCCGCCCGCGATCCCGGGATGCCGGAGCGGCGGGCGGGCCGAACGCAGAATGACCGGCGGCCCCGGCGGACGTTTCGTCCGGGCGGGGCGCGAACCAGAAACCAAACGTCAAGCGAAAGATCTCCGGGAGAAACGCACATGTCCGCAGTCGCCCACAGCATCGATACCGCGCCCGTCGCCGAGGAGCGCGAGCTCACCGACGGCTTCCATCTCGTCATCGACGCCCTGAAGCTCAACGGCATCGAGACCATCTACAACGTGCCCGGTATTCCGATCACCGACCTCGGCCGCATGTGCCAGGAAGAGGGCATCCGCGTCATCTCCTTCCGCCACGAGCAGAACGCCGGCAACGCCGCCGCGATCGCCGGCTTCCTCACCAAGAAGCCGGGCATCTGCCTCACGGTTTCGGCGCCGGGCTTCCTCAACGGCCTGACCGCGCTGGCCAACGCCACCACCAACTGCTTCCCGATGATCCTCATCTCCGGCTCCTCCGAGCGCGAGATCGTCGACCTGCAGCAGGGCGACTACGAGGAGATGGACCAGCTCGCCATCGCCAAGCCGCTGTGCAAGGCCGCCTTCCGCGTGCTGCACGCCGAGGACATCGGCATCGCCGTCGCCCGCGCCATCCGCGCGGCCTGCTCGGGCCGTCCGGGCGGCGTCTACCTCGACCTGCCGGCCAAGCTGTTCGGCCAGGTCGTCGACGCCGAGAAGGGCGCCAAGTCGCTCGTCAAGGTGATCGATCCGGCTCCCGCCCAGATCCCGGCTCCCTCCGCCGTCAAGCGCGCGCTCGACGTCCTCAAGGGCGCCAAGAAGCCGCTCATCATCCTCGGCAAGGGCGCGGCCTACGCCCAGGCCGACGACGAGATCCGCGCCTTCGTCGAGAAGTCCGGCATTCCCTTCCTGCCGATGTCGATGGCCAAGGGCCTGCTGCCCGACAACCACCCGCAGTCGGCCGCCGCCGCCCGTTCGACCGTCCTCAAGGACAGCGACGTCGTCGTGCTGATCGGCGCCCGCCTCAACTGGCTGCTCAGCCACGGCAAGGGCAAGCAGTGGGGCGAGCCCTTCTCCAAGAAGTTCATCCAGATCGACATCGAGCCGAAGGAGATGGACAGCAACGTCGAGATCGCCGCCCCGCTCGTCGGCGACATCGGCTCCGTCGTCTCCGAACTGCTGAAGGGCATCGACGCCGGCTGGCAGGCCCCGTCGACCGACTGGACCGGCGCGATCGAGGCCAAGAAGGAGACGAACATCGCCAAGATGTCCCAGCGTCTCCTCAAGAACTCGACGCCGATGGACTTCCACTCGGCCCTCGGCGTCCTGAAGCAGGTGATCAAGGATCGTCCGGACGCCATCCTCGTCAACGAGGGCGCCAACACCCTCGACCTCGCCCGCGGCGTGATCGACATGTACCAGCCGCGCAAGCGTCTCGACGTCGGCACCTGGGGCGTGATGGGCATCGGCATGGGCTTCGCGGTCGCCGCCGCGGTGGAGACCGGCAAGCCGGTGCTCGCCGTCGAGGGTGACTCGGCCTTCGGCTTCTCCGGCATGGAGGTGGAGACGATCTGCCGCTACAACCTGCCGGTCTGCATCGTCATCTTCAACAACAACGGCATCTACCGCGGCACCGACACCGACCCGACCGGTCGCGACCCGGGCACCACGGTGTTCGTCAAGAACGCCCGTTACGACAAGATGATGGAGGCCTTCGGCGGCGTCGGCGTCAACGTCACGACCCCGGACGAGCTCAAGAAGGCGGTCGAGGAGGCGATGGACAGCGGCAAGCCGACGCTGATCAACGCCGAGATCGACCCGGCCGCGGGCAGCGAGAGCGGCAACATCGGCAGCCTCAACCCACAGAGCGTCGTCAAGAAGAAGAAGTGATCGAGCGGCCGGCCCGAGGGCCGGCCGACAGTCACGGCGCGGCGCGGGATCCCTCCCGCGCCGTCCACGCGAAAGCGGACCCCGTGGCCCCTCCTGGTGTGCCACGGAGCATGGGGACGGTCCGCATCTCTGGTAGGATCGGCACGGTCGAACACGAAAATCGACATGCGGCAGACTGGCGCGTGGCATGCCAGGCGTCGATCTGGTTATAACAACAAGCATCCGTGTGCGCAGGAGAGGATTGATGACCAAGGCCCTGGAGGGAGTCCGCATACTCGATTTCACGCACGTGCAGTCGGGCCCGACCTGCACGCAGCTGCTCGCCTGGTTCGGCGCCGACGTGATCAAGGTCGAGCGGCCGGGGGTTGGCGACATCACGCGCCAGCAGCTCGTCGACGTGCCGGAGGCGGACAGTCTCTATTTCACGATGCTGAACCACAACAAGCGCTCGATCACGATCGACACCAAGAACCCCTGGGGCAAGCGGGTTCTGGAGGAGCTGATCAAGGTCTGCGACGTCATGGTGGAGAATTTCGCTCCCGGCGCGCTCGACCGGATGGGCTTCACCTGGGAGCGGATCCAGGAGATCAACCCGAAGATCATCGTCGCCTCGATCAAGGGCTTCGGCCCCGGCCCCTATGAAGACTGCAAGGTCTACGAGAACGTCGCCCAGTGCACCGGCGGTTCGGCCTCGACCACCGGCTTCCGCGACGGCCTGCCGCTCGTCACCGGCGCCCAGATCGGCGATTCGGGCACCGGCCTGCACCTCGCCCTCGGCATCGTCACCGCCCTCTACCAGCGCACCCACACCGGCCGCGGCCAGAAGGTCAGCGCGGCGATGCAGGACGCGGTGCTCAACCTCTGCCGGGTCAAGCTGCGCGACCAGCAGCGCCTCGAGCGCGGGCCGCTGCGCGAATACAGCCAGTTCGGCGAAGGCATCGAGTTCGGCGAGGCGGTTCCGCGCGCCGGCAACGACAGCGGCGGCGGCCAGCCGGGCCGTATCGTCAAGTGCAAGGGCTGGGAGACCGACCCGAACGCCTACATGTATTTCATCACCCAGGCCCCGGTCTGGGAGGCGATCTGCGACGTCATCGGCGAGCCGGAGTGGAAGACCCATCCGGACTATGCCAAGCCCGCCGCCCGCCTGCCGCGCCTCAACGAGATCTTCGCCCGCATCGAACAGTGGACGATGACCAAGGACAAGTTCGAGGCGATGAACATCCTCAACAAATACGACATCCCCTGCGGCCCGATCCTGTCGATGAAGGAACTGGCCGAGGACCAGTCGCTGCGCGCGACCGGCACCGTCGTCGAGGTCGATCATCCGGTGCGCGGCCCGTATCTCACGGTCGGCAACCCGATCAAGCTCTCCGACAGCCCGACCGAAGTGACGCGCTCGCCGCTGCTCGGCGAGCACACCGAGGAGATCCTGCGCCACGTCCTCGGCTTCGACGAGCAGGGCGTTTCGGAAATCCTGGCGACGGGCGCCCTCGGCCTGCCGTCTCGCATCGCCGCCGAGTGATCCCCCTCCCGGACGGCACGACTGGCGGCGGCACTCCATCCCGTGCCGCCGCCGTTTTCTTGTTCACAGGCGTTTCGTCGCCCTGCTTTTGAGCCGACCTCTCTCCGCCCTGACTTGAATTGGCGGCGGGTCTGGCTCAGGGCGGCATCGGACACCAGGAAGCCAGCGGGGCAGGCACCCTTCCAAATGCCTCTCCGCAGCCATTCCTGCGAACGCGCACTGCTGTCCGGTTCATGGTGTCACAGGTCGCCGCACCCGGCCTCGTCCTTGGAGACGGGCGCAGGAGCGTCCTCCTCAGGATGAGGCTTTCGAGAACAGAGTGTTTCGTCGCAGAGGTTCGACCTTTTACCTCACCTGAGGAAGGAGCGCAGCGACTGTCTCGAAGGATCTGCGAGGAAATCTGTTGCGCTGCAGCGTAATCGCGTGCGGTGCCGAAAGACATTCGGCCGCATCCCGCCGTCGTTGACAGTCTTCCTTGCTGTGGCATACTTCATGCCAGAACGAAAGCGACGGCGCCTGCCTCGCGGTGGGTTCGGATCGTCGCCGGGGTCGGCAGGATCCGGCCGGAAAGACTTGCGCCTTCGCCGGCGTTGTTCCACGCTCGTCCGCGACTTGCGATCGCCGGCGTCGACGGCGCCGGGTCCACCGGCCCGGGCACTCGGGAGGATGGCCGCATGAAGCTCCACGAATTCCAGTCGAAGCGCCTGCTGGCGCGCTACGGCGTCGCGGCGCCAGCCGGTCGGGTCGCGCTGACGCCGGAGGAGGCGCGCTACATCGCCGGCGACCTCGACTCCCGCACCGGCTACGCGGTCAAGGCGCAGATCCTCGCCGGCGGCCGCGGCAAGGCCGGCGGCATCCGGCTCGTCAAGAACCCCGGCGACGTCGCGGCCGCCGCCGCCGACCTGATCGGCAGGCGGCTCGTCACCGAGCAGACCGGGCGGGACGGCCAGCCGGTCAAGCGCGTCCTCGTCGAGACGGCGCTGCGCATCTCGCGCACGCTGCACCTGTCGCTGTTCGTCGACGCCTCCTCGGCCGAACTCGTGGCGCTCGCCTCCGTCGGCGGCGACATGGACATCGAGGAGCGGTTCAAGCGGGGCGAACTGACGCTCGAGCGCATCGGCTTCGGCGCCGGGCGCGAGCCGCGCGCCGAAGAGGCGGCGTCGCTCGCCGGCCGGCTCGGGCTCGAAGGCGCGGCGGCCGAGGCCTTCGCCGACGTCGTCGAGAAGCTGCGCCAGCTCTTCGTCGACTGCGACGCCAGCCTCGTCGAGATCAACCCGCTGGCGATCACGGAGGAGGGGGCGCTGGTCGCCGCCGACGCCAAGATCACGATCGACGACAACGCCCTGTTCCGCCAGCCGGACATGGCCTCCTTCCGCGACGAGGAGGATTTCGACGAGACCGAGGTCAACGCCCAGCGGCGCCAGCTCAACTACGTCAGGCTCGACGGCAACATCGGCCTCGCCGTCAACGGCGCGGGCCTCGGGCTCGCCACTCTCGACATGGTGCAGGCCGCCGGCGGCAGGCCCGCCAACTTCATGGACATCCGCACCACCGCGAAGAGCCTCGACGTCGCCTACGGCTTCGGCCTGCTGCTCGACAATCCGGCGGTCAAGGCAATCCTGATCAACGTCCACGGCGGCGGCATGCAGCCCTGCGACACCATCGCCGAGGGGCTCGGCATCGCGATGCGGCGCACCGGGCGGGCCTGCCCGACAGTGGTCCGCCTCGCCGGCAACAACGCCGACTTCGCCCGCAACCGCTTCGCCAATTTCGGCTGCAAGATCATCGAGTGCCCGGACATGTGGTCGGCCGCCCAGCGCGCCGTCGCCGAGGCCCGCTGAGGGAGAGACGCCATGGCCATCCTCGTCGACGAGACCACCCGCGTACTCTGCCAGGGCATGACCGGCTGGGCCGGCAGCCACCACACCGCGGTGATGATCGAATACGGCACCAAGGTCGTCGCCGGCGTCACGCCCGGCAAGGGCGGGCGCTTCCACCTCGGCCTGCCGGTGTTCGAGACCGTGCGCGAGGCGGTGGCGGCGACCAAGGCCAACGCCTCGATGATCTTCGTGCCGCCGGACAACGCCGCCGCGGCGATGATCGAGGCGATCGAGGCGGAGATGCCGCTCGTCGTCGCCATCACCGAACGGGTGCCGGTTCTCGACATGCTGCGGGTCCGCGATGCCCTCAAGGGCGCGAGGACCGTGCTGGTCGGCCCGAACTCGCAGGGCATTCTGGCGCCCGGCGTCTGCAAGATCGGCGTGATGGCGACCGGGGCGGCCCGGCGCGGCGGCGTCGGCGTGATCTCGCGCTCGGCCTCGCTGACCAGCGAGGTGACCCAGCAGATCACCCTTTCCGGCCTCGGCCAGTCGACCACGGTCGGCGTCGGCGGCGACGCGGTCCACGGCCTCACCATGCGCCGGTGCCTCGAGATGTTCCTGAAGGACGCCGAGACCCGGGCCGTGGTGCTGATCGGCGAGATCGGCGGCACCGAGGAGGAGGAGGTCGCCGACTTCATCCGCGAAACCCGCCCCTCGATCCCGGTGGTCGCGCTGATCGTCGGGCTCGAGGCACCGGAAGAGCGGCGGATGGGCCACGCCGGCGCGCTCAATCTCAAGGGCCGGGGCGACGCCGCCTCGAAGATCCGGGCGCTGACCTCGGCCGGCGTCGTCATGGCGCCGAGCCCGCATCTGGTCGGCGAGACGGTGCGCCAGTGCTTGGCGGCGCGCGCGGCGTGATCCGGGCCGTCTTTTTGGGGCGGTTAAGGCGCGTTCCCCTAGGGCTCCCGGTGCAGGCCGAGCCGGGCGGCATGCCAGGCCGCCTCGGCGCGTGAGCCGATGCCGAGCTTGCGGTAGATCGACTTGATGTGGCTCGCCACCGTGCTTTCCGCCATTTCCAGTGCGCTCGCGACGTCGGCGTTGCGCAGGCCGCGGCCGATCAGCGCCAGCACCTGACGCTCGCGGGCGGTGAGGTCGCTCTCGGGCTCGGCGGCCGGACCGGTGAAGCGGAAGTGGTCCATGATCCGCCGCGCAATCGAGGGCGACAGCGCGGGAACCCCGGCCGCGATCTGGGTGAGCTGGCGGATCATCAGGTCCGGCGGCTGCTCCTTCAGCAGATAGCCCTCCGCCCCCGCCGACAGCGCGGCGACGATGTGGGCGTCGTCGCCCATCACCGTCGTCACGACACAGACAGCCGGGTCGGGCCGGGTCTTGAGGGCGCGCAGCACGTCGAGGCCGGAGCCGTCCGGCAGGCCGAGGTCGATCAGTGCGAGGTCGAAGGTGGCGCGGGCCGCCTCGGCGAGGCCGACGCGCAGGTCGGCCGCCTCGGTGACGCGGCAGCCGGGAAAGGCCTCGCCGACGAGCCCCGCCAGCCAGCGCCGCGTCTCCGAAATGTCCTCGACGATCAGCACGGTCTTCACGGCGATCGGTCCTTCCGTCAGGTCGGGATGATGGCGGTGAGGGTGGTTCCGTCCTCGCGCGAGACGAGGTCCATGCGCCCGGACAGCGCCGTCAGGCGGGCGTGCATGTTGGCGAGGCCGTTGCCAGCCTTTGCGCCCTCGACGTCGAAGCCGGCGCCGTCGTCGCTCACCTGGAGGACGATGCCACCCTCGCCGGGGGTGAGGGCGACGTCGACGTGGTGGGCGCCGGCATGGCGGATGACGTTGCTGACCGCCTCGCGGATGATCGAGCGCAGCGCCTGGACCGCCTGCGGCGCCAGCGGCGGTGCCTGCGCGTCCGCGCGCCACGACAGCGCGATGCCCGCGCTGGAGAGCCGCTCGGCGGTCTCCTGGCGCAGATCCGCCAGCGTCTCCTCGAGCGAGAGGTCGGAGCGGGCGGCGTTGTTGATGATGTCGCGAAGGTCGGAAAGAGTCTCGCGGATCATGCCGTCCTTGCGCTCGACCACCGGATTGTGGAGCGCGCCGAGCAGGCGTGCGCCGATGTTGTCGTGCATGTCGCGGGCGATGCGGGCGCGCTCCTCGGCGACGCCCTCCTCGTAGGCGCGCCGGCTTTCGAGGGCGTGGCGCAGCATCGACACCATCTCGCGGGCCTCGCCGCGGTCGCGCGGGCTGAACAGCCGGCGGCCGCCGTGGCCGTGTTCGAGGCGCATCGCCGGCAGGTCGCCGACCGCCGGGACGACGAGGGCGAGGCCGTCCTCCTCGATGGCGACGTCGGGGCCGGCCGTCACCGCCCGCAGCGCGAGCGGGTCGAACACCCGTTCCAGCAGGGCGCGCCAGCTCGCCTTCTTGTCGGCGCCCGGCGGGGTCAGGGCGACGTCGACCACCGATTCGAACAGCAGGCCGCGGTGGCGGGGCCCGGCCGAGCGGGTGAAGCGGCGGCTGAGTTCGTCGCGCAGCGGCAGGTAGAGGAAGGCGATGGCGATCAGGGCGACGCCGAAGGCTTCGGCCGGCTCCATCGACACCGCGAGCACCAGCACCGCGTCGAGCGCCAGCAGCAGGGCGGCGCCGGCGAGGTTGAAGAGGATGCGGAAGGCCCAGCCGTCGAGTTCGAACAGGCGGTAGCGGCGCAGGCCCGCGGCGAGGCCGAGGTAGATGACGAGGAAGAACAGGAAGGCGAAAGCCTGGTCGAGCGCCACCTCGCGCCCGAGCACCAGCGGCAGGGCGTTGAGCGCGATGAAGCCGCCGGCGCCGATCAGCACCGAGAGCCCGAACCAGGTCAGGATCGCCCTCGCCCTCGGCTGGCCGCGGGTCGCGACATACTGGGCGAGGATGGCGAGCAGGATCGCGACCATCTCGGTGAGGGTGACGAGGTTGCCGAGGGCGAAGGCCGGCACCCAGCGCGCGATCGCGGCCAGCGTCCAGGCGCCGAAGACGAGGCAGGTGAGCGCCATCAGCGGCCGCCAGTGCCGCAGGCGCACCGGATAGACCAGGAAGAGGGCGATCATGGCGATGCCGAACAGGCAGGAGCCGCCGGTGTTGAAGGCCCTGAGGATCAGGAAGAGATCGGCGGGCAGGGCGAGTTCGCGGGTGCTGTAGACGGCCGCCGACAGGGTGAAGGCGAGGGTGGAGAGGCCGCTGAGCGCGAAGAGGCCGGAAGCGAGGTCGCGCGGCCGCAGACTCCAGACCCAGCCGGAAATCAGCAGGGCGCCGAGGCCGACGGCGGCCTGGATCCAGAACAGCGCCGGCAGATCGTCGACGCCGCGCTCGCGCGCCTCGAGCGGGATGCGCTCGCCACCGGAGGCCGGGCGCACTGCGAGGCCGTCGCCGGCCAGCAGGGCGACGAAGCGGTCCTGACGGGCGAAGAAGCGGTCGAGCGCCTCGTCCTCGTCGATCTCGCCGGGCTCCGGCAGCAGGTCGAGCTGGCGCACGCTGGTGGCGCCGGCGCTGGAATTCAGCCTGTCGCCGGGGACGAAGGCGTGCCCGGTGACCGGCTGGTTCGCGGCGGTGGACGCGGCGAGGCCGACGGCGACGACGCCGAGGGCGACGACGACGACGAGACGCAGGGCCGGCGTCGCGCGCCTGAGGAGCATGGGCATCGAACGGGTCCCCGTCGCCGGGTCCGGCCGCACCGCCCGGATCGACGCGGGCGGGGCGGCCTTGGAGCCGGCGGCACATGATAGGTGTCGTGGCGGGTGGCGGTGTCTCCCCCGAACAGGGGGCGCCGCGCCCCATGCCCTTGCCACGGTCCGGCGTCCGGCGAAAGGGGATCGTCGGCCGGAGGTTCGCCCGGCCAGTCGGTGGTCCTCCCGTATCGCGGTCGCGCCGCCGTCGCCGGAAGCGCGATGCGACAAGGCGGTGGACAGGCCGCAGTGGATTTGTAAATTCGTCAGGCAACATCACCGGGACGGCGCAGGCCGTCGATCCGGCCGGCCGCCGCGGGATCGCGGGACGCGCATGGGGAGAGAGGGACCGTGACGAGGAGGGAACCGGCGCCGGCGGCGCCAGCGGGGAGCGGTGCGCGATGACCGAGGTGGTGATCATCGCCGACGACCTCACCGGCGCCCTCGACTGCAGCGTCGTCTTCGCCGGCAACGGCCGCCGCGTCGACGTCGTCACCGCGCCGCGGCACGCTGCGCGGGTGCTCGACAACCCGGCCGACGTCGTCGCCGTCAACACCGGAAGCCGCGAGATCGGCGCCGACGAGGCCGGCGAGCGGGTGCGGGCGGTGGTCGAGACGCTGGCACCGCTCGCCCCGCGCTTCTGGATCAAGAAGATCGATTCGCGCCTCAAGGGCCATCTCGTCGCCGAAACCGCGCCGATGCTCGCCCTCGGCTTCGACCGGGTGGTGGCGGTGCCGGCGATCCCCGAACTCGGCCGGCGCACCGAGGGCGGCTTTCTCTCCGGCGCCGGGGTCGCCCGGCCGATCGCCGTCGCCGGCCGCTTCGCCGGCCTGCCGGTGCCGGTCGAGGTGCCGGACACGGTCGGCGACGGCGATCTCGACCGGGTGTTCTCGGCCCTCGGCAGCGGCCGGCCGCTGTTCGCCGGCGCGCGCGGCCTCACCGGCGCGCTCGCCCGCCATCTCGCCGGCGGGGTGCCGCAGGCGGTGCCGGTGCCG
>Ga0065721_10049416_pt1 | contig 34795 bp, 26 predicted proteins | sample Mesricmetagenome_FD_59108 | JGI IMG/M metagenome (GOLD analysis project Ga0065721, IMG submission 59108) | Mesophilic microbial community from rice straw/compost enrichment Sample: eDNA_1 v2 (version 2) | ecosystem: Engineered > Solid waste > Grass > Composting > Bioreactor | place: USA: Davis... | reverse complement strand
GCGGCGGAGGCGGCTACAGCGGCCGGCGCGACGGCGGCGGCGGCTGGTAAACCCCGCGACGAGAACAAGTGAACACAGCGCCGCCCGAAAGGGCGGCGTTTTTTATGCGCTGCTTTGGTGTGCGCGAAGGTGCGTGTGATTTCCGCAAAAAGCAAGACAGCAGTCCCCTCTCTCCAAAGGACTGCTGTCTTCGACCAGCGCGGAGTCCGCGAGAACGAACGGCGCTGTTGTCGAGTTCTAGCCGCGGGCGGAATGCCGTGGTCAAAGATACGAAAACCGCGCCGCAAGGCAAGCCAAAGTGAGTCCGGTTTTGGGAAAAGAGTGTGTTCAGAAAGGGGAAGGTCCAATATCCCCTGGAAACACCGGGTCGGGTTGTTCGCCGTCCACAACGCGGTACAGGTGAAAGAGGAACTTGTGTGCACGGCCGGTGTGTAAGTGCTTGAGAAATTTGAGCGCTCCGGCGCGGCGGTAGCGGTCGAGCTCGGATTCCGGGAGCTCGGTCTGGCCCTCTTCGAGCAGGAGGATGTAACCGCCGGGGGGCGGGAGCGGGCAGGGGCCCCGCCCGTGCATATTCGCGGGGGTCCAGAGGAAGCGGACCTTCTTGCCCATCGCCGCGGCTCGGACCTGGGCGTAGTAGCCGACTTCGGAGCGGTTATCGAGCAGGGCGTCGCCCCACACCTCCGCGCCCTCGGGGAGGAGTTCGCCCAGGGCGATGCCCGCGGTCTGGCCGCTGGTGCGCACGGCGCGGCGGTGCTCGGCGTAGCCGTTGTAAGCGCACGCCGCGACGAAGAGCGGGAGGAGCAGGATCAACGGATGGCGGGCGAGGGGCCACCGTGCCGCGAAGTTGAGCCGGTGCGGGAGGTCCGCCGTGCTCAACCGCCAGCCAGCGAAGACGGCGACGATGGGGATGAGGGCCGCCGCGGGCATCGTGTAGCGGTTGTTGGAGACGCCGATCACGGTGTAGATGAGCAGGGAGATGAGGACGGCCCAGGCAGTCGCGGCTCCGGCGGAGGGGAGCGGTGCGCTTTGGGTGTTCTGCTCGGCGTGCTTCACGCGCGGCGCAAGGGCGAAGAGCAGCGCGATCGACCAGGGGAGCGCGGAGAGGAGCGTGGTCAGAGGGAGAGTGAAAACGCCCGCGATTTTGTCCTTGCGCCAAAGGAAGTCGTCGGCGCTCTGGAGAACGGGGGGCTCGGGGAGCTCGGCCACGCGAGCCGCGATGCGCCAGAAGGCCAGGGCAATAAGGATGCCTCCGAAAGCCAGGCCCGCGATAAGGCGCGGATTGAGGAGCGGGCGGTGGCTGTGCGTGATGACGCACGCGCCGAGCATCGCGCCGCCGATGCAGGGCAGGCCCGCGGGGCCCTTGACGAGGGCCATCGCGGCGAGCGCCAGGCCAAGGAGCGCCGCCCACCAGCGCGAAGCACGGTTGAGGGTGATCTCGATGGTGATGAGCGCCGCGGCGAGGACGCAGAGGTTGTGCAGGGCCTCGATCTCCGCGCTGCAGCCGGGGTACCAGAACAGGGGAGTCAGGAGAAACGCCGGTCCGGCGTAGAGCCCCGCGGCGGGGCCGAGCCAGCGCCGCGCGAAAAACATGGAAAGGAGCGCGGAGAGCGTGACGGCCAGGGCCGAGACCGAGCGTGCGGAGAACTCCGACTCTCCGAGAAGCAGGCTCATCGCGGCGGTGGCCCAGGGCATGCCGGGGGGCTTGCGGAGGTAGGGCTGCTCGAACAGGTGGGGCAGCCACCAGTCGCCGTGACGGGCCATGTGCCAGCCAGGGAAGACGCGCTGCCCCTCGCTGAAGGCGAATCCGGAGTGGCCGAGGAAGAGAAAGTAGACGCAGACGGCGACGGCGATGGTGATGGCCGCCTGGACGCCCGGGCGCAGGAGAGCTGCCGGAACGGCAGTCGGCTTCACGGGCGCTTCATCGGGCATGCGGGGCGATGATAGAGGGCGAGGGGAAGGCTGCGTGTAGGATGTAGGCGTGGCGAAGGCCAAGCCCAGCACGGAGGTGAAGCGGACGGTCGCGTACCCGAAGGCGGTGGACCGCCTGATCGCAGAGTTCGCGCGCCTGCCGGGGATCGGGCGGCGGTCGGCGGAGCGGCTGGCCTTTCACGTGCTCAAGTCGGACCAGGCGACGGCGATGGGGCTGGCGCAGGCGATCGAGGAGGTGAAGAGCACGGTGCGGCACTGCGACGTGTGCTTCAACCTGAGCGACGGGGCGCTGTGCGACATCTGCCGCGATGAGCAGCGGGACCGCTCGCTGGTGCTGGTGGTGGAGCAGCCCAAGGACCTGATCGCGCTGGAGCAGACGGGGATGTACAGGGGGCTGTACCACGTGCTGATGGGCCGCCTGAGCCCGCTGGAAGGGGTGGGGCCGGAGGACCTGACGATCCCGCGCCTGCTGGAGCGCGTGGACAAGCCGGAGCACAATCCCGGCGGGGCGGCCGTTTGCGAAGTGATCCTCGGCCTCAACCCGACAATAGAAGGAGACGGCACGGCGCTGTACCTGGGCGAGCAGCTGCGGGAGCGCGGGGTGCGCGTGTCGCGGCTGGCGCGCGGGCTGCCCACCGGGTCTCAGCTCGAGTACGCGAACAAGGCGGTGCTGGCGGACGCGATTCAGGGCAGGCAGAGCGTCGGATGAATCTCGGATCGACAGGAGAGCGTTGAGCAGACTGAGTTCTTATGAGGTTTGAGACTTCCCAGCACATGAAGCTCGGCCAGCAGATGAAGCTGGCCCCCAGGATGATCCAGTCCATGGAGATCCTGCAGATGCCGCTGGCGGAGTTGGAAGAGCGCATCGAGCAGGAGCTGGAGAACAACCCGACGCTGGAGCTTCTCGACGGAGACGCCGACGATCCCGCGGTGCGCCATGAGCTGGAGGAGTCGCGCCGCGAGGAAGCCGCGGCGGAGCGGCCGCTCTCGGTCGATGAGGATGGCGGGGAGGACTTCGAGCGGCTGGACTCCTTCGAGGAGCTGCACCCCGAAGCCGCGGAGAACGAATACACCGATTACGGCCCGTCGCACAGCTCGGACCTCGCTGCGGAAGCACGCGCGGCGGGGCTGTCGCTGGAGCCGGGGTCGTACAGCCCCGCACGCTCCAACGGCGAGCGCGACGCGAAGATGGAGGCGATGGCCGCGGCGCCCGCCCGCGCGGGCTCGCTGACGGATCAGCTGCGCGGCCAGTGGACGCTCGCGGATGTGGACCCGGCGCTGCGCCCGCTGGGCGAGATCATCATCTCGTACCTGGAAGACGACGGGTATCTGCGGACGCCGCTGGAGACGATCGCGGAGAAGGCGGAGGGCAAGCCCTCGGTCGAGGACCTGGAGCGGGCGCTGAAGGCGGTGCAGCTCTTCCTTGAGCCCGCGGGCGTGGCGGCCCGGACGCCGGCGGAGTGCCTGCTGCTGCAGCTCGACGCGCTGGAGGACGACGGCGACGAGCTGGGCTGGCCGGCGCAGACCTTCGCCAACGCGCGCCTGCTGGTGGCCGAGCACCTGGATGATCTGACGCAGAATCGCCTGCCGCGGGTGGCGGAAAAGACGCGCCTGTCGATGGAGGAAATCAAGGAGGCGCTGACGCTGCTCCGGAGGCTGAGCCTCGCGCCCGCGCGCCGGCTGGTGGAGGACACCAACCGCCCGGTGATTCCCGACGCGATCGTGGAGTACGACCCGGAGCAGGATCGGTACATCGCGTATCTGAACGATGCGCGCCTGCCGAACCTGCGGATCAATCAGGAATACGCCCGCCTCTCGCGGGACAAGGGCGTGGAGAAGAAGGACCGGGAGTTCATCAAGACGAACCTCGGGAACGCGCAGTGGCTGCTGGACGCGGTGGGCCAGCGGCGGCAGACGCTGCTGCGGGTGATCCGCGCGGTGGTGGAGGCGCAGCGCGACTTCTTCGACTACGGGCCGCAGGCGCTCAAGCCGCTGCCGATGACGGCCGTCGCCGAGCAGCTGGGGATTCACGTGGCCACGGTGTCGCGCGCGGTCGCGGAGAAGCACATCGCCACGCCGCGGGGGATCGTGCCGCTGAGGAAGTTCTTCTCGGGCGGCCTGCACGCCGACGGCGGCGAGGAGATGGCCTGGGACGCGATCAAGGCGGCGCTCAAGGAAGTCATCGACGCCGAGGACAAGACCAAGCCCCTGAGCGACGAAGCGCTGGTCGAGGAGCTGAAGAAGCGGGGAATCGAAATCGCCCGCCGGACGGTGGCGAAGTACCGCGACCAGCTCAATATCCCGCCCGCGCGCCTGCGGAAGCGGTTTTAGAGGCGGATTTTCCGGCGTTTGTCCCTGGGGCCGTTCCTACGATCGACCATGCCCGAGCTTTTCAAAATTCGCGTGCGGTTCGTGGACTCTGCCGGCGCTCCTCTGCGCGGCGAGGGGTACCGCGTCACGTTCCATGACAAGGATGTAGTGGGCGCGGCGAAGCTGGGAGAGTCGGGCCTGGACGCGAACGGCACGGCGGAGGCGGTCTGCTCGATCGCGGACGTCAAGGGGCTGCTCTCGCCGGGCGAGACGAAGCCGGACGTCTTCTGCGTGCTGACGCGGGACGGGCAGGAGATTCACAGGAGCAGGGTGGTTCGGGACTTTGACCCGGCGCAGACAACGGGCACGTCCGGCGTGCCCAATGCGACGCTGGACCTGGGGACCATCACGGTCGGGTAGCCTCGGCGCGTGCGAGACAGGACGTTTCTCATCATCTCCCAGGTGTACGTGCCCGACCCCGCCGCGGTGGGGCAGCACATCGCCGACGCGGCGGCGGAGCTCGCGGCACGCGGGTACCGGGTGGTGGTGTACGCCTCGGCGCGGGGGTACGAAGACCCGACGCGGAAGTATCCGTCCCGAGAAGTGCTGGACGGCGTTCACGTCCGTCGCTTGCCGCTGTCGAGCTTCGGAAAGTCGAGCATCCCCGTGCGCCTGGCGGCGCAGTGGATCTTCCTCCTGCAGGCGCTGGGGCGAGGGCTCTTCACGCGCGGGCTGGCGGGCGTGATGGTCTCCACGAGCCCGCCCTTCTGCGGCTTCGCCGGCGCGATCATCAGCAAAGTCCGCGGCGTGCCGGTCAAGTACTGGCTGATGGACCTGAACCCGGACCAGATGATCGCGCTGGGCAAGACGCGCGAAGGCTCGCTGATGGCCCGCGTCTTCGAGTGGTTCAACCGGATGATCCTCCGGCAGGCGAGCGACATCGTGGTGATGGACCGCTTCATGCTCGAGCGCGTCGAGCGCAAGGGCGTGCCCGTGTCGCACAAGACGGAGGCGATGCCCCCCTGGCCGCACGAGGAGGGCGTGCACGACATCGCGCACCAGGACAACCCCTTCCGCAAGGCCCACGGCCTGGAGGGGAAGTTCGTGGTGATGTACTCGGGGAATCACAGCCCCGCGAACCCGCTGACGACGCTGCTCGACGCCGCGGAACGGATGAAGGACGAGCCGAACCTGGTCTTCGTGTTCATCGGCGGCGGCGGCGGAAAGAAGGAAGTCGAGGCGCGTGCCGCGAGACTGAAGAACATCGTGAGCCTCCCCTACCAGCCGTTGAGCGAGATCCGCTACTCGCTCTCCGCGGCGGACCTCCACGTCGTGAGCATCGGCGACGGCGTGGTCGGGATCGTCCACCCCTGCAAGGTGTACGGCGCGATGAGCGTGTCGCGCCCGATCCTGCTGCTGGGGCCGGAGCCCAGCCATGTTTCCGACCTTCTGCGCGGACACTCGCTGGGCTGGCACGTGAACCACGGCGACGTGGAAGGCGCGGTCCGCGCGATCCGCGAGGCGATGACGATGCCGGCCTCGCAGCGAGCCGAGATGGGCCGCCGCGGGGCGGAGTTGATTTCCGGCCCGCTGAGCAAGGCGACGCTGCGGGGCAGGTTCTGCGACGTGATGGAGCGGGGGCTCAAGGAAAGCCCAAAGCCCGAAGCTCAAAGCTCAAGTTAGAACCCGCAACGCCCGGCCTCAAAGCGGGGCAAGACCCTCCGGCTCGAAGTCGCGGGTGTATGTTGGACGTTGCAGGCTGAGCGTTCTGAGTTTCAGCTTTCCTCACGCCGGCTTGGGGTTCACCGTCGCGGCGATGTGGGGCGGGAGCACGCCCTGCTCGTACTGCCGGCGCTTCTCCTTGTAGAGCAGCTCGATCATGTACTCGTAGTTGCTCATGAGCAGCGCCATGTGCCAGCCCGCGCGTCCGTCGAGGAAGCCCAGCCGGAAGATGTACATGTAGATGAAGCGGATGAGCGGCTTGAAGGGCATCCGCGGCCAGAGCACGCGCCGCAGCCATTGCCGCAGGCGCATGGAGGCGTCGAACTTCTCGCTCTCCTCGCCCCGCTGGCGGCGGATGAGGTCGCGCAGCCACTCGTCCGACTCCATGTCCGCGTAGCGGATGTGCTTGGCGATGAACTCCGTCATCGTCTCGCGCCGGATGTGGAGCATCAGGTGCTTGAGGTAGCGCGTCGGGCCGTCGGCGATCATGTGCTCGTGGACGTTGCGGTCCTCGTAGCGGCAGCGCCCGCGCTGGAAGAGCCGCAGGTTCCACGAGGGGAACAGGCCGCTGTGCCAGATGGCGCGGCCCATGAAGATGAAGACGCGGTTGACGTAGTACCCCACCGCCGGGTTCGGCCCGGTGATGGTCTCGATCACTTCCTTGCGCAGCGCGGGCGTGATGCGCTCGTCCGCGTCGAGGATGAAGACCCAGCGCCCCCGGAAGGGCAGGTTGTCCAGGCCCCAGTTCTTCTGCGCCGAGTAGTTGACGAAGGCGTGCTCGACGACGGTCGCGCCCGCGGCACGGGCGATCTCCTGCGTGCCGTCGGTGGAGAAGGAGTCGAGCACGAAGACGGGGCCGAGCTTGCGCGCGTTCTCGATCGCCTCGGCGATGTGCCCGGCCTCGTTGAGGGTGGGAATGAGCACCTCGACGAGGGGGCGGCCCTCGGCGTCCACGGGGTAGGGCGGGTTGGCGGTGGCGGCGTCGGTCACTCGTGCTCCCGGGCGAGCAGCTCCCTGGCCACCTCGTTGGTGCGCTCCGTCCAGGAGCGTTCCTGCTCGCAGATTTTGACTTCGATCCAGTGCTCGTACATGGAGATCATGGTGGTGTAGCGCAGGCCCACGTGCCCGTCGAGCAGGCCGAGCCGGAAGAAGGTGTCGAAGAAGTAGCGCATCACCCCGCGCCAGGGGAGGAAGAAGCTCAGGTTCTTGATCGTGCGCCGGCGGACGATGGGGTCCTTGTCGAAGAGCTGGCGCAGCGGCGGCAGGCCCCTGGCACGCACCGCGACGGCCTCCATCGCCTCGCGGTCGCTGTAGTAGTTGTGCTTCTCGAACCAGCGCCGCAGGCCGCTCTCGAAGGAGTAGTGCTCGAAGTGGCCCTTGAGCTCTCCGACGGGGCCGTCGATGATCGGGTGGACGTTGGTCTGGCGGACCTCGTAGCGCACACGCTCGGGGCGGAAGAGGCGCACCAGCCAGACCGGATACCCGCTGGAGTGCCTGATCCACTTCCCGAAGAACATGTTCTTGTAGCGGACGCGGAAGGCGACGTTGGTCTCGTTGGGGTTGGAGCAGACGGAGATCAGCTCCTCGCGCAGCTCGGGGGTGATGCGCTCGTCCGCGTCGCAGACGTAGAGCCACGGGTGCTTGTAGGGAATCTCGTGAAGCCCGTAGTTGCGCTGGAGATACTCGGTGTCGAAGGCGCGCTCGACGACGCGGACGTTGGGGCGCGACGCGGCGATCTCTCGAGTGCGGTCGGTCGAGAGGCTGTCCAGGACGACGATATCGTCGCTGAACGAGAGATTGTCGAGGCACGCGCCGATGTTGCGCTCCTCGTTGCGGGTGAGCACCAGGATGCTGGGGGGCGTGCGCATTCAGGCGACCCCCTCCGGCGCGGGGCGCGGGCGGATCACCCGCGCGGGGTTGCCGGCGACGATCATGCCCGCGGGAACGTCGCGCGTCACGACGGAGCAGGCGCCGACGAGCGCGTTGTCGCCGATCTTCACGCCCGGCCCGACGAAGGCCTTGGCGCAGATCCACACGCCGCTGCCGATGTCGATGGGCGAGCGCTGGAGGGGAAGCTCGGGGCGGGTGTAGTCGTGCGTGCCCGCGCAGATGTAGGCGTCCTGCGAGAGCACGGTGTGGTCGCCAATGGTCACGGGGCCGAGGTTGTAGACGGTGACGCGGTCGCCCAGGCAGGAGTGCTCGCCCAGGGTGAGGATCCACGGATGCCAGACCTTGGACGTGGAGCGCACCACCGCGGTGGGCGCGATGCGTGCCCCGAAGAGCTTGAGCAGGAAGACGCGCCAGCGGTTGAGCTGGCGGGGCGTGGGGCGATAGAGCAGCCGCCAGGCCAGCTCCCAGAGGAGCTTCTTGATGTACCAGGAACGGGGGTACGGCGCGGGGGAGACCAGGTCGAGGCGCTGGTAGATCGGCCCGCGCGCGGGCGGGGCGTGGTGATCGGTGGCGGCCTCTGCGGCTGGTGGGCTCAACGGTCCTCCCTGTGTGCTCCCCTTATCGGCCGGGGCGGGCGTGGGGTGCAGTTGCGGGGGCGGTTCGACCCGGCCCATTCCAGTATTATTGGACACGGGGCGCGGTTCGCCTGATTCGCAGGGCGTGCTGGACCGATCAGAGGCGTACAGAGGCCCACGTGCGAATTCTGCATTATCTGGACACGACGGACACGCGGCGGGGGGGGCCGCAGCGGATGGTGCTGGACTCGTGCCGCGTGCTCGCGGCGCGGGGGCATGAGTGCGTTCTGCTGGCATCAGACACGACCGATGCGCCTCAGGAGTGGCTGACATCGGGGCCGGGGCTGCCATTGGTGAAGCGGATTCCGGCGCCGACGCTGCCGGGCGGGTTCTATTCACCCCGAGGCTTGCGCGCGCTGGAGGGGGACCTCGCCGGAGCGGACGTGGCGCACTTTCACTGCGTCTGGTCGCCCGCGGCACATCAGATCGGGCGACTCGCGCGCCGGGCGGGGGTGCCATACATCGTCTCCCTGCACGGGATGTTCGACGACTGGGCGATGTCGCAGGCGGCCTTGAAGAAGCGGGTCTTCCTGTCGCTGGGTGGCCGGGCGCTGCTGGAGCACGCCGCGGCAGTCCACTGCACGGCGGAGGGGGAGCTGGCGCAGTCGCGCAAGTGGTTCAACGGACGGGGGATCGCCGTGCCGCCGCTGCTGGACCTGGAGCCGTACCGGGCTCTGCCCGGCCCGGAGGCGGCGCGGCAGAAGTTCCCGTTCCTGCAAGAGCGGCCCTGGCCGGTGGTCCTGTTCCTGTCCCGTCTGCACCCCGTGAAGCGGCCGGGGCTGCTGATCGAAGCCGCGGCGGAGCTGAAGGCTCAGGGAGTGGATGCGACCTTCGTGCTCGCGGGGCCGGGGGAGGAAGGGTTTGTGGCGGGCTTGAAGGCCTCGGCGGAGCGGCTGGGGGTGTCGGAGCGGGTTCACTTTCCCGGGCTGGTGATGGGGCGAGAGAAGCTGTCGCTGTATCAGGCGGCGGACCTGTTCGTCCTGCCGACGCAGCAGGAGAACTTCGGGGTGGTGCTGATCGAGTCCCTGGCGTGCGGGACGCCGCTCGTGACGACGCGGGGGGTGGACATCTGGCCGGAGCTGAAGGGGAGCGGGGCGGCGGTGATTCTGGAAGATGTGTCCTGGCTGGTGCGGGAGGTGGGGCGGCTGCTGAAGGATTCCCCCGGCCGGGCGGCAATGGCGGAAAAGGCACGGGCCTATGTCTTTAGAGCCTTTGACGAGGCCGTGACGACCAGGCAGATGGAGGGGTTGTACGAGCAGGCGAGGCGGACGGCCCGCCCCCGGGCGTAGGGGGAAGGCCGGGAGCCGAGGAAAGGCGAACCGGGGGTAGGGAGAGGCCGTACCGCACGGACCGGGCCGTGAGGCGTGCGCATTCTGTTCACGCCCCCGTCCCGGGGTGTCGATGAGTACGGCTGGCGGGTGTTCGGACCGCCGGCGTTTTGCATTGGAGCGAGCACGATGGATCACATGCTGGCGTGGGTCTGCCTGCTGATGACCGCAGGGCTGGCCGCGTACATGCTGAAGCAGGCTCGCTCGGGCAAGTGGCCGCTGCTGTCGATCCGCAACGTCTTTCTGGCGGGCGTGATCATCTTTCAGCTCACCAGCGCGGCGATGGGGTACTTCACGGGGATGTTCGGCGAGCTGCCGCTGAGCGACCCGACCGGGTCGGGGTACAAGTACCTGATGATCCTGAGCACCTTCCTGGTGCTCTTCCTGGCGGTGTACGAGTCGGGGTGGTTCACGTTCAACCTGCACAACCGGGTCAACCCCGGCGGAGCGCCGACGGAGCCGGCCCTGGCGATGATGGCGGTGGGGTGCCTGTTCGCCGCGGCGGTGCTTCGGCTGGTGCTGATCTTCGTGCCGGTGTTCGGCGTGCTGGCGCAGATCATGGCGTTCGGCATGGCGTCGATGGCGGCGGGGACGGCGGCGTGGGTATGGGCGCGTCGGCCGGCGAACCCGGTGTACGCGCTGCTGCTGGTGGCGATGTTCCTGGGCGCGTCGGGGCTGGTGCTGTACCAGGCGTTCGGGCGGCGCGAGGTGCTGAGCGTGGTGATCGCGGTGCTGTGGGGGGCGTACTACGGCCGGTTCCGGCTGGTCAGCCTCTACCGCGCTGCAATTCCGCTGACGGTGCTGGCGCTGGTGGGCTTCGTGCTGCTGGCGGCGTTCACGGACTCGCGCAGCGCGGACAAGAACGTTCCGATCACGCAGACGTTCAAGCGCATGGCGGAAGCGGACATCAAGCACGGCGCGTATCTGCTGATCGCGCAGGACGCGCCCAACTGCTCGCTGTGGCTGCTGGAGAACAGGCCGAATCCCTTCGCCTATGACACGCTGCACTCGCTGAAGTACGCGCTGGTGCACCCCGTGCCGCGGATCTTCTGGCAGAACAAGCCCAACTCGCTGGGCGCGGAGATGGTGACGCAGACGATCCTGACGGACCGTGCGGAGGGGTTCACCTTCGGGCCGGGGCTGGTGGGGCACCTGGTGAACGACAACCCGTGGCTGAGCGTGCCCATCTATGCGGCGCTCATCGCGGCGGGGCTGCGCATCCTGGACAACCTCATCCGCCGGTTCCCGACGCACCCGATCGTCATCCTCCCCATCGGGGTGGCGATGGGCGAGATCATCGCGATGCCGCGTGGCGAGCTGGGGGCGTTCGCGTTCCGAGCCATGACGAGCATGGTGACGGCGTATGTAGGGGCGAAGGTGGTGTCGAAGGTGATGCTGCTCTTCGGGTTCAGGCCCGACCCCGGCGCGGTGGAGGCCTCGCAGCTGTACGAGGCATACGAGCCCGCCGAGGGGTACGAAGGCTGAGGAGCGCGTAAAACCCCGAACAATGGGAGCCGGGTGGTGCGTAGATCGGGGTAGACTTCACCCCGGGCTATGAAAATGGCTTTTTGATGAAAGCTGCCCGGCCCTGCTCCCACGAAGCCTGATACCTCCCGGAGAACCGCAAGGTGTGGAAGTGGCTGCTGGCGTTTGTGGTCGTGGTCGCTGCTTTGAGCGCCGGCGGGGCGTACTTCGTGCGCTCGAGCGGGCTGGCCCAGGAGCTGCGCGCGTACTTCAACCCGGAACTGAAGCCCAAGACGGTCCGCGTGGGCCGCGCGGTGCGGGACGACCTGGTGCGCACGATCTCCACCCCGGGCGAGGTGGAGCCGAAGACGAAGGTGGAGATTTCGGCGCAGGTCTCGGCGCGGATCATCGCGCTGCCCTTCCGCGAGAACGACCGCGTGAAGCAGGGGGACGTGCTGGTGCGGCTGGACGCGCGCGACCTGCAGGCGCTGCTGGAGTCGGCCAAGGCCCAGCTGCGCAGCGAAGAGGCGCGCTACGAGGGGGCGCGTGCAGCGCTGGAGAACGCCCTGACGGAGCGCACGCGCCGGCAGAGGCTCGCGGAGACGGGGGACATCTCCCGGGCGGAGCTGGACCAGTTCGAGACGGAGTACCGGCGCGCGGAGAGCGCCCTGCGCGTCGCCCAGCACTCCATCGACATCGCCAAGGCCAACATCCTGCGGGCCGAGAAGGACCTGGATAACACCACGATCACCGCGCCTTTCGACGGGGTCATCACCAAGCTCAACGCCGAGGTTGGGGAGCTGGTGGTCGTGGGCACGCTGAACAACCCCGGCTCGGTCATCATGGAGGTGGCGGACCTCTCCGTGATGCTGCTCAAGGCGCGGGTGGACGAGGCGAACATCGCGCACGTGAAGGAGGGGCAGAAGGCGCGGGTCTACGTCAACGCCTTCCCGGACCGGCCGCTCACCGGCGTGGTGGAGCACGTCGGCCTCAAGAAGGAGATCGACAAGGACGGCACGGCCTACTTCCTCACGGACATCGTCCTTGAGAACCCGGAGAGCATCCTGCTTCGCTCGGGCATGACGGCCAACGCGGACATCGAAGTGGAGACGTTCCGCGACGTGGTGAAGGTGCCCAGCCAGGCGGTGCAGGACCGCGTGCGCGAGGAGCTTCCGGCGGCGGTGCTCGCCGCGGCTGGGTTCGTGGACACGAGCAGGAAGTTCGTGCGCGTGGTGTACACGATCGAGGACGGCAAGGCTCGGTGCGTGCCGGTGCTGACCGGCCCCAGCGATCTGACGGACACGGTGATCCTGCGCGGGCTCAACGAAGGCGACCGGATCATCATCGGGCCTTTCAAGGAGCTGCTGGCCCTGCGCGACGACCAGCTCGTGACGGAGGAGGGCGACACGGAGCCGCGTGCCGCGGCGGCGGGGGAGCCGGCGCATGGCGGCTGACGAGGTCATCCGCATCCGCGGGCTGACGAAGGTCTACCGGGTGGGGAGCGAGCAGGTGCACGCGCTCCGCGGCGTGGACCTCACGGTGCGGCGCAACGAGTTCGTGGCGATCATGGGCTCCTCAGGCTCGGGCAAGTCCACGCTGATGAACATCCTCGGGTGCCTCGACCAGCCGACGAGCGGGAGCTACGAGCTGAACGGGAAGCTGACGCACATGATGTCCGCGGCGGCGCTGGCGCGCGTGCGCAACGAGGAGATCGGGTTCGTCTTCCAGAGCTTCGAGCTGCTGAACCGCGCCACGGCCCTGAAGAACGTGATGCTGCCCCTGATCTACTCCCGCCGGCACTGGCTGGGGGCGAAGCGGCGCGCGAAGGCCGCGCTGGAGAAAGTCGGCCTCGCCCACCGGATGACCCACCGGCCCAATCAGCTCTCGGGCGGCCAGCGGCAGCGCGTGGCGATCGCGCGGGCGCTGGTGAACGAGCCTTCGATCCTGCTGGCCGACGAGCCCACGGGCAACCTCGACTCAACCACGAGCGAGGAGATCATCGCCCTCTTCAAGGAGCTGCACCGCGGCGGGCAGACGATCGTGATCGTGACGCACGAGGAGGACATCGCCGGTCACGCGGAGCGGATCGTGCGGCTGAAGGACGGGCGGATCATCTCCGACCACCCCACGAGCGAAGACCCTATCCACCAGGACTTCCTGGCCCGCGCGCTGGAAGAGGCGCGCCGGTCCGCGCCCGCGACGGTGAACGGGGCGTAAGGCATCTTCTTCGGAGGAACGGGACGGGCCATGCTGATGCTGCCGCGGATCATGCTCCAGACGATCGTGCTGGCCCTGGGCCAGATCTGGGCGAACAAGGTGCGCGCGCTGCTGACGACGCTGGGCATCATCATCGCCGTGGTCGCGGTGGTGGTGACGGTCGCGGCGATGGTGGGCGCACGCCAGACGATCCTCGACGAGTTCAGCAAGGTGGGCGCGAACCGGGTGTGGATCTTCCCGCGCTTCCCCCCCGCGGTGCACGACCGCTTCTCGTGGCGGCAGGTGCGCATCACGGTGCCGGAGGCGGAGGGGCTGAAGCAGGCCGCGCCATCTCTGGAGCGGCTGGTGCCCGTCACACGCTTCAACCCTCAGGTGCAGTACGGCGACATCGTCAAGCAGGGGGTGAACGTCTACGGCATCAAGGTGGAGTGGCACGAGATCGAAGGCCGCGGCGTGACGCAGGGCCGCCCCTTCATGCCCATCGACGACGAGGAACGCCGCCAGGTGTGCCTCATCAACGACAAGGGCGTGGAGGAGCTGGGGCTGGAGGCGGACCCGACGGGGAAGACGATCCTGCTCGCGGGCCGCCGGTTCCTGATCGTGGGCGTGGTGGAGACGAAGGACCCCATCATTCAGATGGGCGGGCACGAGCCGCAGACGGAGCTGTTCATTCCCTTCTCCACGGCGCTGATGATGCGCCCCGAGCCGCGGATCTGGCTCATCGGCCAGACGTACAAGCCCGAGCAGTTCGAAGACGCGAAGGCGGAAGTGACCAGCTATCTGCGGCGTGTGCGCAAGCTTCAGCCGGAAGACCCGGACACCTTCGGGATCGAGGCGATCGAGCAGGCGCGGCGGCAGTTCGACAAGATCGCGGGGTTCATGACGGCTCTGGTGGGCGGCATCGCGGCGATTTCGCTGCTGGTGGGCGGCGTGGGGATCATGAACATCATGCTCGTGAGCGTGAGCGAACGGACGCGCGAGATCGGCCTGCGCAAGGCGGTGGGCGCGCGCCCGGAGATCATCCTGGCGCAGTTCCTGGTCGAGGCCGTGACGCTCTGCGTGGTGGGCAGCGGGCTGGGCCTGCTCTTCAGCCAGGGGATCGTGCTCGCGGCAAGGGCGGCGATGCCGAAGTTCATGGCCCACGCCTCGGTCCCGGTGTGGGCCATGCTCGTCGCGGTGGGCGTCTCGGCGGTGACGGGCGTGATCTTCGGCATGTTCCCGGCGATCAAGGCCGCACGCCTGGACCCGATCGAAGCACTGAGGCACGAGTAGGAAAGCTGGAAGCTGAACGTTGCAGGTGCGCAGGTTGCGCGCCCCGCACCGCCCCAGCGAGAACCTCTCCCTCCCCCCGTCCGGTATTTTGCGGACTCAAGAACGGATTTTCTCTTGGCGCGTGGGGCCGCCGGGGATTAGTCTGGGGTACGGCGGGCGGAGCGTTTGTCGCCGCGTGATGGGGCGGGTGTGTGTCTCTTACTTGGAGAGAAGCAGAAGATGAAGAAGAGCATTGCCGCGGTGTCGTTGTTTCTGCTGGCCGGGACGGCCAACGCGCAGCTTGTGGTGGGGAACGACCAGACGGCGCCGGTGCTTTGGCTGGTGGACCTGACCGGGGCGAACCCGCCGCGGGTGCTGGCGAACGCGGCGGCGTGGGGCGCCGCGGCGGACGACGCCGGAGGAATCCTGTACTGGAACGACGGCACGAACCTCTCGCGGGCGATGTACACGCCGGCGGGTCCGCTGTCGCCGACGACGATCGGCATGACGCTGGCGGGCTCGGGCGGGAGTGCCGCGAGCATGACCGGCCTGGCGTACGACTCGACGGACAACAAGCTCTACGGGTTCAAGAGCACGTCCACGATCGTGGGCGGCGTGACGTACCCGATCGGGATTTACGAGATCAACCCGCTCACGGGCGAGGCGACGCTCGCGGTGGCCACGCCGAGCCAGGACTACGGCGGTCTTGACTACGACCCTGTGACGGACTGCTTCTACGGGCTGAACGACACGGCCAACGGCCCCGGACGCGGGCTCATCCGGATCACCAAGCCGCTCTCCACGGCGACGTTCACGAACCTCACGCCCTACCCCGGCTCGGACACGGATATCGACGGCCTCGCGATCGGCGGGGGCCTGGCGTACTTCGTGAACGATGTTCCGTCGCAGGGGATCCCGGTGTACAACCTCGGCACGGGCGCGTTCGAGGCGACGCTGCCGAGCCCCTTCACGGGAACGAACGGAATCTTCTCGGCGGGCGCATGGGCGCCCGGGCTGGGCGACGTCCCGAGCTTTGAAGTCGGCATCGGTCTTTCCGCCCCGGCCAACTGCACCGTGTCGGCGGGCGGCCAGGGCGACTTCGTCGCGACCGTGACGAACATCGGCCAGCAGCCGGTGACGAACACGACCGTCGAGTTCACCATCCCCGACAGCGCGGTGTTCGTGTCGAGCGTGCCCGCGGCGACGCCCGTGGGCAACACGCTGACGGTGAACCTCGGCTCGCTCGCGCCTTCGTCCCAGGCGAGCCTCACGGTGACGTTGGCGCTGCCCAACGGCGGAACCTACCAGGCCTCGGCGAACGTCACGATCAACGAGCCGGACGGGTCGAGCGCGAACAACACGAGCAGCGCTTCGACGTTCGTGCCGCTTGCGCCCCCCACCACCGCGGCGGTGAAGGGCGTGCTCTCGAGCATTCCCGGCCAGGCCAACAGCCAGGTGCCCGACCGGCCGTGGATGTTCTTCACGAGCACCGGCTTTGACCGGCCCTTCCGCAGCCCCGACGGCACGTGGTTCGTCCTCACGGCGGACACCGACGCCCCCACCACCATGGACCAGGTGCTGCTCGTCGGCCACAACGGCACGATCACGGTGGGCGTGACCGAGGGCGACTTCCTGCCCGACGGCGACACCGTGGGCGTCATCGACACGACCTACGGCATCAACGACGCCGGTCACTTCGTCTTCTCCTTCAACTCCACCACCGGCCTGACGACCAACGACGAGGTGATCGTCAAGTTCGACGGCACGACCTTCGTCACGGTGGTGCGCGAGGGAGACATGAACCCGGCCCTTGGCCTCAACTACGGGACCACCAACGGGTCGGCGCAGATCCAGGCCGACGGGAGCGTCTCCTTCCACACCAACCTCGTGGGGGCGACGACCGCCACCGACACCGCGATCTTCAAGGACAGCGGCGTGACGCTGGTGGCCCAGGAGGGCATTACGATCCCGACGAACCAGATCGACGGCGCGACCTTCACCGTGAAGGCGGTGGACACCGGCGCCACCGACGGCCAGGGCTTCTTCACCAACGCCGACGGCAGCCGCTACATCTGGTCGGGCACGGTGAACGACGTCACCACCCAGGACCGCGTCGTCGTCGTGGACGGCGCGGTGGTGATCCAGGAGAACGCGGTGATCCCCGGCAGCGGGTTCGCCTCGCCGGTGGGCGCCACGATCCACTACGCCTTCATGGAGAGCAACGGCGACTGGTTCAGCTACGGCGTGAACCTCGACGGCACCGACTGGGCCGTGCGCAACGGCACGGTGATCGCCGCGACGCACACGCCCATCTACCCCGGCGCGACCGAGCTGTGGGATGATGCGCCGTACGCGCAGACCTTCTTCCTCGCCATCGGCAACAACCGCGGCGACTACGTCGTGGGCGGCACCACCAACGGTCCGAACATCTCCAATGCGGTGCTCGTGCTCAACGGCACCACCGTGCTGATGCGCGAGAACGACCCCGTTGACCTCGACAACAACGGCGTCTTCGACGACGGCGTCTACGTGCGCACCTTCCGCGACGACTACGCCTTCATGAACGACGAGGAGCTGTACATCGTCGTGCGGCTGCGCAACGAGTCCGACGCCACCGGCTGCTCCAGCACCGACATCGACATCGGCCAGGCGCTGGTGCGGATCGCGCTGCCCTCCACCGGCCCGACCTGCGGCACGGCGGACTTCGACGGCGACGGCGACGTGGGCACCGATGCGGACATCGAGGCCTTCTTCGCCTGCCTCGCGGGCAACTGCTGCGACACCTGCTGGCACCTCGGCGCGGACTTCGACGGCGATGGAGACTCCGGCACCGACGCGGACATCGAAGCCTTCTTCCGCGTCCTCGCCGGCGGCAACTGCTGATCGGCGTCGTTGAGAACGTCAACGCACAGGCCCGGGGGCCATCCCCCGGGCCTTTTTGTTTGTGCACAAAGCACCCTTACGCCGGTCAGCACCAGGGAAAGACCCAGACGCATGTTTGGGTTGCAAGATCCGATAAGGCAAGGAAAGTGTGGGGATAGGGAAACAGGAGGGTGACGAGGGGCGAATCGGTGGCATGTTGAGGGGAGATGGGTTCGCCTCACGGCGGGATTGAAGTATTCTCGGGGTCCGTAGCGGGCCTCGGATTTTTCGGTGGCCCGTTTCGGGCCGAGTATTGGGGTGATCGTTCCTTCGGGGTGACTTCTCATTCCTTTGGTCGGTCGCCGCGGACAGCGCGGCGGGACGCACCCGTTGAGGGGCGTGCCGCGGCGTTGAACGTGCGTGTTCATTGAAGAGCGGGAGACGATGTCGATGAAGACAGCGAGCATCGCGGCGTTTGTGGCCCTTTCAGCGGGCATGGCTTGGGGGGGGCCCCTGCCTGAAACGCACAGGATGACGCTGAGCCCGTACGACGTGTCCTTTGAGGACGGGCGCACGTCGTCGCAGATCGGGCGAGGTCTGGTAAACAGCCGCGGATTCATTGAGACGGGCGACCCGGACGACCTGGGGCCCGCGGCGGCGTGCTTCGCCGAAGGGACGAGCCCGGAAGTCATGGCCGCGGTCATGGCCGCGATTCAGGGCGGATACCAGAGCCGCTATCAGATCGGCGCCCGGTGGTCGGGCACGACGGGCGACCCGCTGCAGCTGCGGTGGAGCTTCGTGCCCGATGGTCTGTTCATTCCCAGCGGAATCAATGAGCCCGGCGCGAACAGCGTGCTGTTCTCGCGGATGGACTCGCTGTTCGCCTCGCAGGGCGGGCGCGCGACGTGGATCGCGCAGTTCGAGGCGAGCTTCCAGCGCTGGAGCGATCTGACGGGCCTGACCTACGTCCGCGTGCGCAACGCCGCGGGCAACGACTGGGACGACGGCGCGGCGTGGGGCACGGCGGGCGGCCCGAACCGCGGCGACGTGCGCATCGCGATGAAGAACATCGACGGCGGCTCGAACGTGCTGGCGTACAACATGTTCCCGCAGAACGGCGACATGGTGCTCGACAGCTCCGAGAACTGGGCCTCCGGCGGGAACAACTACCGCTTCCTGCGCAACACCATCATGCACGAGCACGGGCACGGCCTGGGCTTCAACCACGTCTGCCCCACCAACAACCAAAAGCTCATGGAGCCGCTGCTGGCGACGAACTTCGACGGCCCGCAGCACGACGACATGCGCGCCGGCCAGCGCAACTACGGCGACCCCTTCGAGCCCGACAACTCCTCCGGCGCGGCGAACCAGCTCGGGACGCTCTCGCCAGGGCAGACCATCACGCTGGGCAACATGAGCGCCCCGGTCATCGCCAACGCCTCGCTGCTGAGCATCGACGGGACCGGCGAGATGGACTGGTTCGCGCTGCAGCTCGACGAGCCTCGCCTGCTGGACATCACCGTGACGCCCTTCGGCCAGACGTACCTCAACGGCCCGCAGAACCCGAACGGCTCCTGCTCGGCCGGATCGAACGAGTTCTCCCTTTCCGCTGCGGACCTCGTCCTGCAGGTGTTCAAGAGCAACGGCACGTCGCTGCTGAAGACTCAGGACGTGAACCCCGCCGGGGCCTCGGAAACCATCAGCGGCCTCATGTGCGCCAACGGGACGAGCTTCATCAAGGTCTCCGCGGACGGCACCGTCGCCGGCACGCAGTTCTACAAGCTGCAGATCACGGTGCGCAACACTTCGCTGACGCCCTCGGCGAGCGACGGGACCTTCACGGACCGCGTGCGCGTGACGTGGCCGGAGATCCCCGGCGCGACCTCGTACCAGGTGTACCGGAACGTGAGCAACGCGCAGTTCGGCGGCGAGACGATCGCCACCATCGACGCGCCTGCAACGTCGTTCGACGACATGACGGCGGCGCCCGGACAGGAGTACTACTACTTCGTCCGTGTGCTGCAGCCCGACGACACCGGCTACCGCTTCACGTCCAACAGCGGCGACGCGGGACGCGCGAACGCGGCCCCCGTCGCCAACGCCGGCGCGGACATCGTCGTCGTGGACGGCGACGAGAGCGGCGCGGAGAACGTGGTGCTCGACGGCTCCGCGAGCTTCGATCCCGACGGCTCCATCATCTCGTACCGCTGGACGGAGGGCGCGACGCTGCTGGCGCAGACGAGCAACCCCGTCAGCGTCGTGAACCTGCCCGTCGGCGTGCACACCATCACGCTGACGGTGACGGACAACAACTCCGCCACCGCCACCGATGAGATCATCGTGACGGTCGCCCCGCCCGACAGCGGCTGCGGCTCGGCCGACTTCGACGGCGACGGCGACGTGGGCACCGACGCCGACATCGAAGCCTTCTTCGCCTGCCTCGCCGGAAGCTGCTGCCCCACCTGCGGGTCGGCCGACTTCGACGGCGACGGCGATACCGGCACCGACGCGGACATCGAGGCGTTCTTCCGTGTCCTCGGCGGCGGGAACTGCTGAAAGAAACGCTCAACCGGCAGCTCGCAAACGCTCAACCGCTTCAAGCGGTTGAGCGTTTTCTTGTTTCTGCTCTTTGCTTTCAGCTATGAAAAACCCGCAGGCTCGATAGACTGTCCTCGCGGCCGGGGGGCCCGCAATATGGAGGTCCTCATGGTGCGTTTCGTGATCGGTGCGTGCGTGTTCGGTCTGGCTTCCGGGGCTTTGGCGCAGTTCAGCAGCGACCCCGGCATGCAGCTTGTCGTCGGAACCAACGCGGGCAACCTGCCCAAGGTGCGGCAGCACCCGCTGGGCTATGCCGTCTCGTGGCAGGGGCCGCAGTTCGACGGCGGCAACACTTTGGTGCAGATCCTCACGCCCGCGGGCGATCCCGTGCTGCAGAGCGGCGGGCTCCTGGTCACCGACGCGCAGCTCACCAGCAGCTTCGAGGATTACGGCTTTGATGTGGACCCCTCCGGCAATCTGCTGGTGGCGTTCCGCGACAGCAGCGCGGGCGCGGTGACGATCCGCCTCCAGAAGGTGGGCCCCGACGGCTCCATGCCCTGGGGCATCAACGGCGTCGAGGTGCCCGGCGGTCCCGCCGGGGCGGCGGACGCGCCGCACGCGCCCGGCGTGCTCTGCCTGCCTGACGGCACCTACGTGGTGCGCTTCACCCGCGGCGTAACGACCTCCACGGCCACCAGCCGCGCGTGCTATCAGAAAGTCTCCGCCGACGGCCAGCTCCTGTGGAACGGCGGTCAGGCGGTGGTGCTCGCGCCCGCGACCAACGGCTACACCGCCGCGGACATGGCCCCCGGCGACGATGGAAGCGTGCTGGCGTTCCACTACACGATCGGCAGCTTCACCGTCTCTCGCCTGGTGATGGTGCAGAAGCTCGACGGCGCGACCGGCGAGCCGGTGTGGAACGGCGGCGCGTCGGTTCAGGTGCAGCTCACGAGCACGCTGCAGATCGGCAACTTCCCGCAGGTCATCAGCGACGGCGCGGGCGGCGCGCTGGTGAGCTGGTATGAGACCTCCAACCCGCTCCAGTGCTTCGTGCAGCGCGTGAGCGGCGACGGCGCGATGCTCTTCGCCCCGGGCGGCGTGACGCCGACCAACGGCCCGATCCCGGGCCGCCAGCGCACCAGCCCGAACGTCTGGTTCGACGGCACAACCGAGACGACCTACATGGTGTGGAGTGAGACGAACTCGGGCCAGGGCGCTTCGGGCATCAGCGCTCAGGCCTTCGACAGCACGGGCAACCGGCTGTGGGGCGACGAGGGCGTCCAGATCGTCCCCATCGGCCCCACCGGCCACACCTGCACCTTCGCGCGTGCCGCGGCTTCGACGGACGGCTTCGTGGCGATGTGGTTCGAGAGCAACGACAGCGGCCTCACGCACGTCGTCCGCGCCGCCAAGCTCACGTCCGAGGGCCAGCTCGGCTGGGGCATCGTGACCGTCAACGACGCGCCGGGGGCCAAGTCCCGCCTCGACGTGACGGGCTCGGCCCTCGAAACCGTGAGCGTGTACGGCAACAGCTCCGGGTCGCTGACCATCCACGCCTCGCGCCTGAGCGCGGACGGCACGCTCGGCGCGTCGCCCGCCTGCGGCACCGCCGACTTTGACGGAGACGGCGACGTGGGCACCGACGCCGACATCGAGGCCTTCTTCGCCTGCCTCGCCGGCGACTGCTGCGCCACCTGCCATTCCGGCGGCGCCGACTTCGACGGCGACGGCGACGTGGGCACCGACGCCGACATCGAGGCTTTCTTCCGGGTTCTCGCGGGAGGCACGTGCTGAGAGAAACCAAAGGCTGACATGGGAACGCTCGAGACCAGAACGCTCAACCTGCAACGCTCAACGCTCAGACCTTCTGGTTGAGCGTTGCAGGCTGCCGGTTGAGCGTTTCTCACTTCAGGTTTCAGCTTTGAGCTTTCAGTTTTTTCCAAGGGGTGATCGGAATGCGCAGGGTGGGCGTAGCGGTGCTGGGGTTGCTTGCGGGGACCGCCGCGGGGCAGGTTGACGCGGTGCACGACTTCTGTGAAGAGGCGGTATGCGGCAAGGCGGAGATGCTGCGGCGGCGTGCCGCGGCCGGGCTGCCCGTCAGCGACTTTGTGCCAGGCCCATCGGGGTACTCATCGCGCGAGGCGCTGGGCGACACCGACGTGCTGCATTACGAGCTGGACATCGAGGTGTTCCCGGAGACCGAAGTCATCACCGGGACCAACACGATCCACGTCCGCTCGCTGCGGGACAACCTCACCGAGTTCACGTTCCTGCTGCGCGACCAGTACACGGTGACGCAGATCCTGCTGAACGGCACGACGCCCGCCACCGCGACCACCCCGCCCGCGAACAGCTATGCCCGGCGCATCACCCTCGACCGCCCCTATAGCGCGGGCGAGGAGTTCACCGTGCGCATCGCCTACACCGGCACGGCGGTGGCGCGCGGGTTCGGCTCGATCGTGTTCGGACGTCAGGCGAATGACCCGGCCAACCCGCGCACGGTCGAAACGCTGAGCGAGGCGTATTACGCCGCGACGTGGTGGCCCTGCAAGGACGGCGACGTCTTCCTCCCCGGCGACAACTCCGACAAGGCGACGCTCGACATTTCCGTCACCGCTCCGAGCATCTACAAGACCACGGCGAACGGCGTGCTGCACTCCGTCACGCCCATGCCCGGCGGCAAGACCAAGTACCGATACGTGACGAGCTACCCCATCGCGACGTATCTCGTCGCCTTCGCCACCACCGTGTACAACTCCTGGACGCTCGATTACATCTATCCCCTGCCGGGCGGCGGCACGGGCACGATGCCGGTGGAGTTCAACATCTGGCCCATCTCCGACACGCCATCCAACCGCAACGCCTGGGGCCAGGTCGTGCAGATGCTGCACACCTTCCGCCCCTACTTCGGCGAGTACCCCTTCATCAACGAGAAGTACGGCATCTATCAGTTCGGCTTCAGCGGCGGGATGGAGCACCAGACCAACACGGGCCAGGGCACCTTCAACCTCTCCGTCACCGCGCACGAGCTGGGGCACCAGTGGTGGGGCGACAACGTCACCTGCCGAACGTGGAGCGACATCTGGCTCAACGAAGGCTTCGCCACGTACAGCGAAGCGCTGTGGGAGGAGAAGCGCCCCGGCTCGACGGGCCTGCCCGCCTATCTCGCCGCGATGCAGGCGCGCAAGCCCACGCAGGTCGGCAGCAGCGTCTACGTCTACGACACCACCGACATGAACCGCATCTTCAGCACCAACTACACCTACCGCAAGGGCGGGTGGGTGCTGCACATGCTGCGCAAGGTGGTGGGCGAGGAGACCTTCTACGACATTCTCGCGGCGTACCGCGCCCAGTACGAAGGCTCCGCCGCGACGACCGACGACTTCGCCGCGATCGCCTCCGCCGTGAGCGGGCAGGACCTCGACTGGTTCTTCCGGCAATGGGTCTACGGCAGCGGGGCCCCGGCGTACGCGATGGGCGTCCAGGCCGTGAACGGCGCGAACCCCTACCTCCTCGTGCGCCTGCGGCAGACGCAGAACAGCAACTGGCCCGGGGCCGGCGCCCCCTCGGGCTACTTCCGCATGCCCATCGACCTGCGCATCGACACCGCCTCCGGCCCTGTGACCGTCACGCTCAACAACAACGCGCGGACGCAGCACTTTGCCATCCCCGTCCCGGATCAGATCACCGGCGCAACGCTCGACGAGCAGGGCTGGGTCCTTTCCACGGCGATCGTGGATGAGTCCTACGTCGCCGGACCGCCCGTGATTGTGCGCGCATCGCCGGAGCCCGGCGCGACCTTGCAGCACGACGAAGCGCCGCAGGTCATCGCCGCGTACCTGTCGCGCCAGGCCTCGATCCCCTCGGGCAGCATGACCGTGACCGGCCCGAACGGCCTTGGCGTGGCAGGGACCGCAACGGTCGGCACGGGGAGCGTGATCCAGTTCGTCCCCGCCGCGACGCTCGCGCCGGGCGTGTACACCGTGACGGTGCGCGACACGGTGAACAGCGGCGGCCTGCTGCTGGACGGCGAAACGCCGGGCACGGCGCTGGTTCAATCGACGGTGCTGCCCTCGGGCAACGGCATCGCCGGCGGCACCGCAACGTGGACGTTCACCGTGCTCTCGCCCGCGTGCGCCACCTCCGACTTTGACGGCGACGGCGACGCGGGCACCGATGCCGACATCGAAGCCTTCTTCGCGTGCCTGGCAGGCAGCTGCTGCCCCACCTGCTGGCACCTGGGCGCGGACTTCGACGCCGACGGCGACAGCGGCACAGACGCCGACATCGAGGCGTTCTTCCGCGTGCTGGCGGGAGGGAACTGCTAAAGAACGCTCAAGGCTTGAAACTCAAAGAAGAACGCTCAACCTGCAACGCCGAACGCTCAAGGCATCTTCTCTTCCCAGGCTTGAGCTTTGAGGTTTGCGCTTTGAGTTTTCATGCAGGCCGAGCGCTGCAGGCTGCCGGTCGAGCGTTTCAAACTTGAGCTTTGAGCTTCTTACTTCCCTCTCCGGCTCATGAAGTCCAGCACGTCGATCTTGCTGACGATGCCGACGATCCTGCCGTTCTCGACGACGACGCCGACCTGGTCGGTCTCGAAGATGCGGAAGAGCTCCTCGATCCGTGCCTTGGGGTAGATGAGGCCGCCGATGGGGTGGGCGATTTGCTTCACCGGGCTGTCCAAGGTGACGTTGCCATCCTGCAGGCCGCGGAGCACGTCCACCTCGTGGACCATGCCGGTGGGGTGGCCCGCGCCGTCCACGATCGGCACCTGCGAAATGCCGTGCTCCTTGAAGAGCTTGATGATCTCGCCGACCTTGCGCTCCGGCCCGGCGGTGATGATGGGCCGGTGCGCCATGGTCGCGAGGATCTCCTCGACCAGCCCCAGGTCGCGGTCGCTGCCCAGGAAGCCGTGGTCCTTCATCCACGCGTCGCTGAGGAACTTGGTGGTGTAGCGCGTGGCGCTGTCGGGCAGCACCGTGATGACGCGCTTGCCCGGCCCAAGCTGCTGCGCGATCTTGATCGCGATGTGGACGTTGCAGCCGCTGGACCCGCCGCAGAAGAGCCCTTCCTCGCGCACCAGCCGGCGCGCCATCGTGAAGGCCTCCTTGTCGTTCGTCTGGTGGAACTCGTCCACCACGGAGTAGTCCATCGCCTCGCAGAGGATGTCCTCGCCGATGCCCTCGACCTTGTAGACGTGCGGCGTGGGCAGCGTCTTCGTGTAGAAGTAGTGATAGTGAACGCTGCCGATGGGATCGACGCCGATCACGCGGATGTGCGGCGCCTTCTTCTTGATAAAGCGGCCGATGCCCGACACCGTGCCGCCCGTGCCCGCGCCGGCGACGATCGCGTCGAACTTCCCGCCCGTCTCCTCCCAGATTTCCGCGGCGGTGCTCTTCTCGTGCGCATCAATGTTCAGCGGGTTGTGGTACTGGTTGACGTAGAACGCCCCGGGCGTCTCGCGGGCGATGCGCTTGGCCGTCTCCACGTAGTGCTGCGGGCTGTCGCCGGGCACGTCCGTCGGCGTGATGACCACCTCGGCCCCGAAGGCCTTGAGCATGTTCACCTTTTCCTGGCTCATCTTGTCGGGCATGGTGAAGATGCAGCGGTAGCCGCGGACCGCCGCCCACATCGCCACGCCCTGGCCGGTGTTGCCGCTCGTGTTCTCCACGATCGTCGCGCCGGGCTTGATAAGGCCCATCTTCTCGCTCTCGTTGAGGATGTGCACCGCCATCCGGTCCTTGATGGACCCCGTCGGGTTCATGTACTCGCACTTCACCCACACCTCCGCGGCACCGGGCGGAACCACCTTGTTCAGCCGGACCAGAGGCGTGTGACCGACGGCTTCGAGGATGTTGTTGTACATGGGCACGGGAGGAATCTCCGCTGGATGGAAACCCCATCGTATCGGGGCGAAAGGGCCTCATCCGCAGTCGTGGCACCCTGTTTCCGAGGCCCGCCGGAGCCCGGTTGAGACCGCTGCGGAATATTGGTGATGTCGGCATCTCGTCCGTTCGATTGTTGCAACATCACCACACGGCTTCGCCGCGAGTAAGTGTTCTTCATTTGAGCATTGAGGCTTGAGCTTCTGTTGAGCGTTTCCTCACGCCCTCCGCACTTCCACCTTCCCGCCGGGAACGTCCTTGATCGCGTAGCCCATCGCGGCAAGCTCGTCGCGGATCTGGTCGGAGCGCTTGAAGTCCTTCGCCGCACGGGCGGCGCGGCGTTCCTCGAGCTTGGCGACCACGGCAGGGTCGGGCTCCACGCCGACGAACACGCCGATGTCCGACGTCACCGCCTGCGCCGCCTGAAGCTCCAGCACGCCCAGCACCGCGTCGATCTCACGCAATGCCGCGGCCGCGCTCCGCGTCGGCGTCGTGGAGATGAAGGTATTGACGGCGGCGATCGCCGCGGCGACGTTCAGGTCGTCGTTCATCGCCTCGGCAAAGGCCTGCCGAAGACGAGCGATCTCCGGCGCGGACTCATCGCCGGGGCCGCCCTTCTCTCCCTCCGCCAGGAAGCGCCTCCACCGCTCAACGGTGCGCTGCGAGTCCTGCAATCCCTGGAAGGTGAAGTTGGCGTTGCTGCGGTAGTGGGTCTTGATGAGCTCGAGGCGCAACGCCGCGGGCTCGACGCCCTTCGCGAAAAGATCCCGCTGGGTGAAGAAGTTGCCCTTGCTCTTGCTCATCTTCGTCCCTTCGACGAGCAGGAAGCGGGGGTGGAACCACAGCCGCGCGAACTGGCCGGTGTCGCAGTGGTCGGTGTAGGCGCAGCAGGTCTGCGCGATCTCGCACTCGTGATGGGGGAAGATGTTGTCTTCGCCGCCGGAGTGCAGGTCGATGACCGCGCCGGGGTACTCGTCGGACGAGGACAGGTACGCGCCTTCCGCGACCTGCCCGACCAGCCGCCCGATGCTCATCGCGGTGCACTCGATGTGCCAGCCGGGATACCCCGTGCCCCAGGGCGAGTCCCACTTCATGATGTGCGCCGCGTCCTCCTTCCAGAGCAGGAAGTCGGCGGGGTGGCGCTTCTGGGCCTGGTTCGCGTCGGAGACGCGCCCGCCCGCGCCGGCGCGGAGCTGCTCCAGCGTGTTGCCCGAGAGCCGGCCGTACTGCGGAAACTTCTGCACGTCGAAGTAGACGACGCGCGCGCCGGGCTCGCCGACCACGTACGCGCAGCCGCGGTCAAAGAGCCGCGAGATCGTGCGGATCATGCCCTGCACGTTCTCGGTGGCGCGGGGCATGAGGGTGGGGTCCTTCTCCGCCTCGATGGCGACCTTCAGGCCGAGCTTGCGGGCGTCCTCCTTGAAGCGGGCCTCGTAGAAGCGCGCGATCTGGTAAGGATCGCGCGGGTCGATATCCGTCCCCGGCGGGAGCCTGCCGCTCTTCTTCGCCTCCTCGATGCGGCGGCCCGCGACGGCCATGCGGTCCTCGCCCTGCTCGCCGCCCTCCGCGTCGTCGGTCATGTGACCCACGTCGGTGATGTTCATCACATGGGTGACCCGGCGCGGCCCCTTGTGCGTCGTCCCGCCCGCGCCCGCAAGCTCGCACAGCGGGCTCTCGATCCACCTCCTCAGCACGTCCGCGGCGAGAAAGGACCGGAAGTTCCCGATGTGCGCATCGTCATAGACGGTGGGCCCGCAGGTATAGAACGTGACGTGCCCGGGGTCCGCCGGAACAAAGGGCTCGAGCTTGCGGGTGAGCGTGTTATAAAGACGCAGAGGCATGGGGGGAATGCTACGCCCCCCGCACCGGCTCTCAGCAGAACCCGCCCGCCGGCACGCGGAAGAGCGCCTCGATGTCCGCGTCCGTGCCGTTGTCCCCGTCGCTGTCGAAGTCCACGGCCCGGAGGGCCTACCGTCCCGGCATGCGGATTCTGCTGACGAATGACGACGGCATCCGGGCGCCCGGCATCATCGCGATGTACGACGCGCTGGTGGACGAGGAAGGGCGCTTCGGCGGTCCTGTGCTGGACCGCTCGCCCAACGCGGTGACGCGCTCGCCCCGGAGCGTCGTGTTCCCTGTCGCGCCGCTGACGGTGCAGTCGGCGACGGGGCACGGAGTGACCTTTCACCAGCCCCTGCTGCGCAGCGACCTGCAGCTCAGCGAACGCATGCACGGCGTGGCCGTGGACGGCCGCCCCGCGGACTGCGTGAAAGTGGCCGTCGCCAACATCTGGCCCGAGCGCTTCGGCGAAGGCGAGCGCCCCGACCTGCTCATCAGCGGGATGAACGCCGGCGCCAACTGCGGCATCAACGTGATTTACTCGGGCACCGTCGCCGCGGCGCTCGAAGCCGCCTTCCTGGGCGTGCCCTCGATCGCCGTGAGCCTTCGTCTGGGCGGCGGTCGCCCGCGCTGGGACATCGCCGCTGGATGGGCGCGCCGCACGATCGACCTGCTGCTGCGCGACGGCCCCCCAGGCCCGCACGAGTGCCTCAGCATCAACCTGCCCCTCTGCGAAGACGAGTGGCCCGGCGGCCGCAAGCGCTCGAAGTACGACGCCGCCTCCTACTCCCGCGGCAACGACCCCGGCCCGCCCATGCCGCCCATCAAGGTCTGCCCCATGAACGTCCACGGGCTGGTGGACAAGTACGAGCGCCGCGTCTCCCCCGCAGGCGACGTCTACTACTGGGCCGCCGGCCACGGGCTCGACTTCCGCGGCACGGACGCGGGCAGCGACGTCGAAGAGCTCCTCAACGGAGCCATCACCGTCACGCCCCTGACCTTCGACCTCACCCGGCGCGACCGCATGGCGCACTGGGCGAAGGTGGTAGGCTAAAACGCCACGATCGCTCAATCACCGACTCAGCAACCCCGCGCCCAGCGCCGCGAGCACCACGCCGGCGATGACGACATACAGCCAGTCGCGCTGACGGGCGAACATCACCAGCGAGAAGACCACGCGCAGAACCGGCGTCAGGATCAGCATCAGCACCGCGAGCTGAAGCACCGCGGCGCTGTCCAGCTTCGCCGCGTGACGGGCGATTTCCGCCGGCTCACGAAGGTGGTCGGGCTGAACGGTGAAGGCGGAAAGGTCCGCACGCGCGCCGCGGTGAGCGGGCAGGTACAGGATGATGCCCAGCGCCCCGACCGCGCCCGCGAGCCAAATGCACGCGGTCAGCAGCCGCGAGAGGGCCGTTTCCAGATCGCGCTTGTTGGGCGGGGGCGTGGTCACAGGTTTCCGGTCACTCCTTTGTAGATCATCTGCGTCGCGGCGAGGATCACCATGCCCGCGAAGACGAAGCGCAGCCACTTCGTCTTCAGCCTGTGCAGGAGCCTCGCCCCGATCATCGAGCCCGCGAGCGTCCCCAGCGCCACGGGGCCGGCGAGCCCCGGCTCGATCTGGCCTCGGGAGAGATACACGCCCGCAGACGCCGCGGCGGTCACGCCGATCATGAAGTTGCTCGTGGTCGTCGAGACCTTGAACGGCACGCGCATCAGGCGGTCCATCGCGAACACCTTCAGCACCCCGCTGCCCAGCCCGAGCATCGCGGAGAGCACCCCCGCCCCGAACATCACCGCGAAGCCCCACGGCACATGATGCACGGAGTACGCCTGCGGCCCGTCTTTCGACGGGAACGTGCCCGACAGACGAAGCCGGTTGCCCAGCGAATCAGGATTGGTGTCGATGGGCTTCGGCTTGGGCGGACGCAGCGAGTTCGTCGCCGTCCAAAGGAGAACGATGCCGAACATGATGGAGAGCGTCGGCGGCGCGGTTCTCGCGGCAAGGAACGCCCCCAGCAACGCCCCCACCGTCGTCGCCACCTCCAGCACCATCGCCAGGCGGACGTTGGTGAAACCCTCCTTGACGAACGCCGCGGCGGACCCGGAGCTGGTGGCGATCACCGCCACGAGCGAAGCGCCGATGGCGTAGCGCAGGTCCACGCCGAACGCCACGACCAGCAGCGGCACGATGATCGCCCCGCCGCCCAGGCCCGTGAGCGCACCCAGCAGCCCCGCAATGGCGGAAGCAAGGAAAATCAGCAGTGTGAAGGCGGCGGTGTCCACAATGTCGGATGTCGGAAGGAACGTCAGCAGACGACGCGGATTACCCTGAGCGCGAAGGCTTTGGTGCGATCCTTCATCTGCTCGTCGTCCATCACCGTAGCCTATCAGCCCCGCCGCGGCGATGTGCCCGACATCGGATCATCCTGCCTCAAACCCCACCACGCTCCGATGGTTCTGCAGGAACATGAACCGCGGCGTGAGGCTGGTGGCAAAGTCGCGCAGGGCGCACAGCACGGGGTTTGTCCACTGCCCCACCGCGCCCAGCCGCCACGACACCTTTGTGACCATCGCCGTGCGCGCGTATCGCTCGCGCTCGTACGCGCGCAGCGCCGCCGCCGCTTCCATGCGCCCCGCCGCGGCTTCACCCAGCCACTTCGCCAGCACCACGGCGTCCTCGAACACCATGCACGCCCCCTGGCCGAGGTTGGGCGTGGGCGCGTGCGCCGCGTCGCCGATGGTCGTCACGCGACCCTCACCCCACCGCCGCGTGGGCGGCCGGTCGTAGATGTCGGTGCGGAGGATCGTGCGCGGATCGGTCTGCCTGATGATGTCAGGGATCGGGTCCACCCAGCCCTTGAAGCACGCGCGCAGCGTGCGCTGCGGGTCGGCGTCGCGCCCGTTCGGCGGCGCGTTGCGCGTCGCCCACCAGTACATCCGGCGCGAATCCAGCCTCGTGATGCCGAAACGCTGCCCCCTCCCCCACACCTCCGCGGCGTGCCCGCTGGGCCAGCGCGTCGTCGGAAGCTCTAGCACGCCGCGCCAGCAGGTGTAGCCGGAGTACCGCAGCTCCTCGCGCCCCACCATCTGCGTGCGCACGAGCGACCGGTTGCCGTCGGCCCCGACAAGCACCGGCGCGACGTGATGCCGACCGTCGGAGGTATGGAGGATGACACGCCCCTCCGCGCCGGGCACCTGACGCACCTGCACCGCCGCGGCATTGCACGTGAGCACGCCGGGCGGCAGCGCCTCATGCAGAATGCGGAGCAGATCCTGCCGATGGATGACGATGCTGGGATAGCCGAGCTTGCGGTCCGCCTCGCCGATGTCGCAGGTCGAGATGGTCCTGCCACGCCAGGTGAGCAGCGTCGCGGTCGTGATGATGTCCCCGGCGTCGATCACCCGGCGCGACAGGCCGAGCTTGGAGAGCGCCCGGATCGCGTTGCCCCACAGCGAAACGCCCGCAGCGACCTCCGTGGGCTCGCAGTACCGCTCAAACACCCGCGGCTTGAAGCCCGCCTTTTCCAGGGCCAGCGCCGCCGCGAGCCCGGCGAATCCGCCGCCGACGATGAGCACGCGCGGGGTCATCACCCCGACTGTGCCGGGCACGGGTAAGGACGGCGTGAATCGGGGTTAGGCGCGGAACCCCACCACCCGCCGATGCTCCGCCATGATGACGGAGTTCGGCATCGCCGCGCGAGAAGCCCGGTGCGAAGCGCGCACAGCACCAGGTTTTCCCACTGGCCCCGCCCGCCACGAAACATTCGTGATTCGACGCCGTGCGTTCGTATTGCAGCTCCACGAAGAGCGTCCGCCGAGCCCGCGTCCGCCGCGGCCATGTCGCTGCGCAAGAGCAACCGGCCGGATGAGGTGCGCAGCTCGCCAGAGCCGCGATCGCGTTCCCCTCCTGCGAGATCCCCGCCCCCACTCCGGCGGCTTGCGGGGCACGCTCAAAGCCCGCGGCTTCGATGCCGTGGCGGCGCAGGGCCAGAGCCGTCAAAACTCCGCCGATCCCGCCCCCATGACGAGCGCCCGCATGACGCGGGGAGTGTGTGGATCGCCCCTATAGTCGTGGCCCCAGGAGGTCCGCGATGTCCGAAACCGCCCCGTCCGCCACGCCGTTCCATGCGCCCAAGTCGATGGACGCGATCATGGCGCTGTGCAAGCGCCGCGGGTTCATCTACCAGGCGAGCGAGATTTACGGGGGCATCAACGGCTTCTGGGACTACGGCCCCCTCGGCGCGCAGATGAAGAAGAACCTGCGCGACGCCTGGTGGCAGGACATGATCATGAACCCCTGCTGGGGGCGCAAGGGGCCCAACGGCGAGCGCGTCCGCTGCGTGCCGGTGGAGACGAGCATCATCCAGCACCCGAAGGTGTGGGAAGCCAGCGGCCACGTGGGCGGGTTCAACGACCCGATGCAGATGTGCCGGCAGTGCAAGAAGCTGCTGCGCTCCGACCACGTGCCGGCCATGCTCCAGGAAACGGAGTGGTACCCGCAGCTCGTCGCGCTGTTCGAGCGCGGCGACGCTCTTGACTGGGACCAGCTCTCCCTGTTCGTCAAGAAAGTCGGAATGAAGCAGGCGAAGGGAATGGCCCTCGTCCGCGAGTACAAGGCGATCACCGAGGCGCTGTTCCGGCTGACCAAAGACCTCGAATCCCGCGGCGAGCAGCTCTCGCTTCCGCTCTTCCTCCGCCGCCTCGCGACGCCCGCCGCCGCGACGCAGCTCAGCGACATGTGCCCGAACTGCGGCGGCGACCTCACCGAATCCCGCCCCTTCAACCTGATGTTCCAGACGATCCTGGGCGCCACGGGCGACTGGGAGAACGACAAGGCCTATCTCCGCCCCGAAACCGCGCAGGGCATCTTCGTCCAGTTCAAGAACGTCGTGGACACCACGCGCGTGAAGATCCCCTTCGGGATCGGCAACACGGGCAAGAGCTTCCGCAACGAGGTCACCCCGCGGAACTTCACCTTCCGCTCCCGCGAGTTCGAGCAGGCGGAGCTTGAGTTCTTCTGCCACCCCAGCGAGAGCCAGGAGTGGTACAAGTTCTGGCGCGACTTCCGCATGGAGTGGTGGCAGTCCATCGGCCTCAAGGGCGACAACCTCGTCCTCCGCGAGCACGACAAAGACGAGCTCTCCCACTACTCCTGCGGCACGAGCGACGTCGAGTACCGCTTCCCCTTCACCGCGCCGGGCTTCGGCGAGCTGGAAGGCATCGCCCACCGCGGCGACTTCGACCTCACCCAGCACCAGAAGCACAGCGGGCAGAAAATGGAGTACTTCGACACGACCCGAGGCGAGCTGCTGCCCAACGGCGGCCGCAAGGGCGAGCGATACATCCCCCACTGCATCGAGCCCGCCGCGGGGCTCGACCGCGGCGTCCTCGCCCTGCTCTGCGAGGCCTACACGCGCGATGAAAGCCGCCCCAGCCCCGAGATCATGAAGTTCCACCCCCGCATCGCGCCCATCAAGGCCGCGGTGTTCCCGCTGGTGGACAAGGATGGCATGCCCGAAGTCGCGGAAAAGCTCGCCGACGAGCTCTTCGCCAGGTTCGGCAAGTCCGGCTTCATCGAGATGGACGCCAAGCAGTCCATCGGCAAGCGCTACGCACGCATGGACGAGGCCGGCTGCCCCTTCTGCTTCACCATCGACGGCGACACGCTGAAGGACCAGACCGTCACCGTCCGCGACCGCGACACCGGCGCCCAGCAGCGCATCGCCATCTCCCAGGCCGCGGCCTTCCTCGCCGACAAGCTGGGTGTCTGATCCTCTTCCCGGCGTGGAGCCGGAGCTTCCGTCCCTGCGCTTCCAGGATTGGCTGAGCCAGCAGTGGGTCATCGCCCGCGGCCGCAGGATCGACCCGGCACAGACCGCGTGGCTCATGGGGCCTTACTGCGACGTCATCGCCGACGGCTACATCAACCGCCTCGCGCAGCGCGAAGGCCCTTCCGTCGAGCGCTCCGCACCCACCGGCGGCATGGTCGACAGCATGGACCTGTTTCGGCGATCCCTGCTTCTACTTCCTGCTGCGCGACGCCCGCGGCAGGCACTGGTCGCGCTACATCCGCTCCCTGCGTGAACGCATACACGTCTACGTAGACGAAGAACAGACCCTGCGCGCCGACCACACGCTCAGCATGTGGGGCATGAGCGCCCTGCACCTGCATTACCGATCCAGCACCGCGTCCCAACGGAGCGCACGCCAATGCCCGCCGCGGTCGCTTCGTGAATCAGGCGTGCGACGGTTCGAGCCTGCGTTCTCGCCGCGCCTGCTCCTGCAGCATGTCGAAGTACGCGCGAAGCTGAGCCACGCACGCGTCGAAGGGCTCGAGCGATGACGCTGCACGCGCCTGCACGATGCCCCCCTCCATCACCGCGAGCACCAGCCGCGCCAGCCCGCGCCGGTCGCAATCCCGAGGCAGCCTGTCGCCCGCATCCACCAGCCACGCCTCCACCGCCGCGGCCCAGTTGCGGAAGTTGAGATCAATCAGCCCCCGCGCCTCCGGGTGCCGATCGGCGACCTCCAGCGCCAGGTTGCCGATGGGGCATCCCATGGTGCACCGCGCATGTTCCATCCCCTCCCGATACTGGGCGAGCAGCTCAAAAACCCTGCCGATGGGGTCCGCCTCCACTTCCTCCACCGGGTCCATAACGACCGGCCGCAGCAGCCCGACGTAGTACTCCAGCACCCCCGCCAGCAGAGCCTCCTTGCTGGGGAAGTAGTGGTAGAGGCTGCCCGCGTTGACGCCCGCCTCCCGCAGAATCGCCGCAACCCCAGTCGCCTCAAACCCCTGCGCATGAAACAGCCGCCGCGCCGCCTCCAGGATCCGCGCCTTCGTGGGAACAAGATTGTCCGTTGCGGGCTCAGCCATTGATTGAACGTTCAATCAACCAGAGCACGCCGGCGTTGTCAAGGGGGG
>Ga0065721_10004222_pt1 | contig 34845 bp, 39 predicted proteins | sample Mesricmetagenome_FD_59108 | JGI IMG/M metagenome (GOLD analysis project Ga0065721, IMG submission 59108) | Mesophilic microbial community from rice straw/compost enrichment Sample: eDNA_1 v2 (version 2) | ecosystem: Engineered > Solid waste > Grass > Composting > Bioreactor | place: USA: Davis... | reverse complement strand
TGCGGCGGGTCCTCCGGAAGGGGCGGCGGGGGCGGGATAGTGTTTTTGGGCCTTGGCGAGGACGTCGCCGTGGGGGGTGGGCTCCCATTCGAAGTCGTCGGGCGCGACGTAGTCCTTGCGCATCGGGTGGTCCTTGAATGTATCCCACATCAGGATACGGCGGAGGTCGGGGTGGCCGTCGAAGACGACGCCGAAGAGATCGAAGATCTCGCGTTCCTGGAATTCGCAGGAACGCCAGACGGGTGTGAGCGACGGGAGTGTGACCTGGTTGGTGCGATTGGCGGTGCGCAGGCGAAGGATGAGGGGGCCGTGTTTCAGCTCCATCGAGTAGAGGTGATAGACGGCTTCGAGGGTGCCAGGCTCGAGGCGTTTGGTTTTCGTTTCGACGATTTTGTCGGGACCGCCGGCGGGATCGGGAACGGAAGTTTTGGTGGTTTCGACGATCTCTTTGTCGGGCCAGTCGACGCCGGTGACGTTGGAGCAGTAATCGAAACGGAGACCGGGGGAGTCGCGGAGGAAGAGCGCGATGTCGCGGGCGTGAGCGTGATCGAGGAGGAGCGAGTGTTCGGCGGCGGGGCCGGGGTTGGTGATGAGCGTGACCTGCGCCGCGGGGAAACGGGCGAGGAGGCGCGTGCGGATTTGCTCCAAGGTCTCCATGGCTCGTCAGCGCGGAGAAGATCCAAGCTCCAAGATCCAAGCTCCAGAGAAGCTCCAAACATCAAAGGCGGCGGGTTTGGAGACTGGAGGTTGGAGGTTCATTGGAGCTTGGTGCTGGGTTCTTGGAGCTTCCCCGCTGCGGGGCGGGGTTACGCTTTGCCGGGGCGTGGCAGCGGCGGGGCCGGTTGCCAGACGTCGGGGTTTTTCGGTGGGTCGAGGTCGTGATCGCCGAATTCAGGAATGGGATACTCGCTGGGGATGTCATCGCGCGCGTGGCGGGCGGCGTCGGGGCCGGCGAGACGTTCGGCGCGGATTTTCTTTTGCAGCTCCATCAGACCGTTGAGGAGTGCTTCGGGGCGCGGCGGGCAGCCGGGGATGTAGATGTCGACCGGGATGAAACGGTCGATGCCCTTGAGGACGTTGTAGCCCTGTTTGAAGGGGCCGCCGGAAATCGCGCAGGCGCCCATGGCGATGCAGTATTTCGGCTCGGGCATCTGGTTCCAGAGGCGGACGACCTGCGGCGCCATCTTTTTGGTGACGGTGCCGGAGACGATCATGAGATCGGCTTGGCGAGGCGAAGGGCGGAAGATTTCGGCGCCGAAGCGGGCGATGTCGAAGCGGGCGGTGGCGGTGGCGATCATCTCGATCGCGCAACAGGCGAGGCCGAATTGGAGGGGCCAGATGGAATTGCTGCGACCCCAGTTGTGAAGTTCTTCGAGACTCGTGAGCAGGATGCCATGGCGGCGAAGTTCGTCGCGCTCGGCGTCGGTGATCGGGGTGGCCGCTGGCGCTTCGTTGCTCATTTCCATTCGAGGTAGCCTCGGTGCCAGGCCCAGACGAGGCCCTCGGCGAGGAGAAGGATGAAGACGAGCATCGCGAACAATGCGCCGGCGGGGAGGCCGGTGAAGACGACGGCGAACGGGAGGAGAAAGAGGACCTCGACGTCGAAGATCAGGAAGAAGATCGCGTAGAGATAGTAGTGGGCTTTGAACTGGATCCACGAATCGCCGCTCGGCGGGAGGCCGCATTCGTAGGTGGCGTTCTTGAGCGGGCCGGGTTTGGCGGGCTGGAGAAACTTCACCCAGGCGCGCGCGACGCCGAGCATCGCCAAGGGAAACGCGACTGCGACTCCGAGAAAGAGGGCAAGAAACGCATAGGGGTGATCGGCCATAAATGCGCAGTGGGGTTTACGAACATGAAAACGACGGCGCCGATCTCAACGCCGAAGCACCCTTCTTTTTTGGCGAACCCTGCGCGTCTGTTGCAAGGCCGCGCATGGTTTAACGCTGCACGGACGACGTGACGTGATCGCCGCGGGTGGCACAGTTGATCCACTCGCTGGTGCCTTCCACGTAGTGCTCTTTTTTCCAGATCGGCACGCGGGCTTTCGCTTCGTCGATGATGTAGCGGCAGGCGTCGAACGCAGCGCCGCGGTGAGCGGCGGAGACACCGGTCCACACGGCGAGATCGCCGATGTGGAGCGAGCCGACGCGGTGGACGCAGTGGGCGGTGACGAGGTCGAACTTGGCGCGAGCTTCGTCGAGGATTCGGTTGCCCTCGCGCTCGGCGAGTTCGGCGAAGGCCTCGTAATCGAGCGCGCGGACGGAGCGGCCGTCGTTGTGGTCGCGGACCCAGCCCTCGAACGTGACGCAGGCGCCGGCGTGCGGGTCGAGCAGGAGCTGCTTCAGCGCGGCGGGATCGAGGGGGGCGGGCGAGATTTTGAACATGGCGAGATCAGCCGCCGGCGACGGGAGGGATGAAGGTGACCTCGTCGTTGTCGCGGAGAGAGGAATCGGGCGGAGCGAAGTCGCCGTTGATCGCGGCGCGGATGCGGTCGGGAGGAAGCGTGAAAGCGTGGCGGGCGCGGAGTTCGTCGTAGAGCGCGGCGGGGGTGGTGGCGGGCGTGTCGAGTTGTTCGCGCGCGAGGCCGCGTTGTTCGCGGAGGATGGCGAAGTATTGGATCGTCAGTTTGGGCATGTCGCGAAGGTGAAAAGCGCCCGCGAGCGGGCGGCCTACGGGGCGTGATAGTCGGATTTGCCGCCGGTTTTTTCAACCAGGCGGACGTCGCGGATCGACGATCGCCGTGCGAGACGGCCTTGCCCATGTCGTAGAGCGTGGAGGGCCGGCGACGGTGGCGCCGGTGAGCGCTTCCATTTCGACGCCGGTCTTGGCGTGGGTTTGCACGCGGCAGTGGATGGCGACTTCGCGGTGCGAGGAGTCGGGGCGGATTTCGATCTGGCAGTCGTCGAGCGCGAGGGGGTGGCAGAGCGGGATGAGGTCGCTCGTGCGTTTGGCGCCCATCACCCCGGCGAGGACGGCGGTGTGGAAGATCGGACCTTTCTTCGTGTGGATCTCGCCGTCCTTGAGGAGCGCGGCGAGTTCGGGCGGGAGCGACACGATCGCGACGGCGTGGGCGGTGCGTTTGGTGACGGCTTTCTCGCCGACGTTGACCATCGCGGGTTGGCCTTTCGCATCGAGATGGGAAAGCATGCGCGCAGCGTTTAGCCGAAATCCCGCGGCGGCAATTTTTCTCCGTGCGGCGTGATGTCGGAGATCGTCCGATTCGGTGATTGATCGAAGAATGCGGCCGGACTTGGATGCCGCGGTCCCGCCCCCCAGCTCAACTCCCTACCCCATGGACAACGTCATCCTCACGAATTTGGAAACCGTGCCCGGACGTCAGATCGTCGAGCACTATGGTCTTGTATCGGGCAGCACCGTGCGCGCGAAGCACGTCGGCCGCGACATCGCCGCGGGGCTCAAGAATCTCGTGGGTGGCGAGTTGAAAGGTTATACCGAGCTGCTGCAGGAGTCGCGGAAGGAAGCGACGGCGCGCATGGTCGAACAGGCTCGCGCGCTGGGCGCGAACGCCGTCGTGAACATCCGCTACTCGACTTCGTCGGTCGCCCAAGGCGCGGCCGAGCTCTATGCTTACGGCACGGCAGTGAAGATCGCCTGAGCCCATGAACGCGGACACCACCGACCCGCAGTCCGTGCCGTGGATCATTTTTGTGCTCATCTACGGCTTGCCCGTGGTGCTGCTGATCGCCTGCGGCTTCATCGGCCGCTGGGTGGAGCGGCGACACTACGCGGAGATTCGCACACGTGAAGCGGCGACTCGGAATCTGCCGGCCGTCTCGATGAAAACATTGCCGTCCGATCAGGCGGTCGCGGAAGCGTGGCTTGTTTGCGCGTCGGTCGTGATCTCGCTGGATTATTTCAAACGTTTCCTGGCGAATCTGCGCAACATCTTCGGCGGGCGCGTGCGCTCGTATGAGACGCTGCTCGATCGGGCGCGACGCGAGGCGTTGCTGCGCCTGAAGGAGCAATGTCCGACCGCCAGCATCATCGCGAACCTGCGGCTCGAAACCGCCTGCATCGCAAAGTCCAACAGGAAAAAGGGAATCGCTGCGATCGAGGTCGTGGCCTACGGCACAGCGGTTCGCTACGCGAGCTGAGCAGTCTCGTGCGGCGGTCGGATCATCGACGTCGTAGATGAAATTCGTTCCGCGAGACCTCGGTGACGCCGCGGAAGCGAGCAACCCCGGAAGCGAAGGGCTTCGGCGCGAGATCGTCGTGTTGCTGGTGGCGGCGGTGGCGCTGATTCTGGCGAGTTATTTCGCGGTCGGAGGGTTGGTTGAAATGGTCCTGCCCCGGATTTCCGTGGCGCGCGAGCGGGCGTGGTTTTCGCACGCGAAGTTTCCACAAAAGTCGGTCGAGCCCGCGGACGCCGACGAAAGTGCTCGGCTGGAACGCGCGCAAACCATGCTGGTGCGACTCGCGGCCGATCCGCGCGTCCCGGCGCTTGACTACCGCCTCGTGTTGATCGCGGACACGACGCCGAATGCGATGGCGGTGCCGGGCGGNACGATTCTCGTGACGCGCGGTTTGCTGAACCTGCTGGACGAGGAGATCCCCGTNGCATTCGTGCTTGGGCACGAACTGGGGCATTTCGCGCAACGCGATCACNTGCGTGGCATCGGNCGGGCGTTTGGNCGCGCTCTCGTGTGGGGCCTCGTTTTNGGGCAGGGCGAGAATGTGCTTCATGCGCACGCGGGGTCGTTGCTCGACCTGGCGCATTCGCGAAAGCAGGAAGAAGGCGCGGATGATTTTGGGCTGGAGTTGGTCCGAGCCACCTATGCGCGCACGGATGGGGCGGAGCAGCTCTTCGTTTGGCTCGAGGAACGCGACCAGACACCGTCGTGGGCGCACTGGCTGCAGACGCATCCCTATCCTGGCAAACGGGTGGAACGCCTGCGGGCGCGCGCGGCGCAGTTGCAGTCGGCCGCGCCGTAAGGCGACCGCTTTAAATCCAAGGCCAAAAACGGGCGGTAAAGCCGAGCGGAAATTCGGTCGTGTCCGCCGGGAGTTCGACGAAACCGTCGGTATTCACGAGGCCGGCGAAGTCGCCGGAGGTGTTGGTGGGATCGGGGGTGGCGAGGAGTTCGGCGCGGGGGCCGCTGGTGAGTTTGACGGGAAGCAAATACGCGAGCGGCGGTTTGAAGGTGATGGGCGAGGCGAGCGCGGCGGTGCGGAGCGGCGCGGGCGCGGCGCCGCTGGCGTGGGCGAGCGCGGGGAGGACGTAGCGGTGGAGGCAGGTGTAGGCGGAGACGGGATTGCCGGGGAGCGCGAAGACGGGCGTGCGGCGGGCGCTGACGCCGAACCAGAAAGGTTTGCCCGGACGTTGGGCGACGCCGTGAAAGATTTTCTTCACTCCCTGCGCGGCGAGCGCGGCGGGGAGGAAATCGTATTTACCTTTTGATACACCGCCGGTGATGAGGACGACGTCGTATTCGGCGAGCGTGTGCCAGAGGAGGTGTTCGACCTCGTGTTTCACGTCGCGGAAGTGGAGGCGTTCGACGCGCGGATAGCCGGCGGCGATGAGCGCGGCGCGGAGCGCGTAGTCGTTGCTGCGACGGATCTGGTGCGGGGCGACGGGGGCGTCGACTTCGACGAGTTCGTCGCCGGTGGCGATGACGGCGATTTTTCGGCAGCGCGGAGACGACGAGCGAAGAGGCGCCGATCGCGGCGGCGACGGCGATTTCGCGGCCGGTGAGTTTCGTGCCGGCGGAGATGATCGTCGAACCCGCGGGATGATCGCTGCCGCGACGGTGGATGGCAGATTCGGCGACGGCGCGGGCCGAGGAGGCGAGTGTGATGGTGTTGCCGTCGCGCGTGGTGTCTTCGAACGGAACGACGCAATCGGCGCCGGCGGGGAGGACGGCGCCGGTCATGATTTCGACGCAGGTGTCGGGGGCGTCGTCGAGTTTGAGCGGGCGCATGCCGGCGGCCTGCGTGCCTTGAATCCGAAATTTGGAGACGCCGGCGGCGACGGCGGAGGAGCGGAGCGCGAAGCCGTCCATCGTAACCCGATCGAAGGGCGGTAGATCGCGATCGGCGCGGAGGTCGGCGCGGAGGACGCGACCGTGGGCGGAGAGAAGCGGGCAGTCTTCGCGGAGGAAGGGCGCGAGGTTTTCGAGGATGAGTTTCTCCGCTTCGGACGGCGTGAGCATGGGCGAGCGTTAGGAGCGGCTGGACGGCGCGACCGAGCGAATCATTGTGGGCGGTCGCGGCGTAAAGCCGTTCCTACATGGGTCAACCGACCGACCAGTTCAATCGTCCGCTGCGCGATTTGCGCATCTCTGTCACCGATCGCTGCAATTTTCGGTGTCCGTATTGCATGCCGAAGGAAGTGTTCGGGCCGGCGCATGCGTTCTTGAAGGACCCGCAGTTGATGTCGTTGCGCGAGATCGTGCAGATCGTGAAAGCGTTTCGGCGGCTGGGCGTGGGGAAGGTGCGGTTGACGGGCGGCGAGCCGTTGTTGCGGACGGATGTCCCGGAGCTGGTGCGGGCGTTGAAGGAGGAAGTCGGCGTGCCGGATGTGGCGCTGACGACGAATGGGTGGCTCTTGGAGAAACAGGCGGCGGCGCTGCGGGCGGCGGGGCTGGATCGCGTGAATGTGTCGGTGGATTCGTTGAACGATGCGACGGCGGGGCGGATGAACGGGCTGGGGTTCAAGGTCGAGCGGGTGTTGCGCGGAATCGACGCGGCGGCGGCGAGCGGGCTGGCGGTGAAGATCAACACGGTGGTGCAGCGCGGGGTGAACGACGGCGAGCTGCTGGAGCTGTGCGCGTATTTTCGGGAGCGCGGGATGCCGCTGCGGTTCATCGAGTTCATGGACGTGGGCAACACGAACCATTGGACGGCGGAGCGCGTGGTGGCGGCGAAGGAGATCGTGGCGCGGATCGATGCTGTGTGGCCGCTTGAAGCGAGCGGGCCGGCGTATCGCGGCGAAGTGGCGGCGCGGTATCGTTACAAGGATGGTCGCGGCGAGATCGGTATCATCAGTTCGGTGACGGAGCCGTTTTGCCGGGATTGTCACCGCGCGCGGCTGTCGGCGGATGGGAAGCTTTACACGTGTTTGTTCGCTTCGCTCGGCTGGGACGTGCTCGGGTGTTTGCGCGCGGGAGCGGACGAGGCGGAGTTGGAGCGATATCTGGCGCGCGTGTGGAGCGGGCGGATGGATCGTTACAGCGATGAACGCGCGGAGGTGATCGCGGCGGGGGAGCTGCGCGAGAAGATTGAAATGAGTTATATCGGCGGGTGAAGGCGCACGTATCTGCGCGCGCAAATTTCAAACGCCAAAGGAGCTGGGGCTCGGCGGGGAGGCCTCGCCCTACCCTACTCCGGGCTCATTCGTAGCGCATCGCGCGGCCGAGGTAGTTGAGCATCCAGATTTCCTTCCAGACGCGGTAGCGGCCTTCGTGAGTGATCTTGCCGCGGTCTTCGCGTTCGGGCGGCGTGTGAAGGAAACCGAGCGCGGTGTTCACGCGATCGAGTTCTTGTTGGGAGCTGTTGATGTCGGTGAGCGGGTCCTCGGTGAACGGTTCGAGCGTGGCGCCGGAGCGGGCGATGCGGGCGCGGTGACGGGCGAGCAGGCGCGAGAGCGAGCGGCGCCAGGGGGCGCGTTCGACGAACCAATGTTCGGGATAGAAGCCGGCGAAAGGAACGTAGAGGTTGTCGGTGATGTAGCGGGCGCCGTCGGACGTGAGCGAAGTGAGCGCGTAGCAGACGGTGATGGCGCCGCTGGCGTGCGGGATGAAGGTCACTTGCGCGCGAACGGTGGCGTCGGCGTTTTGGTAGATGGAAACGCGAAGGTAGATGCCGCCGCCGACTTCGGCCTTGAGGGCTTGGATTTGTTTAAACCCTTCGGCGCGGAGCCATTCGCGGACGCGGAGGAGGCGCGGTTGGATCGGCCATTCGTCGCCACCGTCGTTGACGATGAATTTGGGAAACGAGCGGCAGCGGGCTGATGCTCAGCGCGTGGATGCGCAGCCAGTTGAGGAGGGTTTCGGCGAGAAACCAGATGATGAAGAAAAGCGCGACGAGGACCCAGAACGGGCGGTCGATGAGTTTGAAGTCGAGGCAGAGGTAGGCGCCGCCGAAGGAGAAGATGATCCAGCGCAGCCAGCGATCGACGATCGAGAGCAGCGGCGAGGCGACGCGCTGGTTGATTTGCATCACCAGGAGCGACACGACGACGGCGGCGACTATGGCGTAGGACAAGGGCATGCTGACTGACGCAACTATACGGCGGATGAGCGGAGGCTCAAGAGGCGTGGACGATCCGCAAAAGCGTGCGGAAGTTTGACGAGCCCGATGAGGACATCGGGCTCCACCGACCGCGTCAGCTCAGGCGGACGGGCATGATGACGCAGAGGAAGGCGTCCAGCGTTTTGAACACGCCCGGGCTGACGTCGTCCTTTAATTCGAAGAACACTTCGTCCTTCGTCAGGGCACGGAGCGGATCCATGAGGAAAGTCGGGTTGAACGCGACTTGGAGGTCCGGGCCGCTGTAGCCGATGGCCATCGATTCGTGGGCCTCGCCGAAATCGGGGCTTTGCGCGGTGATTTCGAGGAGGTTGCTCGAGAGCTTGATTTTCACCGAGTTGGACTTCTCGGAGCAGACGAGCGCGGCGCGGTGGACGCATTGAAGGAAGAGCTCGCGCTCGAGTTTGATGCGCTGGTGCGTCTCCTTGGGAATAACTTGTTGATAGTTGGGATAATTTCCCTCCACGACCTTCGAGTAGAGGTAAATGCTGTCGACGAGGCCGCTCGTATCCTTGTCGCTATTAATCTGAAACGCGGCGCGGCGGTCGTTGAAGTTGATCTTCAGCTTTTCGCCCTTGTCGAGGAGGCGCTGGAGTTCGCTGACGGTTTTCGCGGGAAGGATGATGGCGCCGGAGCTTTCGGCGGGGACGTCCATTTCGCGCGAGACGAGNGCGAGGCGGCGGCCGTCGGTGGCGACGAGCGANAGTTTGCCGTCCTTGAAATTGAAAATACACGCCGTTGAGGATGTAGCGCGTTTCGTCGGTCGATTGCGCNTAGGCGACGCTCTTGAGCATCGTGGTGAGCTCGGCCTGNTCGAGGGTGAAGGCTTTTTCGTCACCGAACTCGGGGAGCGGCGGGAATTCTTCCTTGCCGATGCCCATGATGCGGAAGTTGGAGCCGCCGGAGGTGAGTTTCACCTGGTGGTTGGGCGAGGCGTCGACGGTGACGTCGACATTGGGCAATTCGCGCACGATGCCGGCGAGGCGTTTGACCGGAAGGGTGACGGCGCCGGTTTCCTTCACGTCGGCTTTGATTTTGCAGCGGATGCCGAGGTCGAGGTTGGTGGTCGTGAGGGAAATCTGATCCTTCTCGGCCTCGATCAGCACATTGCTGAGAATGGGCATCGTGGCTTTCGAACCGACGACGTTGAGGACCTGGGCGAGGCCGCTGGCGAAGTGATCGCGGTTGATTTTGAATTTCATGCAGGGGGTGTCGCGGTGCGTCTTGGAGAAGCTAACAAAGGATAAAAGAAGGTAGGTTCAATAAGGAATTGGATCCGTATTCTTATAGGCGGCGAACAACACCAGTAAGTGCGTTGTTTCCCTCGGAAAACGGGCGGTTCGACGCTGTGAAAAACTGCGAACAAAAGAGCGAGCAAGTATGCGGTTGTTCACAGGGTCGAGTTGCTGAAACGAAATCGTCACATTGCTGACACGGAATCCGCACAACCAGGAATAGCGGCGAGTGAAAACGGGTGGCGGTGAGCGGCGGGGTCAGGTGGTTTTTGCACGTGAGCGGCGCCAGTGGCGGAAGAGGCCGTAGAAGATGTAGCCGAGGCAGACGCAGAGGACGGCGATTTCCTTGAAGAAGACGATGATGCCGACGAAGCCGAGGAAGAGAATGAAGTTGCGGAGCTTGGTTTGCGTTTGGAGGTCGAGTTGTTTGCCGCTGGGGTAGCGAACGGTGCTGACCATGAGCACGGCGATGAGCGCCATGAGGAACGGGAGCGCGAGCGCGCCGGATTTCAGCGTGCGGTCGGTTTCGATGAGCTTGAGGAGGAAAAGCACGAGCGCAGCCACGGTGGCGGCGGCGGCGGGAACCGGGAGGCCGACGAAGTCCTTGTTCGAATCTTTGGCGCCGCGGTGGAGGAGCGGGTTGGTGATGACGTTGAAGCGTGCGAGGCGGATGGCGGCGCAGAGCAGGTAAACGAAGCCGAGGAACCAGCCGATGTTGCGGAATTCCTGGTAGCCCTGGGTGGGAGACAGGATGAAAAAGAACATCAACAACGCGGGCGCGAAGCCGAAGGAGACGATGTCGGCGAGCGAGTCGAACTCGGCGCCGAAGAGCGATTCGCGTCCGCCCATGCGCGCGAGGCGGCCGTCGAGGGCGTCGAAGGCGGCGGCGCCGAGAATGGCCCAGACCGCGTAGCGGTAGTGTCCGGCGGCGGTGGTGTCGAGGTAGGTGCCGTCGAGGGCGGTTTCGGCGAGGCGGGCGTGGATGCAGCTGATAACGGCCATGAAGCCGCAGAAGAGATTTCCGGCCGTCATCGCGTTCGGCAGGAAATAGATCCGGCTCGCGTTGGTGACGTTGTAGGGGTCTTCGCGCTGTTCGAGGTCGTTTTGGGGCGCCGTCATTTCGTGAGGCTTTCGAGGTATTTCCAGAATTTGGAGTCCTGTTCGAAGAGCTGCTGTTCGGTGACGGGGAGTTTATTGCGAAGCAAGAAATCCTCGAGCGAGTTGCGGTGAAGGATGTAGTGCGTGTGCAGCGTCTCGCCCTTTACCTCGAAGTAGAGTCGGTAGTCGCCGGCGCGCAAACGGTAGTATTGGCGGTCGCGGCGGGTGAAGCGGCCGAGCGGTTCGCGGGGATGGGCGAGGTCGGCGGGCTTGAGGCTGGTGATCGGGCCGATGACGTCGAGCTGGGCGAGCTTATCGAGGCGGTTGAGCTCGCGCATGCTTTGTTCGGAGAAGGTGACCTGATACATGGGAGGGAACGGGCGTTGGTTGATCCGCACCGGGAGACAGCGCGACAAGTCCCGCCGTGAAACGTCGCTGCGGTTGGTGCGTGGACGGTTGGCGGCGCGGCACACCCCCGCAACGCAATTTTGGCAAGCACGCGCGCGAAGCCGCTTTGCGGCGGCACGCGTGCAGAGTGCATGTCGGGGAAAAGCCGATTTCGCAAAATGCACCGAATCCGGAACGTGCGGCAGCAGAGCGGATTGTGGGAAGCATTTGGATGTCACGTGGTTAACGAAAACGTATTGGCTGGCCCGCAGATAGCTATGGGTGCGGCGCCCATGACGGCGGTTCGAAACGCAATCGAGCCGCCGGCGGGCATAACCTCTCACCTCTTTCTTCCTTCTTCCCCATGGCTTCGATCCCTGTCTTCGCTGATGCGCTTTCCCGACTGCATGCAGACATCGCCGTGATTCGGCTGATTCGTGCCGGTATTCCCGCTGAAAAGATCTCGGCGGTCTTTCCGCGGCGGCGGGCGCCGAATGCGGTGTGCTGCTGGCTGAAGCATTTCAACGACGTGCCGTTTGGATCCGCGACGGAGGTGGCGGCGGCGGGCGTGTTGGGGCGGTTGTTCAAGAGTTATTCGAAACTGCAGTCGCCGAAGTTCGGGCGCGAACTGGAGGTGCTCAATCTCACACCGATCGATGCGCGGAGGGTGCTCGAGAAGGTGGACGAAGGCCGGATCGTGCTCTGCGTGCATGCGCGCACGGAGGCGCAGGCGGCGGTGGCGTGGCATATTTTTCAGCATGTGGGCGCGGAAAATATTTCGAGCCCGGCGGATTCGGAACTGCTTCGGCCGACCGTCGAGGCCCCGGCGCAACGGCCGGCGGCGGGCTTGGTGGCGGCTTGAGGAAACGTTGCGGGACTTCGCTGCGTGAACGCCGTTCCTTTCTCGAGTCGCCGCCGCGATCGCCTGATCCGGCAACTGCTCACCGCGCACGATCAACTGGGTGCGTGGGAGGATTCCTTGCGGGCCGATTTGGCGGCGGGGGCGCCGCAGAAGGCGCATGTGGAAAGCTTGATCACGCTGTTGATCGAGTCGCGCGCGAGAATCGTGCGGCGGCTGGCGGAGCTGAATCATCCGTGTCCGGTGCGAGTCGATTCACGTGCGCCGTTTGCCTCGCGGCCGGTCGCGGCCTCGGGATCGAAACGCGCGCTGGAAAATGCGTCGCGTCGGTCGGCCCGGATGTGCGTGAAAGCTTGCCGGGCTTGCGGGCGGGCGCTGGTGCGGGCGTTTCGCGAAGCGCAGCGGGCGGCGGATTCGGCGACGGCGAACGTGCTTTACGGTTCGATGCGCGAGGTGGAGAAGCAGCTTTGGGTCGTGGACCCGCTGCATATCCGCTGAAGAGTTGCAGTTCCGGCGCGCTGCGGTTTGGTGGCGGCGTGAACTTTCGCATTTTGCACGCGGAACGGCGAACAAGTGGCCGCGATGGCGGTCGGGCCTTTCACATGACAAAACCCCTTTGCGAGTTGCACGATGCCGGCGGAGTCACGTCGGCGCGAGCTGGTGTTGCGGATGCGCGTCGTCGGTGCGGTTTGGAAACGCGTGGCGATTTGCGGGCGGGCGCCGGTGCGGCGCGTATTGCGTGTGCGATGGTGGTGTCGGTTTCCCATTTCTAACGTGCCCACCCGCGAACCGTCCTCCGCCCGCATCTTGGTGGTCGATGACCAGGAGACCAATCTCCGGGTTCTCAGCGACATGCTCGGGCATTTGGGTTTCGAGATCGTGCCGGCGCTCGATGGCGAGCAGGCGTTGCGCCGGCTGGATGAGCGGCCGGTGGATTTGATTTTGCTCGATGTGTTGATGCCGGGCCTCGACGGCTTCGAGGTGTGCCGGCGGATCCGGGCGAATGTCGCATGGATCGACATCCCGATCATCTTCCTGTCGGCGGCCGACGACAAAACGCTGATCGTGCGCGCGCTGGAGAGCGGCGGCGTGGATTATGTGACGAAGCCGTTCAATGCGGCGGAGCTGTTGTCGCGCGTGCGGACGCATCTGGCGTTGAAGACGGCGCGCGATCGGCTGCGTCAGCTGGCGGAGGACAAGGACGAGCTGCTCGGGATTCTCGCGCACGATCTCAAGAATCACCTGGGCGGGATGCTGATGAGCGTGCAGCTGCTGCACGAGAAGGCGAAGTTGATCAACGACACGCGTTTTCAGCGGATGGCGACAAACATCCTGCGCGCGACGGATCAGATGTTGTCGTTTGTGAAGGAATTTCTGGCGAACTCGGAGGTCGATCATGGCCGGCCGATGAAGTTTCAGCCGGTTTATTTGCACGACGTGGCGAGCGCGGTGGTGCAGCGGCATGCGGAGCATGCGAGTCGCAAGGACATCCGGCTGGCGCTGGAGCAGTCGACGGAAGGCGTGCTGGTGGATGCGGACCGCGCGGCGCTCGAGCAGGTGTTGGACAATCTCGTGTCGAACGCGTTGAAGTTTTCGCCGCCGGGCAAGAGCGTGCGGCTGGTCGTCGGGGAAACGGCGAACAATCGCGGGGAGTGTCGCGTGATCGACGAAGGGCCGGGTTTTACGGAGAACGACAAGCAGCAGATTTTCCGTCGCTATCGTCGGTTGAGCGCGCGGCCGACGGGTGGCGAGCCGTCGACGGGGCTCGGACTGAGCATCGTGAAGAAACTCGTGCAGGACATGCGCGGGGAGTTGAATCTCGAGAGCGTGGCCGGGCACGGGGCGACGTTCATCGTCAACTTCGCGCGCGCCAACGGCACGACTTGATCTGCCATGGACTTTCTCGTCGTCGATGATGATCAGATTTTTCGCGAGGCGACCTGTCTCCTGATCGAGGAGGAAGGTCATTTCGCGACGAGTGCGTCGAACGGCGACGTGGCGATCGAGCGGATCAAGGAGGACAAGTTCGACGCGGTGCTGCTGGATTTGCACCTCGGGCGGCAGAACGGGCTGCAGTTGTTGCCGCAGTTGTTGAAGCTGCGGCCGAATCTGCCGGTGGTGATGTTTTCGGCGCAGGGCACGGTGAAGACGGCGGTGCAGGCGCTGCATCACGGCGCGGTGGATTTTTTGGAGAAGCCGTTCACGCGCGATCAGTTTCACGCGGTGCTGGCGCGCCTGCGCCGGATCAACGAAATGGGCCAGAAGATCGAGCGGCTCGAGGAGCAGGTGAAGGAAGTGCAGTCGCAGAGCCCGGAGCCGCTGATCGATTTCGAGACGCCGGTGATGCGCGCGGTGATGGATGTGTTGCATCGCGCGGCGAAGAGCACGGCGTCGGTGCTGATCTTGGGCGAGAGCGGGACGGGCAAGAGTGTAGCGGCGCGGGCACTACACGCGCAGAGTCATCTGGCGGACCGGCCGTTTGTGACGGTGAGCTGCCCGGCGCTGTCGAAGGAATTGTTGGAGAGCCAGCTCTTCGGGCACGTGCGCGGATCGTTCACGGGCGCGATGCGTGATCACTGGGGCAAGGTGAAGGCGGCGGAAGGCGGGACGTTGTTTCTCGACGAGATCGGGGATCTGCCGCTGGAGATCCAGCCGAAGCTGCTGCGTTTGTTGCAGGAGAAGGAATACGAGCGGCTCGGCGAGACGGTGACGCGGCGGAGCGACGTGCGGATCGTGGCGGCGACGAATCGCGATTTGAAGAAACGCGTGGCGGAGGGGGCGTTTCGCGAGGATCTTTATTACCGGCTCAATGTGATCACGGTGGAGATGCCGCCGTTGCGTGCGCGACCGAAGGACGTGCTGCGGTTCGCGGAGCACTATGTGAAGCACTGCGCGGTGCAGTTTGGGCGGAAGGTGGAAGGTTTCACGGACGAGGCGGCGGACTGCATCCGGCGTTACAGCTGGCCGGGGAATCTGCGCGAGCTGCGCAACACGATCGAACGCGCGGTGATTCTGGCGCCGGAGCATTTGATCGGGTTGAGCGATCTGCCGATCGAGATCCGGCAGGGCGGCGGGCATCCGGGGGCGATCGGCGATGCGCCGCTGCAAACGGGAGCGATGGTGACGTTGCAGGCGCTGGAGGAGCAGCACATCAAGCGCGTGCTGGAGGTGACCTCGAGCATGAACGAGGCGGCGGAGATTTTGGGGATCGATCAGGCGACGCTGTATCGGAAGCGGAAGAAGATGGGTTTGAAGTGAAGCTCCAAGGACCAGGCGCCAAGATCCAGAGAAGGTTCAAATTTCAAACAGCGAGAGCTCGCGCTGCGGGCGGGAGGCGTGGAAGAAGGGGGCGTGAGCAAAGGATGGCTGATTGTTGTCGTAAGCGGGCTGTTGTTGCTGGCGGCGGGATGCCGGTCGTATTCGCCGCGGGCGGTGGCGGGCGACGAGATCATTGTGGCGGGGAAGCGGTTTCACACGGGGACGCGCGTGGTCACGTGGATGGAGCCGGGCGGGTATAATGGCTACCCCGAGGGCCGGCGGATGGTGCCGCGGCCGACGTCGTTGCGCGATGCGAAGAAGCCGCGCGATGAGACGCCCGAGTGGACGGTGCGGCGGCTGGGCAAGGTGGTCGATCAGTTCGTGCTGCACTACGATGCGTGCGGGTTGAGCAAGATCTGTTTCGACGTGCTGCACGCGCGCGGGTTGAGCGTGCACTTCCTGTTGGATGTGGACGGGACGATTTATCAGACGCTGGATTTGCAGGAGCGGGCGTTGCACGCGACGACGTCGAACGATCGCTCGATCGGAATCGAAATCGCGAACATCGGCGCGTATCCGCCGGACGCGGCGCAGCCGCTCGAGCGGTGGTATCGGCGCGATCCGGGCGTGCCGGGTGGCGTGGTGTTGAACGTGCCGGCGCAGGTCAAGGAGCCGCGCATTTTCACGCCGGGATTTGTGGGACGGCCGGCGCGGCCGGGGCCGCTGAGTGGCGTGGTGCAGGGGCAGGCGCTGCTGCAGCAGGATCTCACGCCGGAGCAGTATGCGGCGCTGGCGAAGTTGGCGGCGGCGCTGTGTGAGATTTTTCCGCGGTTGCGGTGCGAGATTCCGCGTGACGCGGAGGGCAAAGTGGTCGCGCGCAAACTTCCGGACGACGAGCTGGCGCGGTATCGCGGGATTCTGGGGCATTACCACATTCAGCAGAACAAAGTGGATCCGGGGCCGGCGTTTCAGTGGGAGCGGTTTATCGCGGACGTGCGGCGGGTGAGGACGGGGAAGTAGACGACGGACGAGGAGTCGGGGCGTGAAGGCCCGCCCACAGCTACGGGGTTTTGCGGCCGAATGACGGGTCGACCTGGGTGATGATCAACGCGGTCGCGAGGAAGGTCGGGATCGTGGCGAGGCAGATCCAGATAAAGAAATTCGCGTAGCCGAGCTGTTCCTGCAGCCAGCCGGCGGCCATGCCGGGGAGCATCATACCGAGCGCCATGAAGCCGGTGCAGATCGCGTAGTGGGCGGTGCGATGTTCGCCTTCGGCGACGAGCATCATGTAGAGCAGGTAGGCGGCGAAACCGAAGCCGTAGCCGAATTGTTCGAGGGCGAGCGCGGCGGCGACGATCGGGGCGCTCGCGGGTTGTGCGAGTGCTAGAAAAACGAATACAGCGTTCGGCACGGAGATGAGCGCGGTCATCGGCCAGAGCAGGCGGCGAAGGCCGAAGCGCGCGATGGCGAGTCCGCCGAGAACGCCGCCAAGCGTGAGCGCGATCACGCCGATCGTGCCGTAGAGGATGCCAACCTGTTGCGTGGTGAGGCCGAGTCCGCCGGTTTCGCGGGCGTCGAGGAGAAAGGGCGCGACGAGCTTCACCAGCTGGGCTTCCGCGAAGCGGTAGAGCAGGAGAAAGCCGAGGGCGGCGAGGATGTTTTTTTTGCGAAAGAACGCGGCGAAGACGGCGAGGTAGCCGGCGGCGAAGTGAGAAGGTTTTTGCGGCGTGTCGCTCGGCGGGCGCGGGAGCGACCAGGCGTGGTAGGCGGCGACGAGGAGGAAGAAGGCGGAGGCGAGGCCGAAGACCCACATCCAGGCGTGAACGACGTTGCCGGTTGTTTCGTGGAGCAGGCCGGCGAGCCAGACGAGACCGCCCTGGCCGGAGATCATGGCGAGGCGGTAGAAGGTGCTGCGCACGCCGACGAACGCGGCTTGTTGGTGCGTGGGCAAAGCGAGGAGGTAAAAGCCGTCGGCGGCGATGTCGTGGGTGGCGGAGCTGAAGGCGATGAGCCAGAAGATCGCGAGCGTGGTTTGGAAGAAGAACGGCCCGGGCAGCGTGAAGGCGACGAGCGCGAGGGCGATGCCGAGGACGAATTGGAGGCCGGCGATCCAGAAGCGTTTCGTGCGGTAGAGTTCGACGAACGGGGACCAGAGCGGCTTGATGACCCACGGGAGGTAGAGCCAGCTGGTGTAGAGCGCGATGTCGGTGTTGGAGACGTGGAGGTTTTTGTAGAGGACGACGGACAGCGTCATCGCCGCGACGTAAGGAATGCCCTGCGCGAAATAGAGCGTGGGGATCCAGCGCCAAGGGTGCGGCGAAGTGGGCGAGGCGGCGGGCATGGAGCGGGTTTATTTCACCTTGGCGTAGAAGACGCAGGCGCGCGGTTCGGGGCCGAGATTGGGGAAGACCTGCCAGCGGCGGAGAAGGCCTTCGCGCTGGAGTCCGGCTTTTTCCATGACGCGGGTGGAGGCGACGTTTTCGGCGGCGCAGTAGGCCCAGGCGCGACGGAGCCGCGGTTCGGCGGTGGCCCAGTTCACGAGGAAGGTGAGCGCCTCGGTGGCGTATCCTTTTCCCCAATGCGCGCGGGCGATGACGTAGCCGAACATGGCTTTGGGGGCTTCGATGAAGACGCCGATCGAGCCGATCAGGGCGGAGGTGTCGCGGTGAAAAAGAAGATACGGAAAATGGATGTCGCCGCCGGTTTCCCAGGCGCGGGCGCGATCGGCGAGAAAGACGGCGAGCGGGGCGACGTCGGTGTAGGGTTTCCAGGCGAGGTAGCGGGTGGCTTCGGGGTCGCTGGCGTAGGCGGCGAAGACAGCGGGGGCGTCGTCTTCGCGCGGCGGGCGGGCGAGCAGGCGCGCGGTTTCGAAGGTGGCGGGCGGGCGCAGCGGAGCGGAGGGCGCGGCGGTGCTCATCGGGCGACGAAGGCTGAATTGCGCCCAACAAACGGCAAGAGTTGCGGCGTCGATTTTTCGGGCGTTGGTAGGATGGTCGTTGCAAATGAGGAAACGCATCGAGCTTTGGCGGCGGGGTGGCTCCGGGACGGAGGGCGAGGAACGTTCTGGCGCGGTTTCGTCGCTGAGCTCAGGCTCCGGTTTATCTTTCCATGGACTGGCTGACTGAACTTTTCACGCGCGACTCGGTGGCGCGCACGGTGATTCTGCTGGGGCTGACGGGTGCCTTGGGCACGGCGCTGGGGAAGATCAAGGTGTTTGGCGTGAGCCTGGGCGTGGCGGGCGTGTTGTTCGCGGGGCTGTTTCTCGGGTATCTGAAATTTTCGATCGACGGGCACGTGCTGGAGTTCGTGCGGGAGTTTGGGCTGATTCTGTTTGTCTATACGCTGGGGTTGCAGATCGGGCCGGGGTTTTTCGGGGCGTTGCGCGCGCGCGGGCTGGTGTTGAACGGATTTGCGGCGTCGGTGGTGCTGCTCGGGGCGGCGATCGCGGCGGTGTGGATCGGGCTGGGTTACGTGCCGTTGCCGGCGGGCGTGGGGTTGTTGTCGGGCGCGACGACGAATACGCCGAGTCTGGCGGCGGCGCACGAGGCGCTGGCGCAGATGGAGGCGCCTGAATCCGCGGCGGTGATACAGGGGCTCGCGTATGCGGTCGCGTATCCGTTTGGGATCATCGGGATCATCGTGACGATGCTGCTGGTGCGGCGGGTGTTTCGCGTGGACGTGGCGACGGAGGTGGCTCAGGCGGAGAGCTCGCAGGCGTCGAGCGCGCCGAAACCGGCGACGCGGAATTTCGAAGTGCGAAATGCGAATCTCGTGGGGCGGCCGCTGGGGAAGGTGCCGGGGCTGGCGGGATCGGGCGTGGTGGTGTCGCGGGTGTCGCGCGGCGGACAGGTGTCGGTGGCGCGGCCGGAGATGACGCTGTTGTTGGGCGACATCCTGCATGCGGTGGGGCCGGAGCAGGGATTGGAGGAATTGCGGATCGTGGTGGGCGCGGAGGCGGGCGTGGACTTGAAGGCGCTGCCGGGTCCGGTGACGAACCGGCGGCTGATCGTGACGCACCGGAATGTGTTCGGGAAAGAGATCGGGGAGCTGACGGTGTTTGGTGAGCACGACGTGGTGGTCACGCGCGTGACGCGCAACGGTATCGAGTTTTCGGCTACACCGGCGTTTCGGCTGCAATTTGGCGACGTGCTGATGGTGGTGGGCGAGGAGCGCCAGATCGATGCGGTGGCGAACGCGGTGGGGAATTCGAACAAGGCGTTGAATTCGCCGCAGCCGATTCCGTTTTTCTTCGGGATCGCGCTGGGGGTGCTGGTCGGGAGCATTCCGCTGGCGATTCCGGGGCTGCCGGCGGCGGTGAAGCTGGGGTTGGCGGGCGGGCCGTTGATCGTGGCGATCTTGTTGTCGCGGGCGTCGAACACGGGGCCGCTGGTGTGGCACATGCCGACGAATGCGAATCACATGTTGCGCGAGGTGGGGATCACGCTGTTTCTCGCGGCGGTGGGGTTGAAGTCGGGCGAGCGGTTCGTGGAGGTGTTGATGAGCGGGGACGGGGCGCGGTGGTTTTTGTTTGGGGCGGCGATCACGGCGGTGCCGATGTTGCTGGTCGGGTTTGTCGCGCGGCTGTGGAAGAAACTGAATTACGCGGAGCTGTGCGGATTGCTGGCGGGGAGCATGACGGATCCGCCGGCGCTGGCGTTTGCGCAGCAGACGACGTCGAGCGATGTGCCGGCGGTGGCGTATGCGACGGTGTATCCGCTGGTGATGCTGCTGCGGGTGTTTTCGGCGCAGCTGCTGGTGTTCTTGTTGTATCGGGCGGCGGTGGGGTGACGGCGCCCGGTCGGGGAGTCGGGCGTGAAGCCCCTCCCCTGTTGCTAGCCCAGGGTTTCGAGGGCGAGGGCGGCGGCGGCGGTGCGGTTTTCGACGCCGAGTTTCGCGAAGGTGGACTCGAGGTGTTTTTTCACCGTGGTGAGTCCGATGCCGAGGATGGTGGCGATCTCGGGATTGGTTTTGCCGCGGGAGACCCAGAGGAGGATTTCGGCTTCGCGGGGAGTGAGGCCCAGACGTTCGAGCGATTCGCTGGTGGCTTCGGCGGCGTTGGCACGGCGCGGGGCGGCGACGTTGCGGCGGAGGCGGGCGTGGACGGCGGCGATAAGATCGTCGGGTTCGACGGGCTTGGTGAGGTAGTCGTCGGCCCCGAGGTTCATGCCGGTGCGGACGTCGGCTTTCTCGCTCCAGCCGGTGAGAAAGATGAAAGGAAGGTGGGCGGTGGCGGGTTCCTGGCGGAGCGTTTCGAGGACGCGGTGGCCGTTCATCTCGGGCATGGTGATGTCGCACATGACGAGATCGGGCTGTTCGCGGCGGGCGAGGTCGACGCCTTCGCGGCCGTTTTTCGCTTCGAGGACGGTGAAGCCCTCGGCGGCGAGCAGGGCGGCGAACTGGCGGCGCAGTTTCGCTTCGTCGTCGATGACGAGGATTCGCTTCACGGGGCGGGAGGCTGGCGGGTGGGTGTGGGGAAGTAAAGGCGTCGGATGAGCGTTGGTTGCGAATAGGGGTTGGTCGGATGGGCGGTATGGGAGGAGTGGGTGGGCCGAACGGCCCAGGGGCGGGCGGCCAATGGTGCGGCGGGCGTTTTTTTGAGAAGATGAGCCCTCACACATCTGTTTCCCATGAAACCTCCGATTCTGCTCCTTTCCTTTTTCGCCAGCTTCGCGGCGCTCTTCTCGCTGAGCTACAGCATCGAATTTGCGATTTCGCCGCTGGTGATCACCGGCCTGCTCACGATCCTCGGTGCGGACTATGGCCGCAGCGTGAAGCCGCTGCCGGTCGCGGTGCCCGAGCGCAAGGCCGACGACGAGGGCCTGCGCCTCGNCGCTTGATGGATGGGATTTCCGAATGTCACGCCTCCAGCCATGACCTCCGGAGAAATTGCTCTCGTGCAAGAGTCGCTGCGCAAACTCGCCCCGATTTCGGATTCGGCCATCGCGTTGTTTTACGCGCGATGGTTCGAGCTCGATCCGGAGCTGCGGGGGTGTTGTCGCGGCGCGATGGCGGTGGAGAACCACCGGTTGATGCGAAGCATCGTGAGCATCGTGGCGCGGCTGGAATCGTTTGAGGCGTTGCGGCCGTCGCTGCGCCGGATCGGTGCGCGGCAGTCATGGCGCGGGTTGAGCGAGGAGCACTATGCGACGGCGGGCGCGGCGTTCCTGTGGACGCTGGAGCGGACGCTGGGCACGGCGTTCACGCCGGCGGTGAAGGCGGCCTGGACGCGGTGCTACGTGGAGGTTGCGACGGCGATGATGGACGGCGCGCAGATGACGCGGAAAGCGGCGTGACGGCTGCGGATACGGATGGCGAGGCGCCCCACCCTTTTATCTAGACTTTAGGAAAGCCCGGCGGATGTCGGGCCCCACCCAAACACACACTACCCTGATGAAGAACAACATTACGTCCCTGATTGTCGCCGGCTCGATGCTGGCGTGCGTGGTCCTGCTCGCGTTCAACGTGCGCGCGGGCGAGGCCGCGGTGAACAAGGAATCGGAGCACGGGCTGCTCGTGGAGCGCGGCCGTTATCTGGTGAACAGCGTCGGGCTTTGCGCCGACTGTCACACGCCGCGGAACGAGCGCGGCGAATTCGTGCAGGAGCTGTGGCTCGAAGGCGCGGCGCTGGGCTTTGCTCCGACCGTGCCGATGCCGTGGGCGCCGGCGGCGCCGCCGATCGCGGGGCTGCGCGCGATGACGGACGACGAGGCGAAGACGTTTTTGACGACGGGTGTTCGGCCGAATGGGACGAAGCCGCTGCCGCCGATGCCGGAGTATCGATTCTCGGAGTCGGACGCGGAGGCGGTCGTGGCGTATTTGCGGACGCTGAGCAAGTGAACCACCGGCGCCGGGGGAGCGGCGCCTGGCAGGAGATTTTTGGCTGCGGGCGTGAGAGGACGTCCACTCGCTGGCGTTCGCGGCTATTGAGACAACCCATACGCACAACCCGCAGGCGGGGTGACGGCGAGCGTTCGCCGTTGCCTGCCTGCGGTTCTGTTTTATCGCTGAGCGTCGTTCCCCCTTTTCATGGCGCGATCCGACTCCCCTACTCCCCGGCCGATGGCGACTGATGCGGCGAGCGCGGAGCTGGCGCGCGTGCAGGAGGCGTTGCGGTTGAGCGAGGCGAGCCGGCGGGAGTCGCAGACGTTTTTCGAGAAGAGTTTCGAGGCGAATCCGGCGTTCATGACGATCGCGCGGATTTCCGACGGGAAGCTGATCGAGGTGAATCCGGCGTTTGTGCGCGGGTCGGGTTATTCGCGCGAGGAGGCGCTGGGGCGGTCGACGCTGGAGTTGAACCTGTGGGTGCGGCCGGAGCAGCGGAACGATTTTCTGGCGAAGATGCAGGCGGAGGGGCGCGTGCGCGATTACGTGGCGGATTTTCGCGCGAAGTCGGGCGAGGTGCGGACGATGTTGTTGAATGCCGACGTGATTCACATCGACGGGCCGCCGTGCATGGTGACGGTGGCGATCGACATCACGGAGCGGCAACGCCGGGAGCAGGTGCAGGCGGCGACGTATGAGATTTCGCAGGCGGTGCTGGCGGGCGGGGATCTTTGCGCGCTGTTCAAGGAGATGCATCGGATCGTGGGCGGGCTGATGCCGGCGCGGAATTTCTACATCGCGCTGCTGAGTCCGGATGGCAGCGAGCTGTCGTTTCCGTTTTTCGTGGACGAGCATGTGCCGAGCGCGCCGCCGCGGAAGCCGGGGAATGGGTTCAGCGAGTATGTGTTGTTCACGGCGGAGCCATTGCTGGCGACGGCGGACGAGCTGGTGCAGCTGCTGGCGGCGCGGGGGTTTTATCGAGAAGCTGGACCGGCCGGCGGCGCAACGGCTGGGGGCGCCGCTGCGGATCGGCGGGAAGGCGATCGGGGTGAGTCGCGCTGGCAGGACTACGAGAACTCCGCGGGCGTATACGGAGGAGGACAAGCGGCTGCTGACGTTCGTGGCGGACCAGATGGCGGCGGCGGTGCACCGGCGGTTTGCGGAGGATGCGCTGCGGCAGGCGGAGCTGCAGTATCGCGGGATCTTCGAGAAACGCGCTGGAAGGATTGTATCAGACGACGCCGGACGGGCGGTTCCTGAAGGCGAATCCGGCGATGGCGCGGATGTGCGGTTATGATACGTCGGAGGAGCTGATCCGCGGGATGAACGACATCGGGCATCAGCTCTATGTGGAGCGCGGGCGGCGGTCGGAGTTTTTGCGGAGGATCGAGACGCAGGACGAGTTGACGGATTTCGAGTCGGAGATGCGGCGGCGCGACGGGACGACCGTGTGGGTGAGCGAGTCGGTGCGCGTGGTGCGGGACGCGCAGGGGAAGGTGAGTCATTTCGAAGGCGTGGCGGTGGACATCACGCAGCAGCGGGAGGCGGCGCGGGCGTTGCGGGCGGCGAAGGAGGCGGCGGATGCGGCGAGCCGGGCGAAGAGTTATTTTCTGGCGAGCGTGAGCCACGAGCTGCGGACGCCGTTGAATGGGATTCTTGGATACACGCAGATTTTGCGACGCGATCCGGCGCTGGGCGAGAAGCAGCGCGAAGGCGTGCGGGTGATTCACGAATCGGCGGAGCACCTGCTGGCGTTGATCAACGACGTGCTGGATTTGTCGAAGATCGAGGCGGGGCGGATCGAGCTGCAGCCGGCGGATTTCGATCTGGTGGAGTTCATCGCGGGCGTGGAGCGGGTGTTTGCGCCGCGGGCGCGGGACAAGGGGGTGTTGTTGGAGACGCAGGTGGACACCGACGTGCCGCGCTGGGTGCGCGGGGACGAGCAGCGGTTGAGGCAGGTGGTGTTCAATCTCGTGGCGAACGCGGTGACGTTCACGCGGCGGGGCGGTGTGGTGTTGTCGGTGAAAGTGGAGGGGGGAGAATTGTGTTTTTCGGTGAGCGACACGGGGCCGGGGATTTTGCCGGAGGACGTGGGGAAGCTGTTCGAGCCGTTCATGCAGCTCGGCGGGCCGCGGGCGGGCGGGACGGGGCTGGGGCTGGCGATCAGCCGGAGTCTCGTGGAGCGGATGGGCGGGCGGCTGCAGGTGGAGAGCAAGCCGGGCTGGGGCAGCCGGTTTTGGTTTGCGGTGCGTTTGCCGGCGGCGGCGGGCGTGAGCGGGACGACTTCGGGGCTGCGGCGGGTGTCGGGTTACGAAGGCGCGGTGAAACGCGTGCTCGTGGTGGACGATCATGCGGCGAACCGCGCGCTGCTGGTGGATTTGCTGGCGCCGGTGGGATTCGAGGTGGCGCAGGCGGTGGATGGCGCGGAGGCTTTGACGGAGACGGAGCGGTTTGGTCCGGATCTGGTGTTGATGGATTTGCGGCTGCCGGGAGAGATCGACGGGCTGGAGGCGACGCGGCGGTTGCGGGCGCGCGAGATCGCGGAAGGGCGGCCGCGGCGGGCGATCGTGGCGGTGTCGGCGAGCGCGTATGATGTGGATCGCAGCGAGTGTCTGGCCGCGGGGTGCGATGCGTTTTTGGCGAAGCCGTTTCGCGAGGACGAGCTGTGGAACATGATCGCGCGCGTGCTGGGGTTGACGTGGCGGACGGTTGATCCGGAGGAGACGCGCACGCCGTTTCCTCCGGTGGTGGAGCCGCCGCCGGCCGAGGAGGCGAAGGCGATTTACGAGCTGGCGACGAAGGGCGACGTGGTGGCGATTCGCGAGCGGGCGCAGGCGTTGATGGCGCGGGATGTGAAGTATCAGGCGTTCGCGCAGGGCGTGTTGGATCTGGCGGGGCGGTTCAAGATGAAGGCGATCCGGCAGTTTGTGGGGCGGTATTATTGACCACGGATGGACCCGGATGAACACGGATACGGAGAACCACGAATGGACACGAAGGGACACGAATTGGGAGGCGCGCCGGAGGTTTACGCGGCGGAAGAAGCGCGGGCGTCGAATGATCTTCGCATGGCTGAGAAAGACCGAACCGGAGGCAGAGGATGAGTGAGACGGTTTTGATCGTGGATGATACGCCGGCGAATCTGGGCGTGCTCGTGGAGACGCTGGGCGCGGCGGGGTATCGATTGATGGTGGCGGAGGATGGCGAGGAGGCGCTCGCGCAGACGGAGCAGACGCGTCCGGATTTGGTTTTGTTGGACGTGATGATGCCGGGGATCGACGGATTCGAGACGTGCCGGCGGTTGAAGCAGCGCGAGGCGACGCGCGACGTGCCGGTGTTGTTCATGACGGCGCTGAGCGAGACGGCGGACAAGGTGAAGGCGTTCGCGGCGGGCGGGGTGGATTACATCACGAAGCCGATTCAGCACGAGGAGGCGCTGGCGCGGGTGCGGACGCATCTGACGCTGCGGCGGTTGAGGCGCGAGTTGGAGGAGCAGCTGGCGTTGAAGGAGCGGTTCATGCAGATCGCGGGGCACGATCTGCGGAATCCGCTATGTTTGATTTTGATGTCGGGCGCGCTGGCGCGGCGGGAGAAAGGCGTGCCGCCGAAGGTGCTGCAGTGTCTGGACAACATCGCGGATTCGACGATGCAGATGCGGCGGATCATCGACACGTTTCTGGAGTTGCGCGGATCGGCGGATGGGGGCGCGCCGGGGCGGGCGGATTTGCGGCTGATCGCGCAGGCGGCGGTGCGGCAGCAGGCGCTGGCGGCGGAGCAGAAGGGAATCGCGCTGACGTGCGAGGAGGAGGAAGGCGAGTTGCCGCTGGCGGCGTGCGATGGGGGGCTGGCGTATCAGGCGTTTGCGAACTACGTGAGCAATGCGTTGAAGTTCACGCGGAGCGGCGGGGCGGTGCGGGTGATGGTGCGCGTGGCGCCGGGCGGAGCGATGTTGCGCGCGGAGGTGGCGGACAACGGGCCGGGCGTGCCGGAGGGTGAACGCGGGAAATTGTTTCAGGAGCGCGGAGGAGTGTCGGTGAAGCCGACCGGCGGCGAGGAAACGCATGGCGTGGGGCTTTCGATCGTGAAGCATTTGATCGAGTCGCAATGCGGGATCGTGGGCGCGGAGTTTCCGGCGGGCGGCGGGAGTGTGTTTTGGTTCGAGGTGCCGGTGTCGGAGTGAGGTGGCGGCGGGGGGGGTGTCCGATCTATTCGTGCTCTTGCTCGTAATCGTGATCGTGATTCGCCCCACTCGATTCCGATCGCGATAACGAGCACGATAACGAGCACGATGGAGAGGATGGGGGCTGTGCAGATTTTGTGGGCGGGAGGGAAATTCGTGCAGCGAAAGTGGACTCGCGCGACGGGTGGCGGTGAGTAGGTTTTGGGGCGTGGAGCCGACGCAGATTCATCATCCGCCTTCGCCGAAGAAGCCGAGTTTTCCGGTGCGGAGCGGGTTGCGCGGGTATTTGCGGCGGTATCGGCGCGAGCGGGAGTTGCCGGTGAGCTATGAGCGATTGCTGGGGTTCATCGAGGCGGTGCCGATCAATGACGCGAGCGGGAAGCCGACGCTGTGGGACAGCGTGATCTATCATGTCGAGGAGATGAACGAGCTCTATGAAGGGCTGAAGCGGATTTATGCGCTGCTGCGGGTCGACGGGGATTTGTCGGTGATGCAGCACCTGTATGTCGATCGGGTGGATTTCTGCGGGTTCGGGAACTCGAAGCCGTTTCGTATCCGGATCGTGAATGCGTTTAACGACAACCAGGATTACTTCTATGTGAAGAAGGCGGATGCGTCGCGGGTGTATGGGTTGGAGCTGGAGCACCTGTTGTCACCGAACCGGCTGAACTATTTCACGTCGGCGAACACGCTGATCGAGGAGCACATCGTGGGCGTGCCGGGCGACATGTTCATCGCGAAGCATCTGAATTCGGGGCAGATCAAACCGATCCGGATCGCGAAGGAGCTGGTGAAGTTCAACGAGCGGTGCTTCGTGCGGCTGCTGGGGGACATGCGCTCGTATAATTTCGTGGCGGTGATGACGCCGGATTTCGAGGAGGCGCAGCTGCGGATTCGGGCGATGGATTTCGACCAGCAGTCCTACAGCGGACGGAAGAATTTTTATCTGCCGCAGTTCTTCTTGGACAACGCGCCGCTGGCGCAGTTTTGCATCAGCCATCTGAATCCGGAGACGGCGTGGCAGTATCAGCGGGAGGAGCACGCGCTGATGTTGCAGCGGGCGGGAATCATCGCGGACCGGCTGGTGTATCTACTCGAGGAGATGGCGCGGGATCCGATCGCGCCGATGGAAAAAGTTTTCGAGTTGCGCGCGAGTCTGGCGGAGCACTTTCAGCGCGACGGCTATTTGAAGTGCGAATCGATGGGCGCGTTGGTGCGCGAGAATCTGGAGTCGATCCGCCGGCAGATCGGGCGGGCGCCTTGGCGGATGGAGGTGGCGCGTTAGTCGCGTGAAGCCGCGACCGGCGGTCGGAGCGCGATCGAGTTCGCGGCCTACTTGGTGGCGGAGAAGTCGGTGGGGAGGAGGAAGACGGAGACGACTTTGGAGGCGAGCGGGCCGTCGACTTCGGTGTCGGCTTTCATCTTCACCCAGACGGGATCGGTGCGGAAGGATTGCCAGGAGTTCGCGGCGGCTTCGCGGGATTCGTGCGCCATGATGTAGATGAGGGTGTTGGCGGCGCCTTTGTCGGCATCGGTGGGGTGGAAGTAGCCGAATTCCTGCATGCCGGCTTTCTTGAAGAGGTCGGTTTCGCCGCCGCCGAAGCGGGCGTCGAGCGCGGCGAGTTTGTTGTCGGGCGAGGTGTAGGTGCGGAGTTCGAAGACGCGGGGCTTCGAGGTTTTGCTCGAGGTGATGGCGGGCGAGTAGTCGGTGGGGGTGAGGAAGATCGATTCGACTTTGGCGACGATCTTGCCGTCGGCTTCGCTGGCTTCGCGGACGGCTTTCCATTCGGGGTCGGCCATGAAGGCGGCCCAGGAGGCTTTGGCGGCTTCGCGGCTGGGGTAAGCGAGGAGGTAGATGAGCTTGTCGGCGGAGCCGTCTTTTTCGTCGGCGGGCGTCCAGTAGGCGACGTTGGTCATCCCGTGTTTTTCGAAGAGCGCGCAGGTGTGATTACGGAAGCGGGCGAGGAGGTTGGGGAGTTTGCCGGGCGGTGTGGTGTAGGTGCGGAGTTCGAAGACGCGGGTGTCGGCGGGGGCGGCGGTCATGAGGCTGGCGGGGAGGAACGTGGCGAGGGCGAGGAGCGCGAGGGAGAGGAGGCGGAGGGGCATGGTGAGAGTGACGGGGCGGAGAGGGGGAGGATGCGAGGGGCTGAAACGGTCCGCCGGGGTTTGCCGTTGCGACGAAGGCCGGGAGCGCGAGCAAGCTCGCGGCTACGAAAAGAAAGAGAAAAAGGTCAGGCGGGGGCCCAGGCGCCGACGTGGGCGATTTCTTCCTGTTCGGCTTCCTCGGCGGGGAGTTCTTCGAGGGGGGCGAAGCGTTCGGAGGAGAAGCCGAGCTCCTGTTTGCCCTGATGGAAGGGATCGGGCGGATTCTTCAGTTCTTCGAGGAGGAGTCCGACCGTGGCGCTGTCGCCGCCGCGGACGATTTTTTCGCGACCGAGGAAGACCTCGCGGATGGTGTAGACGTCGCCTTTCACCGGGAGCTGTTTGTAGAGCGCCAGGATGACGGGCGTGAAGGTGTCATTAATGCAGACGACTTTCTGTCCTTTGACCATGGAGACCGGGATTGAATCAGAGCGACCGCGAAGGTCACGGAGAGAGTGGTGAAAGATGCGACGTTTTCAAATGGGGGCGCGGGGGTGGGGTCATTCGATGCGGCCCTCGTCGAAGTCGATGAGGTCGGGAACGCTGAGGATTTCGTTGGCGCGGTCTTCGCAGCCCATGGCGGCGAGGGCCTTGCGGATGAAATCGCGACCGGCGTCGGTCATGCCTTTTTGCGCGAGTTCGCGGTTCCATTTGGCAGCGCGGACGTCGGCGGGGAGGAGGTTTTTGAGTTTCTCGTCGATTTCGGCGCCGGAGGTGGATTCGTGGACGATTTTTTCGACGGCGTTGGGGTCGACGCCGAGGTGGAGGCAGAGGAAGCGGTCGATGCCGCGTTTGTAGTTTTTCGCGTAGCTGGGCGGGAGCGAGCCGTGCTCCTTGACGTAGCGGCATTTGGCGAGGAAGCGCGGGAGGTAGAGCAAACCGGTGGCGCGATGGGCTTCGTAGGGCGAGGGCAGGCAGGTGAGAACGTCGCCAGAGGAGCCGGGAATGGGGCGCGAAGGCATGACGGGAAGTGTTTCGGGGAGGTGGAAGGGGCGTCAATGGCGGGGCAGAAAGGAGGAACGGGCGGACGCCGGGCGGGTCGGTTTCGCCGCCCGGAAGGGTTTTTTACCATGAGATGGCTTCAATGGAGTGTGGTGATCGGCGTATGGGGCGGTTGGGCGGCGGGTGAGCTGTGCGCGGCGAAGGCGGTGGAGGGAACGCGCGACGTGGCGGCGGTGTATGCGGAGTTTTGCAGCGGTTGCCATGGCGAGGACCTCGCGGGCGGGAAGGCGGGGAGTTTGATCGATGCGAAATGGGAACACGGGGCGGACGACGAGAAGATCGCGCGCAGTATTTTGGACGGTTATCCGCAGGCGGGAATGCCGGGTTTTCGCGGGGCGCTCAAGGAGGCGGAGGTGTTGGCGCTCGTCGCGTATATCAAAGAAGTGGCGACGCGGCAGGTGGACCCGCAGCCGAAGGAAGAGGAGTTGTTGCCGCGCGGCGTGCTGCAAAGCGAGGAGCATGCGTTTCGGTTCGAGGTGGTGGCGGAGGGATTCGACGTGCCGTGGTCGCTGACGTTTTTGCCGGACGGGCGGATGCTCGTGACGGAGCGCGTGGGGCGGTTGCGCGTGATCGAAGGCGGGACGTTGAAAGAGGAGCCGGTGCGGGGATTGCCGGAAACGATTTTGGTGCGCGACGAGGCGGGTTTGATGTCGGTGGTGGCGCATCCGGACCATGCGGAGAATGGGTGGATTTATCTGTCGTTCAGCGATCACGGGCCGAACGAGACGGCGATGACGAAGGTGATTCGGGGGCGGCTGCGCGACGGGGCGCTGGTGGATCAGGAGGAGGTGTTTGCGATTCCGCCGACGGAGTATCAGCCGAGCTGCGTTTTGTTTGGCGGGCGGCTGGCGTTTCATGGGGAGTATTTGTTCTTCAGCGTCGGCGAACGCGGGATGGAGGAGTTCACGACGGGTGCGGCGCAGGATTTGTCGGTGCCGAACGGGAAGATTCACCGCGTGTATCACGACGGGCGCGTGCCGGAGGATAATCCGTTCGCGGGTCAGCCGGGGAAGTTTGGCTCGATCTGGGCGTATGGCGTGCGGAATCCGCAGGGACTCGCGATCAACGACGCGGGCGAGGTGTGGGAGACGGAGCACGGGCCGCGCGGGGGCGATGAGCTGAACCGGATCGAGCGCGGAAAGAACTACGGGTGGCCGGTGGTGACGCGCGGAATGAATTACAACGGGACGCCGGTGTCGGAGAAGAAAGAGGCGGAAGGAATGGAGAATCCGGTGATCGACTGGACGCCGTCGATCGCGGCGAGCCAGATCGAGTTTTATCGCGGGGATAAATTTCCGCGGTGGAAGGGGCAGTTGTTCGTGGGGTCGCTGGCGCAGCAGAAGTTTTTGCGCGTGGTGGTCGAGGGCACGCGCGTGGTGCACTACGAGGAAGTGTTCAAGCGGCTCGGGCGTATCCGTGATATCAAGACGGGGCCGGATGGGATGATCTATCTGGCGATCGAGCGAATCGGAAAGCTGGGGGCGATTGTGCGGATGGTGCCGGCGGAGGAGAGATGAATTTTCGAATTTGGATTTTCGATTTTCGATTTCGAGATCCCGGTGAGCAGGAGCGTCGGAGTGCGCGTTATCTGAGCGCGAGGGCGGTAAAAGCGACGGCGTAGATCGCGCATTCGGCGTGCAGCAGCGCGAAACCGAAACGCCAGGGGGCGCCGTGGAGTTCGGGCCAGACGCGCAACCAGGGAAGCACGACGAGCCGGCCGCCCCACCAGAGTGCGATGGCGGCGCAGAGCAGGCGCGAGGCTGGAGTGGCGTCGAGGAGAGCGGGAGCGAAGAAAAGGCAGACGACGCCGAAGAAGGCGATGGTCGCGCCGATGAAAATGTTTTGGGCGACGGCGAAGCGGCGATGGATTGGTGGGAGGCGCGCGAGGTTTTCGTCCCAGTTGGGCGGGATCGGCGTGACGCACGCGAGCGCGAGGGTGATGAAGTGAAACACGCCCGCGAGCCGGATGCCGAGAAGCCAGAGCGAGTCGGACATGGCGGGATTGCAGCGGAAGCGGAGGGAGGGGGCGAGTTCAACGATGCGGGCGGCGGGCGGAGGAGTGGTTGCGCAATTTTTGGCGAGGTGAACGTGGGGTTTGGCGGAGGCGGAATTCGCGCGTGACGAATCGCGGCGGCGGGCGTAGGTGAGCGGGTCTCCCCTACTCCACTCCGCGATATGAGCGACGTTCAATTCCTGCTGCGCGCCGGCGAGATGCCGACGCATTGGTATAATCTGCTGGCGGATTTTCCGGAGCCGTTGCCGCCGCCGCTCCATCCGGGCACGCAGCAGCCGGCGAAGCCGGAGGATTTCGCGGCGATCTTTCCGGAGAACTTGATCGCGCAGGAGATGACGCCGGAGCGGGAGGTCGAGATCCCGGAGGAGGTGCGGCAGGTGTATGCGCTTTACCGCCCCACCCCGCTGCTGCGCGCGGTGCGGCTGGAGAAGGCGCTGCAGACGCCGGCGCACATCTACTACAAATACGAAGGCGTGAGCCCGGCCGGTAGTCACAAACCGAATACGGCGATTCCGCAGGCGTATTATAACAAGATCGCCGGGACGAAACGGCTGGCGACGGAAACGGGCGCGGGGCAGTGGGGATCGTCGGTCGCGATGGCGTGCCGGGTGTTCGGGCTGGAGTGCACCGTTTACATGGTGAAGGTGAGCTTCGGGCAGAAACCGTATCGGAAGCTGCTGATGCAGACGTATGGGGCGAACGTGTTCGCGAGTCCGAGCGAGCAGACGGAGTTTGGGCGGAAGGTGTTGCGCGAAACGCCGGACAGCAACGGGAGCCTCGGCATCGCGATCAGCGAGGCGATCGAGGACACGGTGACGCATCCAGGAACCAAATACGCGCTGGGGAGCGTATTGAACCACGTGTGTCTGCACCAGACGGTGATCGGTGAGGAAGCGATCAAGCAGATGGCGCTCGCGGGCGAGGAGCCGGACGTGGTGGTCGGGTGCGCGGGCGGCGGGAGCAATTTCGCGGGGATCGCGTTTCCCTTCGTGCGCGGGAAATTGAAGGACGGGAAGAAGACGCGGATCTTGGCGGTGGAGCCGGCGTCGTGTCCTTCACTGACGAAGGGCGAGTTGCGCTATGATTTCGGCGACACGGCGCAGACGACGCCGTTGATGATGATGCACACGCTCGGGCACGATTTCATGCCGCCGAGCATTCACGCGGGCGGGCTGCGTTATCACGGCATGGCGCCGATGGTGAGCCACTGCAAAAAGCTCGGGTTGATCGAGGCGGTCGCGGTGCCGCAGACGAAGGTATTCGAGGCGGGCGTGCTGTTCGCGCGCAGTGAGGGACTGGTGCCGGCGCCGGAGTCGTCGCACGCGATCGCGGCGGTGGTCGACGAAGCGGTGCGGTGTCGCGAAGAAGGAAAGAAACGCGTGATCGTGTTTAACCTCAGTGGGAATGGGCTGCTGGATTTGGCGGCGTATGAGGCGTATTTGAGTGGGAAGATTGTGGATGGTGAGGGTTGAGCGAGTGATCCCGTAGGCCGCGAGCTCGCTCGCGCTGCAGGAGCGCCCGGGAGCGGGCGGCCTATTCCACGTAGTCGAATTCGCCGATTTTGGGAGCGGTGGAGTCGGCGCCGACGAAGACCTCGAAGCGACCGGGCTCGGGGGCGAAGCGCATGTCGGTGTGATGAAACGCGAGGTCGGACGGTTTTAAGGTGAAGGTGACTTCGCGGGATTCGCCGGGTTTGAGGATGACTTTTTGGAAACCCTTCAACTCGCGGACAGGACGGGTGACGGAGCCGGCGATGTCGCGGATGTAGAGTTGGGCGACTTCGGCGCCCGCACGGCGGCCGGTATTCGAAACGGTGATACTGATGCGCTGCTCGCCGTCGGGCGTGAGGCGCGCGGTGGAGATTTTCGGGGCGAGGTAGTCGAACTTCGTGTAGGAGAGGCCGAAGCCGAAGGGGAATTCCGGAGTGTTGGGGACGTCGAGGTATTGGGACTTCCACTTGTCGGGGCCTTTGGCGGGATCGAACGGGCGGCCGGTGCGTTTGTGGTTATAGAAAATCGGGACTTGGCCGAGGCTGCGCGGGAAGGTGACGGGAAGTTTGCCGGAAGGATTGTAGGCGCCGGTGAGAAGATCGACGACGGCGGGGCCGCCCATCGTGCCGGGTAGCCAGGCAAGCAGGATGGCGTCGGTGTTTTCGATCACTTTTCCGAGAGCGAGCGGGCGGCCGGTGAAGAGGACGAGGACGATGGGTTTTCCGGTTTGGCGGAGTTCGGCGAGGAGTTCGTCTTGCACGCCGGGAAGATCGATTTCGCTGCGGCTCGCGGCTTCGCCGCTCATGAACCAGCCCTCGCCGAGCACGGCGACGACGACGTCGGATTTTTGCGCGGCGGCGACGGCTTCGGCGAAACCGGAGCGATCGTCGCCGGAGGATTTCGCGCCGAGCGCGTAGGTGACGCGGCCGGGGTAGGCTTCTTCGAGCGCGGTGCGAACAGTGATGGCTTCCTCCTCCTCGCCGCGGCCGCGCCATTCGCCGACTGAGGTCGCGTTGGGTGTCGGCAAGTTGACCGACGAGGGCGATCTTGGTGTCGCGGCGCAGTGGAAGGGCGTCGCGGGAGTTTTTGAGAAGGACGGCGGATTTGCGCGCGAGGTCGCGCGCGTGTTCGAGGTGGTCGGGGTGGAGCGTGAATTGTTTTTCGCGGGCTTCGTCGGAGTAGCGATAGGGATCTTCGAAAAGGCCGAGCCGGGCTTTGGCGGTGAGGATGGCGGTGACGGCCTGGTCGAGGCGATCCATCGGGACGGCGCCGGATTCGACGAGCGCGGGAAGGTGCGGGCCGTAGATGCGGCTCTCCATGTCCATGTCGACGCCGGCGTTGAACGCGATTTTGGCGGCTTCGGACTCGTCGGCTGCGATGCCGTGTTCGAGGAGTTCGCGGATGGAGGTCCAGTCGGAGACGACGAAGCCGTCGAAGCCCCATTCGTTTCGCAGGACGTCGGTCACGATGAATTTGTTGGCGGAGACGGGGACGCCGCTGAGGTCGTTGAAACCGACCATGAATGTGGCGACGCCGGCTTCGGCGGCGGCTTTGAACGGCGGAAGATAGATGTCGCGGAGCGTGATCTCGGGAATGTCGGTGGTGTTGTAGTCGCGGCCGGCCTGGGCGGCGCCGTATCCGACAAAATGTTTCGCGCAGGCGAGGATGGTGTCGGTGCGCGAGAGGTCGTCGCCCTGGAAGCCGCGGACGCGCGCGCGTGCGATGGTGCTGGTGAGGAATGGGTCTTCGCCGGCGCTTTCCATGATGCGGCCCCAGCGCGGGTCGCGGGCGATGTCGAGCATGGGGGCGAACGTCCAGTGTTGGCCGGCGGCGGACGCTTCGACGGCGGCGATGCGTTCGGATTTTTCGATCGCTTCGAGATCCCAGGAAGCGGCTTGGCCGAGGTTGATGGGAAAGATCGTGCGGTAGCCGTGGATGACGTCGAAGCCGTAGAGCAGCGGGATTTTCAGGCGGGTTTGTTCGACGGCGATTTTTTGGTAGGCGCGCGTGCGGGCGGGACCGATGGCGTTGAGGATGGAGCCGACGCGACCGGCGGCGACCTCGGCCTCGAGGTTGCGGCGCGTGGCGGG
>Ga0065721_10049415_pt1 | contig 34854 bp, 35 predicted proteins | sample Mesricmetagenome_FD_59108 | JGI IMG/M metagenome (GOLD analysis project Ga0065721, IMG submission 59108) | Mesophilic microbial community from rice straw/compost enrichment Sample: eDNA_1 v2 (version 2) | ecosystem: Engineered > Solid waste > Grass > Composting > Bioreactor | place: USA: Davis... | reverse complement strand
GCACGCCGCCAGCGTTCGTCCTGAGCCAGGATCAAACTCTCCAATAAAGTTTGTTACTGGTTCAAAGCTGGCAAATCATTTAATGATAGACTCATCAACGCTTTCGCTGTTCAGTTTTCAAAGAACATTTGTTTCGCTCGCCGCCCAAAGGCGACTTTTCCATCTTACCACATCGCCCATCGTGATGCAAGAGGTTTTTTTCACCATTTCTCTTCACTCAGTAGCGACAAGATCTAATATAACAAATTAGCCTTTACAAAGTCAACCGTTTCTTTCACTTTTTTTAAAGCGTTTTTTCAATCGAATTGACTTCTCAATAGCAGAATTTAAATATACATAAAAACAAACGAGCCGTCAACTAAAAATCGAATAGTACATTCCTTTTTATTTCACACTATACGTGTAACGGCTGACGCCCCCGCATAGCTGTCTTCACACAGAACGCAATGACAAAAGGTGGTGCGAAAATGACTCCGAAACCAACAAGTGTAGAACACACCCACGAGCACTACAATGAATTATCCACGGTCGAATCACAGCGCAACGAAATTCTCCAGGAGGAATTTCCGGAAGGCCCGTACGGTGCTTCCACCAATGAAGCGCGCCTCGGAAAAGCAACTGGCTGGGAACCTGGACAGCATTCGACGACCACCCGCTTTACTTATGAAACAAGAGAGATGCATCAAGATTTGCCTCGTCAGGACCCATCGGCTCATCCCATCCACGACGATCCGAACGAAAAAGAATAAACGCCCTCGCTCCAGCCAAACGACATGGACGCCCCCCTATCACAAAGCAAATAAACAAGCCCCTCTTTTCCATAAAAGAAAGAGGGGCTTCACCTTTTCAGCAGGCAATCTTATTCCTCGCCAACGACATGCGTTGTCAACGTTCCAATTCCTTCAATAGTAACCGAGATTTCGTCTCCGACTTTCAATTCGCCTACTCCAGAAGGGGTTCCGGTCAAAATAACATCTCCCGGACGAAGAGTCATGACAGCCGATACCGCCTCCACCAGTTGGGGGATGGTAAAAATCAGCTGCTCTGTGCTGGCATCCTGGCGCACTTCGCCGTTCACCCGGGTTACGATCCGCAAGTTTGAATAATCAAGCTTGGCGGCAATCGCAGGTCCGAGCGGGCAAAACGTATCAAAGCCTTTGGCGCGCGTCCATTGCCCGTCGCTCCATTGCAAATCGCGGGCAGTCACATCAATGGCGCACGTAAAACCGAGAATGTACTCATCCGCATCGGCAGCCTTCACCTTTTTTGCTTCCTTTTTGATGACAATGGCCAGTTCGCCTTCATAATGCAGATTTTCGGTCAGCTTCGGATAAACAATCGGCTCGCCCGGACCCACGACAGCAGACGAAGGCTTCAGGAACATCAACGGCTCTTTTGGCAGATCAATCCCCATCTCTGCCGCGTGGTCGCGATAATTCAAGCCGATGCACACCACTTTGCTCGGATCGCACGGCGCTTTCAGGCTGATTTCGTCCAGCGGCAGCTCCAGTCCCGTCATGATCGGTTTGGCTGTTTGGATTTTATAAATATCCCCTTCGATCACCCGGACCTTCTGATCTTCTGCTACCATCCACCCATGCTTGACTTTGCCGTTTCGCTCATAGCGGATAATCATGACTCTTCTCCCCCGTCACGCATTTTTCTCTATCGGCTAAAACAAATCCGTCGTCGTTTCTTTCGGCTTGGTTGTGATTTCTTCGATGACAGTGCCTGCTACTGCCTTTTCTACAAGAGCGTCCACATCCAGCACTTCTTCAAATTTGGCAGCCAGATACGGTTTCGGTCTGGTTACCGGATTTTTCGGGGTAAACACCGTGCAGCAGTCTTCATACGGCAAAATGGACAGCTCATACGTATCGATTTTACGCGAGAGATCGGTAATGTCGACCTTGTCCATCCCGATGAGCGGACGAAGCATGGGAATGGAAATCACCTTGTTGATCGTGTCCATGCTCTCCAATGTTTGCGAAGCTACCTGTCCGAGACTTTCGCCTGTCGCCAGAGCCTTTGCTTTCGTGTTTTCCGCCACACGCTCGGAAATGCGCATCATGAAGCGGCGCATGATCGTGATCAAATAATCTTCCGGACACTTTTCGCGGATCGCAGTTTGAATCTCGGTAAAAGGAACAACGTGCAGCTTGACGGTTCCGCCCCACTTGGTCAGTTTTTGGGCCAAGTCACGCACCTTTTGCAAAGCGCGCTCGCTGGTGAACGGATAGCTGTGGAAGTGGATCGCTTCCAGCGTAACTCCGCGCTTCAGCATCATCCAGCCAGCTACAGGGCTGTCGATTCCCCCCGACAAAAGCAGCAGCACTTTTCCACTCACGCCTACTGGCAAGCCGCCTGGCCCCGGAATCGTTTCGCAGCTTAAATACGTACCTTCTGCGCGAATTTCCACATTGACGATCGTTTCAGGCTCGTGCACATCTACCTTGATCGCAGGCAGCGCCCGCAAAATGTGGGTACCGACGATTCGGTTCACTTCCATGGAAGGAATCGGGTAGCGCTTGTCCGCACGACGAGTGACCACGCGGAACGTGCGCGGTTCCGGCTGCAATTGACGGACCATTTCCAGCGCTTTTTCCTTGATCGTCTCGATATCCGGGTCCACCTGAACGGTCGGACTAAAGGAAGAGATGCCGAAAACGCGCTTCAACCGTTCCATGACCGCATACGCATCCTCGCCATGCAGCTCGACATACATGCGCCCGTAGTTGCGTCTCACCTTTACTTTGAAAAAGGAGCGCAGCACGCTTTTCACACTTCTGACCAGCGCTTCTTCAAACTGGTCGCGGTTTTTGCCTTTAAGAGCAAGCTCGCCGTAGCGAATCAAAATAACATCGTAGTTCATGATAATCTCCTTTGAATTGGTTCTCTTCTCTTATTTTCTGCGATCCGGGACCGTTTGCGGCTTGATAAACGAGCGCAAGGTTTCTACGCACGCTTCCAGCGCGGTCAGGAACTGCTCGATCTCCTCACGCGTATTTTCCCTGCCCAGGCTGATGCGCAAAGATGACAGGGCACAATCCCGTTCAATCCCGACAGCCGTCAACACCCTGCTTGGCTCATTCGCTTTAGACGAGCAGGCTGACTTGGTCGAGACGAGAAAGCCTCTCTCTTCCAAAGCGTGCAGCAACACTTCCGCTTTTACTCCCGGTACGGACAAGTTCATAATGTGCGGAGCTGCCCCTTGCTGCGGCGTGTTAACGATACAGCCTGCAATTCGCTCAATGCCTTCGCGCAGCCGTTGGTTCAGGCTTTGCAGTCTCCCGGCTTCGTCCTTGCCCAGCTCCTCCAAAACCCGAATGGCTTTGGCCATGCCAGCGATCGCCGGAAGGTTTTCCGTTCCCGAGCGCACCCCAGCTTCTTGTCCGCCGCCCATCATCAACGGGTGGATAATCAATCCTTCGCGTTTATACAGGATGCCCACTCCCCGCGGGCCATAGAACTTGTGGGCGGACACACTCAACAGATCGATGCCGGAGTCGTGCAGAGACAGCGGCACTTTGCCGATCCCCTGGACGGCATCCACATGGAACAAAACCTTCGGATACTGCTTTAGCCACTGTCCGATTTCTTCCACGGGCTGAATCGTCCCCAGTTCATTGTTCACATGCATGACAGACACGAGAATCGTGTCCGGACGGAGCGCACGCTTTACATCCTCGACAGACACGCGCCCTTCGCGATCCACAGGCAGATAGGTCACGGCAAACCCGATCCCCTCCAGCTGCTTGCACACATCGTAGACAGCCGGATGCTCGACTTGTGTGGTAACAATATGCTTCCCTCTGTTCTGATATTGAAAGGCAATGCCCTTGATTGCCGTATTATTGCTTTCTGTGCCTCCGGAGGTAAAAATGATTTCCCCTTCTTTGCAGCCCAGGTACTGTGCAGCAACCTTCCGCGCCTGCTTGAGTACGTTTTCGGCTTCCACCCCTTTTTGATGCAAAGAGGACGGATTTCCATAATAGTTTTCCATCGCCCGTTTTACTGTCTCAATGACCCCTGGATGAGGCCGGGTTGTCGCACTGTTGTCTAAGTAAATCACCAGTCCACACCTTCCTGAGGGCGAGCTGCCCTAAGTCTACCCTTCATCATAACACGACTGTCCATGTGGAACATACTACCCGAGTGTACTTCCTGATTATTTTCCCCTGCTTTTTGCAGGCAACCAGTCGTTTTTAGCCAAGCCTGAGCAAGCGTTCACATTCTTTTCACAACTAAAGCGCTTACATCCAAATTTAAGCTATTTACAATGCGATAGCCTTTCGTTAGAATTGTCAATAAATTTAGAAAAAAAGATACCTACACGGGAACAAGGAGAGAGCAGCGATGACAACACAAGCAATGCAAGAAAAAATCAACAAGATGGAAGCAGAACTGAAAAGATTGCAGGCTGAACTGGCCAAAATGAACAAAAGTACCCCTCAATACGACCAAAATGATGTCGCATATCTAAATGAGGTGTACAACGGGTGACTTTTCGCTTATTTTATTTGCGATAGCGTGGGTGCGGGCAAGACGATTTGGCCGCTTCCACGCTATTTTTATGTCTATAAGCACAATTTTCGGTTAATTTTTCATTTGGAAAAGGAGGAGTTTTCACCTCTGCTGGGAGAGGCGACCAATCGAGGGTAGATTTACCTGATGAAAGCAACGGTTCCCACTGCGTACAATCAAGATGAACCACCACACCACGCTACGGCATCGAGGAGGCTTTCATGTTCAAAACAACGCGCTGGAAACGTCTCGCCCTGCAAGCTACTCTGGTTGCTGGCTTGCTCCCTGCTACATCCGCCTTTGCCCAAACGATTCAGGTCGTCCCTGGAGACACACTCGGCAATATCGCGTACAAAAACCAGATCACGGTCGAACAGCTCAAACTGGCTAACCAGTTGCAATCGGACATGATCATGGTCGGACAAACGCTGTACATACCCCCGCGTTCCACCGTTTATACGGTCAAAGCAGGCGACGTCCTGTGGAAAATCGCCTACAACCACGGCGTAAGCATTCAAACTATTGTGAATACAAACAAACTGCAAACGACGGAAATTCTCATCGGGCAAAAGCTGCTGATCCCCAAGCAAGAGCCAGTCGCCGAGACACCTGCGCCTGCGCCCGCCCCCAAGCCTGAGCCGGACAAGCCTTGGGTAGAGAACACTCGCTATCAGGTTGCCAAAGGAGATACGCCTTGGACGATTTCGATTGCCCACGGCATCCCGTTTACCGAGTTTTTGCAAGCCAACAAGCTGAGCGAATCCGATTACTTGCAGATCGGTCAAATCGTAACTGTTCCTGTGCACCACATTCCAAAAACCGAGACAGCAGGAGCCAAGTACGGTGAGTATCTGGACTGGTTTGAAGCGGCCCAGTATTTGTTCCCGATCAACGCGACTGCAAAAGTGACCGATTTTGCTACGGGCAAAAGCTTCATGGTCAAACGCACGATCGGCGCTTCCCATTCTGACACGGAACCGTTGACTTCAGCGGACAGTGCTACCATCAAAAGCATTTGGGGCGGCAATTTTTCCTGGAGCATCCGGCCTGTCATCGTGGAAGTCGATGGCCGACGTCTAGCCGCCTCCATGTCCTCCATGCCACACAGCATCGAGTATATAACGGACAATGCATTTGACGGGCATTTTGATATTCACTTCCCTGGCAGCCTGCGCCACAAAGACAACCTGATTGACCCCGACCACCAAGCCGCGATTCGGATTGCGGCAGGAAAATAGGCAACTGACAGGCGAAAAGCCGTTCCATCGTCATGACTGGAACGGCTTTTTCCTGTTTGCTTATTTATAAGGAATAGGCCCGCTGTACACACCTTGGAACACTTCTGTGGCTGGCCCTGTCATGTAGACGCGATTGTCTTCTTCCCGCCAATCGATAAACAGGTCTCCTCCTGCCAAATGCACGGTAACCGCTCTGTCGACCTTGCCAGCGAGCGCCGCTGCGACGGCCGCTGCACAAGCTCCGGTTCCGCACGCGAGGGTCACGCCAGATCCCCGCTCCCAGACGCGGAACAAGATCTCTTCCCGATTCAATATTTGGATAAATTCAACGTTGGTGCGTTCCGGGAACCATTCGTGGAACTCGATCTTCGGTCCGTACGTGCGCACATCTTCGTCGCGCACTTCGTCCATGAAAATAATCGCGTGCGGATTGCCCATGGATACAGCCGTCATCGTAAACACAGCCCCGTCCACTTCCAGCACCTCTTCGTGCGCCTGCTCTTCCGGTATGCCTGTCATCGGAATCGCCGAGCGTTCAAAACGCGGCTCTCCCATATCAATCGTAACTTGCTCCACTTTGCCGTCAGCCCCGACAGAGACAACCGGCTTCATCATCCCGCCCCATGTTTCTACCGTAAACGTGGTTTGCGCAGTCAAGCCGTGATCGTACACGTATTTGCTCACACAGCGCAGGCCGTTGCCGCAGTTTTTTGCCTCGCTTCCGTCGTTGTTGAATACGCGCATGCGAAAATCAGCGCGCTCTGACGGAAGAATCAAAATCAGGCCGTCTCCGCCAATGCCGAAGTTGCGATCGCTTACCCGTCTTGCCAGTTCGGGAAGATCCACTCCCGCCAACGTTTCCTCGAAACAGTTGACGTACACATAGTCGTTGCCCAAGCCATGCAATTTGGTAAATTTCATCTGCCACTCCCCGTTTTCTCTGTAATTTCTGACTCTCTTTATATATGGACTTATCTTAACACAACAACTTCCGTTTGGGGGAAGTGGTATACTACCAGTAATCAAGAGCAACCGCTAACTGTCGAGGTGACATTTGATCCAATGAACAACGAAACATTACGCTATGTGCTCGGCACGAAAAACGAAGCAAAGCGGCTGGCCGTACAAAAAGCCACGGGCATCGACCCGATTTGTCTCTCCGTTCCTTCGGGAGTGCCTGCCCAGCCCATGAGCGAACAAGAAACGATTACCGGAGCCATCAATCGGGCAAAAGCGGCTCTCGCCCTTGCTCCGGAGGCGCAAATCGGGCTTGGTCTGGAAGGCGGCCTGATGTATGACGAAGCGTTTACCGGACAATGGTATTTGATCTCGGTGTGCGCAGCCTGGGACGGAAAGCAGCTGTTTTTGGGCAAAGGTCTGGCTTTTCCCATGCCCAAACAGGCGATTGAGCGCATTGTGGCAGAAAAGACGGAACTGAGCGTGATTATGGACGAGTGGGGCCAAACGAGCGGAAGCAACCATCGCGGCGGAGCTTACGCGCTTTTGACCAACGACCGCCTCAACCGCTCCGATGTTTTTTGCGAAGCCGTCATCGCTGCGATCACACCGTATCAATCCCGTTTTTACACCAGCTGATCGAGGGCGACGTCAAAACAAAAAGCCTCTTCGGCTGTTGCAGCGCGAAGGAGGCTTTTTGCTTTTTGCGGTCTGCTGCTGGTTACTACCGGGCCGTGTAGTACGGGTAGATGACCAAAGCTCCCAAAATGGAGATCGCACCTACAATCATCGCCCACGCCCCCAGCGTTCTCGAATCGCGTCGATACGCCAAATAGCCAAGCACCATCCCGATTGGCGCCACGAGATACGGCATCAGGAACAGGGACAGGATCGATAGCCCCAGACCTGTCATGCCGATACCGCTGGCTCCGCTTTCCCGGCTATCTTCGTCATCGCTGATCTCACGCACAGAACGACGCGAAGGAATCGGCTCGGCGATTTCCGCCGCTGCCTCGATGTCGTCGTCTCTTCTCACGGTGACCGGCGCGCGGTCTTCCCTCGTCAGTACAACGCCATCCAATCGCTCCGAAAAGTCGTTCTCCACCCTGTCCTCTTCGCCGGAATAACGCTCTGTCAAAGAGTGAGGATCGTAGTGAATCCTTCGCCTTGAGCGTTCCTCATCTTCGTCGAAAGCGGCCTGGGTCCAGGTGTCTACTGCAAACTCCCTGTCGTGCTGATCTACCGTGTCGGAAAAGCCGGTATCTTCCTTCCGCTTCGCATTCATGCGTTCGTGTCGATCCAACATACCATGCTCAGCCCCTTTTTTGGTAAAGGATTTGTTAGTGAAGGAAGTAGCCTTATTGTCTGCCTGCGGTGTACAATTTAAACTGGAGGCGAGAGGATGAAACCAGAGAAGTTCCTAACCATTGGCATTGATATTGACGGAACGGTCACTTCACCCAGCAGTATTGTGCCGTTGATGAATGAAAGCTTTGGCAGAGATTTACGATATGAAGACTGTCTGGAGTACAATTTGGCCAACGTGTATCGGATTACAGACGAGGAGTTTGACAACTGGCTCGCCCAAAATGGTGAACGCCTGTACGACGAAGCGCCTGTTCACGGCATTGCCGATCAGGTGTTGCGCAACTGGTATCCGTTGCACAAGCTGATTTACATCAGCGCCAGGGAAGCGCACCATCACGATGTGACGCTGAACTGGTTTGCCCGTTATCAAATCCCTTACCATGAAGTGGATTTGGTCGGCTCCCACGACAAGCTTGCCGCTGCCCAAAAGTGGGGCGTGGATCTATTCCTGGAAGATCGGCTGGAAAATGCCCTGCAACTGTCGGAAGCCTTGCAAATTCCCGTGTTTTTGTTCGATACACCGTACAATCAGGCCCGCCTCCCTGAGCTTGTGCACCGCGTGACCTCCTGGGAGGAAGTCGACCACAAAATCAAGACATTGTCGCTTGGACAAGCCCGTGTCTAAGTGTATGCAGCAAAAAGACGTATCTCCTTGTCGGGATACGTCTTTTTGGACGTCCAAGCCTTACTTTGCCGATTTCTTCGGCTTGAACGTCAGACAACAGGTTTCAGACGAAGTGGTTGCTTGATCTTTATGGTCATTTTGACCATACTCACCCGCAAACTCTTCCTTCAGGTTGGCGTTCGCGTGGGCGTCGATCTCCACCATGATTTCGTCGGCGCTGCAAATATTGCCTTGCGCCCAATACTCACAGTTTGCTACGCTGCATTTTACTTGTGGCATTTGGATTCACCTCCTAGACGCTATCCTTCACCATTCGTCTAAGGGATATACTTGTGAAAAACAAACAACCACAAACGATACAGAAAAGAGGGGGAGCCATGCATACACCCCGCGTAGTCGTCATCACCGGAGCGTCTGGCGGTCTAGGTCAGGCGCTGACCCGCTTGCATCTGGAAAAAGGCGATCTGGTCATCGCAGCATCGCGTAAACCCGTAAATCATGAGTCGCTGTCCATTTCTTCCGCCAATCGGGAGCGATTGTTTTCCTATGCGCTCCACGTCGGAAACAACGAGGACGTCCGGCGCTTTGCAGCCTGGGTGCATGTGCGCTTCGGAGCGTGCGACCTTTTGTACAACAATGCGGGCGTCGCTGTGTTCGAGCCGCTCGTCGACATGACGATCGACGAACTGGAAGAGACGTTGCGAACAAATATTGCCGGCGTGATGTACACCACTCGCGCTTTTTTGCCGATGATGCTCGATCATCAGCAGGGACATATCGTCAACGTCGCCTCGCTCGCAGGTCAGGTCGCTACCGCCAAAGCGTCCGTATACGCCGCGAGCAAAGCCGCCGTGATCCGGTTCAGCGAAGGCTTGCAGCATGAGCTTGCAGGAAGCGGCGTCCATGTGACCTGTGCCCTTCCCGGCCCGATCGATACGCCTTTTTTGGAAAAAGCGGACCGGACAGGAGCGTATCGCAGCAAAGTAGCCCGTTACTTGCTCTCTGCCGATGACACGGCCCGCCTGATTTACAAGGCGGTAGAGAAAAAGCGCTCGGAAGTAGCCATGCCTTTTCGCCTGAAGATGCTATCCGTGCTTTACAGCCTGCTGCCGCAGCGTTTGAAACAGCTAGTTTCCCCGCTCCTCAATCGCAAGTGACTGATTTTTGAGGTCCCGCAGCATTCCGAAGGCGAACAAGCCGCACACCACGCACATGACCGCCCCTGCCCCGAACAATCCTTGTACCCCGAGAAAAGGAATCAACACTCCCGAGACTGCCGCCCCAGCCGGCATTCCCGTTCCCGTAACCGTCCGGATGCTCGTCATCACTCTTCCCAGCAAAGCATCCGGGACCTGCCTTTGCAAATAACTTCTGTACATGATGTTGTAAGGAGAATAACTGAACCCTGCCAAAGCCATCGCGACCATCGCCACCTCCAGCCTGGAAAAGAAAGCGAGCGGCATTGTGGTCAGCCCCCACAAGACCATGATTCCCGCAAGCGTGCCCCCGAGCGGGAATTTCCACGTAATCGTCGAGAAGAACAACGACCCGAGCAGCGCTCCGATGGCAAGCGACGACCAGAGCATCCCCAGCGCAATCGAGCCACCCTCCAAGTTTTGATTGGCATAAAGCGGCAACGCCACCTCAATCGGCCCGTAAGACATATTGAACAAAAACGTGAAGAACACGAGAGCGACCATTTGCTTGTTTCCGAACAAGTAGCGGTAGCCTGTTTGCATATCGACCAACAGCGAGCGCAAAAACTTGCCCGCCTGCATGTTTTGCGGAACGCCGGGGTTTGCGCTTTTCGTCAGTTCTTTTGGCAGGCGCGAGAAACAGAGGGCGCAAACAAAAAAGCTGGCGGCATCAATCAGCAGTACGTAAGCTTCCCCAATCAATCCGATCAGCACCCCAGCCAGCGCCGGGCCGAACATGTAGATGATTTGCCACTGACTCTCCATGACGCCATTCGCTTTGACCAGATGATTTTTATCCGCCACCAGCCTCGGCAACAGCGTCTGGGCACCCGCTGTACTGAGCGGAGACAGCGTTCCGGCAATGACAATCAATATGTAAATCACGAAAAGCGGAACGTGGTCGACCTGCAGCAAAGCCACCAGAGCGATAAAAATCACCCCGCGGGCTATATTGTCCACCATAATCAACTTGCGGCGATCAAACCGATCCAGCAATACCCCCGCGACCAAACCCGCAAATACGGCTGGCAGCATGTACGCCAGGACAACTCCCCCCATCGCAGCGGGAGATCCGGTCTTGTTCATCACAAACCAGGTAAGCCCCATCCAGCCGAACTGGTCACCCAATCCCGATAAAAACATGCCGAGCCAATACCAGCGAAATCCGCGCTGTCTCCATAATTCTTTCATCCTGCATCTTCCTTTATCTCTGTTTCCATTCATTGTATACACAATTTCATACATTTTCAATATTTATGTTTATTAAATGATAAAGTAAGCAAAAACACAAAAAGCCCTCTGCCCATTCGGGAACGGGCAAAGGGGAAACTCATTCCGGATGAACCGACGATTCCTGCTCCTCCAGACGATGCAATTGTTTTCGGCTCCAGAGCCAAAAGACACCTGCTACAACACCGAACAAGCCAAGCCACACCGAAACAGCAGCGCTCCCGACCTGTTCTGCGCAAAAGCCGAGTACGAGACAGCTCGCTGAAAAGGCTCCCATCGTCGCCATTTCCCTGATCGAGAAAACACGGGCCAAAAAGGCAGGGTCCGCCAGCTTTTGCAGCTTGGTAACGGACAAAATCGAAGAACTGAACGACGCGAATGAACAAAACAGGATGGCGACAGCAAGCCCAAGCAACGGCTTGATATGAAACACCGCGACAATCGACAGTCCCATCGCGATCAGCGCCCAGCCCTGGAAACGAGATATGCCCTGTTCATTCAATCTCTCCGCCAGTCGGCCAGCGGCGATTCCGGCGATCACGCCGCCCAGCCCCAGCGGAATGTCGAGCAAACCGAATACGTACAGCCCTTCGCCCCGCTCCTGAAGCACGTAAAACATCAGCATGATGTAATAAGCGGCGCAGGCCCTCTCTGCCATCTGGTACAAAATAACCTGCCCGATTCTTCTGTTGCCGCCGATATAGCGGAAGCCTTCCTGTAGCCGAGCGAAAAAATGTGTGCCTGTCTTGTGGGCCACAGCTTCAGCGATCGGAGGAAGCCGCAGCAGAATAAACAGGGACAGCAAATAACAGGCGGCATCAAGCAAAAAGTTGTAGCGATAGGAAAAAAGATAAACGAGTACAGCGGCGATTCCCTGGCAAACAATAATCAAAAACGAAGTCGTCCCTTGCAAAAGCGAATTGGCTGCCAGCCGGTCCCGCTCTTCAACAGAGCTGACGATGGCTACCTGCATCGCAGGCTGAAAAAAGGCGCTGCAAATATTGACGAGAATCAACAGCAAAAAAGCGATCCACAAATAAGTCACAGACGTGATCAAGAAAAACAGACTAACAAGAATCCCCCTAAGCAGGTTGACGATCAGCATGACTCTGCGTTTGTCCCAGTTCTCCACCAGCGCTCCGGAAAACAGGCTTGTCAGTACATACGGCACCATCCGAAATACCGTGCCTGCGGCAAAGGACAAACCGGAACCGCTCAAATCGTGCAAAAGCCCTACAACCGCAATAAACGTAAACTCATTCCCTATAATATGAACAATATGGGCCGCATACAGACGGCGAAAAATCGGGTGCTGTAGCAAGGTCATCATCGCGCATCCTTTCCAAAAAGCTTACCCAGTCAACTTTCTCCCCATTGTAGCACTTGCCTGAAAATAGCGGCAAATTGTTCTTGTCAATGAGTCGGGCTTTAAGTTATTATACGTTCAAAATAAATTGAACGTTTTTATATTTCATTACGTTCATGATTATTAAAATGAGGCAGGTGCGCCATGAAACGTTTTTTAGTCATCGAAACTTTGGATCAACTGAAAGTCGTCAGCGATGCTTTGCGGATGGAAATCATCACCTTGCTTGTAAAGGAAGCGTATACGGGCAAGCAGCTCGCTACCTTGCTCTCCCTCTCTGCTTCCAAGGTGCACTATCATCTCAAGGAATTGGAAAGCCAGGGCTTTGTCCAGGTCGTCCGTACCGAAGAGAAAAACGGGATTGTGCAAAAATTTTACCGGGCGGTCGCCTACGATTTCAAAGTCAGTGAAGAACTGCTCCCTTCCCTCAGCGAAAACAGCATGCTGCTCCAGGAAGCGATGGTCAACCATTTGCGCTCAAGCCTCACCCGCCTGTACAACGCTCCCGACGAATCGTTCATGCAATTCGCGGACAAAAGCAAACGCGCCCCTGCCATCGCTTTCAACGCAGAAATAAAAGCTCCGCGTCACGAAATCCAGCAGTGGCTTGACAAATACCATGCCCTGATTGACGAGCTGGGCGATATGGAAGCACGCCACTTGCAGCGAATCGCCGCCGGAGAAGCGGAGGACACAGAGGAAAACTTTTATATCGTAACAGTCGGCTTTATGACAGACGAACGCATTTACGTATCGGAAGACGAATCTTTGCCGGATAACTACGAGCACTTGCCGAGCGACTACAAGCATATATCGAGCAAATTCGTGGTCAAAAAGAAGCAGGAGGCGAAACAGGATGACGACGATTCCAACTAATGCCTTGTGGAAAAATCGCTCGTTTCTTTTGCTCTGGTGTGCGACGATCTTGTCGGCCATGGCCGATGGCGCATTCTTTTTGCTGTTGTCCTGGTTTATCGTCGATCAGACGGGATCGGAAACGATGCTCGGAACCGCGCTTATTTGCATGTCGATTCCCCGCCTGCTGTTCATGCTTGCGGGGGGAGTGGCCGCAGATCGCTGGAATCGGAAGTGGATCATGTTCGCTTCGCTTTTGGCTCGCTGCATCATCCTGCTCGGTTTTGGGCTGGTCCTCCAAGGCGAGACGCTGGAATGGCTGTTCCTGCTCATCTACGGGATCGCCGCCCTTTTCGGCACTGTCGACGCTTTCTTCTGGCCGGCTCGCAGCTCGATCCTGCCCTCCCTTGTCTCTCGGGAACAACTCGCTCCTGCCAACAGCATGATGGAAATTTCCCAGCAGATCAGCATGGTCGGCGGTCCTGTCGTCTCCGCGCTATTGATCCGCACCCACAACTATTCGCTCATGTTCGTCATATTGGCGCTCGCCTTTTTCACAGGGGCACTGGTTTTGCTCGCTTTGCGCCTGCATGCTTCCTCACGCGACGAGACTCGCGCAACCGCTTCGCCGTCTTCTGGCGCAGGATCGTATTTTCAGGATATATGGGGCGGGATTCGCTTTACATACGGGATTCCGATCCTGACTATGCTACTCGTCACCTCGCTCGTGATCAACATGATGTTTTCCGGGCCGATCAACATGGGGATACCGCTGCACGTCAAAGACCTCGGCTGGGATGGAAGCGCGTACAGCACACTTAGCACCTCGCTTGGCGTCGGCACGATCGTCGGAGGGATTTTGACCGGACTGTGCAAAGGCTTTCGCGGAAAATTTATTCTGCTCCCCTTTTTCCTCGGCGGCATGGGGGTCGCGATGAGCTCGCTCTTTTTCATGCAGCAGCTTTTGTTCGGATTGCTCCCGATGTTCTGCATCGGCATGATGCTCAGCATGACGAACATCCCGATCATCACTTACATCCAGACCATCGTCCCTTCTGCCATGCTCGGCCGCGTCATGTCGCTGCTCTCCCTGATGTCGCTTGGCTTCGGTCCGGTCAGCTACGCTCTCTGCTCGTTCCTTTTGGCCTCGAAAACGGCCACTTCCGGCGTTCTTCTGCTCGCTGGCGGAATCATTTTCAGCCTGTCATCGCTTTGCCTGCTTTTGTTCCGCACCTTCCGCAACATGGAGCAGCACCCTGACTGGCAGCGCTCCGCTGCGGGAGAAGCGATTCATTCCCATGCCTCGTCTACATAGGGGGAACGTTCGCGCTTAGTGGCGTAGCGGCGTAGCGGCATAGACCGTAAGATCATAGCAGTGCAGCGCCAGCACCGGAAAAAATCACGCGCCCCTGGCAAGCAACTTCCATGCTTGTCAAGGACGCGTGTTTGGTCTTTACACGGTCTGCTCTTTTCCTACCGACACTTTGGGCAACTGCCGGAAGCCGAAGCCCATCCGGCTGATCTCGCCCGCTTCATCCCGGAAAAACCGGATGTACGAATCTGTCTCGCCCCGTTTGAACACGAAGCCGTCTTCTCCTACCGCCCGCAGCGGAAGCTTGCCCCCCATCGCTTTGAGCACCAAACCGTTTTCTTCGATCTCGACGGTTACGTTGGCCCCTTCCGAGGAACGATACTCCCCGACATACGTAGCCAGTCGCTCGACAGGCAGTTCGTAGTCTGCGTAAGGGAACGGAGGAGTTGCAGCAGGTTGGCCGCGATACTCGTTCAACAAGCCATGCATCAGGTCAGTGGCAGGCCCGCCGTCCACGTTCATGAGAATCGCTCCTGTCGTGTCGCTTTCCGGAATCGTAAAAATTTGCGCGCTGACCCCTTTGATCGCCCCGCCATGCTCGATGAGTGTACCGCCGTGGCAATCTTTGCCGATCATCAGCCCATACCCGTAGCCTTGAAAAGGAGTGAGCGGAGCGTAAGGAGTTGTCATGTCCTTGACACTGTCCGCCGAAAGCAATCGCTTGTCGCCTACCAAACCACCCGTGCGGAACAACTCCGTGTAGCGCAACAAATCGCGAATGGTCGATTTCAAAAAGCCTCCCGAACGCATGGCCGGAGCGTCCCACCAAGCTGGCGAGCGAAACACCGCGCCGCCTTCCTCAGGACTTTTGCGGGTGAAAAGAGTTGCCACCTGCGCATCTGCTGGCAGCTCCTCGATGAGAAAAGCGCTGTTCGTCATGCCGGCAGGCTCCAGAATGTGCTCGCGGACAAATTGTTCGTACGCGATTCCGCTCACCCGCCCGACAATAATTCCGAGCAAGGCGTAGCTGTCGTTGGAGTAGCTGAAATGTTCGCCAGGAGCGCCGAGCAGCTCATATTCGAGCTTTGCCATGTAGGCAAGCAACTCGTCGTAAGTCTCGATCGCTTCCGCTTTGTCCAGGTCCCATTGCAACCCGGAGCTGAACGTGCGGTTGGCCGTGTCTTCGAGCATGCTGCTTTTCATCGCTCCCACGAGTGAATCCAATGGAGGAAAGCCTGCGGTGTGGGTCATCAGATGATGAATCGTCATCGCGCGAGTATAGTCTTCGTTCGGTGTGGACAGCTCAGGGATGTATTTGCGAACCGGATCGTGGACATGCAGCTTGCCTTGCTCCTGAAGCTGCATGATGGCAACGCAAGTAAACGATTTCGTGACAGAGCCGATGCCAAATACCGTGTCCGGCGTCAGCTCCAGCGCGTCTTCTGTATCGTCCGCAAGCCCGAAGCCGCGGAAGTAGTCCATCTGTCCTTGCTTGGCCAAACCAACTGCCGCACCTGTAATTTTTGCCTGGGAAAGCAACTTTTGCGCATACTCCTCAAACGATTCCACCCACATCGCCATCTTTACTTCTCCCCTTTTTTCCCTTTATTTAGAAAAATCGTGAAGCAAGCCTAGCTACGGCCGGAAATTTTGCGAACGCAGGACGTAGTTCCCGACCGCTCGCTTGTTCAGTGCATAGCCGATGCCAGGTCCTTCCGGTACCGCCAATTGCCCTGGAGCAATCAGTTCTACCCCGTTCTCCACGATGTCTTCTTCCCAGTAACGGCTCGATGCCGCTGTATCGCCCGGAATTGTGAAGTTCGGCAGAGTCGTAATGGCGATATTGTGAGCGCGGCCCACTCCGGACTCGATCATTCCCCCGCACCAGACCGGAATGCCGTGTGCCTGGCACAAATCGTGAATCCGCTTCGACTCGGTCAAACCGCCCACGCGACCGACTTTAATATTGATAATGCCGCAGCTGCCCAACTCGATTGCTTTTCGCGCATCTTCCACACTATGAATGCTCTCGTCCAGACAAATCGGCGTGGACAGCTCCCGCTGCAGCTTGGCATGGTCGATGATGTCATCGTGAGCCAACGGCTGTTCAATCATCATCAATCCGTAGTGATCCAGCTCCTTCATGATATCGACGTGCTCCATCGTGTAAGCGGAATTGGCGTCGGCCATCAGCGGCACATCGTCACCGAACTGCTTGCGGATCGCGCGAATCAGCTCCACATCGAAGCCCGGCTTGATCTTTACCTTGATTTTTTTGTAGCCTTCCGCCAAGTGCCGTTCCACTTTCGCCAACACTTGATCCACCGTCGGCTCAATTCCGATGCTGATGCCCACGTCGATCACCGCTTTGTCGCCGCCGAGCGCCCTGGCCAAAGAAATCCCTTTTTGCTTGCTGTACAAATCCCAAATCGCGCCTTCCAACGCTGATTTAGCCATGTAGTTGCGGCGAACGGGGGCAAACAGCCGATCTACGTCTTCCGGCGTCTCGATCGGGTTGGCAAACAGCTTGGGGATGAGAAAACGCTCCATCATGTGCCAAGCAGTCTCGGTCGTTTCTTCATTATAGTAAGGATCAGGCATCGCCACGCTTTCCGCGTAGCCAACCTCGCCCTCACCGTAGACGCTGACCAGAATCAACTCTTTGACAAGCGTATAGCCAAAGCTCGTTTCAAAACGGAAGCGAAGTGGAATATGGAGTTGCTGCAACTCAATGCGCTCGATTTTCAATGATCTTCATCCCTTCTGTTTCATATAGGTGGCATGCGACAAAATGACGGGGCTGTACCTGGCTGGGAACGGGACGAATCGTACGGCAAACTTCCGTGCTGTGCGGACAGCGGGTGTGAAAAGAGCATCCTGCCGGAACCCGCGAAGGACTGGGCACATCGCCCGTCAGTACAATCCTTTCTTTGCGGCGAAACGGATTGGCTTTCGGCACAGCCGACATCAATGCCTGTGTATACGGATGAAGCGGGCCCGCAAACAAATCTTTCTTGTCGGCGATCTCCACAATTCGTCCGAGATACATGACGGCGATTCTGTCACTGATATGCCGAACCACTCCCAGATCGTGGGAAATAAACAAGTAGCCAAGTCCAAGCCGTTCCTGCAAATCTTGCAGCAGATTGACAATTTGCGCCTGAATGGAGACATCCAAGGCCGACACAGGCTCATCGGCAACGACCAGCGAAGGCTGCACCGCCAAAGCCCGGGCAATGCCGATCCGTTGCCGTTGCCCGCCGCTGAACTCGTGCGGATAACGGGCAGCGAACTGCGGATTCAGCCCGACCAGTTGCAGCAGTTCCTTCACCTGCTCCCTGCGCTCGGCAGACGACATTTTCGGCTCCTTTACCCCCAGCGCTTCCTCCAAAGCCCCCTGCACGGTCATGCGCGGATTCAAGGAAGCGTACGGGTCCTGAAACACGATTTGCATTTTTTTGCGAAACGCGCGAAACCGACTCTCTGGCATGGCGGTTATTTCTTGATCCTCAAAATGAATCGTCCCGCCTGTTGGCTCAATCAAGCGCATGATGCTTCTGCCTGTCGTCGATTTGCCGCAGCCGCTTTCCCCGACCAGCCCCAGCGTCTCTCCTTTTTTCAACTGGAAGGAAACTCCATCGACTGCCTTGACCACTTCGCCGCTCTGACCGAACAGTCCTTTCTTGATCGGAAAATACGTCTTCAAATCGTTTACGGACAACAAAACTTCGCTCATACCGCCATCTCCTCTTTCGCGTACAGCCAGCAGCGGACGGCTTGCGTTCCTTTGCCTGACAGCGGCGGTTTTGCCAGATGACAGCGTTCTTCTGCCAAAGGACAGCGAAAGCGGAACGCACACCCTTGCGTCACTTCTCCGAGCAAAGGGACGCTGCCTTCGATCGGGTCGAGGCGTCTTTTCTCTGCTTCATCCAAGTCCGGGATACAGCGCAAAAGTCCGGCGGTATACGGATGAAGCGGCTGCGAGAACAGGCTGGCGACATCTGCTTCCTCCACAATCTCTCCGTAGTACATGACCAGGACGCGGTTCGCCATCTCCGCGACGACGCCGAGATCGTGTGTAATCAGGAGCAGTGACGTGTCGGCCTTTTCCTTCAAGTCGTTCATCAGCTCCAAAATTTGCGCCTGGATCGTCACGTCCAGCGCTGTCGTCGGTTCATCCGCGATCAGCAAATGCGGGTTGCAGGCCATCGCCATGGCAATCATCACCCGCTGCTTCATGCCCCCCGACAACTGGTGCGGATATTCCCGCATAATTTCCTCGGCACGCGGAACTCCGACCTTTTTCAGCATCTCGATTGCCTTGTTCTGCCGTTGTTTTTTCGGCAAATCGGTGTGCAACCGATACACTTCCTCCAATTGCCTGCCGATCGTGTGCACCGGATTGAGGGAAGTCATCGGCTCCTGAAAAATCATGGCGATCTCTTTGCCCCTGATCTCTCGCATCTCCTTTGGCCCAAGCTGACCAAGCTCCTTGTTCCGAAAGCGGATGTTCCCTTTCATTTGCGCAGACGAGCTGGCCAACAGCCCCATGATCGCAAGCGAGGTGACGCTTTTTCCGCAGCCGGATTCTCCTACCAAGGCTACTGTCTCGCCTTTTTTGATCTGAAAAGAAATGCCTTGCAAGGCGGGCAGCACACCGTTTTCCGTGCGAAACTGCACCCGCAAGTCATCGACTTCCAAGAGAGAGTCTTTCATCTGTCCATCCTCCCTTACCTCGTTTTCGGGTCCAGAGCGTCGCGCAATCCATCCCCAAGCAGATTGAAGCCCAGAACCACCAGCATGATCGCCATTCCAGGGAAAATCGACATCCACCAAGCCTGACTCAAAAACGACTTGCCGACAAAAACCATCGCCCCCCATTCAGGCATCGGCGGCTGTGCGCCCAAACCGAGAAAGCTCAAGGCCGCAGCAGCCAAAATACTGACGCCAAACTGGATCGTCGACAACACGATGATCGGCGACATGATGTTCGGCAAAATGTGCTTCAAAAGAATTTGCCAATCCCGGATGCCCAAAGCGCGGACGGCTTCGATGTACTCTTTTTCCCGAATGGACAACACCGCGGAACGCACGACCCGCACGTAGGACGGGATGACCGCGATCACGACGGCAATCATCGCATTGGCCAATCCTGGCCCGAGCACGGCAATGACTGCGATCGCCAAAAGCAAGGCGGGCAGCGACATGAGAATATCCATCCCCTGCATGATAAACAAATCAAGACGCCTGTAATATCCGGCAATAATTCCGAGCGTGACCCCAATCGTGGTCGACAACACTACCGTTATCAACCCCATCAAAAGCGAGATGCGACCGCCATGCAACAAGCGGGAAAAAATGTCCCTGCCAAAATCGTCCGTTCCCAAGAGATGGGTAGAACTGGGAGCAGCCAGGCGTTGATCAAAGTTCATCTGTTCGACGGGATGCGGGGCGATCACGGGAGCGAGCAGCGAGCCGAGTGTAAAAACAAGCAGGATGATCGCTCCGGCCATAGCTGTTTTATTGCGCTGCAATCGCTTTCTGATCCCTGACCAGTAAGACATGTGACGACTGTTATTCACGATAATCCTGCTCCTCCCCTAATCGAAGTGGATGCGCGGATCAATCCGGCTGTAAATCAGATCCACGATCAAGTTGGTCAGTGCAAAAATCAGCGCCATGAAAAATACCATCCCTTGCACCGTCGGCATGTCTCGCTTGCTGATCGCTTCAATCGCCAGGCTGCCGATGCCTTGCAAGGAAAATACCGTCTCCACGACTACAGCGCCTGCCATCAGCGAGCCAAATTGCAAGCCGATCATCGTCACGACCGGGATAATTGCATTGGGCAAGCCGTGGCTGAAAATGAGTGAAACGAGCGAAGCCCCTTTTGCTTCGGCTGTCCGCATGTAGTCCTGTTTGATCACTTCCAGCATGCTTGCCCGGGTCATTCGGGCGATCATCCCCGCTTCCGCCATGCCCAAAGTGATGGCTGGCAGCAGCAAGGAATGAACGCCCTCATAGCCGGAAATCGGAAACAGCGCGAGCTTGTAAGCAAAAATCCAGATCAGGAACAGGGCGATCCAGAAGCCTGGCGCGGAAATCCCGACCAGCGAGAGCAGGACGACGAATCTGTCCACCAGCGTATTTTGTTTCACAGCGGCAATCGTCCCGAGTAAAATACCGAATATTGCGGCAATCAAAACACTGAAAATAGCAAGCTGCAACGTGATCGGGAAGCGCGTGACAATCTGCTCCCACACACTCTCTCCCGTAAAGAGAGACGTACCCAGATCCCCCGTCAAAAGTCTGCCCAGAAAGCCGACATACTGCTGCCATAGCGGCTGATCCAGTCCGAGCGCCGTGCGCATCTGGCTGATGGCTTCCGGCGTGGCAAACTGTCCCAATATTTGCGTCGCAGGATCGCCGGGAATCAGGTGCACCATGAGAAATATCAGGACAGATACGCCCAGGAGCGTGCCCAATAGAGAAATCAGCCTTTTCACCACATAGCGGCGCATACCATCACCCCTGTTTCTCTATTTATCGAGAGTGACATCATTCAAAATGAAGTATTGCGTGTAGGAATTGAGCCCAAAGCCTTTGATGCCTCTCGTTGCCGTCACGACTTCGTTCACCCAGAGCGGCACCCATGGCGAATCGTTCAGCAAAATTTCCTGTGCCTGTTCGTAAATGCGAATGCGTTCCTCTTCGCTGGAAGCTTCCCGCCCTTTGTTCAGCAGATCGTCCAGCTCGGGCCGCGTATAGTGCATGCGGCTTTCGGCGTTGCTCTTTTCAAAAATGAGAAACAGAATGTCGGCATCGTACCAGCCGTAGTACATCAGTGCCATGTCGTACGACTTTTTGCTGATCCGGTCTTTGATTGTCGTCATTTCCTGAACGGTAATTTTGAGATCGATTCCCGCTTCTCTCAGCTGGCTTTGGAGAATTTGCGCGGCTCTGGTAAACGCTGGCTGCTGTGACACCAAAATCTCCACCGACAACGGTTTGCCGTCCTTGTCCACGATGCCGTCGTTGTTGGTGTCCGTCCATCCGGCATCTGCCAGCAACTGCTTGGACTCCGCTACATTGCGGGTGTACATTTGCTTCGCCTTGTTCTCGATCGCCTCGCTGTAGCCGAAAATCGTCGGTGCCAACGGTCCGTATATCGGTTTGCCGAAACCGTTCAACGCTACTTGTACCAGCGGATCGCGGTCGACGGAGAGAGCTACCGCCTTGCGCAGGCGAACGTCACTGAACAGTGGATGCTTGTTGTTAAAAGCGATGTACTTGATGCCGATGTCCATCGTTTTCTGAATGTCGACGCCAGGCAATGACTGCAATTCAGCGACGGAGTTTGCCGGAACATCGTGCAGTACGTGAATCGTTCCTTTTTTGAACTCCATCATGCGCGTATCGTCGTCTTTCAAAAAGCGGAACAAAACGTTGTCGATATGAAGCGGGCCTTTGTTTGCGACGTACTCCGGCCCCCAGTTGTACTCGGGATTTTTCTTGAACAGAAGCGATGCGCCCCGCTCCCGCTTCTCAAACTGGATCGGCCCCGTTCCCGATGGCTTGTCGCCAAAACCGTCGCCCAGCTCTTTTGCCGCCTTCGTGTCCACAGGGGAAACCATTCCGCTAATGACGACGTTGATAAAAGGAGAAAATGGCTTGCTGAAATGAACTTTCAGCGTCTGCTCGTCTGTTGCCTCCACTTTTTCGATCGGCCCGACGATCCCTTTGACAGGGGAGATTTCCAGCATCCGGTCAAACGACTCCTTCACAGCGGCTGCCGTCACAGGATTGCCGGTGTGGAAGCGGATATTTTTGCGTATGGTGAACGTCCACGTTTTGCCGTCCGGCGAAATCTCGTATTTTTCCGCAAGGCCGGGGATGATTTTTCCCGAAGTGTCCCGGCTCAGCAGCGGTTCGTACAAAAGGCCGTTCTCGTTGCCGAGCCAGGTTGTTTTGTGCAGATCGAGCGTGTCCGGGTCAATCAGCGATGAGACAACGAGCGTGTTGCTCGTCTTGCCCGCCTCATCGGTTTTCGGCTGCGTCGTCTGGTTGGCTGTCTGCGATGAACAGCCTGCGATGACTGCCGTTGCCAGCAGTACGCTTAGTGGCCCTGTTTTCCACCAGCTTTTTTTCATACCCTCATCCCCTTTTTTCTCTCAGCGTCACATGTCGGTTTCCCCCACGAAGGGATAGATTTGGCGACTCGTGTTTTCGTAGTTTAGCAGCCGTTCCTTCACCTGCTCGCCATCGGCCTGTACCACACCGCTGACCAGTACGCTCAGCATGGAAAAGATCGCGGTCATTCCTTTCAGCGCGGTAGGAGCAGGTGCATGAACTTTCAAGACTTGATCGGCAATCGGCCCGACCGGAGAAAGCTCGTCGTCGGTAATCCCCAAAACGACAGCCCCTCTCTCCTTTGCCGCCTTGGTGAACAAAATCGTTTCACTGACATAGCGGGGAAAGGACAAGGTAATGACCAACCAGTCCGAATTGATCTGGGTCAGCAAATAGTTCGCATCGTCGACAGGTCCTCTGTACAGGTGCGCATTTCCTTTTACGACATTCAGTGAAAAAGCGAGCCAATTGGCAGGGGCATACGAGCTGCGGAAGCCGACGACGAGAATGTGCTTGGCGGCCATGATGCTTGCTACCGCCTGCTCCAGCTGTTCCTTTTTCAGTCCGCCGAGCGTTTGCCGAATGTAGGCGACGTCCTGCTCCATGTTGAAGGAGATCAGATCGTCCTGATCGCGCAAATCTTCCGCTGCTGCCCGCAGGCTGTCAATGGCATTTTCTTTTTGCACTTTATCCAGCAAGGAGCTGCGAATTTCTTGCTGCAACTCGCTATACCCGGAGTAACCGAGCGCGTAGGAGAGGCGAATGACTGTCGTTTCACTCGTGCCGCTCAGCGCCCCGACCACCTTTGCGGGTTTTTGGGCTACGACTTTTGTTTCGGCGAGAATGTATTTGGCGGCCAACTTTTGCTGGTTTGTCAATTCCGGATAATGTTTGCGAATGCGCTCCTGTACGTTTTCCATCTTCTTCTACTTCCTTGTCAGTTGTGGTAGGGTCGGATCTGTGATCGGGTCTAGCGGATAAAGTGGGCGATTTGCCCGTTTGTATTGGAAAAACCGGAAGTTCAGCGTCGTCAGGCCGGGTGAATCAACCGTGATGACTTTGGCGCTGATCGGTTCAAAGGCGGCCCGGAAGTGCGTACTCGACTTGAGGGCAACGATCTTGTAGCGCGTGACATCAATGCCGTGCAGCTGAAAAATTTGTTCGTCGAGCACCTGCGATTTGACCGAGCAGACGAGCACATCGACACCGCCGATTTGCAAGCGGACAGATTTGCCGTAGTCGATACGCGCTCCTTGGCCCATCGGCGTCGTGGCGACAAACTTGCCATCGGTCAACGCTTTGACGTACGCGGTTACTTCAAGCGGCTCGCCGTGCAGATGGTCGGTTTTCCCGCCTAGGCTAATCTCCAGCGTGGCCCCGACTCCCGCTGCAAATGCTTGTTGCACCACTTCTGGATCGTACATGTAGCCGAAGCAGGCGTTGGTCAACTGCGCGTCGAGCATGGCCCGCAACAGATGCGTCCCGTCGCCGGGAGTTCCTCCGCCCGGGTTGTCCGATGTCTCGTTGATGACAATCGGCATTCCTTCTGTAGCGAGTGCTTGCGCGATTCCTTCCGCAGGAGTCGGCATGATCAGCTCGAAGTCATCCCTGTGTCGCCAAACGAGCTTCGCTACATCCTCGCTCACTTTGCGGGCAAGCTCGCTGTCGTTGTTCGTGACCGTCAAAACCGCCACTCCCAGCTCCGGAATGTCCGTGTACGGGAAACCGTGAAAAAAGGCGCAGTCGATCACGTTCTCTTCCTTTTCCCAAGCCCAGCATGCCTCGTTGATTTCGTTCGCCGGAAAATGGTGGGTAGCAGAGGTAGGGATCAAAAGCGGCAACCGGGTGAGATGCATCGTCGGCTTCCACTCGCCTGCGACCATTTTGCTGGCGACGTCAATCGCCTCCAGGCCGCGCTCATAGCAGTCAACGTGCGGATACAGGTGAACGCCGAGCAGCGCGTCCGCCTCCTCGACCATCTTCGGAGTCATGTTGGCATGCAAGTCGAGCGTCACGACCAGCGGAATGTCGTAGCCGACCACGCCGCGAACGGCCGCGAGCAGATCGCCTTCCAGATCGTCGACGCCTTCTGCGACGCCCGCTCCGTGAAGCGCGAGACAGATCGCATCCGCATCCTTCGCCAGCCGCAGCCCTTCCAGCAGCTCGTTTTTCATCCGCTCGTACGTCTCATGCGTGATCGTGCCAGCCGGGTAGGCGAACGTGGAGAAAGTCGGCAAAAGTTCAATCCCCAGCTCCTCCGCCCGGTCGACCATTCCGCCGAGGAAGTTTCGGACTTTGCGGTTGCGTGAAAGGACGACCTCTCCGTGATCCCACTCCCAGCTTTGAAACAGGTCTAGCGTAGAAGGAACGTTGGAAAATGTGTTCGTTTCGTGCACGACGCCACCAATTGCCACTTTCAATCCGATCTCCTCCTCAGTCATTTTCCGTTTTGAAGTTTAAACTTTAAATTTAGAATTTTTTGAAGTTATTCCTTTTCGCAAATTATATCGGCAAAAAAATCACGAATCAATGATTAATTCATGAAATTTTGTCAAGCTGGATTGTACTCGTTGAACTGCAAAACAAACGCCAAAAGACCCTCCTGCAAAAAGGAGAGCCTTTTGTCTGCACCGATTGAATTACGATGTTTTCCACTTGGCCAATTCAGACGGGAACTTGTCATTCAGCACTTTGATGTATGTCCCTTTCATGCCGAGCGAGCGGGATTCGAGTACGCCAGCGCTGGCCAGCTTGCGCAGCGCGTTGACGATGACAGAGCGCGTAAGCCCGGCCTGATCCGCCAGCTGGCTTGCTACGAGCAAGCCTTCGCGCGCGTCGAGCTGCTCCATGATTTTCTCGATGGCAATCTGTTCACTGTAGGAAAGGGAGGACAATGCAATTTTGGCAAACGTTTTGTCCCGCACTTCATTTTCAATCTGCTCCGTGCGCTGACGGACAATTTTCATCCCGATGACCGTGGCGCCGATCTCGCCCAAAATCAAATCTTCTGTCTCGAACTCGCCGTAAGCGCGAAGCAACACGAGTGTGCCCAGTCGGCTTCCGCCCGCGTTAATCGGGACGATCGTCGTCATCATTTGCGGAAACAAACTGCCCAGCTCTTTTGGCACAAAGCTGTACGGGCTTTGAATCGACTCGTTCGCCAACGTTTGCGTCACTTCCAGCAGCTTCTGGTGTACTCCGCTTTGCAGGTGGGTCTGCCCTTCTTCATTCAGGGAAATTTCCTGATTCATTCCGCTGCCGAGAATCGAGCCGTCAGCCGTAATGATGTACACATTGGCCGAGATGACTTCGGACAAAAGCTTGGCGAGGTCTTGAAAGCCGACGCCGCTGCCTCCCATTGTTTTTTGCAGCATGACATTGATTTTTCTCGTTTTTTCCAACAAATTCATAATAATATCCTCCTTGGATTTCTTCATGCTCACAGTATTGTCAGAAAAATCCAGCCCCATACATGCAAATCAAAAAATTAGAAAGACACCTCATGCAATCGGTTTTTCGCCCGAAAAATGGGTGTTTGCCTGAACACGTTTGCCCCTGTCGGCGACTATTCTATATAGGGAACAAACATCACGTCACGGATTACGGGAGGATTTCAAATGGGGCTGTTTAACGGAGGCTTTAACGGGTTGTCTTTGATTCTTGTGTTGTTCGTCCTGTTGACGATCGTCGGCGCAGACGACTAATTTGCTCGCTTTTTCGCCCATACAAAAAGGCTGCCTGGTTTTCTCCCAGACAGCCTTCTTTTCTTTTTCGCACTCGCTTGGCTCTTAACTCTTAGCGCAGCTGTTTTTTGATCAGTTGCTCGATCGCATCCGCAATCACGTGTGTCGGTCTGTTCAAATCTTCGTCATGCAGTCGGAAGCGCACGTAGCGCTCGTCGAGGTTAAACGCTTCTTCAAAAGCGCCCAGGAAGCCGCGCGCACGCTTGTCTAGCTCCAGCAATACTTCCAGCTCTCCCTCGCGCAAGTAGAAGATTGCCTCCAACTCTTCCAGACGGCTGCGATACGGCCCGGTCGGACGAAACTCGAACTCTTGCACAAACGGATACGATTTGCCCAGATGGCGATTGTACTCGCAATCTACTTTGTACAGTTGGAAGCCAAGGGAAGAAACAGCATCCAGCACTTTTGTCATCAACGGATGCGGACGCACTTCGATGAAATCGGAATCGCCAGGATCAATCGCATTTTTGATATCCAGTCCGGTTCGCAAATAAACAGGCTGGCGCCCCATTGTCAGCGGGGTTTCATAAGGAAGCGGGAAAGCAAAAGGAAGGACTTTGCTCTCTTTTGGCTGCAGGTACACGCGCTCGGTCAAACGGTATTTGACCAGGGTGCATTCTTCTTTCACCTTGTTGTCGTTCACTTCTCGTTCATAGTGGGTAACAACGTACATGTAGATTTCGTCGATTTCCTGTGCTACATCTCCTCCTGTAAGATGCACCTCGCCTTTTACGAGATCCCCGGGAATGAGCGACTCCTCCTCCAAACGGGTATCTACTTTCGCAGCTCCAATTCCAACACTCGCCAGCAACTTCTTGAACATGGACATGTACTCGCCTCTCCTTTGCGTTGACCCCAGACCTTGATCGATCTGCCTTCAGGTATCTATGTAGAAATATACGAGGGAAGAAAAAGAAAGTTTCGCGCAACCTTTTGCCAAACATCATCCGATATGACCTCTGCCGTGACGAAGACTTGCAGCGTCCGCGCGATGAAGACCGTCTTGATTCGCACTTCGACCATCGTGCGATCCGACAGGACGTACTCCCTGCGGCGCAGCATCTCATGCAGAACCTGGTGAACTTCTGCGACCTGCTCCGCTTTTTTGCCTTTGAGCGAAGCGAAGTCTTTTTCCACCATATCGACGACTTGTACAACAATCGTGGCATGCAAAGGCTGCTTCTGATCAGCCGTCAGCACAAAAGCGCGAACCTCCTCGATCACCTGATCCTGGTTTTTGCGGTAGACGCGCTGGTTTTGCTTCAGCTCCTGGTTTTCTTCGTACAGCTTTTTGTTTTGCAGCTCCAGGCTTTTGCGCACCAGCATCATTTGTTCCATCTCGCGCCCGTACACGAACAAAATCACGGTGCCGCCCAAAAGACAGCCGATGAGCAGAAGCGCGAGGTAGCGTTTCCAGAAGATGACCATCATGAGCGCACCTGCACGAGCCAGTGCACGCAAATCGTTCCGATATGAGCGCCCAAAAAAGCCACGACGATCATGACAAGCTGCTTGAATACGGGCGAGAAGTTGCCCATCAATATTTTTTCAATTTGCAAAAAGGAGTCGAAGGTGCCGCCCAAAGCGCCGACCAGCCCCCATATTTTCAGTTGGTCTGCCAGTTGTACCATCGAAAACAACGGAGGCTTTTCTGTCAAAAACGCACCCAATCCTCCGCACAAGGCTCCTCCCACGACAATGCCATAGGCTACAAAAAACGTCAAAATGACTTGTGCCATGCTGATCCCCCATCCTCCCGACTGCATGACGTATGCTTATCCCTACGCGGCTTGTCTGGTTTTTATGATCGAAAAGCCTTCCCGCCCCTGTCATCTGTTCTCTTGCCACGGCATGCCCTCTGCCAAACGCCAAAAAAAGAAGGCATGCTTATGTCGGCAGCATGCCACTGGTACTCATGGCTTGTTCCTGCCCCATCTGCGCAGACGTTTTTGGATGCGCGGGGAGTTCATCACCATAAGATCCATGAACAAATTGACCATATTCGGATTGCTTAACACTTGTTTGAACACTTCCGGATTTTCTTTGAACCATTGCTCATTGGCCTTGATCCATGCTTTGAAGCCTTGATTGGAGCGGTAGTGATTGTTCAGGCGGCGAACTGGCCGATATGCGCTCATCTCAATCTATCCCTTCGTCAAAGAATATGGAGAGGAGAAAGATGATCACGATAATCCAGATCACCACTTCAAAGCCATCTTGGTTAAAAAAACCAAAACCTTTCATGCGAGATCCCCCCTTCACACTAGCTCGAACCATTGCACCTGGCATACCGCCCATGGCACCTTTTCTCTATAGGTATATGTATCGGGATGAATGTTGGATTGGACACCCGCCTGCCTCGCGTGCACATTTGTACGCTCGCCCATTTTTGTTGCATAGAGACAAACCTTTTCCACTCATACTAGAAAGGATGTTGAACAACTAGAGGAGGCGATTATGACAGCCTCACAGGGAGCACTCTGGCGCAACAAGCCTTATTTGATCTTGCTGCTGCTCGTTTTTTTCATGCACATGGCTTCGTATTTGGTCATCCCGGTGTTTCCGATTTTTTTGCAAAAGGTGCGGCTCTTACATCTGGCTCAGGTGGGCTTCATTCTCGGGGCAGGCAGCATCGCCTATCAAATCGGCAGCCTGATCGGGGGGCCGATGTCGGATCGGTGGGGCAGACGGGCGATCATCGCGCTGGGAGCCTTGCTTCAGGGCAGTGCCATGCTCGGCTACCATTACAGTGCGAATTACGGGTTTTTCCTGTTGTTCTCGACGGTGAACGGGCTGGGGCTCGGACTGTTGGCCCCCACGATCAAAGCGATGATTGCCGATGAAGTGGCGGAAGCGCAGCGGACGACAGCTTTTTCCTGGCGGGGCATTCTCGCCCACAGCGGGATTATCGTAGCAGGTCTGGTGATTACGTGGATGACGGCGATTCATCAGCAGCCGTTTATCGTCTCTGCCATCGTTTTTGGCCTGCTCGCTGTTTTGACGTTCTTTTCCTTGCCGGATGACCGCTGTGTCGGCCCTGACTGTCGTCGCACGCCGATCTCGGAATATCGGCATATTTTGAAGCACCGCAGCTTCCTGCTGTTCTCGGGAATTACCTTGCTGATGTGGGCGCTGTACGCGCAGTTCACGATGATCCTGCCTTTGCGCGGCGAGCATGTACTGCATTCCGCAACGCTCATCGGCCTTGTCTGGACGATCAACTCGCTCTGTGTCGTTTTGCTGCAAGGCTTTATCTCACGCTTTATTCTGCAGCGAATCAATCCGTATATCGCACTCGCCATCGGAACGACCTTGCTCGGTGCCGGGCTGATCGCGATGGGCTGGGCCAATCATTTTGCTACGCTCAGTGCCGCGGCTGTCCTGTTTATCCTCGGTGAAATGCTGTTCATGCCCGTCCAAGATTCGCTCGTTACCCATTTTGCCAAAGAAGAGTGGCTGGGAGCGTACTTCGGCTTCTCCAACTTTGTCTCCGGAGTGGGAACCGCAATCGGGACAAGCTTGGGCGGCGCCATGGTCGAAAAACTCGGCGGAGTGGCAAGCAAAAGTCCGTGGATAGCTTACGGCATCGTCACCTTGTTTCTGGCGGCGCTGCTCGGGTTGTTTGCCGTCTATGCCATCCCGCGCTACAAAAATCCGGCGCAGACCAACGAGTCCAGCACGAAAAGAAAGGAAGGTGCGACGTAAAATGACTCAGTCAAAAAATCAGCAGCAGCAGCAAAACGGGCAAGATGCGGAACGCAATCGTCAGCCCAAATCAGTGCAAAACGATGCCCCTGGCTACGGAGACAAGAAGCTGGAAGGGCCGAATCGCCCTTCTACTTGAGAGCTTCCCGCTTTGTTTCTACACGAAAAAGCCATTTCCCCGATGCAGAGGAAATGGCTTTTTTCATGAAATCGGATGTAACCGCTTGCGTCAACAAAACAGTCATGACCGTTTTGCTTGGCTCGTCACCGTCTCGTTCAACTGATGGGCACGAGCTTGTACGGCAGAGAGAACTCCGCGAGCTTTTGCAAAAAGATTTGGCTTGCCTGTTCGTCAGGGGCAATCAGTTGCAAATAGCGTGTGAAGTAAAACACGATTCGGTCTTCGTCGCCTTCCTTCAGGCGGTAATGCGATAGCTGGGCGATGTCTGTCAGTTCGTAAAAATACGCATAGCGCTCGGGAGTCATCGGCGCTTGAAAAGAACGGCTGACGACGATGCCGTTGCTGAGATGTTCCTTGCTGTTCTCTCTCGTCGCCCCGAGGAAGCGCAAAGTTTCCCCCGCCCGCTTCGCTCCCAGCTTTTCTGCCAACATGCTGTCGTTGTACTCCACTTCCAAATCGGTCAGTCGATCGCGGACGGACTCCAGCATGGACATCAGCACTTTGCGGACAGCGAGATTTTCCGTTGCGAACTGGTTGTCAAAAACATTAAATTCGTAAGACGTCGCCTGACCTTGGCGCTTCGTATACAAAATAATTGCGTTCAAAAGCGCCACCTCCCCTCGTTATCTCGGCAAAATCGCTTCAAAGGTCGCCCGATCCAGCTTGCGCACGATCGCGAACAAGAGGCGCTTGGCCGCTTCGTAGTCTTCCCGATCGATGATCGAAGCATGGCTGTGAATGTAGCGGGAAGGGATTCCGATGACGGCGGACGGCACTCCTTTTCCGTGGTGCTGCACGACCCCTGCGTCTGTATAACCTTTGGCAATGTAAATCTGGTACGGGATGTTTTCCTGCTCGCATGTGGAAATCAACAGTTCCCGCAAGCCGAGCGGCATCATGTACATCGGATCGTAAATCCGCATCAGCAGGCCGCCGCCCAGTTTTCCGCCTTCGTCTTTCACGCCGGGAATATCGGTCGCCGGGCTGGCATCCAATGCGAGGAACAAATCCGGCTCGATAACGGCTGCTGCGGTTTTCGCTCCGCGCCCGCCAGACAGCTCTTCCTGAACAGTTGCTCCCACATACACCACGTTCGGATGTCCGGGCCGCTCATGCAGTTCTTTTGCCAGCTCAACAGCCAAGCTGCACCCGTAGCGGTTGTCCCACGCTTTCGCCATGACGCGGCGCGGGTTGGTCATGACCTGGAGCGGGCAGACCGGAACGATCTGCTGACCCGGACGCACGCCTGCCTGCTCGGCTTCTTCCCGCGTATCGACTCCGATATCGATGTACATATTGCGAATGTCCATCGGGCGATTGCGCTGATCTTCACTGAGCACGTGCGGAGGAATCGAGCTGATTACGCCTTCCACCGCGCCTTTTTCCGTAATAATATGCACGCGCTGGGCGAGCAGGACTTGTCCCCACCAGCCTCCCAACGTCTGAAACGAAATAAAGCCTTTTTCCGAAATGCGCGTCACCATGAACCCTACTTCATCCATATGTCCGGCCACCATGATTTTCGGACCGTTTTCATCCCCGCGCATCACGCCGAGCATACTGCCGAGGTTGTCGTATACGAACTCGTTTGTATATGTACCCAAGTATTCCCGCATGATATCGCGAACCGGACCTTCGAAGCCGGGTGCTCCCGGCGCTTGGGTCAGCCGTTTCCACAGCTCCAGTTGAAAGTCGTTTTCCATTGTGGTCAAGCCTCCTGTCATCCCTTGTCGGATGTTTGTCTATCTCTCCTATTATCCGTGAGGCTGATTTTGGATGCAACCGTTCACAAGCAGGAATGTGCCGCCTTCTGTCCGAATGAAGTAAAAATACGAATTGGATAGGGGGAAAAAAGAAATGGCGATCACGTTGCGAAGATTGACGGAAACGAGCGAAATTGAGCAGTTGGAAGCGATGGAAGGGAAAATATGGGACCCTGCTTCTGCCATTCCGTACCACATGACGCTGACCATGCACAAATTTGGCGGACTGTTTCTCGGGGCGTTTGACGGAGATGAAATGATCGGGTTTTTATACAGCTTCCCAGGCTACACCAACGGGGAGACGCATCTCTGTTCGCACATGCTGGGCTTTTTGCCCGAATACCGCAAGCAGGGACTTGGCGTGCAGATGAAGTGGCTGCAAAAGGACGAAGCAAAAGCGATGGGCCATTCCAAGATTACCTGGACGTACGATCCGCTGGAAACAGTGAATGGCGTGCTGAACATCGTCAAGCTCGGCGGGATCGTCCGCACGTACTTGCCCAATTGCTACGGCGACCTCGATGACGACTTCAACCGCGGCTTGCCGACCGACCGTTTTCTCGTGGAATGGTTCATCGACAGCGGACGGGTAGAAGCCCGCCAAGCAAACGGAGCACCGCGACTGTCTTATGACGGCGCTCCAAATATTTTGCACTATGAGATCACGGATGGCATCCCGACCCCTGTTGCTCTGGCGACCGATCGGGAAGAGTCTGTCCTGCTCTTGCCCGTCCCTGCCTTCTTCCAGCAGGTGAAGCAGGCAGACATGAGTGTAGCCGCTCTTTGGCGCAAACAAACCGGCGAGTTGCTCACGACGTATTTTGCCAAAGGATACATGGTGACGGATATCGTCCGCGATGAGACAATCGTCCGCTACGTGCTTACGAAAAAGCCGCTCGCAGACATTCTCGCCTGACGCACAGGCATCCCCCTTTTACGCCCGCGGTTCCCTTCGCTCTCTTTTGGGCGAGAGAGCAGGTGTTGTGGTAAAATGGGGGATGCCTCACCCTACACCATAACTAAGGACGAAAACGAAATGAATCGATCACAGTACGATTTTGATGTTATCATTATCGGCGGCGGGCCTTCCGGGCTGATGTCCGCTGTTGCGGCTTCGAGTCAGGGAGCGCGTGTCTGCCTGGTAGAAAAAGGCGGGAAGCTCGGGCGCAAGCTGATCATTTCTGGCGGCGGCCGCTGCAATGTTACCAACGCCAAGGAACAGGACGAGCTGATCAAGCAAATGCCAGGCAATGGCCGTTTTATGTATAGCGCTCTGACGCAATTCGGCAATCGGGAAATCATGCAATTTTTCGAGGGCTTGGGAGTCGCCCTGAAGGAAGAAGATCGCGGGCGAATGTTTCCTGTGACGGACAAGGCGGTTACTGTAGCGCAGGCGCTCATTGACCTTTTAAAGCGGCAAAATGTCACCATCCGGCTGAACTCTCCCGTCCAGGAAGTGCTCTATGAAAACGGCAGAACGACTGGCATCTTGCTGCAAACGGGCGAAAAGCTCTCAGCCCCTTGCGTCATTATCGCGGTAGGCGGCTGCTCGGTTCCTCAGACAGGCTCGACGGGAGACGGATACGCCTGGGCCAAGGCTGCCGGACATACGGTGACGGACTTGTATCCTACAGAAGTGCCGCTGACCGCAAACGATTCGTTCATTCGCGACAAAACGCTTCAAGGACTGTCTCTGCGCGATGTGACGATGACGTTGTACGCCCCGAACGGCAAAAAGATCAACACGCAGGAAGGCGACATGATTTTTACCCATTTCGGGCTGTCTGGACCAGCCTCGCTGCGGATGGGACACTATGTTTCTACCAGCCAACGCAAATACGGCGCGATCCCGCTGTCGCTCACGCTCGATCTGATGCCAGCGAAAAGCAAAGACGAGATCAACGCGGAAAGCTGGCAGCTTTTGGAGGAGCAACCGAAAAAAGCGGTCAAAAACGTGCTGAAAGGCTACTTGCCTGAACGAATCATCCCCTTGCTGCTGTCGCTTGCCGACATCTCGGAAGACACGACGTACAGCCATATGAAAAAGCAAGATTGGGCAAGCTTTGCCGGCATCATCAAAGCATTTCCACTGACAATCACAGGCACGCTTTCCTTAGAAGAAGCTTTCATTACGGGCGGCGGAGTCAGCGTCAAGGAAATCGACCCGCGGACGATGCGTTCGAAGCTGATGGATGGCTTGTACTTCGCTGGTGAAGTCATGGATGTTCACGCCCATACCGGAGGCTACAACATTACTATCGCCTTTTCATCGGGACATTCCGCAGGTACGCACAGTGCGGAAGAAGCTTTGGAATTTTTTTGCGAGAATAACGTTTAGGGGAAGACAAATCGGGGAAACTAGCAAGCAGGTACTCTTTTTTGCGAAAGAGTGATCAGCACCTTACTCCCCCCTAGTTGTAAGGTGCTGGTTATCAGACCTTTACTCCCTTTATCTTCCCTAGATGGAGCATCGCCCTCGTGAGCGATGCTTCTTTTTTTTTTGCACAAAAAAACACCTGTCGCGTACGGAGGGGACTGACCCCCGTCCGTAGGACAGGGATCAAAACACCTTAGCTATTTAAGCAGCCAGTTGCCGAAATTGAATCGGTGACTGGTTGTTTAGTTTCGTTTGAATGCGAATTGAGTTATAGTAATGAATGT
>Ga0065721_10049414_pt1 | contig 34856 bp, 34 predicted proteins | sample Mesricmetagenome_FD_59108 | JGI IMG/M metagenome (GOLD analysis project Ga0065721, IMG submission 59108) | Mesophilic microbial community from rice straw/compost enrichment Sample: eDNA_1 v2 (version 2) | ecosystem: Engineered > Solid waste > Grass > Composting > Bioreactor | place: USA: Davis... | reverse complement strand
AGGTGCGATTTTCTCTCTCCTTAAGAATAAGGTTGCTCATGTTGACCGCGGAGAAGAGAAGGAACATCAGCAGGAAGCCGATCGATTGATACGTCATGTCCTTATACTTCGCTGTGTCTTTAAGCGACTCAGAGTCGAACTTGAAGCTGGATTGTTTGTAATCCGCATAAATGGCGTCGAACGAATTCGCGTCGTTTTTCGTCGCTTGACCGATCGAGGCGACATTGTTGATGTAGCCTTCAAGCAATATTTTCACGTAAGACGTCACTTCCGCGCCTTTGGCGGAGACAATCCGAAGATGGGAAGGTTGACCGTTCCGGACGCTGTCCGCGAATCCATCCTCGAAGATAAGACCGCTGTCCAACTTGCCGGAAGCGATATCCTTGTTCATGGACGCTTGGTCCGTCATCGTGATCTTCACGTTGTTCAGCTCTTCCACGAAATGAATCGCATCTTGCGTCAATGTTTTATCGCCGTCTTGGTTGAGGATACCAACCTTTAGGCTGCCGCCGCTGGAGCTCCCGTAGATTAGCATGGAGAGCAGGATGGCGGCAATCGGCAATCCGAAGTAAACGATCCAGCTCGATCTCTTGCGGAAGGTCGAAAGGAGCTGCTTGCGAACGATCCAAAGTATATTATTCATGTCAGAATGCCTCCCGTTTGCGCATCGTAATGGCGACGAATACGAGGAACGCTGCCGCAATCGCGGTATTAAGTCCCATGACCGGGAACACAGCCTGCAAGTCGTCGTTATAGATCAGGTTCATTAGGGCTTCATTCGCCCAGCGAAGCGGCGAGGCATTCGCGATTCCGCCGAAGACGCCGGATGCCTCGTCAACAGGGAAGTAGGCGCCGCCGAACATGGATGCCAATTGAACGAAGATCGTCATCACTGCGTTGACCGCATCATCTTTGAACAGGAAGGCGATGCCAAGGCCGAAGCTGACCGCCAGCAAAACTTCGGTGAACAGCAGGAGGAACACGGAGCCCAGGTGATTGCCCCAGTTGGCGTGAAATACGTATTTACTGAACAGGACAACTGTGAGAATGCACAAGAAGTTAATAATGGTGCTGGCGATGACTTTACCTGCGAAAATCTCCATCTTCCCGACAGGGGCTGCAGCCAGCCGAAGCGCAGTCTTCCGCTTCACTTCACCGCGAATGAGCCAGCTAGCCGACATACAGGCATAGAGGGCGATCATTGTGGATTCCACGATTGCGTAATAATCGATGGAGCCCGGTTTACGGTCTGGATCAAGCGAGGTTTCCTGGATAAACGAACTGGCCGAAGTCTCCCATGCGATGATGGCATCCGCCGCTTCGGGATTATTTTTCAAGGCTGCTGCGGCCAAGCTGTACTTGTCGGCAAACGAGGTTAGCATGCCTTGGATGATATTGCTTGAGATTGTCTCACGACTGCTCCCGTAAAAGTGAATGCCATTGTCGTCGATCTCCGCATACGCCGTATATTGATTATCCTGAACGGCCTTTTTGCCGTCCATACCGTCCGCAGCGGGCGTCAACTCGACGCCTTCTTTGCTGATGGCTTGAGCGAATCCATTCCAATAGCTTTGCAGCTGCTGGCTCTGCGCGGTGTTTTTAACAAGCAGATGCATATCTCCGAGTTCTGCTCCGCTATTGAAGGCGTTAGTGAGAGCCGTTCCGAGGATCAGTATAAGCACGATTGGGAAGGCAAGCATAAAGATCAGCGTGCGTTTATCCCGCAAGTCCTTCTTGATCTCGAATAACGCTATGTTCAGCACGTTCACGTTTTTCGTCCTCCTTTAGTCTCGCAGGTTCCGTCCGGTCAAGGTCAGGAACACCGTCTCCAGATTTGGGGCTTGCTCTTCGACCGAACTAATCTCGACCTGATCTCGAATTAACTGCTGGATAACCCAGTTGAGATTATTGATCTCGCCTCTTGACACGATCTTGACTGTCTGTTCTTCCAACCGAACGGAATTGACGCCGGAGATTTGCTTCAGTGCGTCCAGGTCAAGGCGCTCGGCGTTCTTCACGCCGATCCAAGTTTCCTTCGTATCAGTGATGATCGATTTGAGCTGCTCCTTCGTGCCCTCCGCTATAATCTTGCCGTGATCGACAATTGCGATCCGGGTGCATATCTCTTCAACCTCTTCCATATAGTGACTCGTATAGATGACGGAGCAGCCCATCTGATTCAGCTTTTTGACTGAGTTTAGAATGTAGTTGCGCGACTGCGGATCGATACCAACCGTCGGTTCGTCCATGATGATCAGCTTTGGGTGGTGGGCGATGGCGCAGGCGATGTTGAGGCGCCGCTTCATGCCCCCGGAGAAACTCTTCGGCAGAGCTTTGTGCTTATCGCCGAGACCGACGAACTCCAGCGCCTCCTCTGTGCGTTCCTTAAGCAGTGCGCCGCGGAGACCGTACAGTCCGGCGAAGAAGCTGACATTCTCGTAGGCGGTCATCTCTTCGTAGATCGCGAGATCCTGCGGTACGATGCCGATATTCATCTTGGTGAATTTGTTATCCTTTACGATGTCTCTGCCGAGAAGCTGGATATCACCCTTCGTGATCCGCAGCAGAGAGGATATCATGTTGATCGTTGTGCTCTTGCCTGCGCCGTTCGCTCCAAGGAAGCCGAAGATTTCTCCTTCGCGAACGCTGAGATTCATGTTATCGACGGCGATGAAGTCGCCGAATTTTTTGGTCAAGTTGCGGATTTCCAATACGTTCATCCGTATCACTCCGTTTTCGTTAGTCTTTATAGCTTTATTCTAATAAAAAAGGATGACCTCATGTCAGTGCATAAGTTCATCCTTTGTATATGAGAAATCTCATGTTCGAAGCGTGAAGTCTTTCATCTGCCTTTCGGGAAGGGAAGGAGAGTGGTCACGCGGAAACCTTTCGTGCCGTCAACAATGACGGTCCCTCCCGCGGACGCGGCTCTCTCCTCCATGCCAACGATGCCTAGTCCTTTGACGATTTTGTCAGCACCTTTGCCGTTGTCGGCGATGACGGACTGGATCATGCGGTTCAGTACGCGAATCTCGAACTCGATGGTGGTCGCTTCTCCGTACTTCAGCGAATTGGTTACCGCCTCCGTAGCATTCTCATGAATAATCTTCCAATGCAGAGGCGTGATCACATCCAGATCTCCTGTATGCGTGACGGTGGCGTTCACCGAGTGATTGGCGGACAACTCGTCCGCAAACAGCCTAAGCCGGTGGATGCCAAGCTCCTCCGATCGGGGCTTCATATCTTTAAGCGTAAGGCGGATCTGCTCTAGCCCTTCCTTAGAGATGGTAATCGCGTTGCCGAGAAGCTCGGATGCTTTCTCCGGATTCGTATTGAACAGGCGCCTGGAAGCTTCCATCTGAATGAGCGCTCCTGCCATCGCGTGGCCGACTTCGTCGTGTATCTGCTGCGACAGCCGATTGCGCTCTTCCAGCTTAATTGTATACTGGGATTGGCGAATATACTCCTTGTTCATACTAAGGGATTGCTTCAGATGCTGCAGATCGAGGCGAAGCGTCTCTTTCTCCCCGCTAACCTTCTCGAGCTTCTCCGTATGAACCCGTATGCTATGGTAGAAAAGAAGGCTTAAGGAAGCTGCGAGAAGATAAATCAGTCTCTCATGGTCCGGGATGAGAAACAGCGGCACAAGTCCAAGCAGCAGGGCGAAACGGTTCCTTCTTCCCGACATCAGCACAATCTCGTATAGATTGACGGGAAGCAGCAGAATAAAAATCGTATTCAGACGAAAGGCGAAGAGAGCGACGAGTACGGCCGAAAGGACCGATCCCAACAATTGAAGGCGTCTTTGCTTTCTCAGAATCGGAATGGCCATGTTCACGCATAGGTAGGACAAGTAGGCTAATATCTCCCAGGGAGACGCTCCACGCACGGCCGAATAAGAGACGAAGATGACATAGAAAAGCAACGCGGCCTTGTTGCCGATGATCCAAAATTCCATGCTGCGTCTCCTTAATCTTCCGATGGCTTGATTTGGCCCGTCAAATAATAGATCGCGATTTGCGTCCTGTGTTCAAGTCCCGTCTTGTTCAGGATGGATGTGATGTAATTGGCTGTCGTGCCTTCGGAGATGAACAGCTTTTTCGAGATTTCCTTGTTAGACAGCCCTCTGGCGATCTGCGCCATGATGTCGAGCTCCCGTTCTGTGAACAAGCTGCGGTCAATCCGATCCGAACCGGAGCCGGCAGCAGGACCGGTAGGTGTTTCGGTTTCGCGGCTGGTTGAAGGCTTCGCTTGCACGCCCGTTAACAAATTGGATTTGATTTTGTTCAGAACGACGTCTTGGAGAACGTGATGGTCATTGTAAACACTTTTTATGGCGTCCCGGATTCTCTCGGGATCGTTATTCTTGAGGAGGTACCCTCTGGCGCCCGATCGCACCGCCTCGAGAATGTATTCGTCGTCGTCGAAAGTTGTAAGGATAAGCGGCTTGGCATTCGTCTGTTCGGTCAGGAGACGGGTAGCCTCGACGCCGTTCATATTCGGCATTCGCACGTCGAGAAGGGCGACGTCCACTTCGTGTAAGCGGCAATAATCGACCGCCTCCGCCCCGTCGCTGACGGTGGCCACCACCTCGAACTCGTCGAACGTGGTAAGGATAATCTTCATTCCTTCGCGGATAAACGAATTATCGTCCGCGATCAGCACTTTTATTTTCAATCGATAAGGCCTCCTCATGAACTCGCTTGCGCAGCATACACATTGATACAAGAATATACCAATTGAGCTCTGTCCGACAATCAAGTTCGTTTAAATCTAACTGCACTTTAACATAAATACGGAAAGTATCAGGGTTTGAGTTAAATATAATTAATCTTTCCCTTTATTGCGGCTGAACGCTATGTTATGCTTTTGTTGCTGTAAAAATAAATCGTAACGGGGTGAGGACAATGAAAACAAAAACAATATATACGTCCTATCCTCATATTGCTTTTTAGTTACTCTTTACGAATTCATCAGGCCTTGAGGGTAGTATTCCCCTCAGGGCTTTTATATTTAGGCAGAAGGAAGGTTTAAGCTTTCTTGCCGGTCTATGACAGCCACTCAGGGAGTGGCTGTTATTTTTTTTGAATTATTGGATTCGTCAAGGCAACAATAGCGGTTTTATTTTGAAATCGGTCGGGATTTAATCGTTTGGGGGGGGGATATGTATTACCTGGAGATTAGTAGGCGAGCCGTTTTGTCGGTGCCTTGTTCCAAAGGATAAGGGGCCTCCTTCTTGAGATATCGTTTCAAGTTTCAGCTTCGGCACTTTGTCCGTTATTCACCGCTTTTCAAATATGAAAGGATGATGCTTCATTAAAAGACTCGCTAAATATTTTCGCTCATTACAATCTGAACAGTCATCTTACAGTATGATTTATGAAGGTTCATACTATGACCAAGGGAGTATGATAAGTGACCCAACCTATTGGAGTAATGATGTTGCCTATTACATTGAACGGACACATAAACTCACGCCAGATATACCATGTATCACCATAAAAATACCTTTTGACCGTCTTGGCTTAGATGAAAATATGGATCAGGTTGTTCTTGCGGACTTTGCATTAAGGGAATGGGTTAAGCATATTGAGGCATTAAATGAATTGATTTATAACCGGTCACGTTCTAATAAAGAAAATGGTGCATTTTATTGTTTTCGTCCAACCAATGCGGTGTTGCAACGTAATGCATCCTTTGTCGAAGTCATCTCGAAAAAATGGTATCTATGCTTAATGATCACGGTTCAACTTCCATTCAAGAATAATGATAAAGCTATGCGCATGCTCTGCAAAATGCTCCCAAAAGAAGTGGAGGAGTTAATAGCCAACTTTGATCATGCCAAATTATATGCTGCCTATGAATTGGCAGAAAAACAAAATATGATTCGCGAATGGCTGAATTCCAGTCATTATAGTGCGTTTATTGCGAATGGCAGCATTTTTCCAAGAAATAAAGACAACAGCGGGCCATTAGAGGGTGCCTTGCCTTTTACATCCCCGGAAGATGTTGAAATTGAAATTTGCGGTTTGCGAGGAATGGGGATAAAACATGGTGTAACGGTCATTACCGGCGGTGGTTACTCGGGTAAAAGCACATTGCTGGATGCGTTAAATTCGGGGATTTACAATCATATCATAGGTGACGGTCGAGAATTTGTGATTACAGATCAAAGTGCAATGGAAGTATCTGCAGAGGAAGGCCGTTCCATAAACAGTATCAATATTACGCCTTTCATAAAATGGATACCCAATCGTTCTGCTGAACAGTTTTCGACTGACTACGCCTCAGGTTCCACCTCTCAAGCCGCAAATATTATGGAGGCAATTAACTACGGGTGTAAGCTGCTTCTTATTGATGAAGACAGAAGTGCGACGAATTTTATGATTCAAGACACTAAAATGCGTTCATTAATCGAGCGTGAACCAATTACGCCTTTTACTGAACGTGTCAGGGAGCTATATGAAGCTGCTAGAGTATCTTCCGTTCTTGTTATTGGAGGTAGCAGTGAGTTTTTATCCGTTGCTGACCAAGTCATCCTGATGGACAATTTTATGCCCAGAAACGTAACCCAGCAAGCAAAAAAATTATGTGAAGACGACAAACCGCGCGAACGTATCCCCTTTACAAACTGGGAGATAGATAGAAAGATAACCTCCGATCACTTTTCGAGTTATCCACAAGGCAGCGGCAGAGAAAAGTTGGCGGTCTCGCCTATGGGATACATGATAATAGGTGATGAACAAATTGATATCAGAGGGCTTTACAATATCACATCACATGCCCAGCTTGCAGCTATTGCTTTTCTAATTCGTAAAGTCGCTGTAAGTAATCAGGATCACTTCATCATTCTACATGATAAGCTTAAAAAAGCTCTTGAAGATATGGAGAGAGAAGGAGTGGATATTGTGTTTTCTTCTTCTTTTTCTGGTTTCGAAAGATGGCTTGAATTACCAAGAATTAATGAAGTATTATCTGTCATAAACCGAATGAAACATTTGAATTTTATTTAGCTTGAGCCCTCTGAATACTTCTAATTACGACATGTTAATGGTTTGCATGTTACGCTAATGGTCAGGGTTGTTCCAATATGTGGTAGGAATTCTGCGATCTATCACGAATTTATGTTTATCATGGAAGAGTCGCTCGACTGCTTGTACCTTAAAGGAGGAAAAATGATTATGAATATTCTAAAAGAAGATCATAGAAAAAATTTTAGTCCTTTACTGGAATCAACTAAAAAAACAATGCGAGAAGTTAATTCTTCAGCAGCTTCATTAATTGTTATACAAAACGACAAAATCGTACTTGAATGGTATGACGGCAGTCACCATTTTAAACAGGGAGCGAGGAAAGTTGATCTGGAATCTATGTTTAATATTTATTCTACAAGAAAGACATACATAGGCATGGCAACAGCTATAGCGGTAGTTGAAGCTGACATCCCCCTTGAAACCCCGGTACACAGATTTGTTCATGACATGCGAAAAGAAGAATTGGGCGATATTACGTTTCGTGATTTAGCTACAAAAACCGGTGCAAAATATTTTGGTGAAAGAAAAATTGAACGGGAGGAATTAGCAAATAAAGCGATTAAGACGATTACAGGCATGAATATAGCTGAGCTTATAAGCAGCAAGGTATTAATCCCTCTGCATCTCAATCAAACAGATTGGGTAACATCTCCTTACCAGAACTTAGTTTGTGATTTTCAAGCAGATGGCAGCTATGCCTCCGTTCGGATTGAATCTAACGAAGGACATGAAAGAAATCTCTACACGAGCTCCATGGACCTGGCAATTTGGGGATACATCCACCTGAAGCGTGGATATGTTAACGCTATGAGAGTTTTACCCGAGAAGGTGTTCGAATTATACACGAAGCTTCAAAGTGAAGAAGATTCAAACAAACGAATTTTTGGCTGGTATCATCAAGAACAAGGGTACTATGCCACTGGAGCAGCAGGCTGTCATTGTGTCGTATTTCCAAATCATAATGCAGTTGCTGTTAGAATGCTTAATAAATACACGGACAATTACAAGGAAGATCAATTGTTCTTTAACAACACGTTACTTCATTGTATTAAGAATAGTCTGGTTATATAGGTCAACTATTCCGCTATCGGGGAACGATAGTGGAACAATGAGACAGCAGCCGGCGTACAACGATCGGTTGCTTTTTTGTTGGACTAAAGGGCAAGATACTTCGCTAGTGGCAAGTCCTTCAATCCGATATCCGATCGGAGGGCTGATTTTTTTTCTACGATAACCTTTAGACAAATTGAGGTGATGGCATGCAAATAGACTGGCATTATTCCTGGAATGTAGTAGATGCTGCTGCAGGATTGCTAGGTTGGCTCGTTGTGCTTGGTCTGGTAATGCGCCAACGCCAAAAGCAAGAGACTAGGCGCCCAATCTGGAAGATACTTTTCGTGACACTCGCCGGCTTTTTTTCGTTATCATTCAAAATCCCTTTATTCGGGCAAATCGTAAATATCGCCTTATTGCCGCTTGGTCTCTGGGCTGCGTATCTCTTTTTACGAAAACGGTCCTGGACGGAATATCGTAAATTTGCTTGGATTGGCTTCACGGCAAACTATTTGTTTCTGGTGACAGCTCTGCTTGCTGGATTCATTCATGATTCCTTATACGACCGCAATGACCCTTCCACTTACTTGGCCCATTTGGAGAAAGCGAAGCTTGTTGCTATTCATCCGTCAGCAAGGGAGGCAACCTTCGAGAAAGTGTTGTTCTCGAGCTCGTTGGCAGAGGCAAAGGCATCTGATATGTCGAGTACGCTGGACTGGTACCGTGAATCAAAATTAGAGGACGGCACTCAGTATCAGCAAGAACGTTTCCCTTATGCACTGCTGGAAGCAGAAGCTCGCTGGGGAAGCGGACTGCATGCCTCAGCTTACTTGGAAGCTGATGGAAAGGGGTTATTGCTCGCTACAAAGGATCGGTATTACTACTACCGTTCTGAGAAGCCGATGTTGAAAATGGAGGTAAGAGAATGAGAGGAAGAAGACTGCTAATAGTCGTAATCCTTATCATTGCGGCTGCGGTGATCGTCTTCTTCCGTACTTATGACGGTAAGCCGGGACCGCTTCCGAGTGTGGACGAAATTATAGCGGAGTTAAACGAGTACGACTCTGAAGCCGACGCGTCAGTCGTACTCGAGAATGTTAAGCTGAACGAACAACAAGTTTTTATCCCATTTGTATCTAATCAAGGTATTCACGGGATGGGATTCCTGAAATGGGAGAATCGCAAGTGGAGAGTGGCCAGAGTTGATATGAGCGGCAGGCCCGAAGTAAGAGTCACCGATCATTCCGATCCATCCGGCCGTTATGTGGTATGGAATATTAATCCTCTTGAGAACGTGAAGGAATTCCGTTTCTACCTTATTCGGGATCGAAATGCGGGTATGTCGAATGGAGTATATTACTATGTACCGCGCGTGCAAATGGAAATGCTCGTCAATGTAACGGAACATCCGTACGGAGCAATGCCGTTTCCAGATGAATGGGCAGGCATTATTCGCGAGGATGATAAGCTGGGCAAGGCGCCTGCCGCCAATATCATGGATAATATATTCTCGCATTCATATTCTCAGCCATCCACGATCTATGTCGGGTATCTTCCCGTCTACGCCAATGACGCATCCGAGCTCGGCAGCTCCTCCAAAAGCGGCGATGAGGATACGGAGTTTTTGATGATCATGAACGAGACGGATTTGGAGAGGCCACAAAAATAATTGATTCACTAGATACTGCAAACTATGCGAGTGAAACTATATCTACAATCTATGTGTTTGAAAAGTGTATCATTGAACTAACTGGGAACATCAGGACAATACATTCATGAGGTGGAATACAGTCCTCGGCGAGCTAAGTTAGCCTTGAAAGCCGCCAAGGTGTCAAAATTTTTCATGTAATAGGAGGAAGAAGCGCAGATGAGCCATCCTTACCGACCCTTGCATGCTCCCCAATTGCAGCCGCAGTTGCATATCCTCTCGCACAACTTCCGGGAGTTTGCGCCAAGCCGTCGCCTGGCGTCGCATGTAGCTGCCTATTGGACGGTGGATTTCCTGCCGATACCGGGAAATCCGGGACATCGAGTCATCCCTGATGGCTGCGTCGATATTATAGTGGATCTGTTCGCTTCATCAAGCAGGCAGGCCGCTTATGTCGTAGGGCTAACGACACAAGTCGAAGTTTTGCAATTTGCAAAAGCACGCTCGGTATGGGGCATCCGGCTGTATTCGGAGTCGGCCCGCACGATCCTGAAGTCTCCTATATCAACATTAACGGCAAATCGTGTGTTTTTGGAGGATCTATGGGGACAAGAGGCTCTCGATTGGGTCGAAAAGCTGCTGACTGCCCAATCGTTACCAGACAGGATCGAGGTCGTCGAGCAGCAATTGGGCCGCATACTGGCTGCGACGGAGGCGCCTGCTCCCACTTTGGTCTACCAGAGCATGCAGTATATATACGAGGTCAAAGGCAATCTTTCCGTAACGGATTTGGCGGATAAAGTGAACTTCAGCGAGAGGCATCTGCGAAGGTCCTTTGAACTGGAGCTTGGCCTCAACCCGAAGGAGATGCTTGGCATCGTCCGCTTTCAAAGCGTGCTGGAGGAATTGTACAGCGGAGACTATTTCAACTTGACGGATTTGGCGCTTCAACACGGGTACTACGATCAGTCGCACTTCGCTGGCGTTTTTAAGCGATATTACGGACTTCCACTCAAACGGCTGACCAAGCAGGAGTGAGGAAGTCCGTTTTTTACTATTTTGCAATGAGGGACAATTACTATAATGGGAGTGAAAATCAAGCAAGGCGAGGGGAGCTGCAAAGCATGAAGGTAAAGTTGAAACGAGTCGCGATTTACGTAGAAGAGATGAAGAGGGCGTTGGATTTTTATCGCGTGCTGGGGCTGTCTATTCCGGACGGCGCCGACGAAGCGCATCACGTAGACGTGGAGCAAGAAGGAATTGTGTTTGCATTCGATATGGTGGAATCGGTAAAGCGTGTTTTTGAAGGCTGGGAAGATCCTGTCGGCTACCGGACCGAGCTCGCATTTCAGTTCTCCAGCAATGAAGCGCTGGATGACGTGTATCGTCAGTTGACGACGCTTGGGTATGACGGCTTCTTCGAGCCGCGAGATACACCGTGGGGAGAGCGATATGCGATCATAAAGGACCCCGATAACAATTTAATCAGTCTCGTCGCGTAGCGAAGAGAAGGAATGCGCCATTAAACAACAAGCAGATGGGGAGTACTGTCGCCAGTGTAGGGACGGGAGACGATACTTCAACAATAAACCGGCAGTGGATCTCTGATCTGCTGCCGGTTGGACAGAGGGGGAGTTTGGAAATAAGTTTAGACAGGAAGATTAAGGACATTTGCATTGACCTTTCAGTAAAGTTAAGAGGGAATAAAGCAGGGAATGAGAATACGTTAATTGACCATCAATTGATTGCGAATCTTCATGCAACTTTGGACGTTTATAAGGAAGCGATTCGTGATGAGAAGATGGTTTCAAGAGAATTGGTATTTGCCCTTTTTTATACTTGCGGCAGGTTCTATATACAGAGTACGTATTCTAATAATGCTGAAGATTTAATAAATGAATTCAACAAATTACAGTTTAAATTGCTTCACGAAGTTTTCGGTAAAGTAGACAGTTAGTATTTTCTTTTGAAACCATTGAACTCTAACGGGGAACTATAGCGTAACAATGTGAAAGCAGCCGGCGTACTACGTTAGGTTGCTTTTTTGTCGAACTAAGGGCAGTTTAACGTAATTGCCATTATAAAAATAATTCTCTCCTTTCCTTAAAGGGGAGTTTCCCACCTTCACGGACGAATGTTGGTTTGTTATAATTCAGTAAAAATGGGAGTGAATCTACTTGGACAGTTCAAATATTGTTATTGATTTGCTATTAACTAAATACAAAGCGGATCAGAAATGGACTCGTATTGTGATTGAGCAATTATCCGAAGAAGATATCTCCTGGTCACCGACGCCTGAGAGCAACAGCATAGCTAATTTGATAGCGCACATATATGGAGCAGCACATTATTGGTTTGATGCCGCTTACTACGGCGCTCCATTGAATGAGTACAGGAGCATTGAATTCGAACGAGAATTGCAAATGTCGAAAAAGCAAGCACTGGATATTTCGAAGAAGTCATATGACTCTATTATTGGGGTTCTTGAAATGATGAAAGCGAATCCAGAACGACTGCTGGAACAGCCGTATTTACATTACCCGCCGTTCGACTCTGGTGCATTGAATAATCAATGTACCGTTCTAGAAATGCTTTTGCATCAATTCAGACATTTACCAAGTCACACAGGACAAATCATATATATAGCAAAAATGAGAAAGGGGAATTTAGTGTGGGTATCGGGGAACATTAGTTCAACAGCGATATGAAGGGAGTCGGTCACACGATTCGAAAGAGCCCAACCTTGCTTTATTGCAAGGCAGGGCTCTTTGGTTTGTTTTGGACGGTCTGATGATTTGGCTGTCGCTCTGAGCCATTTTTCTAGGATTCCAAACCATGAGTCGAGCGGATGCTTATGCAAATTTTGTATAAAAAATTGGGAATTTGTCACACTATAGGTAATTCAAAGTAGTGAAAAGGTGAGTAGAGATGACCAAAGATATCGGCGTACCACAAAGCCTTTCAACTCAAAATCAAAATAATGAAGCTAATTTAAATGAAGTATCGCAATCTCCCGAACCCCAAGAACGGATTTCCGCATCCCTATCAGAGAATCTTCAACGGCTTGAAGCGATTTTTGCAGACAGCTCCGATATCTTATTCCAGCATTGGCACTATGGTCCTGATCAACAATATGCGGCTTGTTCCATTTATTACTCATCTTTGGCGCAAGAAAATACAACGAATTATATGAAGTCCTCCTTGCAGGATTTGGTGACACACGAGCTTGGTCCGGCAGCGACCATTACGCCGTCACAGGTTATTTCTTTTTTCGAGCAAGGCGGAGTGTCAGCCAAGAAACCGAATCTGCTGAATGATTTCCACATTGCGATTGAACATATTTCAGCCGGCCATGTCGTCATTTTCGTAGATCAATGGGACAAGGCACTTGATTTCAGGGTGCTTGCAGTCGAGACAAGGCAGGTAACCGAGCCGGCTAATGAGTCCGTTGTTCAGGGGCCGAGGGAAGCAACCGTTGAAAATTTAGTGAAAAATATAGCTTTGCTTCGTCTTCGTTTGAAAACCCCGGACTTCAAGATGAAGATCGTGGAGGCAGGAGGAAAAACGAAAACGACGGTTGCTTACGGCTATATTAACGGTGTCACAGACTCCGCCATGCTGGCCGAATTCGAACAACGATTGGAAAAAATCAAAGAAGTGGATATCCTCGAAACTTCGTATATTGAACAGCTCATAGAGGATTCTACCTATACGCCGTTTCCGCAACACCGCTATACGGAGCGGCCGGATGTAGCGGTGTCCGCAATGCTCGAAGGGAAAATTGCCGTTCTGGTGCAAGGTACGGGCGGCATCCTGTTATGTCCGGGACTGTTTACCGAGTTTTTTCAGTCCAGTGAGGATTATTACCAACGTACGGTGTATTCCACGATGATTCGATGGCTGCGGATTGCTGCGTTTCTAATGGCTTTGATGCTGCCCAGCCTCTATGTTGCTTTTTCAACCTTCCATCCGGAGCTTATTCCTACCGTACTGCTGCTGGCTATTATCGACGCGAGGGAAGGACTGCCGCTGCCTGCCTTGTTCGAAGCGGCCTTAATGGAATTTTTCTTCGAGCTGCTCCGCGAAGCTGGGGTCAGGCTGCCGAAACCAATTGGCTCGGCCGTCAGTATCGTCGGCGCGCTTGTGATCGGCGATGCGGCTATCTCAGCAGGGATTGCCTCACCGATTATGGTGATTATAGTCGCTGCGACCGGTATTGCTTCATTTGCCATTCCGCAATACAACATTGCAATTGCACTCCGGGTATTGAGATTCCCGCTAATGCTGTCCGCAGCGCTGTTAGGCGGATTTGGGATGATGGTTTGCCTGCTGTTTATGCTGCTTCATCTCTGCAGATTGCGGACGCTTGGTCAGCCTTATTTGGCACCTCTAGGTCCATTCCGGATAACCGGCCTGCGGGATGTAATAATCCGCTTGCCGTTACGCAAATTGTTGCAATCCTCCCGGATTCATCCCGATCATTAACAAATTCAATGCTACCGGAGGAGAGACTAATGAACAAAGCAGCAGCGGTACTAATCGTTTTGGTTACTCTCGTCTTTCTCTCCGGCTGCTGGAGTCAATTTGAATTGCCTGACCGCGGATTTGTCATGGGTGTCGCCTTGGATGAAGGGGAGGGCGGCAAGATCGAATTAACAACGCAGGTGTACAGGCCTCAGCCGGCACATGGAAGCCATGAATTGCCGGGCTCAGGGAAGGGGACGGCAGGATTAAATATTAAGACATCGGATATTACGGTAATGGAAGCGGTGCGCGATATCCCGATACATTTGGGGCGTAAAGCGCAATGGAGTCATATACGCGTTATTCTTATTGGGGAGCAGCTTGCCAGAAAAGTTGATATGGGCGATCTCCTTGATTTTTTCTATCGCGATCATGAGCCGAGGATTACGGTTTCCTTGATCATTACGAAGGGGAAAGCGGGAGAATTGCTGAAGAAGCAGCCTGCAATTGAACAGACCATGGGACAGCAGCTGTTGCGGGCGAAGAAATTTGCCGCATCTGCCTCGGGAAAAACGATGGATACGACTTTGCTCAGATGGGTGCTGCAATCGTTAAGTGAGCATAGTGACTCTTATATCTCGTACGTTTACGAGGACAAGCAAGACGAGGATATGTTCTCTGTTGCAGGTCTTGCCTTGTTCAAGGGGGGCAAGCTGTCCGTCATCATGTCGCCTAAGAAAACAGAGGGCTTTGTTATGCTCCGCAATGAGTATAATGATGGGGTTATTCAGATACCTTGCGCCAGTCCGTCCAAGGAGATGGAGACGATGGAAGTTATTCGTTTGCGAACGAAGATCAAGACCTATATAAAGGGAGACCAGATCAAAGTACAGGTTAGAGCACAAGGCGATGGAGCGATAGGGAATATGAAATGCACCCAGATCGAAAATGAGGAGGACGAAGCGGCATTTGTTCATAAAGTCGAGGAAAGGGTCAAATTAAAAATGCTGACGACTATCCATTTTCTGCAGAAAAATAAGATCGATGTCATCGGGATAGGCAATTCAATCTATCAGAAGCATCCCAAGCAGTGGAAGAAATTAAGCAGCGAATGGGATGAGAAATTTGCAGAAATCCCCTTTAGCGTCGAGGTCAAGCTGAGGCTCATCACAGGGGGAGTGCTGACAGGCAAGCCTGTGACATCCGAACCATGATCGTAGCTGCAAGGGGGAGCGATTTGTTATGGAACGTTACGTTGTAGTTGTCATTGCGTTTGGCTGTGTTTATTGGTTGGACTATCGTCACATGAAGAAAAATAGCTCTAAAAAGGCGAAAGCGATTTATCTTATGCTCCTGCTCATCGCCTTCTATATGGGAGTGGACTATGTGGTCAACCATGACTGGGTTGACTACTACGATGTTTTCGAGGCGATATTTAAAGGATCTGCCGGCAGTATTGATGCAAGCTTGAAATAACCGGCAAGAAGCAGAGAGAAGGGGGAAGAAGAGGATGACAAGCACGAAACTGGAACAGCAGACGGTTAGCTCCTTTCAGCTGGGAGTCATATTTTTTGCTTATATGACGGGCTCCTCCATCATTAACATCCCTGGACCTCTGATAGGACGGGCAGGCAATGGGGCCTGGCTGTCTTTGCTTATCTCGGGAGTGATGGGACTCTGCATTGTTGCCTGTATCCTTTTTCTGAACCGCCGTTATCCTGGCTTATCTTTTGTCGAGTACAGCCAGCGTTTGATGGGGACATGGTTAACGATCGTGTTTTCTATCTTTACGTTATCCTTTCTTCTTCACATGATGTCGGGCATTGTCCTGGACAGCGGGCTCTTCATGGTCAGTTCGATGATGAGGGAAACGCCGCTCTACGTGTTTACTTTTCTTATCTTCGCCGTATCGGCTGCTACTGCTTATGCCGGCATTGAGGTTATCGCGCGTATGTTTATGCTGATCGTGATCGTGGTTTCTATTATGATTGGCATGGTGCTCCTGCTGGCCTTGAATCAATATCATCCGTCTTTCCTTCTGCCGATTATGCCGGATGGAATCAAGCCGATTCTCCATGGGGCTTATTTCTCCTTTGGTTTTCCTTATGAGGAAATATTCCTTATTGCTATGCTTCTTCCGTTCGTCAGTAAAAAAACATCCCATAGACTTCCGCATACGATCATTTTCTCTTTGATTCTAAATGTACTCATCATCTGCGTATCCTGCCTGTGCACGATCATGGCATTTGGGCCGCTGGCCGGTAAAAAAACATATGCGCTCTTTTCCCTGGCCCACATCGTCGAGTTTCAAGAAATCATCCAGAGGATCGAATCCATTATCGGGATCTCGCTCCTTCTGGGTTCCTTTATGAAAACGACGGTAGTCTTGTACGTGCTAAGTTTATATCTGTCGCAATTGTTTAAGCTGACCGATAACCGTGTATTTGTGACGCCGCTGGCGCTGCTTGGGTTTATGGTAACTCTTGTAGGGTTTGATGGCAGTGCCGATTGGATCGGGATTGTATCCGTTTTGCATCCGGTCTGGGCATCGGCAGCGTTTGTGGTTCCTTTACTATTGGTATTGACTGTCTCCGTATTTAGAGGGAAAAGCATGGACAATTAAAGTCTATGCTTTTTTTGTGCGCTCAGCGCAGATGCTTCGACAAGCAAAATTCGAGGCACTCCGACTTTTCGACAATTTTCCAACTCCAATACAACAAAGGGAATTTGAAATATAAGAATGTTTGATGAGAAGGAAACGGATTAATTTGGTTTTTAATTATAAGTTATTTTTATAACATACTCTCATAGTGATGTAAATCATGGTATGTCTTACCATTCGGAAGGATATGGGAGGAAAAAGGAGAACCCCTCCGGTGACCTCCCCTCTGCCAAGATTAGCCATTTATACACCGAATTATCAGTCTATTCTGGAAATGACCCATTGGAAAAATAATGGTAGCCTTTTAGGTGTTCCAAAAAACAAACGAAAGGTTGTGGGAATGAGTGAAGCGATGGTGGTCGGTACTGATTCTGGTGCCAATGCTGCTGCTGGCTGCATGTGGACAGCAAAATGCAGGCAACAAGGAAGAGGGGCCGGCAGCGGAAGAAACGGCGTCTGCGCAAGGTACGCTATCGAAGCTGAAAGAGAAGGGTTATGTAACCGTCGGGTTCGCCAATGAAAATCCGTATGCGTACAAAACGGCGGACGGGGAGCTGACAGGCGAAGCTGTGGAAATTGCCCGTACGGTGTTGAAGAGACTGGGCATCGAAGAGGTTCGGGGGGAACTGACCGAATTCTCGTCCCTGATTGCGGGATTGCAGGCCAAGCGCTTTGATCTTATCACGGCGGGAATGTTTATCAATCCTGACCGATGCGAAGCGGTCTTGTTCGCAAATCCGGAGTATAGCATTGGCGAAGGATTGGCCGTGAAATCAGATAATCCGCAAAAGCTGACCAGTTATAAAGCGATAGCGGATAATCCGAAGGCCAAGGTTGCGGTGATGGCCGGAGCGATAGAAATCGGATACTTGCAAGCATCGGGAGTGACCGATAAACAAATGGTTATTGTCCCGGATCAGGATGCGGCTATCAGCGCTCTTCAATCGGGAAGAGCAGATGCGATGACGATGACGGGTCCGGCTTTGCAGTCCAGACTTGATGCTGCGAAGGATAGCAGCCTGGAGCGCGTCATGGAATTCGAGCAGCCGGTTGTGGACGGCAAGAGCGTCCGAGGTTACGGGGCAACGGCTTTCCGGATGGAGGATACTTCGTTTCAGGAGGCTTTTAATGCGGAGCTGGAAAAAATGAAACAGTCCGGCGAGCTGCTCACGATATTGCAAAAGTTCGGCTTCACGGAGCAGGAGCTGCCAGGAGACATCACGGCAGATGAGCTGTGCGGCGGTTAATATGAATCTGCCGTGGTCAGAATGGCTGCCGATTCTCGCCCGAGGGGCGGGAGTTACCCTGCAAGTAACGGTATTGTCGGCGATTCTCGCCCTTTTCATGTCACTAATGGCCGGTCTTGGCGCGGGATCGCGTATTGCCGCCGTACGGGTATTAAGTCAAGTATATATCCAAGTTTTTCGAGCGGTTTCCTTGCTTGTGCTGCTGTTTTGGGTGTATTTCGCCCTCCCCTTTGCCGGTTTGGAGCTCAGCAAGCTTGCTTCCGCTGTTCTGGCGATTGGCCTCAACATTGGCGCCTACGGCGCTGAGATTGTACGCAGCTCCGTCGCTGCGATTCCAAAGGGCCAGATCGAAGCAACAATCGCTTTGAATTTGTCCTATCGTCAGCGGCTATGGCGAATTGTTGTTCCGCAGGCGGTGGCTCGTATGCTTCCACCGCTAGGAAACCTGATGATCGAGCTCCTGAAATCAACCTCCCTGATTTACTTCATCACGCTGGCCGATCTCACTTATGAGGCTATGATCCTGCGAAATAACTACTACACATGGACGCCTGCGATCTTTGGTCTTTTGCTCATTGTATATTTCCTGTTCTCCTCCTGCATCGCCTTGGCGTTCCGCATGATGGAACGCAAGTTTACGGCCTGGAGGTGATGGACCGATGTGGAAATGGAGTTACGCGGCGGATATTGCTCCCGAGCTGCTGAGGGCTTTCCTTATGACGATAGGAGCGGCGTTGTCCGGCTTCGCGCTGGCTGCCGTCATTGGCCTGATTATGGCAATACTTGTCCGTTCCGGCTTGGCGCCGGTGCGGTGGGCGACACGGGGAATCGTCGAATTTATACGGAGCACGCCGCTTTTGGTGCAATTGTTTTTCTTGTATTACAGCCTGCCGATGTTGACCTCATGGTCCATGTCCGCTTATGCAACAGGGGTTATCGGCCTAGGACTTCATTACGGAACCTATTTATCCGAGGTGTACCGCTCGGGAATTGAGGCCGTGCCGAAAGGACAATGGGAAGCCGCGAGGGCGCTTAACTTGTCCCGTTCGAAAACCTGGCTGAGGGTCATTTTGCCCCAGGCGATCCCTCCAATCATTCCAATGATGGGTAACTACTTGATCGTTATTGTGAAAGAAACGCCGACGTTATCGGCGATTACGCTTGTGGAAGTGCTGCTAACCGCGAAAAACACCGCTTCGGTCACTTATCGGGTGTTTGAACCTTACACAATTGCCGGATTGCTTTTCCTCCTGGCGAGTCTTGTATTATCTCTGGGAGTCACGCTGCTGGATCGGCGATTGCGGCGAAGTACAGCGGGCTAGCGTATGCTTTCGAAGCTATGAATGATCATGATAACCGGTACTTGGCAATAGTGATCATTCATTTTAGGAGGTGACTGGAGCTATGAACAGCCAATTGGAACAAGTTAATGATGCCGGAACCAGGAAGGAGCCGGGTGGTCCGGTTAACGATCCGCTTGTCCGGTATGAGAAGGTGACGAAAAGCTACGGCGAGCTGGAGGTCATTAAAGGCATTGATCTAACGCTCCATCCAGGAGAGAAGCTTGCCATAATTGGACCAAGCGGGTCCGGCAAAACAACGCTGGGGCGTATGCTCATGACCTTAGAAAGGCCTACATCCGGGCGAATTCTCGTAGCAGGCGAATCGCTCTGGGAGATGCAAACTCCCTTAGGGAAGATGATTCCGGCAAATGAGCAGCACTTGCGGCGCATGCGTAATCAAATCGGAATGGTCTTTCAGCATTTTAACTTGTTCCCTCATTTAAAGGTAATCGATAACGTTATGCTCGCTCCTTGCTCGGTACTTAAGATGTCGAAGGAAGAAGCACGGGAGAGGGCGGTCATCATGCTTGATAAGGTTGGCCTTACAGGCAAGCTGGAGGAATATCCGTCTCGATTGTCGGGCGGGCAAAAGCAGCGGGTGGCTATTGCCAGGGCGCTTGTTATGCAACCGAAGGTGATGGTATTTGATGAAGTGACGTCGGCCCTTGATCCCGAGCTTGTTGGCGAGGTACTGGAGGTCATTAAGGAAATCGCCGCAGAAAGCGATATGGCGATGATGCTGATCACGCATGAAATGGATTTTGCCCGCGATGTTGCCGACCGAATTCTCTTTGGCGCAGAAGGCCTTATTGTTGAGGAAGGTACACCGGATTTCATATTCGGGCAGCCTCGAAGCGATAGGCTTAAATCGTTTCTCAAGCGTTTCGAATAATCCGCTGCCCTTACTTTTTTTGAAAGGAGGCCAACATGAGCGTGAGCGTAAAAACAGATTCCTTGATTTACCGTAAGCCATGTATGCAGGATGGCGCTGCTATGTGGCGTCTGGTTCGAGATTCAGGCGGACTAGATCTGAATTCCGCCTATGCGTATTTGATGATGGCGGATATGTTCCCGGATACATGCGCTGTAGCTTATGCGGGAGAGAAGCTGGCCGGGTTCATCATGGGCTACCGCAAGCCAGGACAGCAGGATACGCTGTTCATCTGGCAAATTGGCGTTGATTCGTCATGCCGCGGCGCAGGTGTCGGAAGAAAACTGCTTGAGGAGCTGCTTGAACGGAAGGAAAATATCGCCGTACGCTTCGTGGAAGCGACGGTTGGCCCAAACAATGCCGCATCCAAAGCCTTGTTTCTTGGTCTTGCGGCGCGCCGTCAGGCGGGATGCACGATACATGAGTATTATCCGCAAAGCCTCTTTCCCTCAGGCGAGCAGCATGAGGCAGAGTTGTTATTCCGGATTGATCTTGGATAAATAAGAATTAGATCTAGAAGGAGGGGTTCATGTGAAACAAACGGAGCAGCAAGTACCGATTCTTCATGTGTTCGATCAGCTTGAATCGGAGGTGCGCAGCTATTGCCGCAGCTTCGAGGCGATCTTCACGAAAGCTAACAATGCAAGGCTGTGGGATAAGGAAGGAAAGGAATACATCGACTTCTTTGCCGGAGCGGGTGCGCTTAATTACGGCCATAACAATCCCAAGCTTCGAACGAAGCTCGTTGAGTATTTAATGAAGGACGGGGTTACGCATAGTCTGGATATGGCAACGGAAGCCAAGGAGATGTTCTTGACCCGGTTCCGCAGCATCATTCTGGAGCCGCGGGGTCTTGATTACAAATTGATGTTTCCGGGGCCGACAGGGACAAATGCAGTAGAAAGCGCGCTCAAGATTGCGCGTAAAGTAACCGGCCGCACAAACGTGATCTGCTTCACCAATGCTTTTCACGGCATGTCGCTTGGCTCGCTTGCCGCAACCGGCAACTCCTTTAAGCGCAAGGGGGCCGGCGTATCGCTTAACGGCACGACTTTCTTGCCGTATGACAATTACTTCGGCAATCTGATTGATACGACGGTGATGCTTCGGAAAATGCTGCAGGATCCGGGCAGCGGCATTGATCAGCCGGCAGCGATCATACTGGAGACGCTCCAGGGAGAAGGCGGCCTAAATGAAGCCAGCGTAAAATGGCTTCGCCAGGTCGAGACGATATGCCGTGAGCATGGCATTTTGCTGATTGTGGACGATGTACAAATGGGCTGCGGCCGAACCGGTACGTTCTTCAGCTTCGAGGAGGCAGGTCTAAGTCCGGACATTGTGTGTTTGTCCAAGTCAATTGGGGGCTATGGGCTGCCGATGGCATTAACGTTGATTAAGCCGGAGTACGATGTGTGGAATCCCGGCGAACATAACGGCACGTTCCGAGGCAATAATCTGGGCTTCGTAGCCGCGACCGAGGCTTTGGAGTATTGGCGGACGAAGGAATTGGAGCGGGAAATAGCCTCCAAGTCCGATGCCATCGCGAAGTTTCTGCACCGTATGGCGGCAGCTTATCCGGAAGCCATCGCAGGCGTACGGGGAAAAGGCATGATTCAGGGACTTGTCTTCACCAATCCTGTGCAAGCCGGCGAACTTAGCGCTGCAGCCTTTGAGCGCGGGGTCATTCTTGAAACGTCCGGTCCAAGAGATGAAGTAGCGAAGCTGATGCCGCCTCTGACTATCGAGAACGAAGTGCTGCTTGCAGGCTTGGATCGAATTGAAGCCGCACTGCAGGGCATGCTGGACGCAGAAGACAACGCAACTCTCATCGAAGCGAGTGTATAGGATAAAAAACTTTGTAATCGAAGAGGTGAATAATCGTGATTGTTAAGCATTTGAATGATGTTATCGACAGCAAAGATGATATTGATACGAAGACCTGGAATGCCCGCCGGCTGCTGCTGCAGCGCGACGGAATGGGCTTCTCGCTGCATGATACAGTGATTAAGGCGGGGACGGAAACCTTGATCTGGTACCGGAATCATGTTGAAGCGGTGTACTGCATGGAAGGAGAAGGCGAAATCGAGGTTATCGGAAGCCAGACCTATCCGATTCGTCCGGGAACGCTGTATGCGCTCGACGGCCATGAGAAGCATTTGCTGCGCGCAAGCAGCCAGCTCCGCATGGTATGTGTATTCAACCCGCCGCTCACAGGCAGTGAAATTCATGACAAGGATGGCGTGTATCCGCTTGTCCGCAAGGAATAAAAATGAAGAGGAGATGATTTCAATGCAAACAGAACCAATGATGACGAGAAAACCGACTGACCACTACCCTTCCCGGATTGGACAAGAGCCAGCTCTATTAAATCGCGTCGATCCTGTCGTGTACAGCACATGGTCGGCAGACAGCCCTCTGACAAAGGAGCAGTCGGCTTTTTATGAACAGAATGGTTATTTGTTTTTGGAAAATTTCTTCTCATCGGATGAAGTGAAGGACTGGAAGGCAGAACTGAAGCAGCTGCAAAAGCTTTACAGTGACCGCGAAGCAGAACATGTCATTCGCGAGCCTGGCAGTACGGAGGTTCGTTCCATCTTCGCCGTGCATGACAATAATCCGGTGTTCCGGGACTTGTCTCATCACCCCCGGTTGACAGCTATTATGGAATATTTGCTGGGCTCGAAAACCTATATTCATCAATCGCGGATCAATTTCAAGCCGGGCTTTACCGGAAAGGAATTCTACTGGCATTCGGATTTTGAGACTTGGCATGTCGAAGACGGCATGCCGTCTATGCGGGCGCTTAGCTGCTCCATCGCGCTTGAGGATAATACGCCGCATAACGGGCCGCTTATGGTTATACCGGGCTCTCATCAAAAGTTCGTTTCTTGTGTCGGACAAACGCCGGAGAACCATTTCAAGCATTCGCTGCGGAAGCAGGAGTACGGCGTACCCGATCAAGACAGCCTGACCCTCCTTGCGCAAAACGGAGGGATTGAAATGCCCGTCGGGAAGGCAGGCTCTGTATTGTTATTCGACTGCAACGTTATGCACGGCTCGTCGAGCAATATTTCGCCATATCCAAGAAGCAACGTCTTTGTCGTGTACAACAGCGTTGAGAACCGGCTGGTCACGCCATATTCGGGGCAGCAGCCTCGTCCCGATTATATCGCCTCCCGTTCAGATCAATGAACCTTGTCTTAATCGCGCTTTCGATTTTGGGCATTAATATTGCTTATGTTTCGATCTTTACGCTGCGCCTTATTCTACGAATTGAAGCGGACTCGCCTAAGGCATTTGTTATCTCTCATGTGCCTCGCCATTTTCGAAGCGGATTCTGGGCAAAGATGCTGGAGAAATAGTACAAGAGGGGTTGTCCCAAGGTCAGTTTAATGACTTATGGGGCACCCCTTTTATGTTTGTTATGACCCGTGCTGGCCGTGTCCAGTTAACAAGAATTATATTTGGCATCATTTGTATAGTAATCGGAAAGTCTAAACCTAAGAAAATTCGGAGGTTGAACAATAGATGATCCGATTCGAGAATGTTAGGAAAACCTATGATGACGGCTTTGAAGCATTAAAAACGATTAACCTGGAAATTAAGGAGGGTGAATTAACGGTATTGATTGGTCCCAGCGGCTGCGGCAAGTCCACTCTTATGAAGCATATTAACCGCTTGAACAATCCGACGAGCGGCAAAATATATATTCGGGACAAGGATATCTCCAGTATTGATCCCGTAGAGCTGCGCAGAAGCATAGGTTATGTCATTCAGAATGTCGGCCTATTTCCGCATATGAATATTGCGAAGAATGTAGCGGTCGTGCCAAGACTGCTGAAGTGGGATAAAGAGGTTACTGCGGGTAAGGTTGATGAGCTTCTCAGTATGGTGAATCTGGACCCTGATGTATACCGGAACCGGTATCCCGCGGAGCTAAGCGGCGGGCAGCAGCAGCGGATTGGCGTGATCCGGGCGCTTGCCGCTGATCCTGATGTGATTTTGCTGGATGAGCCGTTTAGTGCGCTGGATCCTATTAGCCGTGAACAGCTGCAGGATGAGCTGATTCGACTTCAGCAGGAGCTGAAGAAGACGATTGTATTCGTAACGCATGACATGGATGAAGCGATCAAAATCGCCGATACGATTGTTCTGATGAAGGATGGGCAGGTTGTACAGACCGGCTCGCCTGAGCATATTTTACGGCATCCGGCGAATGAGTTTGTTACGAGCTTTATTGGCAAGAAGCATCTGACAACCGATACGCTTGACCCTGGTTTAATCGTCGATGACGTTATGTCGGTCAATCCGGTTACGGCTTCCCCGGAACGCGGGATGGCAGCTGCTATTCAATTTATGGAGAGGCATCGGGTCGATTCCTTGATCATTGTTGGCAAAAAAAGAGAGCTGCTTGGTTATGTTTCCATCTTCAACGTTCTGAAAGGGTATAGGCATGAGGATACCCGTCTGGCCGACATTATGAAGCCTTTTGTTCATGTGGTGGAATCCGGTTCATCGGTTGCGCTTGCTTTAACGCTGATGAATGAGCATGGCTTGCCTTACGTACCTGTTGTTCGGGATGGACAGTTAGCAGGTCTGGTTACAAGGGGAAGTGTTGTGCGGCATATGGCAGAAATCTATAATCCGGATGACATGAGCTTGGAGGAGCTTGCCGCGGAGGCGGAAAAGCTGAAGGAAGAGGCTCCGCTTGAGCCGGCAGAAGCCGATCAAGATGAGGAAAGGGGAGAGCGCTCATGATGGAGTGGCTGTCTGACTATGGAGCTTTCTTGACGAGCCGGCAGGAGGATATTCTAATCGCGCTTCGAGATCATATTTATATTTCCGCCATTTCCATTATCCTGGGTGCAATTGTCGCCATTCCGGTTGGCATATGGCTGGCGGGAAGCCGGATTGGCTGGCTCAACAGTACGGTATTCACCGTTGCTAACGTACTGCAGACGATACCAAGCTTGGCGCTGCTTGCCATACTGATTCCGCTCCTTGGAATCGGGCGTACACCGGCTGTCTTTGCGTTGTTTCTCTATTCGATTATGCCGATTATGCGCAACACATACTCCGGATTCAAGGCTGTTGATCCAAATGTGATGGAAGCGGCCCGAGGGATGGGGTACAGCCGCCTGCAGCGATTGCTTCGCATTCAGCTGCCGCTGTCTTTTCCGTACATTATGTCGGGATTACGCGTGACGACGGTTTATATCATTAGCTGGGCGACACTTGCGACATTAATCGGAGCCGGCGGATTAGGGCAGCTTATCTTCTCCGGTCTAGGCGTCAATAAGAAGGAACTGATTGTGACCGGTGCAATTCTGGCCGTTATTCTGGCGCTGGCAGCAGATTTTCTGCTGGGACTCGCGGAGCGATGGGTGACGGCCAAGACGAGAAGCACGCCGGCATCCGGTACGGTATAACAGCAGGAGGACTTGGAATGAAACATAGGGAAGCACCAACAAGGATAAAAGGCCAGGCGATACGGGTAAGCTCCGCGCTGCTAATCTTTGCGGTCATCGCTGTCTGCGCTTTGCTGTCCGGCTGTGGCAACAGCAATAGGATTATTATTGGGACGCAGACCTTTTCTGAGCCCAAGATCATCGCCAACATGTACAAGCTGCTCATTGAGGACCGGACAGATATGAAGGTGAAGGTTATGCCCGATCTGGCGACAAGCACGGTTGTACTAGACGCGTTAACGAATGATGACATCCAGATGGCATCGCTTTACTCGGGAATTATTTTAGATAATTATTTCCCGATTGAGCGTACCAATGATCGTGCCAGTATTCTAAGGCAGGCACAAGAGGGCTTTGATAAGCATTACGGGCTCAAATGGTTCGATTCCTATGGCTTCGAGAATACGTATGCGTTCACGGTTCGCAAGGAATTGGCGGAGAAGGAGCAGCTTCATCAAATATCCGATGTGAAGGACAAAGCGCAATCAATGAGACTTGGAGTGGATACGTCGTGGCTTGAGCGGGCTGGTGACGGCTATGCGGATTTCCAGAAAGTGTACGGTATAACTTTTGGCAAGGTGTATCCCATGGAGGTTGCGCTTGTCTACAATGCGATTGCAACGAATAAAATGGACATCGTGGTCGCCTACTCCACTGATGCACGCCTGAAGGAATACGAGCTTGTTACGCTGGAAGATGATAAGCATTTCTTCCCGCCTTACGATGCTTCTCCCGTTATTCGCAAGGAAGTATTGGAGGCACATCCGGAGCTGCAAGAAGTCATTGACCTGCTCATCGGCAAGCTGGATGCCAAGACGGTTATTGATCTGAACTACGAGGTTGACGTGAATAAACGGAATGAGAAAAAGGTAGCCGAGGAATATTTGAAACGGATCGGATTGCTGAAGTAATGGAGTGAATGAAGATGGAACTGTTTTTCCGCTATGTGAGAGAAAATTGGGTTGATCTGCTTGTTTTCACAGGGCAGCATATTATGATGGTGCTGATCGGCTTGCTGCTTGCGCTAGTGGTTGGCATCCCCCTTGGGATAATGGCTTCGCGAAATCGGGCGAGCGCGCGGATTATTCTCACGGTGGCGAATATCATTCAAGTATTCCCGAGCCTGGCGCTCCTCGTGCTCTTAATGGTGGCCTTCGGCCTTGGGACAACAACGGTTGTTGTCGGATTGTTCTTATATTCGCTGCTGCCGGTCATTCGGAATACGTATGTCGGGCTGACCCAAGTGGATAAGTCAACAATGGAAGCGGGTAAAGGCGTCGGAATGAGCCCGCTGCAGATCATGCTTCAAGTTCAGCTGCCGCTGGCTCTGCCATTTATGCTGACGGGAATAAGGATCGCAGCGGTTATCGCGATTGGTGTTGCAACGATAGCCCCGCTCGTAGGCGGGGACGGCTTGGGACGGGAAATTTATTCGGGTATTAACATGAATAACTCTGCCCGACTATACGCAGGGGCTATCCCTGCCGCCATTCTTGCCTTGCTTGCTGATTTAGCCTTAGAGCGGCTGCAGAATGCGACCCGGGTTGCCGGAAGATAGGGATTCCAGAGAAACCCGTGTCTGTTGCCGGATGCTTGGGTTTCTCTTTATTTTCGATACTTATTTGATCTGCTGCTGCTTGTCCGAGTTCTCCAGATTTTTGAAAAAATTAATTTTCTCGTCGATTCTATCCAGCGACCTTTCGAGCTCCGCGATTTGATCGACAACCTTAAAGCGGTAACTTTCCATGAATTCCCGCCTTGCTGTCAGGGTAGGGACTTCACTGTTGTTGAAGGAGGCATATTCTTGCATCTCCCGGATAGGCATCCCGATGGTTCGAAAATAATTTAAGACCTGGAACCATACGATATCTGATTCCGAATACTGACGATAGCCATTGTTATCCCTTACAATACCGTCAACTAAACCTATTTGCTCATAATACCGCAAGGTGTGAACGCTAAGCCCGGTTCTTTCAGAGACTTCCCTGCTCGAATAATAATTTTCCATTTATTAATTATAGCATTGGTTAAAAAGGTATTGCTATCGAGTGCGCTCTATACTTTATTCTTTCAGTTGTAAGCGAATCATTTCATTCCAGGAGGTAGTTATTATGCGTATTTTTGTTACTGGAGCTACAGGTTTCATCGGATCGGCTGTTGTTCGCGAGCTTCTCGACGCAGGACATGAGGTTGTTGGGCTTGTCCGTTCGGATAAAGCAATCGAAGCATTAAAAGCCACTGGGGCAGACGTATGTCGGGGGTCCTTGGAAGATCTGGAGGGCCTGCGTGCCGCTGCCGCGGCAGCGGATGGTGTTATTCATCTTGCCTTTAATCATGATTTCTTGAATTTTGCAGCAGCTGCTGAAACGGATAGATCGGCAATCGAGGCAATTGGAGCAGCGCTGGAAGGCTCGGGTAAACCTTTCGTAGCTACCTCGGGAACACTCATGCTCCCGCCGGGACGTATGGGGACGGAAGAGGACGCTCCGATTCCGACCACGCCCCGGCGCTCCGAACAAACGGCGATTAAGCTGGTAGAGCGCGGAGTGCGCTCATCGGTCGTTCGTCTCGCACCGTCCGTACATGGTCCAGGTGATCAGGGCTTCATTAAGGCCCTTATCGACATTGCCCGCAGTAAAGGTGTATCTGCTTATATCGGCGACGGGTCCAACCGTTGGCCCGCCGTACATCGACTTGATGCGGCGCGTTTGTTCCGTTTGGCAGTAGAAGCCGCATCAGCGGGTGCACGGTTGCATGGAGTAGGCGACGAAGCTATAGCCTTCCGTGAGATTGCCGGCGTGATCGGCCGTCACCTGAATCTGCCGGTTGTCAGCATTTCAGCGGAAGAGGCCGATAGTCACTTTGGCTGGCTTTCCTTCGCAGCAAAAGCCGATAACTGGGCGTCGAGCGCTCTTACCCAAGAGCGTCTGGGCTGGAGTCCTGTTCACACGGGACTGATGCAGGATCTTGAAGAAGGACATTACTTCAATAGCTAATAAATGGAACAAACAAAGAAGGTACGGCTACTCCAGATTTCCGGAGAGCAGTACCTTCTTGACTTATTTTCTAAACCGTTTGCAGCTTCCTGCCCATAATGAGATGCCTTGATGCGGCTGTTGCCCGCTGCGCGATTTCCTCCGGCGTACTCTGAGCGAATATACCCTGATTATACATAACGGCAAACCCTTGAATTATAGCCAGCTGGGCTTCCATTAACTCGACGATCTCGGTCCAGGTTGCTTGAGGTTCGATTTCTTGGGCGAGGGAAAACAGTAAATCAATCATTTCCCGGCTTCGTTCATGAAACTCGGTAAACCGGGCGCCTTTCATGGCTGCAAATAGCTCAAAGCCTGCATTGTGCTGGATAGTATAACTCACGCAGGCACCAGCCGTCGAAGCCAGACGGTCGATTGGATCATGGCCTGCTGCCCGGATAGCTGCGCGCATTCTTGAGGTTAATTCGGTCAGAAATACAATTCCTGTTGCGGCAAGCAGACTCTCCCGGTCGGGGAAATGGCGATAAGGGGCTGCTGAGGAGACACCGGCTTGCTTCGCTACCTTGGCAACGGAGAAGCCGTTAAGTCCAACTTCTGCAATCACATCCAGAGCCGTGCGGATGAGCGTATCCCTCAAGTCGCCATGATGATAGGGCCTTTCATTGGTGGACATCGGTTCACTTCCTCTTGCGTAGTATGCGATTTAGTAAATATAGCATGCTCTAATGTAATAGACAACTTACATTGGGTATGATAATATGTAAGTGTTCTCTTACATTGAGTAAAGCTTAAAGGAGATTGATTATAATGACCCTTACTTTAATAACAGGCGGTAATAAAGGACTTGGCTATGAAGCAGCCCGCCGTCTGATCGCAATTGGCCATACCGTATATATCGGTGCCCGCAACGCAGATCTTGGCAAGAAAGCGGCCGAGGAACTTGGCGCCCGTTTTGTCCAGTTGGATGTAACCGATGAGAATTCCGTTAATGCCGCCGCAGCCGAGATCATGACTAATGAGGGACGTCTTGATGTTCTTATCAATAATGCAGGGATAGCTGGCGGACATTCCAAGCCTGAAGAACTTACGGCAGACGATACACGCCGGGTCTATGAGACGAATGTCTTTGGGATTGTTCGCGTGACACATGCCTTTCTTCCATTGCTGCGCAAGTCAGAAGCTCCCGTCATTGTAAATGTCAGCAGCGGGCTGGGCTCCTTCGGCATGGTTACAGATCCTGAGAAGATCGAATCAAAAGTTAATGCGCTTGCCTATTGTTCCTCCAAATCTGCGGTAACGATGCTTACCGTGCAGTATGCGAAAGGGTTGCCTGATATCCGGATCAATGCGGTAGACCCGGGAGCTACAAAAACCGACTTGACCGGTCATGGGCATCAAACCGTTGAGGAGGGAACGGATGCCATTGTTCGCATGGCGACCATAGGGAAGGAAGGTCCGACAGGAACCTTTACCGACCGCAATGGGGAAGTTCCTTGGTAATCTGGATATAATGATTGGCTGATTATAGGCAAAAAGCCTCCAAACCCGCTTGCTTTGGGTTTGGAGGCTTTCTCATGTTTATTTCTCTACTTCAAATTGATTTTCTTGATTTTCTCCATATCGATCTTTGGTTCGCGCGTAATCGTGAGCAGACCATTGACCTCCTGCTGAACATCGGTCAGCTGCGTATAGCAAAAGCCGCTGACGTAATCCAGATTTTTGATCGCTTGTGTAATTCCTTCGTAACGCGCAAGGAACTCTTCTTCATTCTTCACCTGGTTGCCATAGCCCCATCCAGCCTCGCTCTTGAACGCGATGCCGCCGTATTCGCTGATGATGACAGGCTGGCCCTTATAGCTGTATCCATTGGCAAAAGGATAACGGTGCTTGTCATGCGCAAATTCGTTGCTGAGCAGCGCTTCTTTATCCTTATAACGGGCTTCCAGCACAGAGCCCAGCTCTTCATAATCATGCAGCGTGATGATATCCGAGATCGTATGCTCCCAGCCGTCGTTCACAACAACAGGTCTCATCTGGTCATACGACTTGGTCAAATGATAGATCGACTCGGTGAACTGCTGCTGCTTCCGGTCCGTGAAAATTTGTCCGATACCCCATGATTCGTTAAATGGCACCCAAGTTACAATGCTTGGATGGTTGTAATGCTGGCGAACCACTTCCATCCATTCCTTGGTGAAGCGTTCCACCGCATCATCCCCGAATTCATAGGTTGCGGCGATCTCCGACCAGACGAGCAGGCCTTTTCGGTCTGCCCAGTACAGATATCTCGGATCCTCGAGCTTCTGATGCTTGCGCACGCCGTTGAAGCCAAGCGCTAATGTTTTCTCAATATCTTCAATAATTGCCTCTTCAGATGGCGGCGTCAGATGTGTATCTTCCCAGTAGCCTTGATCGAGCAGCAGGCGTTGATAAAGCGGCTGCTTATTGAGTAAGATCTTTTCGCCTTTAATTTGAATGCGGCGCATGCCGAAGTAGGTGTACACGCTGTCGACCGGCTGGCCGTCTTTCTTCAGAATAATCTCTACATCGTATAAGTTCGGATGATTCGGATGCCAGGAATGAATCTTCCATTCGTTGACATCGTTCATAACGCTCATATCCACCTTCAGGAACTTGCGGTCTACATTTGTTTCAGAAGAGCGGATGAGCTTTCCGTCATATCTAATAATCGTCTGCAGCGTAAGGTTGTCGAAGGAATAAACGGTGCTGCCCAGCTCGTATTCGAAAGTGACCGAGGCCTCCTCAAGCTTAGGCGTAATCTTCGCTCTGTTTACATGGTATGTATCGACATATTCCAGCCAAACCGATTGCCAGATGCCAGTCGTCTGTACATACCAGCAGCCATAGTTCTTATCGATCCAGCGCTGTTTGCCCCGCGGCTGCATCGTGCTGTTGCTGTCCTCGACCCGGACCGTGATCCGGTTGTCTCCGCCAAGCTGCACAGCATCAGTAATATCTAAGGAGAACGCGGCATATCCGCCCTCGTGCGAGCCGATGTATACACCATTTACCCACACCTTAGCCAAATAATCGACGGCTTGAAAATGGAGAATGATACGTTTGTCTGCCGTTTCCTCCGGAATAAGGACATTCCGCTCATACCAGACACATGGATGGAATTTCTCCTCGCCGATGCCGCTTGCCTTCGTTTCGTACGTGAACGGGACTTGAATCGTCCGGTCCGCATCCAGTTTGCTGTACCACTTGTTCCGCTCACCTTCAACTGAATCATCGAAGCGGAAGCTCCATTCGCCGTTCAATAGTTGCCATTCATCGCGTACCCATTGCGGACGCGGGTAGTCTTTCACATACTTGTGTGTGCTGGTCATTTCTTCTTTCTCTCCTTTTTGTTAACCACTTGGTTAATTTAATAATGAATAATTCAATCATTCTAACTCCTATTATGTGGATGGATAGTCTTTATGTCAATATATTAGTTAATTAATTAATTGTATGGTTAACAAATATGAATTGAAGTTTAGAGGTTAGAGAGAGAGGGATATCCCCTTTAGCAATTGACACTGAAAATCATTATCAAATAAAATCATATTTATAAGATTCATTTAAAGCGGATGCTTACGAAGTATGAATTGTTTCACAATTCATTTAAAGCGGATGCTTACGAAGTATGAATTGTTTCACAATTCATTTAAAGCTGATGCTTACGAAGTATGAATTGTTTCACAATTCATTTAAGGCTGATGCTTACGAAGTATGAATTGCTTCACAATTCATTTAAGGAGGATTGGTTATGGAGCTTTGCTCGAATACAGGGGACGGATCAGCAATCGCAGAAGAGGCGAATGAATCACTTGGCTCAGTCTGGTTCCGGCTGCTGGACAGCCGCAGCAATTCTGGCCTCCCGGCTTTTCGGATCTTATATGAAGCGGCACCTGTATTAGCATTTATTGCAATTGACGGAAGCCCGGGAAATCTTATTCTTGATGGCTTGCCGTATCCTATTGATAATGATTCAGCGTATCTCGTCATGCCGGGCCAACGCGTAGAGCTGCGATTCGATAGAGCGGAAGAAAGACGATTGCGCCAGCTTCATTTCGACCTGCTTGGTCCTGAAGAAGATTGCGAGCGGGTATTGAAAATGTTTCAGGAACGCACAAGGCTGAGCTCTGCCGCAGATTGCACGGTATCCTCTCTCTTCGAGCGGATTGACCGGAATTGGCATTCGGCCGAGAAGGCAGACCGGTTTGCCAGCCAAGCTGGTTTTCAAGAGCTTTTGCATTCGTTTTTTAGAAGGACGGGCCAGAATGAGGATGCACTGGAGAAAGTGCGCGCTTATATGCAGCTTCATTATAGAGAAGACGCGTCGATTGACAGCCTAGCGGAGATGGCCGGCATGAGCCGTTATTATTTCATGAGGTCGTTCAAGGAACGGTTTGGCCAAAGCGCGAAGGATTTTCTGTCGGAGCTGCGCACGAACGAGGCGAAACGGCTGCTGGAGGAAGGACGCACGCTGGGCGATGTAGCGGAGGCGGCAGGCTACAAGGATCCGTTATACTTCAGCAGTCAGTTCAAAAAGCTGGTAGGAATATCTCCGAAAGCATATTTCCTGAACCGGCAATGCAAGGCAGCCGCATATAGCTGGCCTAATATCGGGCATCTTCTTGCGCTGCAGATCATTCCGTTCGCTGCGCCGATTGATCAGAGCTGGACGGATGATTACCGGCGCAAATACCGATTCGATGTCAAGGTACCTCTTAGTCATGATTATGACTTCAATCGGCTCGCGCTGGAGAGGGCAAGGCCGGACCGGATCATCGCGCTGGACGAGATGCTTCCCGAGCACGAGAAAGAGAAGCTGCGGCGTATAGCTCCTTGCCTGTTCCTGCGTTGGCATCCGGATGATTGGAGGACGCATCTGAGGAGTACAGCCGAATTCCTGAACCGGGAGAAGGAAGGAGAGCGCTGGCTGTCCCGTTACGAGGAGCATGTCGAAGCGGTTCGGCAACGAGTCCCCGCCGCCTTCCGCCAAGGCAAGCTGCTCATTATGACGATTGCGCCAAATACAATACGGATTTGGGGCAGAAGAGCCGGTACTGTGCTGTACGACGATCTGCGGATTGAGTATGCGCCTGGCGTCGAGAGCATCGCATTTGCGCTTGATTTTACGGCCGATGACGAGGCGGAAAAGCTGTTTTCGTTTGATGCCAATACGATCTTAATCAGCATTTCAAAGGATAGGGAGTCTCAGGCAGAGTGGGAGCTGCTGCAGCGAACGGATGCCTGGAGGGGGCTAAATGCGGTGAAGAATCGGAACGTACATCTGGCACCAAGCCAGACATGGCTTCGGGAACCTTATTTAGAATACACGGCCTATCGGCATGAACAGCTGCTGCAGGAGCTTGATATGTTATTTCGTGCTCTATAACTCGCGAAACTCGGCACGATATCCTATTCTTTCTTACCGGAATCATCATTATAATAGCCATTATGAGAATGATTCTCAAAATCAGGTTGTGGAGGAGAAGTCATGATTCAAAGAGAAAGAACAGGACATGTCACGAAATGGCGGGGTACGGTGGGTTTATTGCTTGTCCTGCTTCTTGCAATAGTCTCGAGCGCATGCGGGAATAACGCGAATCAGGCGGGGAATACGGAATCGTCGCCAAGCGCGTCTGAAAGTCCGTCCGCAAGCCCGGCGGCAACGTCGGAAGAGCCGACAACGCAAGTGATCAAGCATGGCTACGGAGAGACGGAGATTCCGCTGCATCCGAAACGCGTCGCCGTTATTGGATTGGAAGATGTGATGCTCTCCCTGGGAGCTCCGCTCGTCTATGCTTACGGGTTCGACGGTTATTATCTTTACGATCAATTAAAGGAGCAGAACGTTCAGCTGTCCAACAGCGCGGATCTGACCCCGAACCTGGAGGCTATTCTCGACACGCAGCCGGATCTGATCGTTCTCCAGCAGTATTTTACGGATGAGAAGGGCTACCAGGAATTGAGCAAGATTGCTCCAACGATTGCCTTC
>Ga0065721_10049412_pt1 | contig 34873 bp, 39 predicted proteins | sample Mesricmetagenome_FD_59108 | JGI IMG/M metagenome (GOLD analysis project Ga0065721, IMG submission 59108) | Mesophilic microbial community from rice straw/compost enrichment Sample: eDNA_1 v2 (version 2) | ecosystem: Engineered > Solid waste > Grass > Composting > Bioreactor | place: USA: Davis... | reverse complement strand
AAACACCACCTAATTTATCTGGAATAGATCTTAAAATTGCGTAAAATGGTAAAAAATACCATTCTGGTACAATATGTACCGGAGTAACTAAAGGATTTGCAGGTATATAATTATCTGGATGACCTAAAGTATTCGGATAATAAAATACAAAAAATGAAAAGAATAAAATTAATATAAAAAACGCAAATAAATCTTTTACATAAAAATAAGGATAAAATGGGATATTATCTAAAGCTGAATTAATTCCAATAGGATTACTTGATCCATCTTTATGTAATAATGCTAAATGAATTAGCACTAGACCTGCGATTACAAAAGGTAATAAATAATGTAAACTAAAAAAACGATTTAAAGTAGCATTATCTACTGAAAAACCTCCCCAAAGCCACTCAACAATTGATGGTCCAACGAAAGGAATTGCTGAAAATAGGTTAGTAATTACTGTTGCACCCCAGAAAGACATTTGACCCCAAGGTAAAACATAACCCATAAATCCAGTAGCCATCATTAGGAAAAAAATTAAAATTCCTGAATACCATAAATGTTGTCTAGGATACATATATGAACCATAATACATACCTCTAAAAATATGGCAATAAACAACAATAAAAAACATAGAAGCACCATTTGCGTGTAAATAACGTATTAACCAACCATTATTAACATCACGCATTATATGCTCTACACTATTGAAAGCTAAATCTACATGCGGAGTATAATGCATAGCTAAAAATATACCAGTAACAATTTGTACCACTAAACAAATCCCTGCAGTTGAACCAAAACTCCATAAATAACTTAGATTAATCGGACTAGGATAATCTATTATATGGCTATCTGCAAATGATAATAAATAATCTTTATTCCAACGCATATTTTAAATTTTAGCTAATATTTAAACCATCTAAACGTATAGCAATCCAACTAATGTATTCATCTAGAGGTACACCACGAACAACAATAGGCATAAATGCATGGTTTACACCACAAATTTCACTACATTGTCCATAATAAACACCAGGTCGTTTGATGAATAAAGATGCTTGAGTTAAACGTCCAGGACAAGCATCTACTTTAATACCAAAAGAAGGAACGGCCCAGCTATGTAAAACATCAGCTGCAGTAACTAACACACGAATATGTGTATTGATTGGTAATAAAACTCTATTATCTACTTCTAGTAAGCGGAATGTACCTTTTACTAAATCGTCCTCTGGTAACATATAAGAATCAAAATTTAAAGTATCACCACCTTCTAGTGTAGAATAATCAGAATATTCATAGCTCCAATACCATTGATGACCTACAACTTTTAAAGTTGTTGATGGATCAATCATTTCATCAATTGAATATAATAATGCAAACGAAGGTACTGCAATTACTAATAAAATTGCTGCTGGAATTAAAGTCCACACAATTTCTAAAATTGTTGAATGTGTAAATTTTTCTGGAGTTTTATTAACATCCGCTGTATACGAGGTTAAAATTTTACTTAACATCCAAAAAACAAACATTGCGATAAACACCATAAAAAACATTAAATGATTATGGAAGTTTATAATACCCTCCATAATTGGTGTTGCAGGGTCTTGCAACCCTATTTGCCACGGTTCTGCAGCATCACAAAAAATTATATTAGAAAACATTTATTTTTTCAATATATTTTTAAAATTGTCCAAGAACGGATTTGAACCGCTGACACAAGGATTTTCAGTCCTATGCTCTACCCCTGAGCTACTTGAACGAAATTATTATAAAAGTTTTAAGTTAGAGAGGGACTTGAACCCTCAACTTAAGATTTGCAATCTCACACATTACCAGTTATGCAATCTAACCTTTTAGCTGCATCTTACAGGAATTGAACCTGTAACCTTCGGCTTAGAAGGCCGCTGCTCTATCCAATTGAGCTAAAAATGCAGTTTAAATTTGTGTCTAAATTTTACATTTTAATTTACAAATTAACTCAATAGGTTTATTTTTTAAAGTTTGTTTAATTAGATATAAATTATTTAAATTTTCAAAAACTAAGACACATTTATACCATTTGGTTTGATAATGGTCTTTTGCTTTTTTATAAACATGTGGTGATTTATAAACAGAAAATTTAGAAATACTTGCAGGTAACATTTTTTTTTTTAAGAAAAAATTAAATTTATTTGATAATTTTTCAAAAAATGATACATAAATTTCTAATAAATATAATTTATTTGTTTTTAAATATAAATAATATTTCATATAATTTTAATTTTTAATAAATTTGATTTGTATTTGTAAAAAAGAATGTTGTCCTCCATTAATATTTAAGATATAAAACTTACCTTAATGTAAGCTAATAGCATCATTTAAATAGATGCAACTTAAAATACTAAATACGTATGCTTGAATTAAAGCAACAGCTAGTTCTAAACCAAATAATGGGAATAAAACAGCTAATGGAACATAGTGTGCTAAGAATAAAGCACCTGTACAACCCATTAAAGCCCAACCAAAACCTGCGATTACTTTTAATAAAGTATGCCCTGCCATTAAATTGGCAAAAAGTCGAACAGATAAACTAATTGGTTTAAACATATACGATACAAATTCAATAGGAACTAATAGTAAAGACAATGGGAAAGTTGTACCGGCTGGTAAAAATAATGAGAACATTTTTAATCCATGAATTCTAGCACCAGCAATGTTTACTGAAATAAATACAATCATAGCTAAAGCAAAGGTAACAATTAAATGACTAGTTAATGTAAAGCTATAAGGTACTAATCCAATTAAATTACTTAATAAAACAAATACAAATAAAGTAAAAATAAAAGGAAAGTATTTTTCACCTTTTGGACCAACATTATCTGAAACCATAGAAATCATTACTTTGTAGATCATTTCAATAATTGCTTGCCAACGGTTTGGAATTAAAAATAGTGATTTATTTTTACGATCTAATAAAATATATAAATAAGTAATAAAAATACCACAAAATAAAATAGTAATTAAACTATAGTTAGTAATTGAAAAATCTAATTTACCGATATGAACAGGCAGTAACGGTATAACTTGAAATTGTTCTAAAGGACTAAATAACATAAATATAAAAAATTAAGAACCCCACCAATAAATTGACAAAAATAAAAATAACCAAACAACATCAACAAAGTGCCAATACCAAGCAGCAGCTTCAAAACCAAAATGATGTTCTTGGGTAAAATGATGCAAATATAAACGTATTGTACAAACAGCTAAAAAACATGTACCGATAAATACATGAAATCCATGAAAACCTGTTGCCATATAAAATGCTGAACCATATACACCATCAGAGATAGTAAATGGCGCATGTGTGTACTCAACAATTTGCAGTAATGTAAATAAAATTGCTAAAGTTAAAGTAGCAAATAAAGCTTTTAAACCTTCATCTCTTGACCCGCTTATAATCGCGTGATGTGCCCAAGTTACTGTAGCACCAGATGATAAAAGTAGAATAGTGTTAACTAGAGGTACTTCCCAGGGATTTAAAACTTCTAAATATGCTGGAGGCCAAACACCACCAATAAATGGAGAAGGATTTAATGATGAATGGAAAAATCCCCAAAAAAAAGCAACAAAAAACATTACTTCTGAAAAAATAAATAATAAAACACCCATACGTAGTCCGCTTTGTACTACTTTAGTATGTTGACCTTCATATGTTCCTTCACGAACAATATCTCTCCACCATACATACATTGTATAGATAATAGTAAAAATACCTAAATAAAAAAGAGCTTTACCTCCATTATAACCGTGCATTGTTAAAACGCCACCAAAGGTTGACATTAAAGCTCCGAAAGCCCCCATTAAAGGCCAAGGACTAGGATCCACTAAATGAAAACCATGTCTTTCTTTATATTTTAATTGTAAAGACATACAACTATATTGTAAGTAGGCTTAAGTAGATTTGAACTACTGACTTCGCCCTTATCAGGGGCGCACTCTAGCCTCTGAGTTATAAGCCTTATTTAATAATTTTATAAAATTTTTTATTTTTTAAACGAATACTTGAAATACTAATAATTTTACCATTATTAAGTACAAATAAACTAGTTTTTTTTATCAAACGTTTCATAATTTTTATGTAAAATTAATACCAACGGAAATGTGCAAAAGATCGACTTTTTTCTGCCTTTTTATACAAATCTTTTTTTTTTTCCAAAGTTAAACTATCTTGGTTTAATAAAATTTTCACTAATTCTTCGCGAAATTTTTTATTAAAACTTACTTTTCTTTTATCATTTCGTAAAGTTTCTAATAGCCATTTAGACACTAGATAATGTTGACGTTGTGTATTTGTTGGAAAAGGAACCATATATGTTGTTCGACGAACTCGAACTTTACGGATTTCAATAAATGGCCTGATTTTCAGAAATATATCTGAATAAATTGCATATAATGATTTATTAAAATATTTTGATAATAAAAAACCATTATTATAAATAATTTTATTAGCAAAAGATTTTTTACCACAACGCATTAAATGATTAACTAATTTTTTAATAAAAATTTTATTTTTTTTTTCTTTCATTTTTACCTCCATATTTTGATCGTGAATTTTTTCGTTCATGTAGTCCGATTAAATCAAATTTACCACGTATTAGATGATATTTTACACCAGGTAAATCTTTTACGCGACCACCACGCATTAAAACCACAGAAAACTCTTGTAAATTATGACCAATTCCAGGTATATATGCATCCACTTTACGCTGATTAGTCAAACGTACTTTAGCAACTTTTCTTAACGCTGAATTAGGTTTTCGAGGCGTTTTTGTAAAAACTTTTATACAAACTCCTTTTTTTTGTGGATTGCGCTCTAATGCTGGCGCTTTGTTCCATTTTGTTTTTTTTAAACGTTTTGTTTTACACAATTGATTAATTCTTGCCATATAATATTAACCATTTTTAATAATTAAATTAATAAATTATTTTATAATACCAGCGGATAATGTAGCTATACGCATATAACGTGTATAACGTATTTGTTTTGGAACACCTCCAATGACACGAGAAGCCAAAGGTTTTCCTTGTTGTGTGATTAAAACTATTGCATTATCTGAAAAGGCATATTTTATATGCGCTTTAGTTGTTTTATTAACTTTTGTGCGCACAACAATACCATATGCAACTTTACCTTTTTGTATTTTAGTTTGAGATCGCCTTTTTGCACGAAGATTTAAAACACTTACGACAATTTTATCGCCTATGCGAGCATATCGTTTTTTATAGCCACCCAATACTTTTATACATGATACATACTTAGCACCTGAATTATCGCTAACACGTAATTTAGTACCAACTTGAATCATACATTTTTGAATAAATTTAATATTTGTTAACTCGGGGTAGTATGATTCGAACATACGACCTTCGGTTCCCAAAACCGACGCGCTACCGCTGCGCAATACCCCGAATAGCGAAAGAGGGAATTGAACCCACGACATTAGATTTATGATACCTATACTCTAACCAACTGAGTTATTTCGCCATAATAATAGGATAAGGTGGGATTCGAACCCACGGTATTTACACAATACTACAGATTTCAAGACTGTCACCTTCGACCACTCGGTCACTTATCCATAACTCTAAGTAGTTAATAAATATTTCTGGGCAAATAATGGGACTTGAACCCATACTCGACAGAGCCACAATCTGTTACTTTAACCAATTAAGCTATATTCACCATTAGTAAAAATATAATACCAAAGAAGGGACTTGAACCCCTACTCCAAGGAACTAGATCCTAAGTCTAACGCGTCTACCAATTTCGCCACTTTGGCTATATGTTTTATTTTTTTTTTAATTGAATTCTCGCTAAAAGTATTACAAGAAGGAAGGGACTCGAACCCTTAACGTCGGTTTTGGAGACCAAAATTTTACCATTAAACTACCCTCTTCTTCGTTTCTTTAAAATAAAATTTTTTTATTTTTAATAATAAGTTGAACATATCTTACCCAATAAATTGTGATGAATAATCAATGGCCTCATCAACTGATTTTCCAGCAACTTGTTTAACTTCGCTATCATCACGTAATGAATTGGCATATATTGCAGACCCTGCCGCAGTAGCACCAGCACCTATTTTTGTAACAGCACTAGCCGCATCGTTAAAATTTCGTGCGCTTTCAGGTAGATCTGTCAATTCCTCACTAACAATAGACTTAGACTTTGATATTTCAAAACCCTCTGGTTTAGTCTCTAAATTAATTTTAGGATTATACTTAAACTGCATTCCTGTGTTTGTCTGTACATCAAAACTTTGAACATCTTTAATAATATATGTTTCATTGCTTAACAATAACTTCAACAGCATCAGGAGTTTTAATTACACTTGGTGTTCGTTTAAAAAAAGCTAAAAATCGTCTCATAAAATGTGGGGTTTTGTTTTATCTAATGTTTTAGTTTCTAAAAATTGGAAAGAATGGGATTTGAACCCACAACCTTATGCGTGCAAAGCATATACTCTACCAATTAAGTTATCTTCCCTTTTATTATAAATAATAAAAAAATAGCAAACAATTAAGATTTTATATAGTTTTGCGGATAATGAGATTCGAACTCATACCTTTTGTGTGGAAGACAAATAATCTACCCTTAATCTATACCCGCGAAAATAGTTTATAATTATAATAATCGTAAATAATGCTTGAAATTAGCAACATTTAAATTTTTAGGATACATATGTAGCATACCTTTTAGATTTAATTCATCAGGATTTTGTAAACATACGAATTCTAATAAATCCCAATTCATTTCGATAAAATAAGGAATAAATGAATTAAAGGTTTCTTGAAAAATTAAAAAATTTTTATTATATGTTTTAATTTGTCTAAATTTACTTAAATCATTTATTATATAATTTTTTAGTTCGTTTGAAACAGAAATTATATCCCCCTTTTTTACAAAAGTTGAGCTAATATTAACGATTTTATTATTAAGTTTAATTTTTTTATGATTTAAAAAAAAACGAGCTATGGCTGGACTAGCAAAAATTCCAATGCGCCATAATAAAATATCCAAACGTGTTTCTAACTTTGTTAAAAAGTTTAATGACGTCTTTTTATTAATATAATTTTTTAAAGTTTTTACTTTTGTTTTTAACGAAAAAAATAAAAACAAGCGGCGTTTGGCTAATAATAATTCTTTATAACGAAAACGAATATTTGTCCAACGTGATGAAATTAAATATCCTTTTTGGTTATAAAAATATAATTTTTTATTTAGTTTTTTATATCGTCTAAAAAAAAAAATTTTATTGGCTTGCCGTTGAACAGCTTTTTTAAAAAAATTCCACTTAGGGCGCTTAAATTTTAAAATCCGTAAATTATTTTGATAAGGTAATTCTCGGATACTTAATAAATTTTTATATCTCTGTTCTTTATATTTTTTCATTTGAATTGTAAGTGTTAGGAAGTAAAATTGACTTTAAAATCAATTTTAAATATAAAATTGAACCATGGAAAGATAACATATTATAATTACAATAATCAAAACTTGATTTTGTTTTAGGCGCGAAACAAAAAAACGGGATATTTAACTGATTTAATAATTTAGGTGATATTTCATTATTTTTTCCAATATAAATAATTGCAGCAACCATTTTAGAATAATTTGAACGTTGTAAAAATTCTACTCCAATTTTGGCATTATTTGTTAAAAAATGGTGTTTTTTAAAACTTTTTTCAAAAAAATAATAAATATCATCATCTAAAATGAATAAAACTTTATTTTTTTTTGTTTCATTATTTATTAATTTGTTTAATAAATTTATAATTTGTTTAAAATTTTTTGTATACAAATAACTATCTATGATAGACCAACTATTTAATTGTGCATATAAATATCCTCGCGCTTCTTGAAAATTATTAGGTAATATAAACGAATAACTTTCATAAAAATTACGTAAAATTGAATTGTTTATTTTTTTCATATTTTTTTATGCTTTCTTACCTGTTTTTAAATTTAGTTTTTCACGTTTATATAAAATACCCTTACCTTTATACATATCAACCTTTTTCAAAGATTTTAATGAAGATGCTGTTAAACCTAATTGGTCTTTAAAAGGAGAATTTAACTGAATAATTAAATTTTTAAATACATCAACAGTTAAAGCGCTTTTAACTGAAAAATCAATTGTATGACTATATCCTATTTTCAATTCTAGATTATCTTTCGATTTCAAAAAGGCTTTATAACCAACACCTTTTAAATTTAGACGATTTAAATATTGCCTCGAGCATCCATTAATTATATTTCTAAATATAATCTCCCAAGTTTTTCCATTTTTATCATTATTCAAAATATCTACATATAAATAAGAATTTTTCAAATATATATTAACATTTTTGGGTATATTCAATTTTATATATCCATATTTTGTTTTTAATAACAAATTAAATTGTTTTTTATAAATTTCTATATTTTTTGGTAAAAATATAATTTTGGTTTCTAAATTTTTAATATTCATATTTTATTCTTAATTTAACCTATAAAGAATAATACTTTACCTCCTAAATTTTGACGTAAGCATTCTTCGTGAGTTTTATAACCTTTAACTGTGGATAAAATTAATGTCCCATTATAACGCTGAAAAAGCCATAAATTTTTTTTTTTTATATAAAGAGTATTAGAAGTTTTTAAAAAATTCTTTAAATAACGTATACTATTTTTATTCTGGTAATAACGTAAGTAAATATAAATTTTATTATCTTTAATTAGGTAGTTTTGAATAAAACCTTCATTATATAAAATTTTTAACAATTCTGGCCATTTTTTGTTAAAATTGACTTCAATTATAGTTGCTTTTTTTAAGCAGCCAATTTTTATTTTATTTAAGAAATGTGATAAATTTTTCATAATTTCTAAATTTTGAGTATACAGGGATTCGAACCCTGGACCAATAGATTAAAAGTCTACTGCTCTGCCAACTGAGCTATATACTCTTTATTTTTTTAGTTTATTTTATTAAAAAGAACAAAACTACAAACAAAAAAATAATAAAATTTAATGTAGATAGTTTTACTAAAAATGTTATGCTAAATAAAAATAAGGTTGCCCCAATTAAAATTAAAAAAGTATAATGATATAAATAACCACTTTGTACATTTTGTAATTTATTAGCATTATCTTTTAAATTATTAGTAATACCAAAAGGACCAAATGTTTCTATAATTCCTCTATCAACAGCTTTATAAGTAAAATCAAAACCTAGCTTCATAATTTTTTGTGAAATAAATTCATTATAAATTCGGTCAATATACCATTTTCTATTTAAGAAATAATAGACTAACTTACCTTTTTTAGAAATTTTCCAAGAATATAATAAATCTTGGTTAAAAGTATAAAATAGGTAAGCTAAAATTGCACCACTAAAACTAAAAAATAACGGAGTTAATTTATAAATATGCGGCAAAAATTCAGCATCAATTAACTGAAAGGTAAATGGGTTTTGGAATAATGAAGCACCCCAAAAATCAGTTCCTAATCCAATAAATAAATCTTTAGTGAAATATCCAATAAAAATACTAGGTATAGCTAATATAGCCAACGGTAATAACATTTTCCATCCTGATTCATGAGCATTTTCAATAACCACTCGTTTACCGTTAGGATTTGTAAGAAATGTTAAATATAATAAACGCATTGAATAGAAAGCAGTACAAAATGCTGCAAATGTTCCTAACCAATAAGCAAATTGTGAAACACTGCTATATTTTGCAAAAGCAACTTCTAGAATAACATCTTTTGAGTAAAATCCTGTTAAAAATGGAAATCCCATAAGGGCTAATGAACCGATAAGCATCATAGCATATGTAAAAGGTAATAGACGTCGCAAACCACCCATTTTTCTCATATCTTGCTCATCTGCAACACCATGAATAACAGAACCGGCACCTAAAAATAATAAAGCTTTAAAAAAAGCATGATTAGCCAAATGAAATATTGCAACAGCATAATTACTTACACCACAAGCGAAAATCATATAACCTAATTGGCTACAAGTCGAATATGCAATAACTTTTTTTAAATCATTTTGCAATAAACCAGTTGTCGCAGCGAAAAATGCTGTAATTCCACCAATACAAGTAACAATTGATAAAGTAGTTGGAGCATATTCAAAAATAGGCGAACAACGTGCTATTAAAAATACTCCTGCTGTTACCATAGTCGCTGCGTGGATTAAGGCTGAAACAGGTGTAGGACCTTCCATAGCATCTGGTAACCAAGTATGTAAACCTAGTTGCGCAGATTTACCTACAGCACCTAAAAATAATAGGAAACACAAAAATTCAATACAAGAAATATTAAAATTTAACAAAGTTACACCAATTTCAGTATATAACGGCGCAAGGCTGAAAATAGTTGAATAATCTAAAGTGTTGAATAAATATAAAGATAAAAAAATAGCAATAGCTAAAGCAAAATCACCAATACGGTTCATAATCATTGCTTTTATTGCGGCTTTATTTGCTTGTATTCTAGTAAACCAAAAATTAATCAACAAATATGAACATAATCCTACCCCTTCCCAACCAACAAACATTTGTAATAAGTTGTTAGCTGTAACCAAAATTAGCATGAAAAAAGTAAATAATGATAAATATGACATAAAACGAGGTAAATGTGGGTCATGCGACATATATTCCATAGAATATAAATGCACTAATGTTGAAATAGAACAAACTACAACTAACATTACTACTGTTAAAGAATCAAATAAAAAACCAAAAGAAACGTTAAACAGTTCTGCATTTACCCACGAATATGATATGATAGAGATTACCTCCCCTTGTATACCTACTTTATAAAAAATAGTAAAAACTAAACATAAAGTTAAAATCATACAAAAAGTAGCTAATCTACCTGAACCTTTCGGACCAAGGTAACGACCACCAAAACCGCTAAACATAGACCCTAATAAAGGTAATAATACAATTAAGATTGGCATAAGCTAAATTAATAAAAGATTGTTTAATAATAATTGTTTTTCTTCCATTTTTTTACAATTGACAAAAGTTAATGTTATAGAAACATCTGATAAGGTTGGATACTTATCATATAAAAATAAAAATTCATCAAACAAATTTAAATTAAAATAGAAATTGGCTACTTTAGAATTTTTATTTACTAATTTTAATTTATTTGATAATGCAGTAAATCCTTCTTCATATTTTAATCTTAAAAAAAAGAAAAAAAATTTTAAACGTGATAAAGTAATTTTAGTACCTAAAATTATATTTTTTTTCTTGTTATCAATAGTATTGTTGATTTTTAAAATTGACGGATATTCATCAAATAATAAAATATTTAAGGACATATTACTGAAAATATCGCTTGGCTTTAATACTTTTTGTTTAATAATTGCTTGATTAAGTTCTGGTACGTAATTAACATTATCCAAGTTTAATTTTAAAATTAAATCTCGGTTTGAATAAAATTTCCATTTTGAATAGGATTTATTAAAAATCTGTGATGTCATAAAAATTAAATAAATAATGAGAATGTATTAAAACACCATGAGTGTACAAAATCTAAAATTGAATTTGGATATAAACCAAGTAAAAGTGAACCTAAAACTAAAGGCATTAAAATATTAAATTCTCTATAATCGATATCTTTAAACCCTGAGACATAGTCAATTTTTAAATTTCCGTAAGAAATTCGATTATAAACCCATAATGAATAACAACCACCTAAAATCATACCAGTAGTTCCTAATAATGCGCCTAGGAAATTAAATTTAAAAATACCCGCAAGGATTAAAAATTCACCAATAAAACTCGAAGTACCAGGTAAAGCAATATTAGCCATTGTAAAAAATAAAAATATTATAGTATATATTGGCATCATATGAACTAAACCTCCATAATAAATTATTAATCTTGAATGATATCTATCATATAAAACGCCAATTAAAAAAAACAACGCGCTTGCAACAAAACCATGGCTTAAACTTTGAATTAAGCTACCTTCCAAACCAGAAATATTGAAACTAAAAATACCCATCATTACTAAGTTCATATGAGCTACAGATGAGTAAGCAATGATACGTTTAAAATCAGTTTGTCGTATTGCTGTCAATGAAGTAAAAATAATACCTAATACAGATAAAGTAAATACTAGAGGAGCAAAATATAAGGAAGCATCTGGGAAAAATGGTAACGAAAATCTTAAAAACCCATAGCTACCCAATTTTAATAAAATACCTGCTAATAAAACCGAACCCGCTGTAGGAGCTTCTACATGAGCTTCTGGCAACCATACATGAAAAGGAAATAATGGCATTTTTGTTGCTAGTGATAAAAAAAATGCAAGCCATAACCATGTTTGTTCTTCTAAACTAAAATTAGCCGCTAATATTACATCATAATTTGTAGACCCCACTTTGTTATAGATGTATAAAATAGCTAATAGCATAAATAACGAACCAATTAAAGTATAGAAAAAAAATAAATAAACAGCTCGAATTTTTCGTTCACGCGAACCCCAAATACCGATCACTAAAAACATCGGAATTAATACACTTTCAAAAAATATATAGAATAAAAATACATCGCGTACGCAAAAAACTAAAATTAATAATAAATTTAGGGTTAAAAAACATAAAAAATATTCTTTAATAGAATGTTGAACACTATTCCAACTACCTAATATACACAAAAAAATTAATAATGTAGTTAGTATTATAAAAAATAATGATAAGCCATCAACCCCAAATACAACATTATAATTATAAATTGGAATCCAATCTAACACATAAACAAATTGTAAATATGATGTTAAGGTGTCAAATTTTATCCAAAAATATAATGAGAATAAAAATATTAAACCTGAATAAAATAATGATGTTTTTTTAATAAGATCAGTTTTTGATGGTTTAATAAAAAGCACATGAACAATGCTTACAATAGATAATAAAAATAAAAATTTTAACATAACTTAAAAATATAATTGTTTAACGGTCAATTTCCCCAAAAACAATATCTTGTGTTCCTATTATTGTTACAACATCAGCTATCATATGACCTTTTGCCATATTATTTAACGCTTGTAGATGTGCAAACCCAGGTGCTTTTATTTTACAACGATAAGGTCTATCAGAACCGTTTGAAATTAAATATACACCAAATTCGCCTTTAGGAGCTTCTGTAGCAGTGTAAGTTTCACCTGGTTCAACATTTATACCTTCAGTAAAATATTTGAAATGATGGATTAAAGCCTCCATTGATTGTTTCATTTCTATACGAGAAGGGTTTGTGTATTTTTTATTGAAAGTTTTAATCGGGCCTTTAGGTATTAAATTTAAACATTGGCGTATAATATTTAACGATTGACGCATTTCTTCAACACGAATTAAATATCGATCGAAACAATCACCATTTGTGCCTACAGGTATATCAAATTCCACTTTTTCATAAATATCGTATGGTTGTGTTTTTCGTAAATCCCATGGTAAACCTGATCCACGCAGCATAACACCACTGAAACCCCAATCAATTGCTTCCTGAGCAGTTACCACACCAATATCTACAAGACGTTCTTTCCAAATACGGTTTGTTGTTAATAACTCTTCTATTTCATCCAAACGTAAAGGAAACTGTTCAACAAATTGAAAAATGTCGTCTAATAATCCCATTGGTAAATCTTGAGCAACACCCCCAGGTCGAACGTAGGCCGCATGCATACGAGCACCAGAAACACGTTCATAAAATTCCATTAGTTTTTCTCGTTCTTCAAAAGACCACATCATAGGAGTCATTGCACCAACATCCATAGCGTGACAACCTACTGCTAATAAATGATTTAAGATTCTTGTAATTTCACAGAATAGAACACGAATATATTGCGCTCGTTCTGGAACATCAATACCTACTAATTTTTCAACAGCTAATGAATATGTTTGTTCCTGTGCCATCATTGAAACATAATCTAAACGATCAAAATATGGCAAAGCTTGTAAATATGTTTTATATTCAATTAATTTTTCAGTTCCTCTATGTAATAATCCAATATGAGGATCTGCGCGTTCCACAATTTCACCGTTTAGCTCTAAAACTAAACGTAATACACCATGAGCCGCAGGATGTTGAGGCCCAAAATTAATGGTAAAACTTTTTAGCTGTTTTACTAATTGATCTTTTTTTATAACCATATATTTTTACCAAGGTGTTTCAAAATCAAAATACCGAAATTCTTGTGCGAATTCAACAGGCTCCGCGACAATACGCTTATGATTTTCATCATAACGTAATTCTATATAACCATATAGAGGGAAATCTTTTCGCATTGGATACCCCTCAAAACCATAATCACTTAAAATTCTTCTTAAATCTGGATGATTTTCAAAAAAAATACCATACATATCCCAAACTTCACGTTCCCACCAATTTGCGCAAGGAAAAACAGAAACAACACTAGTTATTGGTGTAATTTCATTTAAGAAAGTTTTCACTCTTAATCTTTGGGCAAAAGTCAAACTTAATAAATCATACGATACACAAAATCTATAATCTTTACCTAAAAAATCTACACCGGAAATGCAAGATAATAATGAATATTGTAACCCGATATGTTTTTTTAAGAAATTCATTGACAACAACAAGTGCTCAGGTAGTACAGTAATAATCCATTCATTTTTTATTTGTTGTATAGCTATTATTGGCAACAAATTTGTAAGATGTTGACTAAATTTATTAAATAATTTCATAAATTATAGAAACATTAGACCTAATCCAATTTTATATGAAAATAATAAAAAAAGAGAAGGATCGATAAAACCAAAAATAATAACAAATAAACTTAAAGCAGATAATACATAAACAATATCATTATAAGTATTATCAACAATAAAAAGATCATATTTTATTTTTTTTTCAAAAAATAAAATTTTAATAAATCTTAAATAATAAAAGCTACCAATAACGCTTAATAAAATAATAATTGCACTTATTTCAAACATATTTGCTTGAATTGATGCTGAAAAAATAAAAAATTTCATACTAAAACCAATTAAAGGTGGTACTCCAGCTAGAGAGAAAAAACCTAAAGCCAAAGCAAATGCTTTCGCTGGATTTGTTCGACCAAGCATCGCAAAATCGGTTAAATATAATGATTTTTTACTATCTGAAAATGATAGACTTATTATACCCCAAATAGCAAACCCTGTAATAATATAAAAAATCATATAATAAAAAACTGCTGTTACACCTAATAATGTGCCAGTTGAATAACCTAAAAGCATAAAACCTACATGACTTATTGAACTATAAATTAATAAACGTTTTAAACGTTTTTGTTGTAAAGCTAATAGTGATCCTACTAATACTGATAAAATACCACAAAATAAAAATATATTTTTAAATACAACAAAATAATCAAAAAATGTTGAATAAAAAATACGTAAAATTAATAATAAAAAAATTGTTTTAGGAACTAAAATAAAAATTATTGTTGAAGATAACGGCGAACCTTCATATACATCAGGTGACCAAATGTGAAATGGCGCTGCTGTCAATTTAAAAAAAATAGTTACTAAAATGAAAATAAGTCCAAAATAAATAAATGAGACATTTATTAAACTTGAATCTAACCCTGTTAATAATAAAGCTAAGTTAGCTAAGTTTGTTGTTCCAGTTAAGCCATACAAAACAGATGCTCCTAATAAAAATAAACATGATGAAAATGCACCTAAAACAAAATACTTCAAACCTGCTTCAGTTGAAAAAACTGAATAACGATTAAATGAAGCTAAAACATAAAAACAAAGAGATTGCATTTCTAAACATAAATATATAGAAATTAAATCTGTTGATGACGTTAAGAAAAGTAATGAAAAAACTGACAACAAAACTATTGTATAGTATTCAAATAAATTTATATTTTTTGAAAGAAAATAAGGTTTTCCACAAATTAACGAACCAATAACAGCAATTAATAATAATGTTTTTATTGATAAACTAGTTACATCATTAGAAAATATATGTAACGCTGAAAAACTAGTAATATCATTATTTATGCTTAATAATAAACATATAAATAAAACAAATAAAGATTGGTTAAATGATTCTTTATCTAATAATGGAAAATTCCAAGAGCTAAATGATAATATTGAGGCGTTATATAACAAAATTGCTAAAACACCAATCAATAAAAAAAATTCAACAATAAAACTTTTTAAGATATAACTATCCATGTTTTTCTAATCTAAATAATTCTATTTTTCATTAAACTAATTTATAGTTTAATATTCCTTTTAACTTTATATATTTAAAAAATTAAATAAAAAAATTGTTTGTAAGTTTTTATATATTATATAATATATAGTAAAAATTTATGTCTTTTTTAAAAAAAAAGATTTTTAACAAAACAACAGTTGCTCAAAATTTAACAACTATTTATGGTATCGGTTTTATGTCTGCAGTTAATATTTGTAAAATTTTAGGCTGTAATCCAAATCTTAGTTTTTCAAATTTAAGAGAAGACCAATTATATAGATTATTATCTTATATAGAAAAACAATATATATTAATTGAAAATAACTTAAAATTATTTCATAAAAATAATTTTAATTATTTAACAAAAGTAAAAAATTACAGAGCTTTACGACATAAAATAGGATTGCCTACTAGGGGACAGCGTACACATACAAACGCAAACACTAAAAAAAAATTTAAAAAATTTTAATTTATAAATGAATATTCAAAAAAAAAAACAACAGTTATTATTATCGTTTTTTTATCCCACATTACGTGTAAAAAAAGTAAAAAAACTTATTAATAAAATACGAATTAAACAAAATAATTCAATTTTTAAATTTCAATCTAGAAATCAAAAACACCTATCTAGGTATTTAAAAACTAAAAAAAATACAAAACTATTTAAAAATTTTTTTATTGATAATTTTTATAAAAAATTAAAACATGTAAAACATATTGTTAACATAAAAATAAATCCAAATAATACTTTAATTACACTAACTGACAATTTTGGTAACACAAAATATAAAATTTCAGCAGGTATGCTAGGATTACATTCATCAAAAAAAAATTATAAACTAATATATAATTTAGTTTTAACTGAATTTTTTAAACAATTAAAAAATGAAAAAAAATATAAAAATTTATTATTTCGTTTGAATGTTCCTAAATTACTAAGACGCCGATTAGTAAAACGATTAAAATATTATATAAAAAATTATAATGTGTTTGAAGGCTTACGTCAATTAGCTTTTAATGGCTGTCGCCCTCCTAAAATGAGACGAAAAAAACGAAAAGGTTTAAAAATAACTAAACCTTCGCTTTAAATAAAGCTAGGAGAGGTGGCTGAGTGGCTAAAAGCATTGGTTTGCTAAACCAACATATACTATTTTGTATATCATGGGTTCGAATCCCATTCTCTCCAAATTAACAATTTAATTATTATTTATGCTTATTTTAATTATAAAAATTTTAGTAATTGTATTGCCAATTATTTTAGCTATTGCGTATTTCACTTTAGCTGAACGAAAAATAATGGGTGCAATACAACGACGTCGAGGACCTAATGTTGTTGGTACTTATGGATTATTACAACCTCTAGCTGATGGTTTAAAATTAGTTTTTAAAGAAACAATTTTACCAAGTAGCTCTGACAAAGTAGTTTTTGTACTAGCACCAATCATAACTTTTGTATTAAGTTTAATGGGTTGGGCTGTAATACCTTTTAATGAAACAGCTTTATTAGCTGATATTAATGTTGGTATTTTATATTTATTTGCTGTATCATCTCTTGGTGTTTATGGTATCATGTTATCTGGTTGGTCTAGTAATTCAAAGTACGCTTTTTTAGGTGGGTTACGATCTACAGCTCAAATGGTTTCATATGAAGTCTCAATGGGCTTTATTATTGTAACTGTAGTCCTTTGCGCTGGTTCATATAATCTAACTGATATAATTATGGCACAAAAAAATATTTGGTATGTAATACCTTTATTTCCAAGCTTCATATTATTCTTTATTTCAGCATTAGCGGAAACAAATAGATTGCCATTTGATTTACCTGAAGCAGAAGCCGAACTAGTTTCTGGATATAATGTTGAATATTCAGCAATAGGTTTTGCGTTATTCTTTTTAGGAGAATATGGTAATATGCTATTAATGAGTGGTTTAACAGTAATTTTATTTTTTGGTGGTTGGTTGCCTCCGGTTGAGTTTTTAGGTTTTTTACCTGGCTCTTTTTGGTTTGCTTTCAAATTATGTTTTTTTGTTATAGCATTTATTTGGATTCGTGCTACACTACCTCGTTACCGTTATGATCAATTAATGCATTTAGGCTGGAAAATATTTTTACCATTATCATTAGGTTATTTAGCTTTTACCTTTTCAATTTTATTTACATTTAACTGGTTACCATTCTAAAAAAATCATTTATTTTTAGTTAAATAAAAATAATATATTAAAATAAAAAAAAGACTAAGTTCAAAGCAAATGTATAGGCTGCAAAATAATAAAATTTGCAACAGTAAATCAGGTGGTGTAACTAGAGTGCTAAATAATAAAAATATTAAATATAAATATGATTTATTTATTATGACTGCTAAAATTCCTTTACGTACAAAAAATAAAAAACTTATAATAAGTAAACCTTGTAAAAAATTAGTTAAAATAAAAACAGAATTAAAATAATAAAAGTAATTTAATGCACTTAATTCTAAAAAGAATGAAAATAGTTTTGAAGTATTTTGAAAAGAAGCAAAAAAGTCCCAAAAAATTGGCAACCCAATAAAAAATGTTAAAATGTTTACACTAAAATAACATATAAGGAATTTATGCTTTAATGCTTCTAAATTATGCCATTCTTTAGCATAAGATGCTGTTTTTATATAGTCAAAAAAAACTATAACTAAATAAGGAACAGCAATAAATAATAAAAAATTTAAACAAGAATATAAGTAAAAAAATAATATTTCACGAGGTTCCGTAAATATAAAATAATCTAATAAATTGTTTTTTAGTAAAATAGGAATAACGGTAATAAAAATAACGTCATTTTTGTAAATGTACAATAAAATAATGCTTATTATTATTGCCAAAATAAAATAAAAAAAACGATAATAAATTTCTGAAATATAAAACATTTTTTATTTTTTTTTTAATTTTTTAATTTTTGATATTAACCATTTGGTATCACCAAATAATAAATAAAGTATTATGATAAAAAAAATTAATTGTGTAATACTAATCATAATTATAAATATAGATAGAATAAACAAAGGCTTATAGTTTAAGGGTAGAACGTACCGCTCATAATGGTACTAATGTAGGTTCAAATCCTACTAAGCCTACTGAAGTAATATTTAACGAAAACTAAATAAAGTTTTTATGCTTTTACAAGCTGCAAAATTTATTGGTGCTGGTCTAGCTACATTCGGTTTAGCTGGAGCTGGTGTTGGTATTGGTACTGTTTTTGGTGCATTAGTATTAGGAATTTCTAGAAATCCTAGCTTAAAAGAAGATATGTTCAGAATGGCTATTTTCGGTTTTGCTTTAACTGAAGCAATTGCACTATTTTCAATGATGTTTGCTTTCTTAATTTTATTTGCTTTATAATAAGTAAAGCAAACTAAAAGAAAAGATTATTTTTTTAAAGAGATTGTTTTTAATATAAAATAAAATTTTTTATAAAAACCTAAATTATTAGTAATACGAGTTAAGTTGTTATTTAAAAATAATGAGTCAATTTGATTTTCAAAAAAATAATTATTGTTGTATTTAACTATAATAATATTTTCTCTTACTGCTATTAGCTCATCTAAATTTTTATATTCAAAAAAATAAATATTTGCTGGTAATATTTTATCCGAAAAAACATTTCTATTTAAATTTAAAAACTGTGTTCTTGTAATTCTTGTTACATGTAAATTGTTCTTTTTTGGATTAAATAAGATTGCAAAATTTTTTAAATTATTTATTTTTTTGTTCGATATTGCATTTTTTATTTTTTTTTTATTAAGTATCATAATTTAAAATTAAATAATTATATTTTCATTTGAAAAAATAATTGATGATTTTTGAATTGTTTGTTTTTTTGTATAACTTTTTACAGCTTTTTTTCTTTTATGTAAATTTATTTTTTCTAAATATAATTTTATAAAAATGGTATTTACATGTATAAGAAGATTTGTATGCAACCAACAAAGCAATAATTTTACAAATGATTTATAATCGATAACTTCTTTTTTATTCCATAAATTAGCAAAGCTACTTAATGTATTAAAGATTGAAATATAACCAAATAACCCTAATAAACGTATTTTAAAATTTGTTTTGGCTCGTGTTAAAATAACACTAGGTAAAGTATTTTTAGTTCGGTTATTTTGTATTAAAGTAAAAAATTGTTGGAATAAATTACGGTATGTTGCATTTAATGTTTTTGTAGCAGGATATAGTTTAATTAAATGTTGATATAAATCATCAATATAATTTATTTTATTATATGATAAAATTAAGCTATTATATTGATTAATTGCTGTATATTTTTCTAGGTTTGTAATTTCTGTTTTTGTAAGGTTAAAAACAATAGTATTATTAGCTAATAATGCAACATTAGATTTTGTTGTTGGTTTTTTTAGCACATAAGCGCGAAAGTCTTTTAAAGTATGTAATACTGGGGTTAAATTTATTAATAGCATACAAGTTTTAATTTTAATGGTAATTTTTGAGTACTTTCAGTAAATAGCTCTTGAGCTAATTTTAATGAAATTCCATCTATTTCATATAAAATAGTCCCTGGTTTAATTTTTACAATCCAAGAATCAACTGATCCTTTACCCTTACCCATACGAACTTCAACTGGTTTTTTTGTTTTTGGTAAATGTGTAAATACACGAACCCATAATTTTCCTTGTTTTTTTATTTTTTTCATTATTACGCGTCGAGCTGCTTCTAATTGCTTATTAGTTATTATACCAAATGTTGTTGCTTTAAAAGCATAATTTCCGTAAACAATATTTTCTGCATGAGATAAAATTTTATTTGGTATAGAACCTTTTTGCATTTTTCTAAATTTTGTTTTTCTAGGTGCGTTTAACATATATAATTTTCAAATATTAATTTTTTGATATCCATAATTTCCAACCAAATGTACCTAATTTATTAAACGATGTTTGTGCAGCATAATCTACATTTTTATCTATTGTTTGATTAAAAACACTACCTACAATGCTTCTAAAATTGCTCGCTTGGGTTTTTCCTGAAATTTTTCCACTAACAAGTAACTTAATCCCTAAAATATGATTATTTTTTTGTTTATCTAATTCATAAACAATTTTAAATAAGTCACGTAAAAAAATAAAAAAACGTTTGTGCTGTTTTTTAGGTAGCCATGTAAAATGTTTCGCTAAAATAAATGTTAATAAAAACGCTTTTGTATTAGAATTTTGTAACAATAAAGTTAATGCGATTATTAAATCTTTTATATATTTGTTTCTTATTTGTTTATTTAATCCTAATTTTTGACCTTTAATTAATAATAAATTTAACAATGTTGGATTTAATTTCACATCAAGTCTTGTTGCTTTAAAATGCACCTTTTTAACATTGTAAATTTTAGCTATAGTTTTTAAAAATAATTTTAATGAATTATGATTGTTTTTTTTTATTAAACTTTTTCGTTTAATTAATTTTCTAAATTTTTTAATATAAAGATTAGAGGATTTTGATATAATAAAATTTAAATTTATATATAAAGTATTATTATCTTTTTTGATATTTAAATCATTTATTAATAATCCCTTTTTATTAAAAAAATTTACGATATAATTTCGTATCTTATAATGTAAAGAATATTCTTCAAAATTGGTCCAAATTGCATAGTTATTATTTGGACGAATGCTTAATGGCGATGTTTTTTGTCCCATATTATTTTATATTTTCTTTTTATTAATAATTTTTTTTTTACCTTTATAAATATACGGTTTTCTTGTATGTGCAAATTCACCAAATTTGAACCCTATCTTTTCTTGTGTTATTTTAATAGTTTTGTACTCCTTTCCATTATAAACTTTAACTAAACGATTAACTAAAAAAGAAGGTATTACAGCATCCCGTGCCCATATATTTAAATTTTTCTTTTTTTTTAATTGTTTTATTATAGTTTTTGGTAAATAATTCAATTTCCAGGTTGATCTTGACATAAATACTTATTTTTGTTTATTTTTTTTAGTAGGTTGTCCTTTAGTTGGTTTACCCCATGGAGTAACTGATGGTTTACCACCACCACCACCATGTGGATGATCTACAGGGTTCATTGCTACCCCCCTAACTTTTGGACGCAATCCACGTAGTCTATTTTTTCCAGCTTTACCAATTACTTGTAAATTGTGGTTTTCATTTGAAATCATTCCAATGGTAGCAAAAGCATTTGATTTTATGTATTTTATTTCGCCAGATGGGATTCTTATTTTTGATAGAAGCTGTCCTTTTTGTAACAGTTGACAAGAAGTACCAGCTGCTCGAGCATAAATAGCTTTTTTCAAGCCCACTAATGAAATAATACTACCGGCAGGTATATTAGAAATTGGTAATCTATTACCAATACGAATATCTGAAACATTTCGACCCATTTGAATTCTTGATCCAGGAAATAAATTTTTTGTTGCAAGAACATAAATAAATTTTTTTTGTTCTAAATCAAAAACCCTTGCAATTAATCCAGAACGTTGTGGATCATATTCTATTCCAGTTACAATACCATTAAAATCATTGCTAAGCCATGAAATTTTTCGTAATAATTTTCTTGATCCACCACCACGGTGACGAATACAAATAACTCCTCGATTATTTCTACCTGCATTATTTTTTTCTCGCTTTATTAAAGACTTAATTAGCGGTTTATTATATAATAAGGTTTTATCAGAATTTAATTGATGTCGTAGACCTGGTGTTATTGCCTTTAATTTTTTTAACAGCATATGTAAATTAACTTTTTATAATATAAATAAAAATCGAAGATAACGGGATTTGAACCCGCGACCTTTGGTGTGACAAACCAACACTCTACCACTAAGCTATATCTTCTTTATTTTTTAATGACGTAGGCTCGGTATATTTCCAACAGAAATATCACCTCTTACGCGATAATGTAATATAAATATGGCTAAACCTATTGCTGATTCGGCCGCTGCAACAGCTAAAACTAATAATGCAAATATCTGCCCAACTATATCATCTAGAAATACAGAAAAGCATACAAAATTTAAGTTTAAAGATAATAATGTTAATTCTAACGACATTAAAATTAGAATTAAACTTTTTCTATTTAAAACGATACCAAAAATACCAATTAAGAATAATAAAAAATTAAAATTTATTTGTAAATTAAACATAAGTTAATAATAAATATAATTTAGAAAAAATTTGTAGCATTTTTTCTATTAATTTGAGAACATTGACCCATAATAGACGAAGCTTTAGTAAAAGTATTAGATAAATAAAAATCTTCTAAATTACTTTTAAACGGATATTTAGTTAAAAAAATATAATTATGATTTAAGTTAATTAAATCATTCATTTTTCGTTTTTTATTAAATTTTGGTGCAGAAAAAATTTGTTTAATTAAATTAATATTGAAAACATTATAATTTGGATTAAATATTAATTTTACTAGGTTTGCTAAAGAAACTTTATTGTTTATACCTACAACAACTTTATTAGTTTCTTGCTCACGTCCTTCTGCATTTACAAAAGATTGATTTGCTTCTAAAAAGGTATTAATTGGTAAAATTAAATTTGCTTTTTCTGCTAACGAACTTCCGTGAGTGTTCGCCCAAATGATAAATTTTTGTTTATTTGCAACAAGTTTTCTAGTTAAATAAGTATCATCTAAAGCAAAACCAATAATAATATCCGCCCAATTAATATCTTTTTCATTTAATTGTTTAAAATTAAAGGATGAAAAGGCTAATAAATTAGGAGTATTATCAATAATTAAAAATAATGCTTTTTTATTAATTGAATATATCATTGAAGTAATTACATTGATGTCAATTCGATTTAAAAAATTTTTACCTAAAAAGAATAATGGTGCCTTATAATAACTTATTATTTGTTGAAAAATTGTTTTTCCTGTACAAATTTTAAAAAATGATGTTAAAGTTAAACTAATAAAATTTGTTGGAATTGTATTCTTAAATGGTGTACCAAAATTATAAATTAAAAAATTACCTTTTAAAAATTGATTTCGCAAACGAATTTGTAAAATTGGATTTTCAATTTTTAAATTTGTACCAATTAAAAAACAAGCATCTGCTTTATTTATATCGTTAAATGTTGCAGGATTAAAAAAAGGTGTTTTTAAACTATTATATGCTCTAATTTTTATATTTTTAAATCGAGATAAAAAATTTAAAATTGATAATGTTTTATTATCCAGCACAGATGTTACAGGTATTAGAATATTTTTTTTTTGCAATAATGGTTTTAATAATTCCAAAGCTTTTAAAAATTCAATTTTTTGAAACTTTTGGTTTTGTTTTATAAAAGTAGAATTTATACGAGATTGTTTTAAACTGTCATATGAAAATCTAATTTTATCAGTGATCCATTCAAAATTTATTTCAGATGAATATTTTGGTAAAACTCGAACAATTTCTGCTTCTTTTAATTCAACAATTATATTACTCCCTGTACAATCCAGAGGATCAATTGTTGCATATTTTCTTAATTCCCAAGGTCGTGCTGTAAATGCATATGGTTTTGAGGTTAATGCACCAACAGGACATAAATCAATAACATTACCAGCAATTTCAGTTTGGAAAACTCTATCGATATATGCTCCAATTTCTGTGTCAGTTCCTCTTTTTAAAGTTCCTAATGTATCTATACCTGCTACTTCTGTTGCAAAACGAACACAACGAGTACAATGTATACAACGTGTCATAATTGTTTTTATTAATGGACCACAATATTTATCTACAACAGAGCGTTTTTTATAATACATACGACTATAGTCGCTTCCAAAAATTTTAGTTTGGTCTTGTAAATCACATTCTCCACCTTGGTCACAAATTGGACAATCTAATGGATGATTTAAAAGTAAAGTTTCTAACACATTTTCACGTGCTTTTTTCACTAATGGTGTATCTGTATAAACCACCATATTATTTGCTACAGGCATAGCACAAGCAGCAACAGGTTTAGGGCTTTTTTCAATTTCAACTAGACACATTCGGCAATTACCAGCTACTGAGAGGTTCTCATGGTAACAAAAACGAGGGATATCTAACCCAACTTGTTTACATGCTTCCAAGATACTTGATCCTCTCGGTACCAAAACCTTTTGATTGTTAATTATTAAGTTTATCATATTAAACAAAATTAAATACTTTTAATAAAAAGAATAAATACTTGCTATCGGACTTGAACCGATACTCTTTACGAAACAAATTTTAAGTCTGTCGTGTCTACCATTCCACCAAGCAAGTTAAAATAAAAATTGCTCCTTATGGGATTCGAACCCATATCTCTACCGTGAAAGAGTAATGTCCTAACCCTTAGACGAAAAGAGCATTGATTGAAGAAAGTAGGATTCGAACCTACGATGACGTATGTCAACAGTTTTACAGACTGCCACCTTTAACCACTCGGTCACTTCTTCTGTAATTATCGTTTTCAAAATATTGCATCAAGCAGGAATTGAACCTACAACCCTCGAATTCGAAGTTCGATACTCTATCCTATTAAGCTACTGATGCTTCAAATATTTTTATTCTCCTTAGGTAGGACTTGAACCTACGACCTTATGGTTAACAGCCATTTGCTCTGCCGACTGAGCTACTAAGGATTTAGAAAGTATAAATTAGGTGAAATAATGGGGCAAAGCCTCTTAATAAGCTTGAACAATTTTATAAAATTGTAGATTTAATTTTTTTTTGAAAATAAAAAGAAAGGATAATTACCTCTAGATAATTGTTTTGCGGTAATTTCATTTGTTTTATGTGATCTAAAATTTATTGTTAATACAATTGCACCAAGCATTGCAATTAATAATAAAATACCACATAATAAAAAACAAATGATATACTCTTGATATAAAACTTGTCCTAACAACTCAATATTTGTTATATTATCAATTAATAAATACCAATTTGCATTGTTATTTTTGAATGGTATGTTTAGTATTAAATTATCAACAGAAATATAAAATTCAATAATAAATAAAGACGCAAAAAGAACCCCAAAAGGTACGTATTGCATGATATTGTTTTTTGTTCTATTCATTTTTATATCTAGCATCATTACAATAAATAAAAATAATACTGCGATAGCACCTACATAAATAATTATAAAAATAAGCGCAATAAATTCAGCACCTAGATATAATAAAATACCAGCCGCGCTAACAAATACTAAAATTAAAAACATAACAGAATGCACATGGTTTCGGCTTGTTAAAACAAAAAATGAACCTACAGCCATGGTTAGTAATAATAAATTTTGTAGAATGTTTTCCATAATGTTGTATATTTTAAATAAAAATGGAATAGTAGGATTTGAACCTACACATAATCGAACCAAAATCGATTGCCTTACCATTTGGCTATATTCCACATTGTTTTATTAGCTTTAATGGTAACAAAATTGTACTTTTCATTATAGTAATAAATTTAAATATTTAATTAATTGGGTAACAGTGGATTTGAACCACTAACCTTTTCGTTGTAAGCGAAATACTCTACCAATTAAGTTAGTTACCCAATTAATATTATTATAAATTAATTAATTTAGTACCAATAAGCTAAAAATATTACTATTCTTACACATTTGGCCTATTTACGTGATATTCTTTCACGATAAAAAAAATTTATCTTGAGGCAAGTTTCCCACTTAGATGCTTTCAGCGGTTATCTTTTATAAACTTAGCTACTCGACGTTGCATTTGGAAATACAGCCGATACACCAGAGGTTTACATTCCCGGGTCCTCTCGTACTACGGTTTAGTCCTCTCAATTTTTTAACGCTTCCAGAAGATAGGGACCGAACTGTCTCACGACGTTCTTAACCCAGCTCAAGTACCACTTTAATCGGCGAACAGCCGAACCCTTGGAACCTTCTTCAGCTCCAGGATGTGATTAGCCGACATCGAGGTGCCAAACGGTTCCGTCGATATGAGCTCTCGGGAACCATCAGCCTGTTATCCCCGGCGTACCTTTTATTCGTTGAGCGATAATCTTTCCACACAGAATTACCGGATCACTATAGCCGACTTTCGTCTCTGTTTGATTTGTCAATCTCACAGTCAAGCAGACATTTATGCTATTACGCTCTACAAAAAGGAAACCTTTTTTGAGTCTACCTTTGCACGCCTCCGTTACTTTTTAGGAGGCAAGCGCCCCACTTAAACTACCTCATATATGCTGTCCAAATAAAAATTGTGAGTATATTTTTTTATTAAGAGTGGTATTTCACTGTTACCTAATGGCTCCCACTTATTCTACACATAATAAAAAAATATACAACATATAGTCATAGTAAAGGTGCACGGGGTCTTTCCGTCTATCTGGAAGTAAGCTGCATCTTCACAGCTAATTCAATTTCACAGAGTCTATGTTGGAGACAGTGGAGCAGTCGTTACACCATTCATGCAGGTCGGAACTTACCCGACAAGGAATTTCGCTACCTTTGGACCGTCAGAGTTACAGCCGCCGTTTACGGGGGCTTCGATTCAGAGCCCAGGCTCCTCCTCTTGACCTTGCCGCACCGGGCAGGTGTCAGTCCCTATACTTTTTCTTTCGAATTTGCAGAGACTTGTGTTTTTATTAAACAGTCGCTACTCCCAATTATGTGCCAACACACAAAGCTTGCGCTTAGCGTGTTACTCCTTCTCCCGAAGTTACAGAGCTAATTTGCCGAGTTCCTTCAACATATTTCTCTCTTACGCCTTAGTATATTCTACCCATTCACCAGTGTCGGTTTACAGTACGGTTAAAAAATAAAAAGTTATTTCCTGAGATTTTTATTTTGCTTTTTTTATTCCAACACAAAAAAACAAAATGTTAAACTAAATCTGTCACTTTTTATAAACCCATCAAATTTTGCTTTCGCAAAAATTCTAAGGGGCCGTCTTACTCATTGTTTCTTAAAAATTGCAATGAAAACCTTGAATTTTCGGCGACAACTTATAAAAACCCCTAATAAGTTTTTATGGTTTGTTTTACGCTACTCATGCCAATATTCTCACTTCTGATATCTCCAAAAGATCTTAAGATCTTTCTTCTAAAGTATGATTTACAGAACGTTCCGCTACCGTTTTTTATTAAACTTGTAATTTCGATAGAAAGCTTAAGTCTCTCTAAATTGTTGACGCAAAAAAACTCGATCAGTGAGCTGTTACGCTTTCTTTAAAGGATAGCTGCTTCCAAGCTTACCTCCTGATTGTCATAATTTTTTTACTTTCTTTATCACTTAGCTTTCATTTTGAGATCTTAATTTACAATCTGGGCTGTTGCCCTCTCGACAAAGAACCTTAGCGCTCAATGTCTGTCTGTATAAAAATTTATACGTATTCGGAGTTTTTTTAGATTTAGTAAGATAAAATACCCCCCTTACCTAAAAAGTGCTCTACCCCATACAAATATATTTATACGCTCTACTAAAATAGATTTCGCGGAAAACCAGCTATCACTGAGTTTGATTAGCCTTTCACCCCTAACTACAAATCATCCCAATATTTTGCAACATACACGGGTTCGGTCCTCCAAGTGGTGTTACCACCAACTCTTCAACCTGTTCATAGTTAGATCACTCAGTTTCGGGTCTTATTAATTTAACTTATACGCCCTTTCAGACTCGCGTTAGCTACGCCTACACTATATATTGTTTAAGCTTGCTAAATTAATAAACTCATTGGCCCATTATACAAAAGGTAAGCCGTCACACAAGTATTTTGTGCTCCGACAGATTGTAAGCAATAAGTTTCATTTGACCTTTTCTCCTTTCCCTCACGGTACTAGTTCACTATCGGTTATTAAATTTTTAAGACTTTGAGGGTAGTACCCCAATCTTCAAGCAAAATTAGAAATCGCTTTACTAAATTATATTATTTATAAAATCTTTTTACAGGACTTTAACCTTCTATGGATAATTTCAATTGATTTTAAAAATAAAGTCTATAAATTGCATTCGCTCGCCACTACTAACAATCTCTCGGTTGATTTTTTTCTAAGTTACTGAGATGTTTCACTTCACTTAGTTGCTGATACTCTTTAATATAAATTTCTCTTTGGTTATTTAGTTTTTTGAATAAGGTTATATTCTTCTTCTTTTTAACTAACTTTTTGCAATACACAACCGCTTCAATTTAATACCTAGGCATCCCCTTAATGCTCTTTTATATTTTTTGGATTAATAGATTTGAACTATTTTGTTTAAATTTTTAAACAATTCCCAGAAATCCATGTTCTTGTTAAGGGACTCGAACCCTTAATCTTTTTTCGAGGCAGGTTTTGAATCTGCTGTGTCTACCATTCCACCAAACAAGAATTTTTATTATGTTTTAGTTTTGACTAAAAACTTTCCAATAATCTTTTTCTTTTACTGGTTCTCCATGTACTAATGTTTCATACACGATATAAAAAAATAATAATGCTGAAAACGCTGAAACATAAGAACCAAAAGAAGCAACAGCATTCCAACCTGCAAAAGCATCAGGATAATCTGGGATACGACGTGGCATACCTGCTAATCCTAAGAAATGCATTGGGAAGAATGTTAAATTTACTCCAATAAAGAAAATCCAGAAATGTATTTGACCTAAAACTTCTGGGTATTGTAATCCAGAAATTTTACCAATCCAGAAATAAAATCCTGCAAATAGACCAAATACAGCTCCCATTGATAATACATAATGGAAATGACCTACAACATAGTAAGTGTCATGAACAGCTACATCAATACCAGCATTTGCTAATACTACTCCTGTTAATCCACCAATAGTAAATAAGAAAATAAAACCTAATGCGAATAACATAGGTGTTTGTAATCTTATTGAACCACCCCACATTGTTGCAATCCAACTAAATACTTTTATACCTGTTGGTACAGCAATAATCATTGTTGCTGCGGTAAAATATGCTCTGGTATCAACATCAAGACCTACTGTGAACATATGATGTGCCCATACAATAGAACCTAAAACACCAATTGAAACCATAGCAAATACCATACCTAAATAACCAAACATCGGTTTACCTGAGAATCGGCTAACAACATGGCTTATAATACCAAATGCGGGTAAAATTAAAATGTATACTTCTGGATGACCAAAAAACCAGAATAAATGTTGGAATAATACAGGATCTCCACCACCTGCTGGATCAAAGAATGTAGTATTAAAGTTTCGATCAGTTAAAAGCATAGTAATCGCTCCACCTAAAACTGGAAGTGACATAACTAATAAAAATGCTGTAATAAATACTGACCAAACAAATAATGGTATTTTTTCCATACCCATACCAGGAGCGCGCATATTTAAGATTGTAGTCATAAAATTAATTGCACCTAAAATTGATGACGCACCTGATAAGTGTAGACTAAAAATAGCTAAATCAACAGAAGGTCCTGAATGTGCTTGTACACTACTCAATGGTGGATATATTGTCCAACCTGTACCTGGTCCAGCTTCAACAAAAACTGAAGCTACTAATAAAAATAATGATGGAGGTAATAACCAAAATGAAATATTATTTAGACGAGGAAATGCCATATCTGGAGCACCTATCATAACTGGAACAAGTAAGTTACCAAACCCACCAATTAAAATAGGCATTACCATAAAAAAAATCATTAAGATTGCATGACCTGTAACTAAAACGTTATATAGTTGATAATTACCTGATAAAATTTGACTTCCTGGTTGTGCTAACTCCATTCTAATTAAAATAGACATTGTAGTACCTAATACACCAGAAAAAGCCCCGAAAATAAGATAAAGGATTCCAATATCTTTATGATTTGTTGAAAATAGCCAACGGCTTATCCAACTTGTTAAATTTGTAGAAGAGGCTACCATACAGAAAACTGCATGCTAACCATGTAATACTGTTACCTGTTTTTATTTAAATAAAACTATAAATACCGATACTCATTACCATACTGCTTTTTTATAGCCTGGTACTAATCCTAAAGAAACTAATTCTCGTAATCGTATTCTTGATAATTTAAAAAGACTTAAATTACTTCGCCCTCTATAAGTAATAGAACAACGATTATTTATTTTTGTGTTGTTTGTTTTTTTATTTAATTTTTGCAAATTTTCATTTAATTGTAATCTTTGCTCCCAAGATAAAGTTGTATCATTTAATAAATATTTTAATATAATACGTTTTTTTTCATTTTGAGCAAATTTTAATCTTCGGTTTTGATCTTTAATAAATAAATGTTTCATTTATTATTCCCATTCTAATGCGCCAATCATCCACGCATATATAAAGCCAATAATTAGCTCAATTAAGAAATCGATCATGCCCCAAAAAGCAATTGATTGGTTAACACCTAATGTAACGCTCCAAGGGAAAAAAAACATTGCTTCTAGATCAAATATTATAAATAAAATTGCTACTAAATAAAATCGAATATCAAAACTATTACGTGCATCCTCATAAGGATCAAATCCACACTCATATGCTGAAATTTTTTCTGCATCTGGTTTTTGCGGAGCTACTATATAAGAAAGTAAAAATAAAACAACTGATAAAAAAATGCTAAAAAGTAATAATACTAAAATTGGTGTATATTCTTCTCTTAAAATGTTCATAAATTACGTTTATAAATAAAGTTAAAATTTTTTTTATTAAACCTACGATTCCCAAAACAGTATTTATAGGTTAAATTAAGATAACATTTGAATATCTTATGTGGTTTCAAGTAAATATTAATTTAATAATATTTTTTATATAAAATAATTTATTTTTTGTTCCAACTGCTCGTTCCCGAACAATTACCTTGTGTCGACTTCTTAGCGGTTATTTTCCAACAATCATTTATAAAAACAGGTAATCAAATTAAGTCTTATTTATCAACTAAATAAGAAAATAATTCTTTTACCTGTTTTTATAAATTTCAAGCAAAGAAAACTTCCCCTAAATGACGGGCGGTGTGTACAAGATCTAGGTACAGATTCACCGTAACGTTCCTGATTTACGATTACTTGTGATTCCGACTTCATGTAGGCGAGTTGCAGCCTACAATCCGAACACAGAAAAGTTTCAAGTTTTGCTCTAATTCACATTTTCGCATCTTTTTGTCTTTTCTATTGTAGCACGTGTTGTAGCCCAGTTTATAAGGGCCGTGAGGGCTTGACGTCGTTCCCACCTTCCTCTAGCTTATAACTAGCTGTTTTCTATAAGCATTTTATATTTGAAAATTCAAATATAAAGCTAAATATAGAATGGGAGTTGCGCTCGTTAAAGGACTTAACCAAACATTTCACAACACGAGCTGACGACAGCCATGCAACACCTGTATTTTTTAGTTTTTTATAAAATACACTAAGATATTATAAAAAAAAAGAATGATTTTAAATCATTTTACTAAAAATATGCAAAAACTGGTAAGGTTACGCGCGTATTATCGCATTAAACCACATGCTCCACCACTTGTGTAGATCCCCGTCAATTCCTTTGAGTTTTAGTCTTGCGACCGTACTCCTCAGGCGGAGTGCTTAACGTGTTAACTGTATATCTAAAATAAAAATTCTAAATATTAGCACTCAGCATTGACAGCGTAGACTACCAGGGTATCTAATCCTGTTTGCTACCTACGCTTTCGTCCCTCAGTGTCAGTAATAGCCCAGATAATCGCTTTCGCTACTGGCATTCCTCCATATATCTTAGGATTCCACCCCTCCACATGGAATTCTATTATCCTCTGCTAAACTCTAGTATATCTGTCCTTAAAGCATTTCAGAAATTAAGTTTCTGTCTTTTACTAAAAGCATACAAAATACAACCTACGGACCCTTTACGCCCAATTATTCCGGATAACGCTCGCCCCTCTCGTCTTACCGCGGCTGCTGGCACGAAATTAGCCGGGGCTTCTTCTTCAAATAAAGTCATAATCTTCTTTGACGAAAGCGCTTTACAGCCAACATATAAAATGTCTTTTATGCTTTCCTCGCGCACTCAATATTACTGGATCAGGCTTTCGCCCATTGTCCAATATTCCTCACTGCTGGCTTCCGAAAAAGCCTGGACCTTGTTTCAGTTCCAGTGTGGCTGGCCATTCTCTCAAACCAGCTAAAGATCATCGGCTTGGTAGGCTTTTACCCACACCAACTACCTAATCTTCCATAAGCTCATCATTAAACGAATTATCATTCTTTAGATATTTGCATTAGATATAAATATCTTTTCTCTTAAATAGATCTGCTTGTATCATTATTTAATGGTAGATTCTTATGTATTACTCACCCTTACGCCACGAAAACAAGTTTCGTTCGACTTGCATGTGTCAAGTATATTGATAGCGTTCATCCTGAGCCAGGATCAAACTCCCGTTAATTTATTAATAAGATATTTTAAAAAATATACAATATTAATTTAAATTTTATATTTTTTAAATAGACTTAAATTAAATATAATAATAATAATGAAAATAATGTAATATTTTCAGTTTGTTTTTTTAAAGATTTTCTTTTCTCTCTTAATTTTAATACTTCTGCAATTTTAGGTAAAAAAATTTGAGTGAAAACAAAATAAAAAGCAAAAAAAAGTGCTATAGACCAAAAAACTTGGCTTGAAAAAGCGTAAAAATCAAATTGTGGCATATCTTTGTTTTATTTCTATTATATTACTTAATATAATAAATAATTTACAAAACTCTGTTTTTTTTAATAATTTTATTTTTGTAAATTTTTTAGCGGGAGTTGGAATCGAACCAACGACCTTCAGATTATGAGCCTGACAAGCTACCTCTGCTCTATCCCGCTTTTATTTTTATGGTGAACATTGTTTTATTATAGTTATTTAAAATTTAATATAATGTCCACAATAGAAATTTACATCAGTTTTTGTTTTTATAAGTGAGTCATTTTTATAAATACATTCGTAAAAATTATTTGTTAATACAATTTTTAATTTTTCATCTTCAGTAATAGCATTTTGATATTTTTCAATAAATAGATGTGGATTTTTGTGATTTTTTATAGCCATAGCTTTGATTAATTCAACAAAATCACTATCATTATTATATGAAAAAAAATAAAAGCTTACTAATAATGTAATAATAAGTATTATTCCTATAATTATTGTTTTTTTTTGCATATTTTGTTCAAAATTATCTAATGCCCTAAGTATATATGTAATATATATATATATACATATAAAACGCATATATAATTATATAATGATAAAAATAAAAACATATAAATAACTAAATTAAAGAATATTATTCAATTAATTCATTTGTTTTTCTAAAGACAACTCCCAATTATGTATAAAAAATAATAAATCCTATAAATGTTGGAATATATCTTTAGTAATTAAATTTTTATTCGAACAAGTTTTTTCTCTACTAAACCTATTGAAGGCACTAGAACAAAAAAGAAAACGAAATAAAAAATTGTTGCTAAAATCCCAACTAATATATAAGGATCTTCTACAGGTTTTTGACCAATCCAACCTAGTAGTAAAAAATCTGCAAATAAAAACCAATAAAAGAAACCAAAAATTGGTCTAAATTCAGTACTACGCACTTCAGATGTATTTAAAATAGGCAATGTAAACCATGCTGCAATTGCACCAACCATAGCTAAAACACCACCTAATTTATCTGGAATAGATCTTAAAATTGCGTAAAATGGTAAAAAATACCA